>Ga0299914_10001581_pt1 | contig 15197 bp, 8 predicted proteins | sample RVTome_10_FD_201361 | JGI IMG/M metagenome (GOLD analysis project Ga0299914, IMG submission 201361) | Soil microbial communities from uranium-contaminated site in the Upper Colorado River Basin, Wyoming, United States - RVT153D57 (version 2) ...
GACGTGACCCGGCAACGCCCAGCCCGATGAGCGCCACACCGGCCGCCAGTCCGCATATCAGGCTTCTGTTCATCCGTCTCCCTCCGAGCCGATCATCAGCGCTGCCATGACCCTGGACCGCGACCAACGACCCGGCCGACGACCGCGGACCGCGACCAACGACCCGGCCGACGACCGCGGACCGCGACCAGCGACCCGGCCGACGACCGCGACCAGCGACCAGCGACCCGGCCGACGACCGCGACCAGCGACCCGGCCGACGACCGCGACCAACGACCCGGCCGACGACCGCGACCAACGACCACAGACCTTCGACCAGCGACTGTCCTATCCGTACGTCTTGTCCTCATCCCTCCGATACGCCCACGTCGCGGCGGCGAGCCCGATGGTGGTGAACCCCGCGAGCGCGACGAGGTGCGTCCACGCCGGCGCGTCGAGGCCCGCGCCGATCGACTTCAGCGCGAGCTGCGCGAGGTGATACGCGGGCAGGAACGGCGCGATGCTCTTCACGAAGGGGGGCAGCGCCTCGATCGGGATCCAGAGCCCCGAGGCGAACGCCATCGGCAGGTAGAGCAGGTTGACGATCGCGGGCGCGGCATTGGGCCCGCACAGATAGCCCGCGGCCAGACCCAGCGCGCAGAACGGGATGGCGCCGGCGATCAGCGTCGCGCTCATCGTCAGCCACGCCGCGGGCGGCAGCTCCACGCCGCCGAGCGTGGTCGCGAGCCCGATGAGGAGCGCCACGATCGCCGAGGCGAAGACCGTGCACACGAAGAGCTTGCCCGTGAAGAACGCCAGCGGGGGCATGGGCGTCGCGCGCTTCAGCACCATCCAGCCCTGCCCGCGTTCGACGGCCACGCCCACACCGAAGCCGAAGAGCGACGCCCCGATGACGCCGAAGGCGCCGTAGGTGGCGGCCAGGTACGCGGCCATCGAGAAGCCGCCCGGGCCGCGGCCGGCGAAGACCAGGCCGAAGAGCACGTAGAACATGATCGGAAACGCAATCGAGGGGATCGCGTAGGCCGGCATGCGGATCAGTTTCAGCAGCTCGTACTTGGCCTCGAGCACGTAGGCGCGGGCCGGCGACCACGACGCGGTGACGGCCGGGTTCATCGTGTTCATCGGAGTCCTCCCGTGACCGCGGCCAGGCGGTCCTCGTGCCGCGCACGGATCGGAGCGGGCGCGGCGGTCAGCGTGAGAAAGGCGTCCTCGAGCCCGGCGCCGGTGATCTCCAGGCCGGAGAGCAGCGGGTCCAGCCGCAGCAGTTCGCGCGCGACCTCCTCGGCTTCACTCGTCAGGATCTCCGTCGCGGCGCCATCCCGGCGGACGGACTGCACGTACGGGACGGCCTCGATCGCCACGCCGGGCAGCGACGTGACGCAGCGGATGCGTCGCGACGCCGCGCGCGCCTTGATTTGCGCGGGCGTGCCGTCGGCGACGATCGCGCCCGCGCCGAGCATGACGATGCGGTCGGCGAGCGCGTCGGCCTCCTGGAGATAGTGGGTGGTCAGGACGATCGAGCGCCCGCGGGACGCGAGCGCGCGGACCTGCTGCCAGAAGCGCCGGCGCGACCCGACGTCCATGCCGACCGTCGGCTCGTCGAGAAAGAGCACGTCGGGGTTCCCGCAGATCGCCAGCGCGAACTGCACGCGCTGCCGCTCGCCGCCCGACAGCGCGCCGTACCGGCGCCTGGCCAGTCCGGTGAGGTCGGCCGCATCGAGCGCGTCGTCCAGGCTCATCGGCGACGGGTAATAGCTGCGGAACAGGAGGACGTGCTCGCGCACGGTGAGCGTCTCGGGCACCTTCGCGATCTGCAGCATGACGCCCGTCCGCCGCCGCGCCGCCGGCTCGCGCGGGTCGCGGCCGAAGAGCGAGACCGTTCCTGACGTGGGCCGTGTCAGCCCGAGCAGCAGCCGGATGGCGCTCGTCTTGCCGGCGCCGTTGGGTCCCAGGATGGCGGTGACGCGCCCGCCCTCGATCCCGAGCGTGACGCTTTCGAGCGCGGAGACCGCGCCATACCGCTTCGTCACGCCACGCAGTTCAGCAATCATCTGTGACCTCCTCGATACGGAGGTCATTCTGGCGGGCAAACAGCAGTCGCGGTAGTGCGGGAAATCAGGCGGGGGAGGTGACAAACGTCATTTCAGACCGTGGCCCGTGGCTCGTGGTCCGTGGCGTCTCACCCCTTCTTTCGGCGCAGCAGATCCTCGAGGAGCGATTTCGCGCGGCGTTTCAGCTCGTTTTCGAGCGCGCGTCGCGACGCGGCTTCGAGGTCCAGCGAGATGGCCGGCTCGCTCAGCGTGCCGCCGATCCGGGCGGGAAGGATGATCCGGCCCGCGCTCTGCGCATAGCGGCGCAGATCGGTGCCCGCCTGGGCGGTGAGTTCTTCCGACAGGACGACGTCGACCTCGGCGTCGAGGGCTCCTGTGGCCACGACGAGCGCGGCACGTCCTCGCATATCGAAGTCGCGCGACGCGAACGTCAGGTTCTCCGTCCGGAGCCCGCCGTTCGCGACGACGAAGTCTCCGCCGAGGCGCGTGAACGCGGATCCCGACCCCTCGGGCGGCGCGCCGCTCGGCTTGCCGAACGCCAGCACGATCGCGCGCACCATCTCCAGCCCGGGGATCGCGCCGTCGCTGATCGCCGCGGCCGCCGATCCGCGGGCGGATCCCGCGAGCGCCTCCGGGCCGGCGCCCCGGGCCTGGAGCGCGACGGTGCCGCCGAGGCTGCCCGCGATCGCGCCGGGTTTGCCGGCCGCGCCGGCGAGCGCGGCGACGTCGAGGCCCGCGAGCGTGCCGCGCAGGGTGACGGCCGGCGGCGCCGGCGTGGTGACGGCCTGGAGCGTTCCCTCGAACGTGCCGCCGGACGTGCGGAGCGCCAGCGGATCCATCCGGATTCGCGAGGGCACGGCCTCCATCTGCGCCCGCAGATCCGAGAACGCGTGCCCGGCCAGGCTGCCCGATGCCGCCTCGAGATCCAGCGCGATACGCATGGATCCGCCGTCCACGGGGCCTTCGGCGTCCGCGCGCTCCGCCGGCGTCGTGATACCCGAGGCGAACGCGATCAGCTCGTCCACGTCCAGCTCGCGTGCGCGCACGGTGAACGCGCCGCGTCTCTCCTCGACGCTGTCCAGCGCGCCCGTCGCCTCGAGCGTTGTCCGCTCCGAGACGGCCGACAGCCGCGAGACTTCGAGGCGATCGCCTGCGAGAGATGACTCCATCCCGATCCGCATCGTCGTGTCGGCCGCGACGACCTCGATGTCCTGAAGGGAGATGGTCCGGACCGACGCGATCGTGATGGCGGCGCCCTCGGCGTCGGGCGGCAGCCCGCCGCCGGCTGCCGTGCCGATCGCGAGCGCTTCGGGCAGCGACATCCGGCCGCCGGCGAGCAGGACCTCCGCGTCTTCGATGCGCCGGCTGAAGAGGCCGCGCAGACCGGTGCTGATCGACGCCCGCCCGAGCGTCAGCGAAGGCGGGTCACCGACGGCAATCTCGCGCAGCTCGAGCGCGATGCGCGGGAAGATCGAGGCGCCGGCTCCGCCGATGCTGACGGGCCGTCCGAGCCGCGCGGCGAGCTGCGACTCGAGCGTGGCGCGCACCTGGTCCGACGCCAGCACGTTCCGGGCGTAGAGCGCCAGCGCCGCCCCGAGCGCTGCGACCACGGCCAGCACGACAACGATGGCTCTGCGAATCATCGGCGCACCCTGACGCCAGTGTAATCGACGGCGGGACCGGGTGGCCGGGCGGAGACCCTCGCGGGCGAACAGCGCGGCCAACGGGGCGGCTCGCGGGGATGGCCGGCCCGACGGCGGTGCGGGTCGGACTCGGAATACCCGAGACGGCCTGGCGCGATCAGAACCGCGCGCCGCCGGACTTCGGGATGGGGCGGCTCGCGTCGGCGCTCTTCCGGGCGCCGCGCGCGGAGCGGGCGGGGGCTGTCTTCCGTTCCGGGGACCCCAGCATCACGCCATCCAGGAACCGTTCCACGGCGTAGGTGGCGATCTGTCCGCACGGGCCGCCGAAGCTCTTGTCGCACCCGTGCGTCGCCCAGGGCAGCCGGACGAACAGGTGCCGGACGCCGGCTTCCTGCAGCCGCTCCTCGAGCCGGGCGCTTTCTTCGGGCGAGACGATCGCGTCCTTCATCCCGTGGATCAGCAGCGTCGGCGGCGACGACGCCGTGACGAAGTTGATGGGCGAGGCGGCGAAGTACGTGTCGCCGGCGCTGGCGGGCGGTCCGCCGAGATATTCGTCGAGTTCGGCTCGCGTGTCGAAGAGCCCGGACGGCGCCGGATGCTCGTAGCCGAACTCCAGGTCGGTCGGTCCGTAGATCGAGACGACGCCGCGGACCGACGGATCGCCCGCCGTGTAAGCGGCGAGCAGCGCGAGCTGGCCTCCCGCCGAGCGCCCGAGCAGCGCGATCCTCGAGGGATCCAGCCCGAACTCGTGCCCGTACACCTTCACGTACGCCAGCGCCGCCAGCACGTCGTCGCGTCCGGCGGGGAAGCGTGTGGGGGCCGCGCGATAGTCGATGGCCACCACGACGTAGTCGCGGCCGGCGAGATAGGCGTTCAGCGCCACGAATTCGCTGGTGCTGCTGTGCTGCCAGTTGCCGCCGTGCACGACGATCAGTCCGGGCAGCGGACCGTGCTCGTACGCGGGGCGATAGACGTCGAGCATCAGCCTGTCGTTGCCGGTGGTCCTGAACGCGCGCTCTTCGTGCCGGACGGGCGGGAGCTGGAGCGGCCGCAGCAGCTCGGGGAAGGCCAGCGGCTCCTCGCGCGGTTCCTCGGCGACGTGGGCGCGCACCCGGCGCTCGGCGCCGAACCGGGCGTCGAACTCGGCCGGCAGGCCGCGGCTCATCTCGGAGGCGCGCACGACGGGCATCACCAGCAGCGCGATCGCGCCGAGGCTGAGGACGCCTCCCATCTTGCCCACCCTCGTCTGGTCGCGCGTCGGAATGAGCGGCAGGAGCGCGGCGATGGCGACCCAGTAGCCCCACTCGGTGGCCGCGATGCTGGCCCTCCAGAAGATCGGATTGGAGGCCGGGAACATGGCCAGCGCCGCCAGACCCATGAAGAGCAGGCCGCCGAGGAGCCGAAGGAGGTTCGTCATTGCTGTGTGTGAAAGGCCGGAAGGCGGCCGGATCGGACACCCGTCCGCCCTGCCGGCCTCCGGCAAGGGCAGTGCCATCCGGAGGGCCCGGGCATTCCGGCGGATCCCGGGAAATCTGTCCCCTGCCCGGACTCGGGATTGTGATCGCGGGCGCAGATCGGTAACTCCCAGACCACGGACCACGGACCACGGACCACGACGAGAATCAGATCACTTGTCTTCAGTGACCGTCTTGACCGCCGCCTCCTCTTCGAGCGTCTTCAGCACGTCGCGCCAGCGGAACTTCTCGCCCCTTCCGCGGACGTAGTAGTCCATCCATGCCATCTCGCTCATCGCCTTCACGAGCTGGTTCCGCGGGTCCGGGATGCCGTGCGTGGAGCCGGGATACATGAACAGCTCCGTCGGCACGCCGAGCTGCTTGAGCGCCATGTGCAGCTCCACCGACTGCGGGCTCGGCACGCGCGGATCTCCCTCGACGACGTGAATCATCGTCGGCGTCTTCGCGTTCCTGATGTACTTCAGCGGCGACTGGTTCCAGTACGCGTCGAAGTCGTCGTACGGCAGCTTGTTGCCCAGGTAGAACTGCCGGTTGCGCTGCACGTCGCTCTGCGCGTACATCGAGATCCAGTTCGAGGTGCCCGCGCCCGAGCTGATCGCCTTGAAGCGATCGGTCTGCACCAGGATCCAGTTGGACCAGTGCCCGCCGGCGCTCCAGCCGAGCACGCCCATCTGCTCCGGATCCACGATCCCCTGCGCGACGAGGTGATCGACGCCGGCCATGATGTCCCCGTATCCCGGCGGGAAGTAGTTGCCCACGATGTCGGTCTTGTGTTTCTGCCCGTAGTTGGTGGAGCCGCGGTAGTTCGGGCGCAGGACGACGTAGCCGGCGCCCGCGTACACCTGCGAGCCGTAGCCACCGTTGAACCCGAGCACGTCGGCCGACGCCGGGCCGCCGTGGATCGCGACGATGAGCGGGTAGCGGCGCCCCGTCGCGTAGCCAACCGGCTTGACCAGCACGCCGCCGACCTTGGTGCCGTCCTTCGAGGTCCAGGTGATTTCCTCCTGCTCGCCCAGGAGGAACGTCCTGACCTGCGGGTTCGGATCGGTGAGCTGCGTCCAGGCCGAGCGCGTGCCGGCCTGCTCGACGTCCGCCACGGTGAAGATTGCGGGCGGCGTCATGCCGTCGGTGTAGGTGATGAGCAGGACGCCCGTGTCGTCGCGCCTGGCCGAGAGCGACGCCTGCTCCTTCGTGATCTGGCGGACCGAGTCCCGCTGGACGTCGAGCGCCATGAGCTGGTTCGTCGCGCGGATGCCCTCGTTGAAGTAGATCGTGCCGCCGTCCTTCGACCAGAAGCCGATCGTCACGTCGCCGTCGAACGAGGCGCCCATCCTGCGGAACGGCTTCCCGCGATCGGCCACCGCGCGCAGGTAGACGCGCGCGTTCGACATGCTGTAGCGCTCGAGGTCGTCCGGCGCGGAGAAGGCGATCCACCGGCCGTCGGGCGAGAAGCTCCCGCCGCTCTCGCCGACCTCGTCGTTCCGCGTCAGCCGCTCGATGTGTCCCGTGGCCGTCTCGAGGAGATACAGGTCGGCGTAGAGGTTCTCCTGCGTGATGTTCCGCTTGTACCGTTCGGGCGACGCTCCCCGGAAGGCCACCCACCGCCCGTCGTCCGAGATGGTGAAGTTCGACACGCTGTACGGCGCGTCCACGGTCAGCCTCGTCGTGCGGATCGGATCGGGGTCGAGGCTCCACAGGCTCTGGAGCGGCGTCTCCGCGTTCCGGATATCGACCGTGAACTTCTTCTCGCGGCGAAGCCTCTCGTCGGCGTCCGCGTCGGTGGCGGCGATGAAGTAGATGCGACGGCTGTCGGGCGCCCAGCGCCACGCGCCCACGCCCGCGCGCTCGCGGGTGAGCGGCTCGGCGGCCGCCCCCTCGATGCCCTCGATCGGCAGGCGATAGAGCTGCTCCTCGCCGGACTTGCCGCTGCGATAGACGAGCCAGCGCCCGTCGCGGCTCAGGGCGTAGTTCGAGACGCCCTCGCGGGCGTCGGTCACGCGCATGGCCTCGCCGCCGTCGGGCCGCATCAGGTAGACCTGGTTGCGCGAGGCCGCGTTCTCCGGGGCGTCGCGGTTCGACAGGAAGAAGAAGGCGCGGCTGTCGGACGCCCAGGCCGGCGACGCTTCGTTCTTCTCCTTCGTGAACGTCATCTGCTTCGTCGAGGAGACGCCCTGGCGCAGCGAGACGAGATAGAGGTCCGTCTGCCGCTTCGCCTCTTTCCAGTCGGGCGTCGTGAGCGTGTACAGCAGCCACTGCCCGTCGGGGCTGGGGGTCGGCGATCCCGCCTGACGCAGGCGCTGCATGTCGAGGAACGTCATGGGCCGCCGATCCTGGCTTCCGGCGGCCGCGGGCTGCGCGACGGCCGGCGCCGGGCCGGCGGCCGCGGCGAGGGCCATCCACGCGGCGAGCAGGCTGATGGTCCGGCGTGCGGATCGGTGCTTCGTGTTGCGCATCGTCGATCTCCTCCGATCGAGAGTCTACTCCCGACCCTGGAGAATGCGGAGATCTCGGACGTCGAGGGAGGAGAGGGGGCGGAGGGAACGGAGGTTCAACACGGAGGAACGAAGGAACGGAGCGAAACGGAGGGTTGCGCCTCGACCGGGCTTTCGGGCCGCGCCCCACGCGGCACGCTCTCGCCGCGTCATGCTGCCGCCTGTGGGGCCGCGCTTCGCGCGTCCGGCCGGCCGAAGGCCGGCGGCCCACAGGCGGGAGTCCTGGGGATTCGACCGGGGGAATCCTCCGTTTCTCCGTTCCTCCGTGTTGAGATCTCCGCTCCCTCCGCCGTCCTCCCTCCCGCTAACTCGGTTTCCTCTCCTCCGCGAACTCCGTGGCCTCCGCCAACTCCCTCGAACCAGACAGCGTCAGGACGATATAATCCTCTCTTTCCCAGGCACCTCCGAAACCAGAAGGAGCGCTCGTGCTCAGCCATAGTCGCCGCCTGGCGCTCGCCAGCGTCCTCGTCCTCGCCTGCGCCGCCGCTGGCGCGCAGGGTCCGGCCCCTCGCGCGGGGGCGGACAGCATCCGCATCCCCTTCGAGTCGTACCAGCTGCCGAACGGGCTCACCGTCATCCTTTCGGTGGATCGCTCCACACCGACGGTCGCCGTCAACGTCTGGTACCACGTCGGTTCGAAGCACGAAGCGCCGGGGCGCACCGGCTTCGCGCACCTCTTCGAGCACGTGATGTTCACCGGCTCCGGGCATGTTCCCTACGGCCTCCACGACAGGCTCACCGAAGGCGTGGGCGGCTCGAACAACGGGACGACGTCCAACGACCGCACGACCTACTTCGAGACGGTGCCGTCGAACTACCTCGAGACCGCGCTGTGGCTCGAGGCCGACCGCATGGGCTTCCTGCTCGACGCGCTCGATATCGAGAAGCTGAACGCGCAGCGCGACGTCGTGAAGAACGAGCGCCGGCAGGGCGTGGACAACCAGCCCTACGGCCGCGCGGGCGAGATCCTCTCGGCGGCGACGTACCCGAAGTCGCACCCGTACTCCTGGAGCGTCATCGGCAGCATGGAGGACCTCTCGGCCGCCTCCGAGCAGGACGTCAAGGACTTCTTCCGGCTCTACTACGCCCCCAACAACGCCTACCTCGCCGTCGTCGGCGACTTCGATCCCGCGCAGGCGAAGGCGTGGGTCGAGACATACTTCGGCGCCATCCCGAAAGGGAAGCCCATTGAAGCGCCCCGAGCCGCGCCGGTCACGCTCGAGGCCGAGACTCGCCTGGTCTACGAAGACCGCGTCCAGGTGCCGCGGCTCTACGTGCAGTGGCCCACCGTGGGCGTGAAGCACGACGACCGCTACGCGCTCGCGGTGCTCGGGTCTATCCTGTCCGGCGCGCGCACGGCGCGGCTGACCAAGGCGCTGGTCTACGACACGCAGGCGGCGAGCGCCGTCTCCGCCCGGCAGGGATCCAGCGAGGACGCCGGCGAGTTCCTCATGACGATCACGCCGCGTCCCGGACACGCGCTGACGAAGCTCGAGGAAGCCTCCGACGCGATCGTCGAACGGCTCAAACGCGACGGCCCGGCGGCGGAGGAAATCCAGAAGGCCACCGCCGGCGAGGAGCTGTCGTTCGTCCGCGGCCTCGAATCGAATCTGGGCAAGGCGATGCGCCTCGCCACCGGCGCCGGATACTTCGGCGATTCGGGCTACTTCCGGCAGGAGTACGAGAAGACGCTGGCGGTCTCGGCCGCGGACGTGAAGCGCGTCGCGAACACGTACCTGACCCGCGGCCGCGTCGTCCTCAGTATCGTGCCGGTGGGCAAGGTCGAGCTGGCGTCGAAGCCGGCGGAGAGCCGGAACGTCACCGGCGTGGAGGCGGAACGATGAATGCCCGGACCCTGCGGATCCGATCCTGTGCCGCGGCCGTCGCGGCGGTGCTGGCGATGCACACCGCCGGCGCCAGGCAGGAGTTCGATCGCACGAAGCCGCCGGTGCCCGGCAAGGCGCCCGAGCTGCGGGTGCCGGCCTGGACGAAGTCCACGCTGGCCAACGGGGCGGACGTGATCGTCTCGGAGAAGCACGATCTGCCGCTGGTGTCGTTCAGCGTCACGCTGATCGGCGGGGCCAACCAGTTCGAGCCGTCTGACCGGACCGGCCTGGCGGGCATCACGGCCGCGATGCTGAGCGAAGGCACGGCGTCGCGCGACGGCGAGGCGCTGTCGAACGCCTTGCAGCTGCTCGGCACGTCTGTCAGCGCGAGCGTGGGCGGCGAGAGCGGCTCGATGAGCTTCGTCTCGACTGCCGGCCGCTTCGAGCAGACGCTCGAGATTCTCGCTGACATGCTGACCAACCCGGTGTTCCCGGCCGAGTCGCTCGAGCGGATCAAGGGCCAGCGTCTCGTCGCGCTGGAGCAGGGCAAGGCGCAGCCGGGGACGATCCGCAGCCGCGTCTTCCCGCGCGTCCTCTACGGGACGGAGCATCCGTACGGCCGCTTCAGCACGGAAGCCTCCGTCAAGGCCATCACGCGGGACGACGTGATTGCGTTCCATCGCGCGTATTTCCTGCCGGGCCGTGCGCTCGTCACGGTGGTGGGCGACGTGGACGCGGATACCGTGAAGCCGGCGATTGAAAAGGCGCTCGAGGGCTGGCGGCGCGGCGGCGATCGGCCGGCGTTCCGGTATCCGGCCGTTCCCGCGCACGGCAAGACGACGATCTATCTGGTGGACAAGCCTGGCGCGGCGCAGAGCTCCGTGATGATCGGGCACCCGGGCCCGCCGCGCAATACCCCCGATTACTACGCCCTCCAGGTGATGAACACGATGCTCGGCGGGATGTTCCAATCGAGGCTGAACGCGAACATCCGGGAAGAGAAGGGCTACAGCTACGGCGTCGGCTCCGGCTTCGACTACGGCAAGGGGCCCGGCTCCTTCAGCGCGAGCGGCAACATCGTCAGCGACAAGACGGACGAAGCGCTGATCGAGTTCATGAAGGAGCTGCGCGGGATCCTCGGCGAGCGGCCGATCACCGACGACGAGCTGGCGACGGCCAGGGCCTCGCTCGTCCAGCGGCTGCCGTCGGCCTTCGGCTCGGTCGCCGGGGTGAACAACGCGATCACCACGATCTGGAGGCAGGGGCTGCCCGAGACCTACTACCAGGAGTACGCGAAGGCGGTCGGCGCCGTCACGAAAGGCGACGTGCTGCGCGTCGCGCGGAAGCATCTGGATCTGGATCGCCTTGCGATCGTGATCGTCGGCGACCGCGCGTCGATCGAGGGGCCGCTGAAGGAGACGGGCATCGCCCCGATCGTGCGGCTCGATCTCGAGGGGCGCCTGCAGGCCGCTGAACAATGACGGCCTGATGGTAAATGGAAAATGGTAAATGGAAAAGTCCCAGGTTTGTGGGCCTTCCCGTTGGCCACGCTCCCTCCAGGCTTCGCTTTCCGCACCCGGCTCGATCGAGCAGGATGCCGAGGAACACATCCTGCACGACAAAACCGTGAATGGAGACGGGAAAGCGCTCCAGATCAGGGCTCTCTTCCATTGACCATCTTCCATCTACCATCAGGCCGGCATTGTTCAGCGGCCTGGCTGTTCCGACTGGAGGCACGATGTCCACGCCTGCACGCCTACGCCTCGTCACCCGGTTCCTCCCGTGGGTTGCGCCCGCCGCCATGGTGGCGGTGCTGGCCGCGGACACCAACGGCAACGGCCCCACCAAGCTGCTCCGGACGCCGACGGTCAGCGCGACGCACATCGCGTTCGCGTACGCGAACAACATCTGGGCGGTCGAGCGGTCGGGCGGCCTGGCCCGGCGGCTCACGAGCTTCCAGGGGCAGACGGCGAACCCGAAGTTCTCCCCGGACGGCCGGCTGCTCGCGTTCAGCGGCAACTACGCGGGCAACACCGACGTCTACGTTGTGCCGGTCGAAGGCGGGGATCCGAAGCGGCTGACGTGGCACCCGGGCGCCGACGTCGTGCAGGGCTGGATGCCGGACGGCGCGTCGATCGTCTTCGCGTCGGGCCGCGCGACGTGGGCGCCGGGCGCCGCGCCCCGGTTCTGGACCGTGCCGGTCGAGGGGGGCGTCGAGCAGCCGCTGCCGCTGCCGCGGGCCTACCAGGGGAAGATCTCGCCGTCCGGCGCGCACGTCGCCTACCGGATGAACACGTCGTGGGACGAGGAGCGCCGCAACTACCGGGGCGGGCAGAACAAGCCGATCTGGATCGTCGATCTGAAGACGCACGACCTGGTGACGCCGCCCTGGGACGGGTCGAAGGAGATGGACCCGGTGTGGGTCGGGGACACGGTGTACTTCCTCTCGGACAGGGACGGCGTGTCGAACGTCTGGTCCTACGACATCGGGTCGAAGCGGCTGGCGCAGGTGACGAAGTTCAGGGACTTCGACGTGAAGTCGATCGACGCCGGCGCGGGGGCGGTGGTGTTCGAGCAGGCCGGGCAGATCCACGAGCTGGATCCGGCGAGCGGGCGGACGAAGACGCTGGCGATCACGGCGCGCGGCGACTTCCCGTGGATGATGCCGCGCTGGGAGGACGTGACGTCGCGCATCACGAACATCGCGCTGTCGCCGACCGGCCGGCGCGTGGTCGTGGAGGCGCGCGGGGAGGTCTTCACGATCCCGGCGGAGAAGGGTGACATCCGGAATCTGACGGCGTCGAGCGGGTCGGCCGAGCGCGAGCCGGCATGGTCGCCGGACGGGACGTGGGTGTCGTACTTCAGCGACCGGAGCGGCGAGAACACGCTCGTGATCGAGTCGCAGGACGGCTTGAAGCCGCCGCGCGAGATCCCGCTCCCGAACCCGAAGCACTACTACACGCCGTCCTGGTCGCCCGACTCGAAGAAGCTCCTCTACCACGACACCAATCTCGACGTCTGGGTGATGGACGTCGAATCGGGCCAGGCGACGGTGGTGGGGCGGGACAACTGGATGGTGCCGCAGCGCACGCTGCACCCGACGTGGAGCCCCGATTCGAAGTGGGTCGCGTATGCGAGCCGGCTGAACACGCTCTACCGCGCCATCGTCGTGGCCAACGTGGAGACCGGCAGGACCGAGCAGATCACCGACGGCCTGGCCGACGCGATGTACCCGGTGTGGGACGCGGGCGGCAAGTACCTCTGGTTCCTCGCGTCCACCGACTTCGGGCTGCGGTCGCAGTGGCTCGACATGACGTCGTACGACCGCGAGGAGACGTTCGGGCTCTACTTCGCCGTGCTGAAGAAGGACGAGCCCAGCCCGCTGCTGCCCGAGAGCGACGAGGACGAGGGCGTCGGCAGCGCGCCGCCGGGAGAGGGCGGACGCGGAGGCCGCGGGGGCGGTGGAGATCGCGGCGGCCGCGGCGGCGCCGCCGCCGAAAGCCCGGAAGGGGCGCAGGCGGAACCCCCGGCGCAGGCGCCGCGGCCGCGCGGGCCGGTGACGGTGCAGATCGATTTCGACGGCCTCCAGCAGCGCATCGTCTCCGTGCCCGGAGTTCCCGAGCGGCAGTATGCGCAGGTGAAGGCGGGGACGGCCGGCACGGTCTTCTATCTGGAAGCCGGCGCGGCGGCCGGCCGGGGCGGGCGCGGCGGCGGGGGTGGTGGCAGCGTGCTGCACCGCTACCGCCTGAGCGACCGCCGGGCGCAGCAGTTCGTCACCGGCGTGGCGGAGTACGCCGTGAGCGCGGACGGCCGCAAGCTGCTCTACCGCACGGGCGGGGCGGGCGGCGGCCGCGGGCGCGGCGGCGCCGGCGGCGGGACCGTGAACCTGTTCCTCGTCGATGCCGATCGCAACCCGCCGCAGTCCGGCCAGGGACGGCTCGACGTCAGCCTGCGGATGTACCTCGAGCCGCGCGCGGAGTTCCAGCAGATCTTCAACGAGGGCTGGCGCAAGCAGCGCGACTACCTCTACGTGCCCAACATGCACGGCTCCGACTGGCCGAAGATGAAGGAGATGTACGGCCAGTTCCTCCCCTTCGTGAACCATCGCGCGGATCTCAACTACCTGCTCGACAACATGGGCGCGGAGCTGGCGGTGGGGCACTCCTACGTGCGCGGCGGCGACATGCCGGACGTGCCGAGATCGCCGGGCGGGCTGCTCGGCGCCGACTTCGCGGTCGAGCAGGGGCGCTACAAGATCACGCGCATTTACGACACGGAGAGCTGGAACCCGGGACTGCGCGCGCCGCTGGCCGCGCCCGGCGTGGACGTCTCCGTCGGCGACTTCATCGTCGCGATCAACGGCGTGGAGCTGCGGGCGCCCGACAACATCTATCGCCTGCTCGACGGCACGGCCAACCGGCAGACGGTGCTCGCCGTGAACCGCGCGCCGGCCCTCGACGGGGCGCGGGAGGTGACCGTCGTGCCGGTCGCGAACGAACAGGGCCTTCGGACGCGCGCCTGGGTCGAGCACAACCGCCGCCTGGTGGATCGGCTCTCCGAGGGCCAGCTCGCCTACGTCCACGTGCCGAACACGGGGCAGGGCGGCTACGAGAGCTTCAACCGCTACTACTTCGCGCAGCAGGACAGGAAGGGCGCGATCATCGATGAGCGGTTCAACGGCGGGGGGTCGGCCGCCGACTACATCATCGACGTCCTCCAGCGCGACTACGACGGCTACTTCAACAACGTGGCCGGGGATCGCAGGCCGTTCACCAGCCCGTCGGCCGGGATCTGGGGGCCGAAAGTGATGATCGTCAACGAGATGGCCGGCTCCGGCGGCGACCTGATGCCGTACATGTTCCGCCGGCGCAAGATCGGCCCGCTCGTGGGCACGCGGACCTGGGGCGGCCTGGTGCACACGGCCGACACGCCCCCGTTCATCGATGGCGGCTCGATGATCGCGCCGCGCGGCGGCTTCTTCACGCGCGACGGCGAGTGGGCGGTCGAGAACGAAGGCGTCGCGCCCGACATCGAGGTGGAGAACCTGCCGAAGGCGGTGATCGCCGGCCGCGACCCGCAGCTCGAACGCGCGGTCGAGGAGGCAATGAAGCTGCTGAAGGCCAATCCGCCGACGCGCCGGACGACCGAGCCGCCGCCGCCCACGTGGGGCAAACGGCCGCCGGGCCGCTGACGCGGCCCAGCGGATGGTAAATGGACGATGGAAGATGGTAAGGCGAGCGGGTCGCAACATCTTCCGTGACCCTGGGGCGGCGTGGCTGACGACAGGGCCCGAAGGGAGAGGACCGGGAATACCGAGTCAGGGGCGGGGGTTCTGAGAGAAGGGCTGGGGCGCGTTGTTCCGGCCCTTCTGGCTCAACCTGCCGGCGAAACGGCTGCATCGCCGGACGATTCACGCCCGGTGCGAACATCGATCAGTGGCTCATCCGCGCGCCAGACCCAGTCCGCAGCCGCAGCGCAGGCCTTTCTGCCTCCGCCCGCACTACGCTTGCGCGCTGCAACCGTAGTGCACGCCTTCAGGCCTGCCTGCATGCGACACGCGCTCCTGCCCGCCCTTCTATTGAGTTTTCTTCTCTGGCCGGCCGGTCCCGCGGCTCAGATCGAGAATCCCGTCAAGTGGTCGGTTGGTGAAGCGCCGGCGGAAGTCGCTCCGGGCGGCGGGTTCGACCTCACGCTCTCCGCCGCGATAGAC
>Ga0299914_10001582_pt1 | contig 15194 bp, 17 predicted proteins | sample RVTome_10_FD_201361 | JGI IMG/M metagenome (GOLD analysis project Ga0299914, IMG submission 201361) | Soil microbial communities from uranium-contaminated site in the Upper Colorado River Basin, Wyoming, United States - RVT153D57 (version 2) ...
TTCCCTTGTGAACACTGATTTCGTCATGCTCGATCGCGATGCCTTTGAGCGCCGGGTTACTCCCGCACGGACGACGGCTTCAGTCGGCTGGTATCCGGCTGACGGCGATTCGATTGGTTGGTCTCGTTGTCCGGCGCGCAGTACGCGTACCAAGCTTTTCGGTGCTCGGTGACGAACTATTTGTGTGTGTTCCAAACCGGAAGGTCGGAGGATGAAATGATCAGCGAGGATGTGCGGTACTGCCATGGGGCGCCTGTCGCCGTGGTGTGCGGAGCCACGATCACGGACGGAAACGAAGATGCCGGGAGGCAGCCGTCCACGCCCGTTGGCTGGGGTGAGTCGCGTGGATAGCGATGTCCGGATCGGCCGGGATGGCCGATCGTTGGTTCGGTGGGCGTTGGGGGGTGTGACTGCCGTGGCGCTTGTTATCGATGCGGTGGTGCATTTTGACCTCGCGTCGGCCTATCAGTCCGCATTCCCGGGTGGCGTCGGTGGGGGCACCGTCTTCCGGGTCGAAGCGGTGGTCGCGATACTTGCGGCAGCATATGTTCTGATCCGGCGAAGTCGGCCATCGTTCGCGGTGGCCTTCGTGGTCGCCATCAGCGCCTTCGGTGCCGTTGTGCTCTACCGCTATGTCGATGTACCGGCGGTGGGTCCGATTCCCGCAATGTACGAGCCGATCTGGTTCTTCGAGAAGAGCTTGAGCGCCGTCGCCGAAGGCATCGGTGCCCTGACCGCCGCGATCGGCTTCGCCGTCTCCTCCCAGCCGGCCACTGCGGGATTTCGAATCGGCGGTCGAGGCGATGAATGAGTCGGCTGCTGTTGTACCAGTGGACCCTGCCCGCGGTGATCCGTTCGACGTCGCTGAGTCCGCCGAGCGGACCGGTTCGGAACGGCGAGTCCGGACGGATGCACTCGTGCTTGTACAGGCCGATCGTCGTCGCGGCCGGGCGTTGTCGAACGCGTCGACCGACCGATCGATCGAGGGTTCATCCCTGGCCAGCAGCAGCTTGCTTGCTGAAGTGCACGGAGGTGCTGCTTCCCGCGTGTCCGAGTGATGGATCGTGTCGTCGCCGGGCGGTTGCCCTTGTCGGGTGCGCAAGGGGGGATCGCGGACTCCACGAACCGGGTGTGCTTGGACATCGAGCATTCCCAGCCGACGATCCGGCCGGCGAAGGGCGTCGATCACGAACGCCGTGTAGGCAAATCCGGCGCTCGAGCGTAGTCGAGTAGCCGGCGCTCTGGTGCTCGACTTCGGCGAAGCCTATCTAGCTCTGCTCACGGCTGGTGTCAGGGTAGCGCCAGTTGCATGATCGGGTCGGTGGTCGGGTGCTTCGATCCGCCCGCCGGCTCGACGGTCACTCCGACTTGTCGCGTGTCGCGCACTGTCTTGGCCACAACGATCTGTCCCGGATCGGGCATCAGCCCCGCGGAGTGCACGGCGCGCGGTGTGATGAGCCAGAGTTGGTAGGTCCGGCCGGGTCCGGGAGCTGGCATGCGGCGCGGCACGAATGCGAGCTTGCCTTTCTCCCGCGATACGACGACCGCGGCGGCGGTGTCGCCCCGGTCGTGGGTGACGACCTGCGCATCAGCCGCGGCCAACACCTCGGCGAGCTCGGTCTGTCTGGTGGTGAGCTGGCTCAGTTGCTGCTCGGTCTGGTCGAGGTCGCGGTTCGCGCTGATCACCTGGGCTCCGAGTACGACGGCCACGATCAGCGACGCCGCCGTGGTCAACGACATCAGCCTCAGCTGCCACTTGCGACTCCGCAGTGGGATGACCCGGCCCTCCTCCGGAGCGAGCTGTCGGGTCCGCCGGATCCGTTCGAGGATCTGCGGTTTCAATTCCGCCGGTGTCTGCGCTGCTACCGCCGAGCCCAGCCGCGCGGCCGTTTCCCGCAGTTCGCGCACCTCGCGGGCGCATGCGTCGCATTGGGCGAGGTGCTCCTCGAAGGCGGCACGTTCGGTATCGGACAGAGCGTTGAGCACGTAGGCGCCGGTCAGGGTGTGGAGGTCAGCGTTCACCGAGCCACCCCCAGGCAGTCGCGGAGCCGGATCAGGCCGTCGCGCAGTCTCGTCTTGATCGTGCCCAGCGGTGTCTCCAGCAGACTGGATACCTCGCGGTAGGTGTGGCCCTGGTAGTAGGCGAGCGAGATCGACTCGCGTTGCAGCTGGGTGAGCGCGTCGAGGCAGCGGCGCAGCTGCCGACGCTCGAAGTTCCCCGTCACTTCGTCGGCGACGGCGTCAAACGGCCGCTCGTGTTGGCTTGCCGCCACCCGAGCCTCCCGGGTGGCGGATGCTTGTGCCGAACGCACGCGGTCCACCGCCCTGCGGTGCGCGATCGTCAATGCCCAGGACACGACGCCACCCTTCTCGGCCCGGTAGCGCGGCGCGGTCCGCCAGAGTTCGACGAAGACCTCCTGGGTGACCTCCTCCGACTGCGCTGGATCGCGCATCACTCGCCGCACCAGTCCGAAGACCTGATCCGCCAGCTGGTCGTAGAGGTGCGCGAATGCCACATCGCCACCGTGGGCGACCTGGGTCATCATCTCGGCCAGAGTGGCTTGCCTAGTGGCGTCGGCACCGCGGCTGTGGGGCTCCTTCGACCGCCGCGGTGTCGCGCCTTGCATCGGACCTCCTCGTCAGCTCCCCGCCGTCGCACGGAAGGTATTCGGAGCCGAGCATAGTCCGGGATTGGACCGTGACACCGGGTTGGGCGCCGCGGCCCTGCGGGGTGGCCCTCACGAGCCTTCAGGTCGGATCGGCAGCTGGCCCGCGCCGCGCAAGGGCGCCCCGACCGAATGCAGATGGTGGAGCACGTAACTGTAGGAGCGCAGCAACCCGCACTGGCTGTAGGAGACGTCGTGCTCGAGGCAGAACCGGTGCACCACAACCTGCGCTTTGCGCAGGTTCGGCCTGGGCATCGTGGGGAACAGGTGATGCTCGATCTGATAGTTGAGGCCGCCGAGCACGAAATCCACCCAGCGACCGCCCCGCACATTGCGGGCGGTAAGGACCTGCCTGCGCAGATAATCCAGTGAGTCATCGCTTGTCAGCGTGGGCATGCCCTTGTGATTCGGGGCGAACGAGCACCCCATGTAGACACCCCACAAGCCCTGATGCACGGCGATGAACGCCACCGCCAGTCCCGGGGACAGCACGGCGAACACCGCCGCTAGGTAACCGACGGCATGTGCGAACAGCAGCACCGCTTCGAGCCTGCGGTGCGCCAGAGCGTCCCGCCGTATGGCGTGGACGCTGGACCGGTGCAGATTCAAACCTTCCAGCAGCAAGAGCGGGAAGAACAGGTACGCCTGATACTTCGCGAACCAACGCCGAAACCCGCGCTTGGCGCGCGACTGCCGCTCTGTGAACGACAGCAGAGGGATGTCGACGTCGGGGTCGTCATCTTCGTGGTTGGGATTGACGTGATGCTGGTTGTGTTTGGCGACCCACCCCCCATAGCTCAGGCCGACCAGACCGCCATGGAAGTAGCCGACGGCGTCGTTGGCTCGGCGGCCGCGAAAGATCTGCCGGTGCCCGGCGTCATGACCAATGAACGACAACTGGGTGAACACCACGGCGAACAACACAGCTGTGAGCAGTTGCCACCACGAATCACCAAGCCACACGAACACCGCGCCCGCGGCCGCCAGCGCGAGAAGGTTGAGGATGATCCGCACGATGTAGTAGCCGCGTCGTCGCTGGAGCAGGCCCGCGCGCTTGATACGGCCAGCCAGCTCGGCGAACTCACTCTGCCTGCCGGTGCCTGGCCGCAGCGCGTCGAGGGAAGTCATGATGGCAGACCTTGCGACGCCGATCTCCGCGCGTGCTCGTTGCCCGGCTGCGGGGACGCGGATTCGTGGTGGAGCATGGTCAGTCGCCGCAGCGCCGCGGTTAGTTGCGCCGCGGCCACACCCACCGGCACACCCAACCTAGCAGCAGCCTCGATCACGCTGTCACCCTCGACGGCGACCGCTTCGATGACCCCGCGCTCCTCCGGGGTGAGCCTGTCCATACAGGCGAGCGTGTGCCTGCGTGTCGCCTCGGCGTGTTTCGACTCGACTGGGTCGGGCAGGCCGGGGCCGCTCACGCTCATGGTCCAGGCCGGGTTGCCGTGCCGGCGGCGACAGTCGGGGTGCGCCCGGCGCCACTCTCGCGCGGCGTTGCCTGCTCGTGCCGCCAGGCAACTGCGCAGGCCGCCATTGCCCAGCGCCAGCGCGACGTCGCCGGGACGACGCCACACGTCGCGAAACACCCTGATGGTGATGGACTCTGCCGCTGCCGGGTCACCGCCGATTCGCAGGGCAACCCCGTACACCGTCGCGGCGAACTGGTCGACCAACTCCGCGAACGCGCCCCGCCCGCCGTCCTGAATGCGCGACACCACCTGCCGTTCCCACGGTGTCGGGTGACCTGAACCGTCCACTAGTGACCACATCGCTGTACTCCCGGCGTTGGCTACTCCTACAGCCGTCGGGGTCAGGGACGGAATATCTTCAATCTACCCCAGCCGGCGGGGTCCGAAACAGGGATCTCACCGGAGGATCGGGCTCGATCCGCCTGTGGCCGCGGGCACTCGTCGCGTCGGCCTGGTCGGTCCGAGTTGCCACTCGTTGTAGCACCTCACCGCCGAGCTGTACAGACCTGTCTTCCTCGAACTGGGACGCCGATCGGTGTGACGCGGTGGTCGCAGCTGGTTGTGACGACGTCTGCAGGTCGCACCAATCCGGCGCGCCGTCCGCTCCGAATACCGGGTATGAGGCGCCCTGATCTCGCGCTAGCAACTACGCACAGCTACCCCGGGATCCCGGGAAGGAGGTCGCACGATGCGCAGAGCACGCTATGCGCTGGCGGCAGTGGCCCTGGGCGGGCTGGCGCTGGCCGGCTGCAGCGGTCCGTCAGAGCAATCCGGCCACACATCCAGTGATGGTGCACATGGCACGCCCGGTCACCACGGTGCGGACGCGTCCGCACCGGGAAATGCCAGCACCGTGACCACGAAGCTGCTCGATTTCACGCCGGAGAAGCTGACGGTGACGGCCGGGACGACCGTGATCTGGAAGGTGGCCGACGGCATTGGCCACACGGTGACTACCGGCACGTTCTCCCTTGGTGGTGATGGGTTGCGCAGCGCCGAAGAGCCCGACGGTGTGCTCGATATGCCGCTGGCCAAGGGCAAGAACGTGTCGCGCACCTTCGACAAGCCCGGCACCTACACCTACTACTGCTCGATCCACAAGGGAATGAACGGCGAAGTGACCGTCACCCCCTGACGGGGCTCACCGCCCGTCGTTACTCATCTGGAAGGAAAGACCATGTCATTGCGTAAAACCACACTCGTGAGCGCGTTCGCCGCGGCCATACTGGTCGTGTCTGCGTGCTCGCCCGGCGGCGACGAGCAGTCCCCGCCTGCCGGGAACAACGAAGCGCCGCAGACCTCGGAACCCGTGCAGGAAGATGTGCAGGCCAGCGGGAAGGCAGCGGTCGACGCCCCGGCCTCGGAGCTGCGTGCCGGGCTGACCCACCTGCTCACCGAGCACGTCTACCGTGCCGGCATCGCGGTCAAGACCGCCGTCGAGGCGGGCGGCAAGATGAACGACCCGACCGTGAAGGCGGCCGTGGCCAGCCTGGACGAGAACTCCGTCGACCTGTCCAAGGCCATCGGGTCGGTGTATCCGGATGCGGAGAAGCCGTTCTTGGAGTCCTGGCGTCAGCACATCGGGTTCTTCGTCGACTACACCCTGGGTAAGGCGACCAAGGACAACGCGAAGGTCGCCCAGGCGCAGAAGGACCTCGAGGGCTACCGCACCTCGTTCGGTGAGCTGATCAACTCGGTGAACAAGGAACTGCCCGCCGACGCGGTCGCCGCGGAGCTCAAGCCGCACGTGGCCAGCGTGCTGACCGCGATCGATTCGGTGGTGGCCAACGACGGCAAGGCCTTTGCCAAGCTGCGTACGGCCGCCGAGCATATGCCACACACCGCAGCCATCCTGGCCGGCGGAATCGCCAAGGACAAGAAGCTGGAAGGCGACACCGCCGGGGACGCCGCGGAGCTGCGCTCCGGGCTGACCTACCTGCTCACCGAGCACGTCGATCTGGCAGGTATCACGGTGGTGCAGGCGGTGTCCAAGGGCGGCGACATGAATGACCCCAGTGTCAAGGCGGCAGCTGACGCGCTGGACGCCAACTCGGTGGAGCTGTCCAAGGCCATCGGGTCGGTGTATCCGGATGCGGAGAAGCCGTTCCTGGAGGCTTGGCGTCAACACATCGGGTTCTTCGTCGACTACACCCTGGCCAAGGCGACCAAGGACAAGGCCATGGCCGCCCAGGCGCAGAAGGACCTCGACGGCTACCGCACCTCCTTCGGTGAGCTGATCAACTCGGTGAACAAGGAACTACCCGCCGACGCGGTCGCCGCGGAGCTCAAGCCGCACGTGGCGAGCCTGTCCGCGGCCATCGACTCCGTCGTCGCCGGTGACGGTAAGGCCTTCGCCAAGCTGGCCGAGGCGTCCGGGCACATGCCACACACCGCAGCCACCCTGGCCGGCGGCATCGCGGAAGACAAGAAGCTGGGCTGACGCCCAGTAGCTCGGCCCGACAAACCGGCCGGAGACCTCGCCGAGGTCTCCGGCCGGTTCCGACGTCCCGCCTATGGGGATTTGGCGGTGTGGCCGGGCAGTAATGCGTGGGGTTGGAGGTCGCCGGTGACCAGATGGTGGGCGATCTCGCTGACCCGGGTCCGGGTGGAGCGGGCGTGGTGGCGGAGCCGTTCCCAGGCGTGGTCCATGTCCAGATCGTAGGCGTTGGCGAGCAGGCCTTTGGCCTGTTCGATGGTGTTCCGGTTGTTGAGCGCGCTCTCGAGTTGTTCGGTGAGCACTTCGCGCTGCCGGATCGCGCGCTCCTGCAGGATTCCGATGGTCGCGACGTCGGCCAGTGCCCGCGCTACGCGCAGGTCCTGCTCACTGAGCGGGCCGGGTTGCTGGCCGAACAGGTTCAGCGCCCCGATGGTCTGCCGGCGCAGCCGCATGGGCACCGCGTGCACCGAGCGGTAGCCTTCCTGAATCGCCTCCGGGGCGAACGTCGGCCATCGATTCGTGGCCGCGGCCAGATCGGGCACCAACACCATTTCCCCGGTGCGGAAGCCGTCCAGGCAAGGCCCCTCGTCGGCCTGGATCTGGAACAGCTCCAACAGCCTGGTTCGTTCGGTGGAGGAGGCCAGCACCTGCAGGCTGCCGCGTTGGTCGGACACCATGAACCCGGCCGCCGCGGCGTCGAGCAGATGTACACAGTGCACGGCCAGTTGGTGGAGTATCTCGCTGATGTCGTAGTCGTCGATGAGGGTGTCGGCGGCTTCGACGAACGCCTGCAGCAGCCGTGTCTCGCGGGTCGCCCCGGATGCGGCGGGGTGGTTCATCTCCCAGGCTCCATTCGTCTCATCGTCCACGATAGTTGCTGCCGCTGCGCCGAACCACACTGGAATGTGCCTGGCGGGGTTCACATGTCGGTGGTGTCCAGAGGAAGTCGATGGGTGACGATGTCGCGGGCGACGTCCTCGATGAGTCGTCCGGTGGCGAAGGCGTAGCCACGCAGCCGGGCGAGGGCTTGTTCCGGTGGAACACCGAGGTGAGAGATCACCATGCCGGTGGCCTGGTGCACCTCGGCCCGGTCCCGGCGGACCGGTGCGAGACGGTCGAGGTCGATGTCGCTGCCCTGCCCGTCGGAGGACGCGCCGATCAGGGCCATCGCGGCCACGTCGACCACCCGCAGTGCGGTGGCCAGCTCCGCGGTGGTCAGCAGTCCGGGTTCCCGGCGGTACATGTCCATAGCGCCGATGGTGATCGCGCCACTCTGGATCGGGAAGGCGAAGATCGCGCCGATCGGCTGGTCGGCGATTTCGGAGGCGAAGGTGGGCCACCGTTGCGCCAGTGCGTGTGGCAGATCAGGCACGAGCACCGGCCGACGAGTGGTGAACGCCTCGAAACACGGTCCCTCGCCGAGGGTGAACTGAACCGACTCGACCCGCGCCATCACCTCGTCGCTGGCGAAGAGCGTCTCCCGATGCCGGGTTCCGCTGATGACCGACATCGAGGCTCCGTCCACCGGCAGCAGCGCCACGCAGGCCCGGCACACCCGCACCAACGGGTCGACGCCGGGATCCTCGTCCCGGATCGCGGAACTCACCGCGGCGCGCACCTGGTCCATGGACCACGCCGGATGATCGGCCGGCTGGCTCATGCCGCGCTACCACTACGGGTTCGCGGCGTGCTCGTTCGCATGCGCGAACCTTCCGTCGCTGTACCTCTGAACGCATCCCCGGACGCGACGGGGTCACGGCCCACGCCAAGGAACTGCCACCAGCCTAGTCGCCTTACTGGTGGTGTTGTGCGACAAGGCTGTGTGTCGTCTCCTGTTGGGGTCTATGCCCGGTGGAGTCGGAGTTGCCAGGCGTCGAGGTAGCCGGAGCGGAAGCCGGCTTCGGAGTAGGCGAGGTAGAACTCCCAGAGGCGTTGGAAGATGTGGTCGAAGCCGAGTTCGGTGACCCGGTCGCTGCTGGCGTGGAAGCGTTCGCGCCATTCGTGCAGGGTGCGCGCGTAGTGTTCGCCGAGGCGGCGCCGGCCGGTGATCCGCAACCCGGGGTGCTGGGCGACCTGGCGTTCGATCTCCGGGATGGACAGCAACTGTCCGCCGGGGAAGATGTACTTGGTGATCCAGGTCTGCGAGTGGCGGGTCGCCACCAGCCGGTCGTGCGGCATGGTGATGGCTTGCAGCGCGATCCGCCCGCCGGGCACGACGAGCCGGTGGAGGGTGTTGAAGTAGTTCGGCCAGTACTGCTCGCCGACGGCTTCGATCATCTCCACCGAGACCACGGCGTCGTAGCGGCCGTCGGCTTCGCGGTAGTCGCGTAGCTGCACGGTCACCCGGTCGGCCACGCCCGCCTCGACGATGCGCTTTTCGGCCAGCTGCTTCTGCTCCGGTGAGATGGTCAGCGTGGTGACGGTGGCGCCGCGCTGCGCTGCCTGGATTGCCAGCGAGCCCCATCCGGTGCCGATCTCCAGCACCCGGCTGCCGGTGCGCACACGGGCGTAGTCCAGGATGCCGTCGATCTTGCGCAGCTGTGCGTCGCGCAGGTCGGTGTCGTGCTCGAACCAGGCCGAGGAGTAGGTCATCGACTCGTCCAGGAACGCGGCGAACAGGTGGTTGGACATGTCGTAGTGGCGGTGGATGTTCGAGCGGGCGCCCGCGATGGAGGTGGACTCGCTGGCCGGGCGGCGCTCGTCCACCCAGCCGCGCAGCACCTGCAGCGGTTGGGGAACCAGCGTGGCCATCCGCGCGGCGAACGGCGTCAACACCGCGGCAGGGCCGGTGCTCGTCCACTCGCCCGCCATGTACGCTTCGCCGAACCCGATCTTCGCGTTCACGCCGAGCCGGTTGAAGAACGCGCGTGGCCGCACGATGCGCATTACCGGGGCGTCCGGGCCACCCGCGCCAAGCCGCTCACCACCGGGCAGGACCACCCGCACCGGCAAGCGGCGGACCGCGAGCCGGAACAGGCGTTCGGCCACGCGGGCTCGCATCGGCGACTGGCGGGGGTTGAGCAGCTCCGCCCAGTGGTGTTCGATCTCCTGCCGGATGGGACTGGTGGTGGTCACTGGGCTCGTCGTGGTCACTGGACACCTTCCTGGCTGTGCGGGACACGGTTGACGATCGGGATTCGGCGGGCCCACAGGGCGAGGCCGTGGCGGCGGATGAGCGCACTGACCCGATGCGGCGACAGCGCGGCGCGGACGGCTCCGCCGCTGACTTGGCGCCCGGTGAGTACCGCGGTGAACGTGGTCTCTTCGTCGCGGCGCAAGGTGATCGCCAGGGAAAGCCGGTCGCCGGGAAGCGGTAGCCGCATCCGATAGGTGCCCTCGACGGCGAGGAACGGGGAGACGTAGAACTCCTTGGCCACCTCGGCGTGCCCACGGGAGTCGGGGTGCAACAGGTAGCAGTGTCGCTCGCCGTAGGTGTTGTGCACCTCGGCGACGACGCACGCCAGCGCCCCGTCGCGACGGTGGCACCAATAGACGCTCAGCGGATTGAACACGTGGCCCAGCGCCCGGGGAGTGCTCAGCATCAACACCCGCCCCCCGCGCAGGTCCACGCCCTGTCGCGCGAGCCACGCGTCGAGGTTCTCCCGAATCGACCTGTCTGGATCACCGAGGTGATCGCGCGCCCGAAACTCCGCGACGCGGGACGGCCGAGGCAGCTCGTCGAGATCGACCAGCCACAGGTGCATCCGATGCCGAAACGCGCGCCGGATCCGTTCAGTGCGCACGTGCACCAGATCGGCGTCGTAGTACGCCGGCCTCACCACGACACCCCGAACGCTTCAGCGGCACGCACACCGGCCGCGCAGCCGTCCTCGTGGAAACCCCAGCCGTAATAGGCGCCCGCGAACGCCGTGCGGGAGGTGTTCAGCTCGGGCAACCGCCCCTGTGCGGCGACCGATTCGGGCGTGTACACCGGGTCCTCGTAGGTCATCTTGGCCAGCACCGCCGAGGCGCCGACCCGGTCGCGAGCGTTGAGCGTCACCAAGTAGTCCTGCGGCTCGGCGAGCTGCATCAGCCGGTTCATGTGGTAGCTGACCAGCACCCGGTCATCGCCACCGCAGGAGGTTTTGAGGTAGTTCCACAACGCCCGAGCACCGGCGGTCTGCGGCAGCACTGACGGGTCGGTATGCAACCAGGTCTCATTGCGCGAGTAGGAGAAGGCACCGAGCACATGCTTCTCCATCGGCGTCGCGTCGGCCAGCAGCGCGAGCGCCTGGTCGGCGTGGGTGGCGACCACGACCCGCTCGGAGTCGTGCGAGACCCCGGCCGCATCGATCACCTGCACGCCGGTGGCGTGCCGGCGGATCGTGCGGACCGGTGCACCCGCCCGCACCGCCGTGAGCGAGGCGGCGGCCCGTTCGACGTAGCTACGTGAGCCGCCCACGACGGTGCGCCACTGCGGGGCACCGGTCACCGACAGCATCCCGTGGTTGCGCAGGAACTCGAACAGGTACCGGGCCGGATAGTCGCGGCTGATCCGTTCGCCCGCCGACTACACCGCCGACACCAGCGGGAGCGCGAAAGCGCGAATACCGGCCAGCGGCAAGGAACTCGCCGAGCGTGACCTGACCGGCGCCCGGGGCGTCGAGTACTCGGTGGGCGTGCCGATGGAACCGGATGATCTCGGCGAGCATCCGCAGGTAGCGTGTCCTGCGCAGATGTCCCGCTCGTGGGAGCAGCCCGGAAACCTGCTTGCCGCCCCGCGTACTCCAGCCCGCAGCCCAGGCAGCGCACACTCATCGACATCTCACAGTCCTGCGTGCGCACGTCCAGCTCGCCGAACAGCCGCAGCAGGTTCGGATAGGTGCGCTCGTTGTGCACGATGAAGCCGCTGTCCACGGCGACCGGCGCCCCGTCGGGGGCGGTGACGTCGTGGGTGTGGGCGTGCCCACCCAGCCGCGGCGACGCCTCGAACAGCGTCACGTCATAGCGCCGCTGCAGCAGATACCCGGCGGTCAAACCGGACACCCCGGCCCCGATCACGGCGACGCGTTCCCGGCTCATCACAGCTCCCTCGGCAGCGGCACCCGCAGCCCCTGCGGGCTCGGCGTGTCTATGGCGTCGCGGATCAACGCGTCAGGCGTGCCCGTGGCGTGCAGCACGAACCGGCGCACCAAGGCGGTCCAGTCGCCCACGCGGCGCAGCATCGCGTGCCCGGAACCGTCGACGGTGAACCGGCAGGTCGACGAGGTGATGCCGCGGGCCCGGACGGCGAAATCGTAGGACGCCCTCGGGCTGGTCCACCGGTCGGCCGAGCCGTGCGCTATCACGACCTCAGTGCCGCCCAGCTGCGCCACCGGCTCACCCGGTTCGATCCACGGCGCCAGCGCACACACCGCGGGCACCGCCGGGTCGTCGGCGACCATCAGCGCGGCGCGCCCGCCCATCGAGTGCCCCACCAGGATGACCGGAACCCCGGGAAAGTTCCGGCGGAACTCGCCCAGCGCCCAGCGGGCATCCCGCACCGGATCCAGGTCCGGCGCGTTCCACCCGCGAAAGCGGTACCGCAGCAACCGCACGGCGACGCCACGGTCGCGAACGGTGAGATGCACCGCGGAGGCCAACGCCACCATCCGGCGGACAGTGAGGTGCTTCGCCGTCGACGGGCTGGTGCTGCTGGCCTTCCCGCCCGGAAGCAGGAGCACCACGGCGGTCGTCGAGTCCCGGCAGCTCGGCCACGTGCGCATCCGAGGACACACCACGGGAGGATCGCTTGCGTCCACGAGCGGCTCCATGAGAGTAATTCGGCGCCGAGGGCGGCAAGTATTGGATGTGATCACTGCGCGTGGCGCCGGCGCAGCTCGTTGATCGTCGTATCCGGGCGACCTCGGCGTTCACCGCTGGATGACGGCAGGTGTCGCATCGTCCGGCGCGGTCGCGGCCAGGGGCGCGGTCTCACGTCCGCATGGCAGGCCCCACATCAGCGTGGCCACCAGGGTCGAGCCCGCGGGCGTCAGGGTGGCCGGTACGCGCTGCCCGACAAGGCCGGGACGATCCGCCCGGAGCAATCCGTCCCGTGCCATAACGTGCGCGGTGTATTGGTCGCAGCAGGCCACTCCGTCGATGAACAGGTCCGGCTCGCTGCTCACGGTCATTTCCGCGCGGCCATCGCCGACGGCTCGGAGCAGGGCGCAGATGCGGTGATTCGTGCTCGGGGTGGTTGTGGTGTTCATCGGGCTACTACTTTCCGACCCGTGGGCCAGACTCGGTTGCCTGCGGCGATCGAGCCGCAGTCGGCAGCGACGGGACCCGCCGGTGGCGGCCCTCCTTGCTACGAACGTCTGCGTTGGTCCTAACTGGCATTCGGAGCCACGCCCTCGCCGGTTTGGCCGATCAAGTCTGCTTGACCAGCCGCCCACCAGATCACGACTGGACGGGGTGAGGGCCAATCCTCGAGCCGGGCCGTGCCGAATCCGTGCTAGCGGCTGGATAACACACGACGTACGCGCGCGGTTGAGGAGCTGTGGTGGCATCGACGGATCTGGCGAGGCCGAGGCGAGCCGCAGTCGGGGTGGTGCTCGCCGGAGCCGCCGTCGCGGTGACCCTGGGCGTGCTGGGGTCGGTGAGCAACGGTCCCCGTGAACTGCCCGGGTGGATGTTCGCCAGCACTCAGTCGCTGAAGGCGTGGCTTGCCAGCGCAGTCGCGGCGCTGGTCGTGGTTCAACTGGTCAGCGCGCTATGGATGTTCGGCAAGCTGCCCGGCGTCGGCGCTGTGCCCCGGCGGTGAAGATCGTCCACCGCGTCAGCGGGGCCCTCGCGTTCGTGGTCAGCCTCCCAGTGGCGTTCTACTGCCTGTACGGCTTCGGGTTCGACACCGCGACGCCGCGTACGTTGGCGCACTCCCTGGCCGGTTGCCTGTTCTACGGCGCCTTCACCAGCAAGATGCTCGCCCTGCGCTCGGCCTGGCTGCCCGGCTGGACCGTGCCGGTGCTCGGCGGCACCGTATTCACCGTGTTCGTGCTGGTGTGGGCGCTGAGCGCGCTGTGGTGGTTCCAGCTCACCGGCATCGCCCTGTGATACCGCGCATCGAACATCTCACGCCCACCAAACCGTCCCGCCGTTCACCGCGAATTCCCCAGTAGAGCCTCAGATCGCCGGATCACCATCCGGGGCTCCGGGGAGTACGGAGGTGACCGATGCCCACACCGATGCCCGCCATCAGGCCGACGCCACTGCGCCGCCAGTCGATGCCCCACCGGTGGGTGGCGGCCGCGGTAGCGGCGACGGCCGGTCTCGCGCACATCCCGGTAACCGAACACCACCTGGAGGAAGCGCCCTACATGGGGCTGCTGTTCGTTCTGCTCACCATCGCCTGCCTCGGCGTCGCCGCCACATTGCTCGTACACGGCTAGGAAATTGGGACCCATCCGCCCCTTGTGGTGTGCCGAATCACTCACACGGGTTGCAAAAACCCCTATATGGATGGAGGTCCATCATGCGATCCAAAAAGAGAAGGGCTGCGACCGGAGGCGTGTTGCTGCTGAGTTCGGCGGCACTCGTCGGCTCGCTGGCCAGTGGTGTTGCGACAGCCGTTGATGATCCGACGGGTCTGCTCGCCGACGGTACCGATACCCACGCGAGCCTGACACAGCTGAACAACTCCGGGGTGCGGGGCACCTCCGATGTGCACGTTGAGGGTCGCCGACTCGACATGCACGTGGATGCTCGCAGGCTGCTGCACGACATGCCGCATGCCCAGCACATCCACTTCGGCAAGCAGGCGCGGCATGAGTGCCCCACCGTGCGCGACGACGACAACGCTGACCACCGACTGAACACCGCCGAAGGCCAGCCTGCGTACGGTCCAGTGAAGGTCTCGATGACCGCGCGTGGTCCGACCGGCCCAGGCAGCACCCTGGCCGTAAACCGGTTCCCGACCGCACCCGACGGTGAGATTCACTACGACCGCAAGACCAGAACCGAGCACGAGGTGGCCCGCGGTATTCGCCGCGGTAACGCCGTCGTCGTGATTCATGGCTTGGATTACAACCACAACGGCAAGTACGACTTCGCCGGCGCGGGCAGGAGCGAGCTCGACCCGGCGCTGCCCGCGGAGGCGACGGATCCGGTTGCCTGTGGCGTACTGCGGCCCCAGGACGCCGGCCTCCCGCTGCCTGCGCAGCAGTGATCGTCGGATAGCTGGCTGTTGGGCCCCCGGGACATTGCGCTCGGGGGCCCAATGCCATGTCTGCCCAGCAGCTAAGCCCGGCGAGGACGGCGCGCCAGCCGCCCGCAGCCGGTCTGCGCCGCGAAGCGGCACCTTGATTAATGTAGAGAGCCAATTCGGCAATGTGCGGTCGGCTCGACAACGGCGGTTGTCGGTGCGGTCTGTCACCGTGCCTTTGATCAGGCCAACGTGACCGGCGACCTCGACGTCGACGGCGATCTCACCGAGGGGCTCCGGCGCTGCTGGATGGCCGCGCGCGTGCAGGACCGCGGGCGGCTCACCCCGCGCCGATGGGGCACCGTACTGCGCCTGGCGCTTGCCCACGGCGTGATCGGTGGTCACGCTCCGGACGATCTTGTCGATGATTATGGATGATGCGGTCGATGAACGGCTGATCCCGGCCAACCCGGTGCGCCGACGGCGCAGGCGCGGTC
>Ga0299914_10001583_pt1 | contig 15193 bp, 10 predicted proteins | sample RVTome_10_FD_201361 | JGI IMG/M metagenome (GOLD analysis project Ga0299914, IMG submission 201361) | Soil microbial communities from uranium-contaminated site in the Upper Colorado River Basin, Wyoming, United States - RVT153D57 (version 2) ...
TACCTTAGGACCGTTATAGTTACGGCCGCCGTTTACCGGGGCTTCGATCAAGAGCTTCGCCGAAGCTAACCCCATCAATTAACCTTCCGGCACCGGGCAGGCATCACACCCTATACGTCCACTTTCGTGTTTGCAGAGTGCTGTGTTTTTGATAAACAGTCGCAGCCACCTGGTCACTGCAACCCCCTTCCGCTCGGAGAGCAAGTCTCTTCACGTAATGAGGGCGCACCTTCTCCCGAAGTTACGGTGCTATTTTGCCTAGTTCCTTCACCCGAGTTCTCTCAAGCGCCTTAGGATTCTCTCCTCACCCACCTGTGTCGGTTTACGGTACGGTCACACACTGCCTGAAGCTTAGAGGCTTTTCCTGGAAGCATGGCATCAATCACTTCGTTCCCGTAGGAACTCGTTATCACGCCTCAGCTAAGCTTTCCGGATTTACCTGGAAAGCACGCCTACACGCTTGAACCGGGACATCCAACACCCGGCTGACCTAGCCTTCTCCGTTCCCCCATCGCAGCAATGTCTGGTGCAGGAATATTAACCTGCTTCCCATCGACTACGCCTTTCGGCCTCGCCTTAGGGACCGACTCACCCTGCGCCGATTAACGTTGCGCAGGAAACCTTGGGTTTTCGGCGAGCGGGTTTTTCACCCGCTTTATCGTTACTCATGTCAGCATTCGCACTTCTGATATCTCCAGAGGCCCTCACGGGTCCTCCTTCACAGACTTACAGAACGCTCCCCTACCGCTCATGCAAAGCATGAACCCATAGCTTCGGTACACAACTTGAGCCCCGTTAAATCTTCCGCGCAGGCCGACTTGACCAGTGAGCTATTACGCTTTCTTTAAAGGATGGCTGCTTCTAAGCCAACCTCCTGGCTGTCTGTGCCTTCCCACATCGTTTCCCACTGAGTTGTGATTTAGGGACCTTAGCTGATGGTCTGGGTTGTTTCCCTCTTCACGACGGACGTTAGCACCCGCCGTGTGTCTCCCGTGACTGCACTTCCTGGTATTCGGAGTTTGCATCGGTTTGGTAAGCCGGGATGGCCCCCTAGCCGAAACAGTGCTCTACCCCCAGGAGTGGAACACGAGGCGCTACCTAAATAGCTTTCGGGGAGAACCAGCTATCTCCGAGTTTGTTTAGCCTTTCACTCCTATCCACAGCTCATCCCCTACCTTTTCAACGGGAGTGGGTTCGGGCCTCCAGCAAGTATTACCTTGCCTTCACCCTGGCCATGGATAGATCACTCGGTTTCGGGTCTACTCCTAGCGACTGAACGCCCATTTAAGACTCGGTTTCCCTACGGCTGCCCTATACGGTTAACCTTGCCACTAAAAGTAACTCGCTGACCCATTATACAAAAGGTACGCCGTCACCCTTGCGGGCTCCGACTGCTTGTACGCATACGGTTTCAGGTTCTATTTCACTCCCCTCTCCGGGGTTCTTTTCGCCTTTCCCTCACGGTACTAGTTCACTATCGGTCGGTAGGGAGTATTTAGCCTTGGAGGATGGTCCCCCCATATTCAGACAGGATAACACGTGTCCCGTCCTACTCATCGAACCTAACTACCAACACCATTTCGAATACAGGGCTATCACCTTCTATGGCCGACTTTTCCAAGTCGTTTTCCTATAATGTTGATCGATACAGGCTCTGGGCTATTCCCCGTTCGCTCGCCGCTACTGAGGGAATCTCGGTTGATTTCTTTTCCTACGGGTACTTAGATGTTTCAGTTCCCCGCGTTCGCCTCGTACACCTATGTATTCAGTGCACGATAACCACCTGAAGTGGCTGGGTTTCCCCATTCGGAAATCTCCGGCTAATAACGCCTGTTTGTCGGCTCACCGAAGCTTATCGCAGACTACTACGTCCTTCATCGCCTCCTACCGCCTAGGCATCCACCATATGCGCTTATTCACTTGACCATATAACCCCAAAAAGTCTGAGGTTGTTGTGTGAATAAAATTTAGAGTTGCTGGTCAACTCCATTTCTATATGCTGACACGTTTGATTGGAACCGTCAGAACTCACGACGATTCAATCCTAAGCGCCTATCAACTTTCCGAATTTTTAAAGAACAGACCGAAGAACTGGCTTCGGTCGTTGAAACCACGGCTGAACACTCATTGAATGTTCACCCGTGGTTTCAAACCTGGATTCTGGTGGAGCCAGTCGGGATCGAACCGACGACCCCCTGCTTGCAAAGCAGGTGCTCTCCCAGCTGAGCTATGGCCCCTTTGGAAACTGGTGGGTCTGGGAAGAGTTGAACTTCCGACCTCACCCTTATCAGGGGTGCGCTCTAACCAACTGAGCTACAGACCCGAGGTCTTTTCGAACAGGTTTTCAATTCTGTTCGCTGCAATCAAGTGACTTGTGTGGGAGCTCGGAACCGCAGAACTGCGACGCCTTACTTTAAAAGGAGGTGATCCAGCCGCACCTTCCGATACGGCTACCTTGTTACGACTTCACCCCAGTCATTGACCACACCGTGGTAATCGTCCTCCTTGCGGTTAGACTAACTACTTCTGGTGCAGCCAACTCCCATGGTGTGACGGGCGGTGTGTACAAGGCCCGGGAACGTATTCACCGCGGCAATGCTGATCCGCGATTACTAGCGATTCCGACTTCACGGAGTCGAGTTGCAGACTCCGATCCGGACTACGACCGGTTTTCTGGGATTGGCTCCACCTTGCGGCTTGGCAACCCTCTGTACCGACCATTGTAGCACGTGTGTAGCCCTGGCCATAAGGGCCATGATGACTTGACGTCATCCCCACCTTCCTCCGGTTTGTCACCGGCAGTCTCCTTTGAGTTCCCACCATTACGTGCTGGCAACAAAGGACAAGGGTTGCGCTCGTTGCGGGACTTAACCCAACATCTCACGACACGAGCTGACGACAGCCATGCAGCACCTGTCACTGGGTTCCCGAAGGCACCCCCGCATCTCTGCAGGGTTCCCAGGATGTCAAGGCCAGGTAAGGTTCTTCGCGTTGCATCGAATTAAACCACATGCTCCACCGCTTGTGCGGGCCCCCGTCAATTCCTTTGAGTTTCAACCTTGCGGCCGTACTCCCCAGGCGGAGAACTTAACGCGTTAGCTGCGCCACTGAATTCCAGATGAATCCAACGGCTAGTTCTCATCGTTTACGGCGTGGACTACCAGGGTATCTAATCCTGTTTGCTCCCCACGCTTTCGTACCTCAGCGTCAATGTTGGACCAGGAAGTCGCCTTCGCCACTGATGTTCCTCCAGATATCTACGCATTTCACCGCTACACCTGGAATTCCACTTCCCTCTTCCACATTCAAGCCAGACAGTATCGAATGCAATTCCCAGGTTAAGCCCGGGGCTTTCACATCCGACTAATCTAACCGCCTACGTACGCTTTACGCCCAGTAATTCCGATTAACGCTCGCACCCTCCGTATTACCGCGGCTGCTGGCACGGAGTTAGCCGGTGCTTCTTCTGTTGGTTACGTCAAGACAACCGGATATTAGCCGGCTGCTGTTTCTTCCCAACTGAAAGTGCTTTACAACCCGCAGGCCTTCTTCACACACGCGGCATTGCTGGATCAGGGTTTCCCCCATTGTCCAATATTCCCCACTGCTGCCTCCCGTAGGAGTCCGGACCGTGTCTCAGTTCCGGTGTGGCTGATCGTCCTCTCAGACCAGCTACTGATCGTCGCCTTGGTAGGCCGTTACCCCACCAACAAGCTAATCAGACATAGGCTCATCCAATAGTGCAAGGTCCGAAGATCCCCTGCTTTCCCCCGTAGGGCGTATGCGGTATTAATCCGGGTTTCCCCGGGCTATCCCCCGCTACTGGGCAGATTCCTATGCATTACTCACCCGTCCGCCACTCGCCGCCAGGTAGCAAGCTACCCGCGCTGCCGTTCGACTTGCATGTGTTAGGCATGCCGCCAGCGTTCAATCTGAGCCAGGATCAAACTCTTCAGTTTATAACTAAAGAGAGTGTCCAGAACTCAAGAACAACTGTATTCATTCTTGGGCTCTATATGGTCACTCTTGATCGTTTTGTTGCGAATGCAACCCTACGATCCGAGCGCCCACACAAGTCACTTGATTCAGTTTTTAAAGAGCGGGCCTGGAAATTGTTACGCCCCAGGCAGACGGACCATTCTACGCAACTTCGACATCTTGTCAACCCCGTTGGAAAATCTTTCGTTTCGTTCCGGTTCTTGCTGCCCGCTTTCCCTGCGAGAGGCGCGCATTATAGGGGGTGAGTCTGAGACGTCAACACCTTGGCAGAGGTTTTTTCGAATCCAGTTTCTAACTGGCTATTTCGTCGCCATTTGCCGGCAGTAAACTACTCATCTGGGCCTTCCCAGCATTCCGAGACTGCACGAGAATGCCTACGTCCAGGCCGCTCACGCAAACCAACAAATCCTTCTCCGCCACGCGATAGCGGGAATCCGATTCAGCACTTCGCTTAAATGACGCAGATGCGCGAGCCGCTTCGGCATAGCCACGCCCGTCCTCTTCTTGCTATCCGCCTCACGAGGTCTATTTCGAAACGGTTATTCGTGCAATCCGTCGTTTGCCGACCTGAAATACTGCGGTCGTGTCTGTCGAAATTTCCCGCTTCGGATCCTCAACCCTGCCGCCATCAATTCTTACCGCACCCTGTTTAACCATGCGCATGCCCTCAGAGGAGGAACCAACGAGCCCAGCTTCTTTCAGCAGGTGTGCGACTCCGATCGTGCCGGACGCGATGTGCAGGGTGATCTCCTCAATATTGTCCGGCAAATCGCCCTTCTGAAAGCGGGCGATAAAATTATCGCGCGCCTGAGCACCAGCACCTTGACCATGGAAGCGGTCCACGATCTCGATACCCAGCAAGAACTTGATGTCGCGCGGGTTGGCACCTTCTTTGACTTCACGGCGGAATGCTTCGACTTCGCGCATCGGCCGAAACGACAGCAGTTCGAAGTAACGCCACATCAAGTCGTCGGAAACCGACATCAGCTTCCCGAACATTTCATCAGGCAGTTCGGTGATGCCAATGTAATTGCCGAGGGACTTCGACATTTTCTGCACGCCATCCAGCCCTTCCAGCAGTGGCATGGTCAATACCACCTGCGGCTTCTGTCCGTAGTGTTCTTGCAGTTGGCGGCCGACCAGCAGATTGAACTTCTGGTCAGTGCCCCCAAGTTCGACGTCCGCTTCCAGCGCGACGGAGTCATAGCCCTGGACGAGCGGATAGAGGAACTCGTGAATCGCGATGGGCCTATTCTCTTTATAGCGTTTGGAAAAATCGTCACGCTCAAGCATCCGGGCAACTGTGTGCCTGGCGGCGAGCTGCACCAGCCCGGCGGCGCCCATGGACGACATCCAGCGCGAGTTGAACTCGATACGGGTCTTTTCCGGATCCAGTATCTTGAAAATCTGTTCCTTATACGTCTTAGCGTTCTCCTTGATCTCGTCGGTGGTAAGCGGAGGACGAGTGGCATTCTTTCCCGTCGGATCGCCGATCATTCCCGTGAAGTCACCGATCAGAAACACGACCTCGTGGCCGAGCTCCTGGAACTGTCGCAACTTATTGATCAGCACGGTGTGGCCCAGATGGAGATCGGGCGCAGTCGGGTCAAACCCGGCCTTCACACGCAGCCGTTTGCCGCTCTTGAGACGGTCGACAAGCTCGCTTTCGAGGAGAATTTCGCTTGCGCCGCGACGCAATATTTCCAGCGCTTCCGCGACCGGCGTCTGAGGAGAAACCATCACAACCGCTCCTGCTATTCATGTATTTGTGCAGTACAAAGTAACTGTAATTGCCGGATTTTACGGGGTTTTTGCTTAATGCAAGATTGACCAGCAACGGTCCAACGGTTACCTTTCACCCGGAGTTTTAGAGGGGCGGGACATGCCGCGATTTACCGTAAGAAGTCGGCTGAAAACCGATTATAAAACAGCATCCGGCCGTACTCGCCGATCGCTGCGCCCGGGACGTCATCATTATGTTCTGGCGAGCGTCTGCGCCTGCGTTCTGGGCGTATTTCTCATGAGCGTTTCGTCCGACCCCGCGCGCTCGATCGAGACGGATATTACACGGTTTGCGGGCGGCAATATCCACGCCCTCGAATTGCCGCCACGTGAAAGCCTTGAAGTTCCAATCCATCAGAATGAAGGATCTTCACGCCTGATCGACCTGGCCGTCCGGAGCGGCGATTCCCTGGCTGCGCTCTTCAGCCGCAACGGACTCTCGGCAACCGACCTGCACGTCATCATGCAGCTCGGCGATGGCGTGCAACGGCTGCGCCAGCTTATGCCCGGCGATATCATCAACGTTGAAGCCGATGATGAAGGCAACGTGCTGTCGCTCGCTACGAATGCGGATTCAATCCAGCGCGTGAATATCCTCCGGGACGCGGACGGCTTCAGTCTTGTCGAAACCGAGCTGCCAGTACAGCGTCAGGTACGGATTGTCAGCGGCACGATTAATTCATCTCTTTACCAGGCCGGTTACGACGCCGGCATGTCCGATGCATTGATCATGAATCTCGCCAACATCTTTGGCTGGGACATCGACTTTGCGCTCGACATTCGCGAAGGCGATCAGTTCCGCGTGATTTACGAAGAGATTTATCGCGACGGCGAGAAGATGCGGGATGGAGACATTCTTGCAGCCACCTTCGTTAATGCGGGCCGATCTCTGAACGCCGTGCGTTTCGAAGATGACGAAGGCAACTCGGCCTATTACGCACCGGACGGCACTCCGATGCGCAAGGCGTTCCTGCGCGCACCGCTCAATTTTTCGTATGTGAGTTCGGGATTCAATCCCAAGCGCTTTCATCCGGTTCTTAAACGGGTGAAAGCACATAATGGTATTGATTATCGTGCGCCGGCAGGAACGCCCGTGTACGCGGCAGGTGATGGCAAGATCATTCGCTCCGCGTATGACAAGTACAACGGTCATCACGTATTTGTTCAGCATGGCCAGAACTACATCACAAAGTACCTCCACTTCACGCGGCGTTCCGTAAAGAACGGTCAACGCGTGCGACAGGGCGAAGTCATCGGGTATGTGGGCAGCACCGGCCTCTCCACAGCCCCACACCTGCATTACGAGTTCCTCGTCAACGGCGTGCACCGCAATCCTCGAACGGTGAAACTGCCGGAAGCGGAACCGCTTCCTGAAAAGTACAGCGCACGTTTCGCATCAGTCAGCATACCTTTGCTGCGTCAGTTGGAGTTGCTCGCACCCGCTACACGCGTCGCAGTTGCCCCATAGGACGTTTCGATGCCCGAACTTTTTGTTGGACTGATGTCGGGTACAAGCCTGGACGGCATCGACGCTGTGGTTGCCGACTTTTCCTCGGGCGCCAGAGTCGTCAAAGGCATTGTTCTGCCGTTTGACGACGAGCTTCGAAAATCGCTGCTACAACTGATCGATCATTCCGAATCCGCAAGTCTGGATGAGATCGGGCAGGTGGACGCTCGACTCGGAATCGCGTATGCCCACGCCGCGCAAGCAGTTCTCGACACATGTGGCGCAGGAGCCGACAACATCGCTGCCATCGGCTGTCACGGACAGACGATTCGGCACCGCCCCGATGCTGCGATACCTTTCACATGGCAACTGGGCGATCCGGGTCGTATAGCAGCGATGACGGGGATCCCCGTTGTTGCCGATTTTCGTCGCATGGATATGGCCTTGAGCGGCCAGGGCGCGCCTCTCGTACCAGCATTCCATTCCGCCGTGTTTGGCAGCGAAGAAGAACTGCGCGTCGTGGTCAATATAGGCGGCATTGCAAACATCACACGGCTGGGCCCGACGGTTACCGGCTACGACACCGGTCCCGGCAATGGACTGATGGATGCATGGATACATCACAACCGCGGCGAAGCCTTCGACAATGATGGCGCGTGGGCAGCCACAGGAAAGGTCGACGAAGAGTTGCTTGCGGGATTGGCCGCCGACCCTTTTTTCCAGAAGGCGCCCCCACGTAGTACGGGACGCGAGCATTTCAATCTGCAATGGCTGCTCGAATATCTGGCGGGTCGCAGGATTCCTGCTGAACACGTACAGGCGACGTTGCTCGCGCTGACTGCCGAAAGCATCGCACGTGAAGTTCGACGCTGCGAAGCGCAGCGCGTGCTGCTGTGTGGCGGTGGAGCGCGAAACAGGATGTTACGTGAAGCCTTGGGCGTTTCGCTGAAAGGCATCCCGGTACAGCTCACGGATGACTACGGACTGAATGCCGACTTCGTCGAAGCTGCCGCATTCGCCTGGTTTGCCCGCGAGCGCCTTGCCGGTCGTCCAGGCAATCTGCCGTCAGTTACAGGCGCGAGTCGTGCCGCGATACTCGGAGGCGTTTATCTGCCCTGATTAGCGGCCGCCAAGCAATAAACCCCGGAAACAGAAAAGGCGCCGCATGCGGCGCCTTTTTTTCGGCAATTGCTCTATCAGATGCTGAACGACGAACCGCAGCCGCAGGTAGTCGACGCATTCGGATTACGAATCACGAACTGCGCACCTTCCAGATCTTCCTTGTAGTCGATCTCCGCTCCCATGAGGTACTGGAAGCTCATCGGATCAACCAGCAGGACGACGCCGCCATTCGCGACCTGCGTGTCTCCTTCGGTCACTTCCTCATCGAATGTGAAACCGTACTGAAAACCGGAACAGCCGCCGCCGGAAACGAACACGCGCAACTTCAGGCTTTCATTGGATTCCTCCTCGATCAGCTCGCGCACCTTGCGCGCGGCGGCATCCGTAAACACGAGGGGCGTTGCTGCCTGTGGTTCATGCGTCTGCACACTCATCTGTTTCAGCACCCTTGGGTTGTACGTAATCCGATTTTATCAGTTATCGATAGCCAGCATCAGCCTGCCTGCTGGCCACTGCCCGCCTCGTCTTGCGCTGCATCAGTATCTGCGTCCGCTCGAACGTCCTGCTCATGTTTCAACGCAAGCACGGGTGAACCGCCCGGCTTGTGCACCAACTTGCCGTTCACCATTGCGCCCGCTTCCATGCGAATCAGGTTGTAGTAAACGTTGCCTTCGACCTTCGCCTTGACGCCGAGCTCGATGCGGTCCGAGGCGTAAACGTCACCCTTGACCATCCCGTTCAGCATGATTTCCGGGACACGCACTTCGCCCTGTACCTGGCCGCGTTCACTGATTGAGAGCCGCGAACCGGAATCGCGCGCATAAACATTGCCTTCGATGAGACCATCGACATGCAGCCCACCTTCGAAATGAATGTCACCTACGATCTTCGTGTTGTGTCCCACCAGTGTGTCCATCTGCGAGACCTTGCGTTTGTTGCTACCACCCAGCATCGGGTTTCCTCCCAGCTTCAGCTGCTTGCTTCACCCCAGTCAAGAGTCCGGCGAATCGCGTCCGCTGCGCGACCGCCGGGAAGTACGGCGACGTCCACTCGCACGGGAGTGAACCCGGCGGGCATGCGCAAATCGCCTTCGAAATCCTGAAAATACTTGAACGAATATGAAATTTCTTCCATTTCTCCCGTCACAAGTTCTCGCAACGGAATACTCACCGGTTCACCGTCACGGACGCCATGCACGGTTACTTCGACCCGTCCGGTAGCGCGACGGTCATGCTTGATGGCCTGTATCAGCACGAGCCTGAAGCGATAAAGATCGCTGTCCTGTCGATTCGAAATCCTGAAGCTCTGGATACGCAGACCGGCCTGCGCGTCGTCCGGCGAAACAATGCCCCGATAGAAAGCCAGTTCCTCGCGCAACTCCAGCACTTCATCCTGCATCGCAGAGAGATTCCCCTGCACCTGCTCCCGCGCTTCGCGATCAATTTCACTGGACCGTTCCAGCAAAGCAATGCGCTCACGCAGCTCGCGGTTCTCCCGCGTCAGGGAATCGATCTCGCCCTCTGCCCGCAGGCGCGCACGCTCGGAATCCGTCGCGTTGAATCCTGCCCTCAGCCGACCGAATTCGAATGCGCCTGCAATTGTAGCGACGACCAGCACCGCCAGTACGGTGTAGATCATTCCGTTCCGCAACGGCCGGTGCGGACGAACTACCATTTTATGCCTAGTCATACACTCTTCATGCTTTTCAGGAGTCGTACTTATTGTCTACTGACGCGATCATACCTGTTGACGGCGCTCATCGCGCAACGTCCGGTCACGCTTTCGTCTGGCATAATCGCGCAAATGGAAGCTCCGCAACGCGACAATCCGCAGCGCGTCAACTACCTCGACCGTTTGCGTCTGCGACTGGCAGGACGATCGGCACTGCTCCAGTTGTGCCTGCTGGGACTGGCCGTCGGTGTGCTGGTCGGCGTGCTCATGCTGGCCTTTCGCGGTTTCGTCGAAGGTATCCAGGCGCTCATTCTGCCGAATGGCGAACCCGAGAACTACGAGGGCCTGCCGGTGGAGTTGCGGTGGTTACTGCCTCCTGCCGGCGGCGCGCTGCTGGCGCTGCTGTTCATATGGGTGCAACCGAAACGCCGCCAGGGCGGTGTCGTTCAGGTACTTGAGCGGCTCGCCTATCACCAGGGGCATATGTCATCGCGTACGGCGTTTTTCGAATTCCTCGGTGCTGGCGTGAGCCTCATCAGCGGTCAGTCCGTTGGCCGTGAAGGGCCGAGCATTCATCTTGGAGCAGCTGGCGGCAGCGTTGTGGGCCGCCATCTGCGTTTGCCGAACAACGCCGTTCGAACACTGGTTGGCTGCGGCGCCGCCGGGGCCATAGGCGCCGCGTTCAACACTCCGCTGGCCGGCGTGATCTTCGCGATGGAAGTCGTACTGATGGAATACACCATCGCCGGTTTCGCGCCGATAATGCTTGCCGCAGTCGGCGCCACCGCCGTGACGCACATCGCTTATGGCGGTTCGCCCGCTTTCGAGATTCCCGCGATCCATCCACTGCCTGTCATGGAAATGCCCTTGCTGATATTCGTCGGCGCCGCCATCGGCGGACTGTCCGCGTTGTTCAATGCATCGGCGGTGCGGCTCGCCGGGCTGCTGAAGCCGCTTTCGCTGGCTATCCGGTTCCCGCTGGCCGGCATCATGACGGGAGTACTCGCTGTCGGCGCTCCGGCGATCATGGGTGTCGGCTACGACACGGTGAATGCAACGATGCTCGGCGAACTCGGCATGCTCGCGCTGTTGCTGACCCTGTTCGCGAAAGTCGTCGCAACGAGCACTGCCGTCGGATGCAATCTACCCGGCGGCTTGATCGGCCCGACACTGGTAATCGGCGCACTGGCGGGAGGCATTGCGAGCGGTCTCGCACAAATGATTCTGCCCGAGTACGCCTGGCAACCGGCGATTTACGTGCTGGTCGGCATGGCGGCGATGATGGCCGCTACGTTGCAGGCTCCGCTGGCCGGTCTCATGGCGTTGCTGGAACTGTCTGGCGACACCTTGCTGATCTTTCCGGGAATGCTGACTGTCGTTACCGCCGTCATCGTTGCCCGTGAATTTTTCGGCCAGGATTCGCTGCTGCTGCAATTGATGCGCGCCCGCGGGCTCGACTACCGCAATGATCCGGTCGCGCAGTCACTGCGCCGCATTGGCGTTGCCAGCGTCATGGAAACGAGTATTGCGCAGACTTCGCACGAGATTTCGCTTGCAAAGGCGCAGGAGCTGCTTGATCGTGCGCCGCGCTGGCTGTTGCTCGAATCCGCCAGCGAGGATGACCGGCGTTACCTGCTGGCCGCAGCCGACCTGGCGCGATTCGTGACGAGTGAAGAGAACCAAAAAAAACCGCCGCAAGACGTCAACCTGCTCAAGATTCCGGGCGTGCGCATGGAAACGGTGCCTATCGCCTTCGAAGCCACCCTGCAGGAAGCGCGCGACCTGTTGCTACGACGCGAAGCACAAGGCGTGTACGTTGTGCGCTTGCACCTCGGGCGCCGCATCTATGGCGTATTGACGCGCGAATCCATCGAAAACGCGTACGCCCGCTAACGAAGGAGAATCGAATGCTCTGGCTGAAATCGTTTCACATCATTTTCATGGTCACCTGGTTTGCCGGCCTGTTCTACCTGCCGCGCCTGTTCGTCTACCACGCGATGACGGCGGACGCACCGGGCAATGAACGCTTCAAGGTCATGGAAAGAAAACTTGTGATCATGACGCACCTCGGCATGGCCCTGACGTGGATCTTCGGCATCGCAATGCTGGTGACTTATGCCTGGGTGGCATATGCCAGTTCCGGCTGGCTGCACGCCAAGCTCGCTTTGCTGATGCTCCTTACCGGGTACACGGTCTGGTGTACGAAAATCGCGAAGACCTTTCGTGCCGATGCGAACACCCGCAGCCATACCTGGTACCGATGGTTCAATGAAGTGCCGGTCGTCTTTCTGGTCGCGATCGTTTTACTGGCCGGCCTCAAGCCCTTCTGATCAAAGCGGCCCATCTGTTAGACTTGGAATCTTTCCAGATTTAGCCGGGCCGCCGCCAATAAGCCGGTTCGGCGCGCAAGCATACGATTTTCCATTCATCAGAAAACCACTTCACCGAGGAGGCAAACATGAGCGTACTGGTAGGCCGCAAGGCACCGAATTTCACCTGCGCCGCAGTCCTGGGCGATGGATCCATCGTCGACGATTTCAAGTTTCTCGAAGACACCAAGGGCAAGCACCGGTTGGTGTTTTTCTATCCGCTGGACTTCACGTTCGTCTGCCCTTCCGAGTTGATAGCGCTCGACAAGCGCATGGACGAATTCAAGAAGCGCGGCGTGGAAGTCGTCGGCGTGTCGATCGACAGCCAGTTCACGCACAACGCGTGGCGCAATACGCCGATCGAGAAGGGTGGCATCGGTCCCGTGAAGTACACACTGGCAGCGGACGTCACGCACCAGATCGCGCGCGACTTCGGCGTTGAAACGCCGGACGGCGCCGTTGCATTCCGTGGCGCGTTCCTGATCGACAAGGACGGCCTGGTCCGTCACCAGGTCGTCAACGACCTGCCGCTAGGCCGTAACATCGATGAACTCGTGCGCATGGTCGATGCACTGCAGTTCTTCGAAGAAAACGGCGAAGTCTGCCCGGCCGGCTGGCAGAAGGGCAAGGCGGGCATGAAGGCTGATCCGAAAGGTGTGGCTGACTATCTCGCCAAGGAAGCCGGAAACCTGTAACCGGGTTCGATGCACTCGTAAATGCGAAAACGCCGCCTCATTGGCGGCGTTTTCATTTCAGTGACCAGCGGTCCGTTTTCAGTAGCTCACGTCTCGATAACTGATCACGGCTAACGAAGACTGATCTCTCCCTCAGCTCATCATCGATTGCTGGTAATTCTGCAACCCGACGCGCTCGATCAACTCAAGCTGGGTTTCCAGCCAGTCGACGTGTTCTTCTTCGGATTCCAGGATGTCCGCGAAGAGTTTGCGTGACACGTAATCACCGATCGTCTCGCAGTGTGCGATCGCCTTCTTGAGCGGCGGCAGCGCCTCGTGCTCCAGCTTGAGATCGCATTCGAGTATTTCCTGCACGTCTTCGCCGATCATCAGCTTGCCGAGGTCCTGCAGGTTCGGCAGGCCATCGAGGAAAAGAATGCGTTCGATGAGCTTGTCGGCGTGCTTCATTTCATCGATCGACTCTTCGTATTCCTTCTCGGCGAGTTCCTTCAATCCCCAGTTCTTCAGCATCCTTGAATGCAGAAAATACTGATTGATCGCGGTGAGCTCGTTTGTCAGTGCCTTGTTGAGGTACTGGATGACGGTGACGTCGCCTTTCATGACGGTTCCTTGGGGACAGGAAATGGATTGCCGCAAGACTACCGCAGCGTTACCGCAACATCAATATAACTCGTTGATTTGAAAGGTTTTTAATCGAAATGCGAATGATTCAAATTCAGGCTGCGGGATAGCCCAGGGAAGGTTGTTCAAGGGAGGGATCGGACGTTTCCTGTCGATCATCTGCGGTCTGGCGTTGCATCTCGTCGACAAGAATTTCTCGCGCCATCCTGGCGCATTTGCCGCACGTCGTCGCGCAACCCGTCTGACAGGAAAGCGCACGCAGACTGGTGCAACCCTGCCGTGCAGCGGCGCGGATTTGCTTGTCGGTAACGGCATTGCAGATGCAGACGTACATTGCTCTTCTCCTCCTCGGTGACATTCTGGATACGAATGAGAACGATTGTCAATATCAAACAATTCCGAAGTTAATCTAAATGAGAATTGTTTGCATTAATAAATCGACGTGTCTAAACTCCGAATCAGGCGGCCAGAACAGGTTCGCGAACAAGAATCGCCAATTTCCAGGGGAAAACTCATGCAGAAGATCGTCCTTGCAGTTGCACTCGCTACCGCGTCATTGCCCGCGCTCTCGGCCGAGAGCACCGTACCGAGCAATGAAGAATTGTACGAAATCATCCTGGCGCAGCAGGAAGAGATCGACCGTCTCGTAGGGGCGCGCAAGGACGTCAGCGAAGGCCAGACCAGCATCGGCGGTTATGGCGAGCTGCACTACAACAACCTCGACTCAGGCTCGGAAATCGACTTCCACCGCTTCGTGCTGTTCTTCAATCACGCCTTCACCGACAACATCCGCTTTTTCTCGGAACTGGAACTCGAGCATTCGCTCGCGGGCGAAGGCAAGCCCGGCGAAGTGGAAATCGAGCAGGCCTACGTCGAGTTTGACGCGAATGACGACACCCGGCTCAAGGCCGGTTTGTTCCTGGTGCCTGTCGGCTTGCTCAATGAAACTCACGAGCCGCCGACTTTCTATGGTGTCGAGCGCAACCCGATTGAAAGCAGCATTATTCCTTCCACGTGGTGGGAAGCCGGCGCCGCCGTTTCCGGCAATCTTGGCGCCAGCGGCATCAGCTATGATTTCGGTCTGCATTCCGGGCTGGCTGTCGGCGACAACTTCAGCATCCGCAGCGGTCGTCAGAAAGTCGCCGACGCGCTCGCGGAAGACCTCGCCGTGTCCGGGCGCCTGAAGTACACCGGCGTCGCCGGACTGGAAATCGCGGCGTCCGTCCTCCACCAGTCCGATCTCACGCAGGGAGCGGTGCCAGGCGGCATCACCGGCACGCTTCTCGAAACGCATGCACGTTGGAACACCGGCCCACTGACCCTGACGGCACTTTATGCTCGCTGGGATCTGAGCAGCGAATTGCCCGAAACCTTGCCGCCCGGATTTGCAGGCGTTGCCGGTCCCGAGGCCTTGGGCAAGGACGTGCAGGACGGTTACTACGTCGAAGGCAGCTGGCGCTTCAACGAAACGCTTGGCGTGTTCGCGC
>Ga0299914_10001584_pt1 | contig 15193 bp, 16 predicted proteins | sample RVTome_10_FD_201361 | JGI IMG/M metagenome (GOLD analysis project Ga0299914, IMG submission 201361) | Soil microbial communities from uranium-contaminated site in the Upper Colorado River Basin, Wyoming, United States - RVT153D57 (version 2) ...
TCGAGCGCTATCGCGAAACCGCGCAGGTGCTCCGCCGGCTCGGCGTCAATCCGTCGCGCTTCCACCGCGTCGCGGGCGGCGTCGGCGGCCCGTTCGAGGCGGTCGACGCCGACAATGCCGATCCGCGCTTCCGCGAGCTGTTCGTCAGCTGGCGTCGGCTGGAGCAGCTCGAGCAGGGCGTGACCGCGATCCCGTCCGCCCAGCCTCTGCGCACCGCATCCAGCTTCACCAGCGGGTTCGGCGTCCGCTCCGATCCGTTCCGCGGCCGCGCCGCGATGCATGGCGGCGTCGATCTTGCCGGCCCCGTCGGTACGCCCATCTACGCGACCGCCGACGGGATCGTCGGTCGGTCCGAGTATAACAATGGGGGTTACGGCAATCTCGTCGAGATCAATCACGGCCAGGGCATCCAGACGCGCTACGGTCACCTGTCGCGGCGCGTCGCCGAGGCCGGACAGCGCGTCCGCCGCGGTGACCTGATCGGGCTGATGGGGTCGACCGGACGCTCGACCGGCAGCCACCTCCACTACGAAGTCCGTATCGACGGCCGTGCGGTGAACCCGGTGCCGTTCATGCAGTCGAACGACGTGCTGCTTGCGTTGCAGGAGCGCGTCCAGCGCAATCCCTCGGTCGCTATCGGCGGCCCGAGCGGCGGGACGACCGGCGGCTCGCGCTGACCCGCGGTCCCCGGCGACGGGCCGGGACCGACCCCTTGCTGCGGATCCGTCGCGGTTACCGGCGAATCGAAACCATCCCGCTCAACCTTCCTTCACGCGGCGCCATCTTTCCTGGCTGTCGGCCGGCCACACCGCCTTTCGCGAATAATATTCGGGCACCGCGCTAGCGCCTTCGGGCAGCGTCAGCCACGGCAGGCGGGTCGAGGTGTAGATGTGGATGTCGGGCGCGATCCGTCCCGGCTCCTCCAATGTGCCGACCCGCACGAAGCGGACCTTCGGGCCGGCGCCGGGATAGGTGCTCCACAGCGCCACCCTGCAGTGCGGACAGCGATGGATGGTCTGCGGCTTGCCGCTGGTCCCGGTCACCGCCACCGGTTCAGGGTCTCCGGACAGGATCTCGACCCGATCCGCCTCGATGAGCGCATTGAGCGCGAACGCGCTTCCCGTCAGACGCTGGCATTCGGTGCAGTGGCAGGCGTGAACGAACATCGGCGAAGCGGTCATGCGATACCGCACCTCGCCGCACGCGCAGCGGCCGTCGAAGGGGGATTGGTCGGTCATGCCGGGTCCTCCTGCGGATTTGGGGCGGTGCGCCGGACGAAGCTGGTTCCGTCTGCCGTCGGGCGCGTCTGCCGATCCGGAAACCATAGCGGATGTGTCGGCCTCGTCCACCGGACCGCGGAGGGCTGCAAACACGCCGAGGCAGGCAGCTCTGCCCGGCGCGATCTGCCGCGGCGCCCCAGAATCGAAATGGCCTGAATCGAAGGGCCCGGAATCGAAGGGCCCGGAATCGAAGGGCCCTGAATCGAAATGGGGGCTGGCGTTGCCGCCAGCCCCCACTTTCCTGGAATCGGACCTTCGACCGTGAGGACGATGGCCTTTCCCTGGAACGGTTCCGGCCGGGGCCTTTCGGCCCCGGTCGGTCCCTTGGGTTCCGAGCGATTCCTTGCGGTTTCGTTCGGTCCCCTAACCGGATTTCCACCGAAATCTTGCGATTTCGCCGAATTTCCAGCCTGGGTTCCATCGCGGCATTGCTGCCTTGATGGCTCCCTTTGCGGTTCCTTCGCCCGAAGGTTCCGGTTCCGCAGGACATCCGAAGAAAGTGGGTTCGGCTTGCGCCTCGCGCTTCTTCTTCAAGACACCCCGCCAACGCTTCCACGAACGTTCATTCTTGCGAATGTTCGCCGCTTCCGCGGTGACCGCTTCCGATGGATCGTCCCGTTTCCGGAAAGACCTTCTCGGCCGCGAACACCCATCATGACTCGCTCTTCCGAGTCGCGCCAAGCGAATTCTGAGGGTTCCGGCCTGTGGATTGCGTGAATCACGGGGATAAGTGAGCGGCTTCGGAAAAATACCTGCGAATCCCGTCATTTTCCCCGGTCCCATTTCCTGCGCCGGCTCCTGACCGGCAGGGGTCTGGCCTCGGGGCCGGCCGCGATTCGGGGTGGTCAGGCCGCGCTCGGCGGCTGAAGCGATCCGAATTCCTGGTCGAAGGAGATCAGGCTCTGGATATCGGGAGAGCTGACCCCGAGCGCCATCGGGCAGGCGGCGCCGGGGATCACTGCGACATCGAACAATTCCTTGATCGCGCCGGAAAGCCGAATCCATTCGACCAGGTCGCCGTTCCTGAGATCGATGATGCACACGCCGCACCACGGCTCGCCGTCGCGCCGGGCGAGCTCGTCCTGGAGCGCCAGCCCGGAAAAGGCGCCGTCGCGCGGTAGCGAGACGGTGACGATCGCATGGCCGGAATGGAGGGCGAGGCCGCGCAGGAAGCCGGGGCAGAAGGCCACGTCCTCCTTCGCGCCGGTCTGCGGATCGACCCGCGCCAGCATTCCGCGGCCGGAATCGAGCAGCCACACGCCCTCCGGGGCGACCCGCGGGCTGTGCGGCATCGACAGCTGGTCCGTGACGATCCGGTCGGTGCGCACGTCGATCAGCACGCCGCCCTCGTGGCGCCGGTCACGCCAGCCGTTGATCATGTCGGAGCGGCTGACCGCGGTCACGTAGGCCGGCGTGCCTTCGTCCATGGCGAGGCCGTTCAGGTGACAGCGGTCCTCGGCCGCGAGCCGCGAGATGAAGGGCGGCTTCCACAGCGGCCTGAAGCCGTGGGTGACGCTCATCGTCGCCAGGCAGCTATACTTGGTGTTGACGAAGATGACGCGGCCGCTCCTGTCGACGGCGATCTCATGGACGTCGACGTCGCCGGTCGTCTGGGCGTTGCGCGGGACGTAGAGCCGGTCGAAATCCTTGTTGGCCCGCTCGTGGGGCGCCAGCACGTTCTCGAGCCGCCAGATCTGGAACAGCGAACTGAGATAGAGGCGTTGGGGCGTCGCGTGGACGCCCATCGCCCGCACATAGTTCTGCTGATGAAAGGAGACCCGCTCGTCCGGCAGCCGCCCGACCAGAAAGAGCTGCCCGGTCTGGTAGGAAGTGAAGGCGAGGCTGCAGCGGGTCCGCGCGAGCCAGGCGCTGAAGCCCCGCGACACGCTGATGCTCGTCTGGTCGGCGGGCGTGGCGGCCGGCTGGGGCGCGGCCTTCGCTTCCTCGACGGCGATCGGCGGCGATTCGCCGCTTGGCTTCCCCCGCTTGCTCATCGACCCCCTCTCGTTCGCCGCGGGACCCTAGGGTCCCGATCCGTTCTTTATGAGGCCGTGACTGGGCTATTCCGGGTTGCATGGCACGGCGGATTGCGAAACGCGGGCTGGTAGCCCGCTTGAGCGATCCGACGCCGCCAGGCGCCCGGAAGAGCCCTGCCCCGAAGGGGTGGGACGCAGGAGCGCGCTGGCGCGGTCGATCGCTTGCCAGCTACTGCCGGTAGCTGGCGGCGCTCTCTCCCTTCCAGCACACTCCTGCGTCCCATCACGACCTCATAAAGAACGGGTCTGGACCCTAGTAGCGGACGCTCTGGCGCGAAAGGCCTTCCCGACCGTCAGCTTTCCGCGCCGCCGTCGGCGGCGCAGGCCGCCAGCGCCTGCTCCACCGCCGGGCGCACCTCCTGCAGGCGGAAGACCATGTCGAACGGGCGGTCCTCGATGTCCCTTGCCCGGATGACCACCTGCTCGGCGCTCATCAGATGGCCGAGGAAGGAAGTGGCGCGGCGGCGGCTGGAGAGCCTGCCGCGGCGGTCCTCCACGTCCCACATCGACCGCTGCGGCGGAAGTGAATCGAAGCGAAAGACGACCGGGCGCTCGCCGGTGAGCGCGTTGCCGCGGGCAAGCCATCGACGGCCGTGGAAGCTGACCTGGGCGCCGTCATACTTGGCCGGATCGCAGCTGACGACCAGGCGATTGCCGCCGTCGCGCAGGATGGCGTAGGCGCGGACCTCGTCGGAGATCGCATCCCGCACCACCTCGACCTCCATCGGCCGGACCGGCGGATCGACGGCAGCGAGGGCAAGGGCGATCAGCAGCATGGGCGAATATTCCTTCCTTCAGCGCGGCATAGGTCGCTCTCCGCGCGGTGGCAACCGGCTCGCGCGGGCCATGCGCGGGACAGCTTTGGCTTGCGTCCGCCCCGTGTCGGGCCTACATCCGCGACGGCACCGGCCGCTCCGTGAGGGGCGGCCCTTATCGTTTATGGAGATTCGAAGGTGGCTCAGCCGCTCATGCCCCATGCGACGGCCAGCTGGCTCGTCGACAACACTTCGCTGACGTTCCAGCAGATTGCCGAATTTTGCGGGCTGCACATCCTCGAGGTCCAGGCGATCGCCGACGATATGGCGGCGACCAAGCTTACCGGCCGCGATCCGCTGCGTTCGGGCGAACTCACCATGGATGAGATCGAGCGCGGCCAGGCGGACGCCGACTACCGGCTGACGATGCACCGCGAGCCCGACAAGGCGGTTCGGACCAAGGGGCCGCGCTACACGCCCGTGTCGAAGCGGCAGGACAAGCCGGACGGCGTGGCCTGGCTGATCCGCAACCATCCGGAGCTTTCCGACGGCCAGATCGGGAAACTGATCGGCACGACCCGCTCGACCATCCAGGCAATTCGCGAGCGCAGCCACTGGAACATCGCCAATATCCAGCCCAAGGATCCGGTAACGCTCGGACTCACCTCGCAGCGCGAGCTCGACGCGGCGGTCGCCAAGGCGGCCAAGGCAGCGGGCACCGAGATGGTCAGGAACGACGCCACCATCGAGCGCGATCGCGAGGCGCTGATCGAGGAGTTGCGCGCCGAGCGCGACGCGACGGCTCGTGAAGCGGAAGCCGCCCTTGCGGCGGAGGGCGCCGAGCCCGCAGAGGTGCAGGGCGAATCCGGTCCGGACTTTGTCGACCCGTTCCGGAGCTAGTGACTCTGCCGACGTCCCGCCGGCCTCGCCCGACGAGTCGCTCGCCGATCTTGCCTACACCCATCGCGGGCTGACCTATCCGCTCGGCCGCACCGGGCCCGAGCCCGGCGCGCTGATCCAGCTCGCCGACGGCATCGGCTGGACCCGCTCGCCGGTGCCCGGGTCGCTCAACCACATCAATCTGTGGATCCTCGAGGACGAAGGCGGGATCGCAATCGTCGATTCCGGCCTCGACATCGCGCCGGCACGCGAAAGCTGGGAGACGCTGCTCGGCGGGCCGCTGGCCGGGCGGCCGGTGACTCGGGTTCTCGTCACCCACTTTCATCCCGACCACATCGGCCTCGCCGGCTGGCTCGCTCAGCGTTTCGCGGTCCGCCTCTGGATGAGCCGCGGCGAGTGGCTGTTCGCCCGAATGCTGACCACCGACAGGCGTGACGCCCCGCCGCCCGAGGCGATCGCTTATTGGCGTGCGGCGGGCTGGAGCGAGGAGCGGATCGCCGGGGAATCGGCGAAGGGCTGGGGTCGGTTCGCCTCGGCCGTGAGCCCCGTGCCGGTCAGCTATGTCCGCCTGCAGGACGGCGACGTCGTCCCGATCGGCCGGCGGGAATGGCGGGTGGTTGTCGGCAGCGGCCATTCGCCCGAACATGCCTGCCTGGTCGACGAAGCCGGCGGATTGATGATCGCCGGAGATCAGGTGCTGCCGCGGATCACCTCCAACGTCTCGCTGAGCCTGAGCGAGCCCGAAGGCGACCCGCTCGGGGACTGGCTGGCTTCGATCGCCAGGCTTCGGGAACTGCCCGACGAGCTGCTCGTCCTGCCCTCCCACGGCGAGCCGTTCACGGGTCTTCACGCCCGCCTCGATGCGCTCGCGCAAGGTCATCGCGGCCAGCTCGACGCGCTTCATGCCCATGTTGCCGAGCCCCGCCGGGCGGTCGATTGCTTCGGTGTTCTGTTCGGCCGGCGGATCGACGACCGCGTCTATGGGCTCGCCACCGGCGAGGCGATGGCGCATCTGCGCCGGCTCGAGGTCGACGGCCGGGCGGTTCGCGAGGATCGCGACGGCGTCCATTACTATTCCCAGGCTTAGGGTCTGGACCCTCGGCTCCGGACCGAGTCGTCTTGACCCTCGCGCGCGGCGGGACCAATGCTGGACCAATGGGGGACGAACCGCAGGACGTCGAGAATCTCTCCTTCGAAGCGGCGCTTAAGCGGCTGGAGGAGATCGTGCGCAAGCTCGAGGGCGGCGAAGCGTCGCTCGACGAGGCGATTGCGCTGTATGGCGAAGGCGACCGTCTCCGGCAGCAATGCGAGGCGCGGCTCCAGGCGGCGCAGGCCAGGATCGAGCAGATCCAGTTCGGGCGCGACGGCGCGCCGTCGGGTACCGCGCCCTTCGGCGGCGATTGACGGCGTGAACCGGACTTCGGTCTCGCTCGCTGCCGCGCTCGCCGAAGTCGGCACCGACATCGACCGCGCCTTCGACCGCCTGCTGCCGATCCCCGCGGATGCGCGCGGGCGCCTCTACGAAGCGATGCGCTATGCCGCGATCGGCGGCGGCAAGCGGATCAGGCCGCTGCTCGTGATCGCCGGCTGCGACCTGTTCCGCGTCGGTCGCGACCGGGCGGTGCGGGCCGCGCTCGCGGTCGAATGCATCCATGTCTATTCGCTGATCCACGACGACCTGCCGTGCATGGACGATGACGATCTGCGCCGCGGCAAGCCCACCCTGCACCGCGCGTTCGACGAATGCACCGCCATCCTTGCCGGCGATTCGCTTCACGCGCTCGCCTTCGAAGTGCTGGCCGACGAAGCCACCCATGAAGATCCCTTCGTCCGCGCCGAGCTGGCGCTCGAGCTGGCCCGCGCCTCCGGTCCGTGCGGAATGGCCGGCGGGCAGATGATGGATCTCAGCGCCGGTGGCATGGCGCTCGACCTGGCCGCGGTGACCCGGTTGCAGCAGCTGAAGACGGGCGCGCTGATCGGCTGGTGCCTGGAGGCGGCCGCCATCATGGGCCGCGCGCCGCCGGAAGGGCGGACCGGCCTGCGCGGCTATGCCCGCGATCTCGGGCTGGCCTTCCAGATCGCCGACGACCTGCTCGACCGGGAAGGAAGCGAGGCCAGGACCGGCAAGAGGGTCGGCAAGGATCATGACGCCGGCAAGGAGACGTTCGTGTCCCTGCTCGGTCTCGAACGCGCGCGCCGCCAGGCCGAGGCGCTGGTCGACCAGGCGATCGATCATCTGCGCGCCTTCGGCGACGAGGCGGACCTGCTGCGCGCGGTGGCGCGCTTCGCGGTGGAGCGCGATCATTGATATCTGCAGGCTCCCGTCGCAGGCTAGCGCGAGGCCGAGGGCGAGCGACGACCGTGCGACAAGGGGCATGAGATGAGGATTGGCGTCTACCCGGGGACCTTCGACCCGATCACGCTCGGCCACATGGACATCATCCGTCGCGCCGCCCACCTGGTCGACCGACTGGTGATCGGCGTGACGACCAATCCCTCCAAGTCGCCGATGTTCTCGGTCGAGGAGCGGTTGGCGATGGTCCGACGCGAGACCGCCGGGCTGGAAGGCGACGTGCGGATCGTCTCGTTCGATTCCCTGCTGATGGATTTTGCCGAGCGCGAGGGGGCGTCGATGATCATTCGCGGCCTGCGTGCCGTCGCCGACTTCGAATATGAATTCCAGATGGCGGGCATGAACCAGCAGCTCAACGACGATATCGAGACCGTCTTCCTGATGGCCGATGTCTCGCTCCAGCCGATCGCGTCGCGGCTGGTGAAGGAGATTGCCATTTACGGCGGGGACGTCTCCAGCTTCGTTCCCCCGGCGGTCGCCGCCGAGATAAGGGAGCGGGTCGAGCGGATCGGGCGCAAGGGAGGCGATTCCCGGCCGGGCTGACGCCAGGCGGGGACGATCGGCGCTTGAGGCGGGCGACGCCCGCTCCTACAAGCAGCCCTTCAGCGGAATCGGGGTGAAAGAAGTGCGTTTGTTGTCCTTTCTCGGCGGCCTGACCGGCCTGTTCATGGCCGGCATGCTCGCCGCCCAGCCGGCGCCGCAGGCGCCGCAAGGCCCGTCCGCCGCGCCTCCGCCGGTCGAGCCGGAGAATGTCTGGAACCTCGACCTCACCACCGGCGGCCGCGTCTCGATCCAGCTCCGGCCGGACGCGGCGCCCGATCATGTCGAGCGGATCCGGACGCTCACCCGGCAGGGTTTCTACAACGGCCTCATCTTCCACCGCGTGATCGAAGGCTTCATGGCGCAGGGCGGCGATCCGACGGCGACCGGCACCGGCGGCTCAGAGCTCCCCGACCTCGCCGCCGAGATACGCGGCCTTCCGCACGTCCGCGGCGCCGTCGGCATGGCGCGGGCGCAGGACCTCAACAGCGCCAACAGCCAATTCTACATCATGTTCGTGCCCCGGCTCACCATGGATCCCGATTATACGGTGGTCGGACGGGTCATCTCGGGCATGAGCCTGGTCGATGCGATCGAGCGGGGCGAGCCGCCGCTCAACCCGACCCGGATCGTCCGGGCCTCGATCGGCTCGGACAATGTGCCCGCTCTGTCGGCCGAAGAGCTTCGTGCCGCAGCGACGCAGGTGGCGGCAACGCCGGTCTTGGGAGAAGGATTGTTTCAGTCGGGACCGCCGCCGACGGCGGTCGGGCCGGCCGTGCCGCGGGCGCCGCCCCCGCCGCGCGAGCTCGAGCCGGCGCGGGGCCCGCAGGCACGCCCGCCACGCTGACACGCCAGGGATAGACGAAGGTGCGGGTCGACCGCTTCGATTTCGACCTTCCCGCCGACCGGATCGCACTGAGGCCGGTCAGCCCGCGCGACGCGGCGCGGTTGCTCGTCGTCGATGGCGAGGCGATCGCCGATCGCGCCGTTACCGACCTGCCCGGCCTGCTCCGGCCCGGCGACCTGCTCGTCTTCAACGATACCAGCGTCATCCCGGCCCAGCTCGAGGGGCGGCGCGGCGAGGCGCGAATCGGCGCCACCCTGCACAAGCGCGCAGGTCCGCGCGAATGGCGTGCCTTCGTCCGCAACGCGCGGCGGCTGCGCGACGGCGACCGCGTCGATTTCGGCGCGGGCGTGGCTGCGGTCGCTTCGGGCCGCGGGGCGGACGGATCGGTCCTGCTGCGCTTTGAGGGTGCAGAGCCGGTCGAAGAGCTGCTCGAGCGCGCCGGCCGGATGCCGCTGCCGCCTTACATCGCCGGCCGGCGCGAGGCCGACGACCGCGACCGCGAGGATTATCAGACGATGTTCGCCCGCGAGCAGGGCGCCGTCGCGGCACCCACCGCGGCCCTCCATTTCACGCCGGCGTTGATGGCGGCGCTGGCGGCGGCCGGCATCGGCCACGAGACGCTGACGCTCCACGTCGGCGCGGGCACCTTCCTGCCGGTCAAGGCAGAGGATACGGCCGACCATGTCATGCACAGCGAGTGGGGGCGGATTCCCGCCGCCACGGCCGACCGGCTCAACCGCGCCCGCGCCGCCGGCGGGCGCCTCATCGCCGTCGGCACGACATCGCTGCGCCTGCTCGAAAGCGCCGCCGACGAAGGCGGTATCGTCCATCCGTTCGAAGGCGACACCGCGATCTTCATCACCCCCGGCTATCGTTTCCGGTCGGTCGACGGCCTGGTCACCAACTTCCATTTGCCCCGCTCGACCCTGTTCATGCTGGTGTCGGCATTGATGGGGCTGAAGACGATGCGGCTCGCTTATGCCCACGCCATCGATCGGGGCTACCGCTTCTATTCCTATGGCGACGCCAGCCTGCTGTTGCCGGAACGGGATTCAGCCTGACTCCTTGTTCCGGGGCGTCGCCGCGTCAGCCCACCTCGACGCCCTTCCAGAAGGCGATCCGGTCGCGGATCTCCGCTGCCGCCGGTTTGGGATCGGGATAATACCAGGCGGCGTCGTGATTCTCGGCGCCGTCGACGACGACGCTGAAATAATGCGCCGTACCTTTCCACGGGCAGACCGTCGTCGTGTCGCTCGGCTTCAGCCGGGTGGCGTCGACCGCCTCGACCGGGAAATAATGATTGCCTTCGACGACGACCGTCTCGTCGCTTTCCGCGATGACCGCGCCGTTCCAGCGAGCTCGTGTCATGAGGCACCTCCAGTCCGCGATATATAGCGCGGCGCCGCGCAGGACGATAGTTGACAATGTCAACTATCTGTGGAAGGCATCCGAAAATGGACGAAGCCGTTGCCGCCCTTCGCACGTTCAATCGCTTCCACACCCGCTTCGCCGGCCTGCTCGATGTCCATTATCTGGACAGCGATCTCTCGCTGGCCGAGGCGCGCCTGCTCTACGAGATCGCGACCCGATCGGCGCCGCTCGCTTCGGAGCTGCAGGCGGAGCTCGGCCTGGACGCCGGCTATGTCAGCCGGATGCTGCGGCGTTTCCAGGCGAAGGGCTGGATCAGCCGCAGCCGCGGCGCGGACGCCCGCCAGCGCCCGATCGTCCTCACCGGTGCCGGCCGGGCCAAGTTCGACGCGCTCGACGCGGTCACCCGCCGCCAGGTCGCCGGCCGGCTGGCGCCGCTGCCCGCCGCCGACCGGGCGACTCTGGTCCAGGCGCTCGGTGCGGTCCGCGCTCTGCTCGGTGGCGGACAGGCCCCCTGGTCGATCCGGACTTTCCGGACCGGCGACCTGGCGATGATCGCGGCGCGCCAGTCGATCCTCTACGAGTCCTATGGCTGGGGGCGCCCGATGGAGATCCTCCAGGGCGAGGTCACCACCGCCTTCCTGCGCGACTTCAAGCCCGGGCGCGAGCAATGCTGGGTCGCCGAGCGGGCCGGTTTGATGGCGGGGTCGGTGCTGATCGTCGATGCCGGCGGCGGCGTCGGTCAGCTGCGTCTCCTCTACGTCGAGCCGTGGGCGCGCGGCCTCGGCATCGGCGCGGCCCTGGTCGACCTGTGCGTCGCCTTCGCCCGCGACGCCGGCTACGAGCGTATCACCCTGTGGACGCACACGGTGCTGGAGAGCGCGCGGCGCATCTACGAGGCTGCCGGGTTTCGCATCGTGGCGACCGCGGTCCACGACGAGTTCGGCAAGCCCGAGGAGGGCGAGACCTGGGAGCTTGCGTTGACCGGTTGAGAGGTTAAGGGCGCCCGATGCCCGCTTCCCCCCGCTTTGCCTTCTCCGTAGCCGCGCGTGATGGCCGCGCCCGCGCCGGCACGATCGCAATGCGCCGCGGCGAGATCCGCACGCCGGCCTTCATGCCGGTCGGCACGGCGGCGACGGTCAAGGCGATGAAGCCGGCGGACGTTCGCGCCTCCGGCGCCGACATCATCCTCGGCAACACCTATCACCTGATGCTCCGCCCCGGCGCGGAGCGAGTCGCGCGGCTCGGCGGCCTGCATCGCTTCATGGGATGGGATCGGCCGATCCTCACCGACAGTGGCGGCTATCAGGTGATGAGCCTGGCCGAGCTGAGGAAGGTGAGCGAGGAAGGCGTCCGCTTCCAGAGCCATCTCGACGGCTCCGCCCACATGCTCACCCCCGAACGGTCGATGGAGGTGCAACGCCTGCTCGGCGCCGACATCGTTATGGCGTTCGACGAATGCACGCCCTTTCCGGCGACGCGGGACCAATCGGCGCGGTCGATGGAGCGATCGATGCGCTGGGCCCGCCGCTCGCGCGACGCGTTCGAAGCCGGCGAGGACCATGGCGCGAGCTCCGCGCTGTTCGGCATTCAGCAGGGATCGATGGAGGGGGACCTTCGCCGGGCGTCCGCCGAGGCGCTGCTGGAGATCGGCTTCGACGGCTATGCGGTGGGCGGGCTCGCCGTCGGCGAGGGACAGGCCGAGATGCTGCGCGTCCTCGATTTCGCCGTTCCGATGCTGCCCGAGAACCGGCCGCGCTACCTGATGGGGGTCGGCAAGCCCGACGACATCGTCGGCGCGGTCGAGCGGGGTATCGACATGTTCGACTGCGTCCTGCCCACCCGCTCGGGCCGCACCGGCCAGGCCTTCACCGCGGGCGGGCCAATCAACATCAAGAATGCCCGCTTTGCCGAGGACGAGACGCCGCTCGATCCCGAGTGCGGCTGCCCGGTCTGCACTGGCTGGTCGCGCGCCTACATCCACCACCTGGTTCGTTCGGGCGAGATATTGGGCGCGATGCTGATGACCGAGCATAACCTCAATTTCTACCAGCGGCTGATGGCGGAACTGCGCGCCGCGATCGGGGAGGGCGGGCTGGCGGCTTTCGCCGAGGCCTTCCGGAATCGCTATCTCCGCCAAGAGGCCGCCTAGCCAGGCGACCCCGGCTTTCGCCGGGGATCGGCCGGTTCCGGGGCCGGCTAGGCGGCGACGCGCCGGCCGATCGCCTCGGCGGTCGACATCACTTCACAGAATTCCATCGCCAAGGTCGCGACGTGCGCGTCCTGGATGGCGCGCGCCGCGATCGTTCCGCCGCGGCCGTCCGGCAGGTCGAAGCAGTCGCTGGCATCGGGGACCAGCACCATCCGCCAGCCCATATTGGCGCCGGTCCGGATCGTCGTCGAGACGCACATGTCAGTGGAGATCCCGAACGCCACCACCTTCTCCGCCCCCAGCCGCCGCAGCCGCAAATCGAGGTCGGTACCGATGAACGCCGAGTTGACGCTCTTGGCCACGACCGGCTCGTCGCCGGCCGGCTCGAAGCCGGCTCGGAAGGCGTTGCCCCAATGATCGGGTGCGAGCGAGGAGCCTGGCTGCACCGAATCGTGGCGGACATGGATTATCGGCGCTCCGGCCGTCCGCCAGTGCGCCAGCAAGGCGCGCCCGTTGGCCTCCATCTCGCTATTCCAGCGCGGTGGCCAGCTCGGAGCGTCGAAGCCGCGCTGGACGTCGATCGGCAGCAGGACAGTCCGGGAAAGGTCGGCAGTCATCACGCGCCTCGTTTCGGCACGGCACCTCGCACGGCGGGCTGGCTCAGCTGCCGAAACCCTTGCCGAGGAAGCTCGGCACCGGGCCGTTCCAGCCTTCGTCGGCCGGTTCGGGCGTCTTGTCGCGGCCGGCGGGCGGCGGCGCGTCGTCGCCCGGTTTCGGCCGCTCGGCCCGTTCCCCGCGGTCGCGCCGGGGCGGCCCGCTCTCGCGACGACGCCTGGGCGCCTCGGTCCGGATCTCTGCGGGCGCTTCCGCGGACGCGCCTACTTCGGCTTCGTCCGGCGGGGAGGCCTCGGCGGCAGGCTCGGCGGTCTTGCCATCCTCGACCTTGTCCGGCCTGGCCTGCCTTGTTCGGGCGCGCTTCGGACGTTCGGTCCGCCCCCTTCTCGGCGCGGGCACGTCGGGCGCCTCGGGCGCTTCGGCGTGGGGCACGGCCTCGGCGCCGATCTCGGCGATCCTTGTGCCGATCAGCTTCTGGATATTGTCGATCGATTCGGCGTCCTCGCGGCTGACGAGGGTGATCGCCACGCCGGTCAGGCCGGCGCGGCCGGTGCGGCCGATGCGGTGGACATAGTCGTCGGGGTGCCACGGCACGTCGAAATTGAAGACGTGGCTGACGCCCTTGATGTCGAGGCCGCGCGCCGCGACGTCGGAGGCGACGAGGATCGATACCTCGTCCTTCTTGAACCGGTCGAGCTCGCGAATGCGGTCGGCCTGCTCCATGTCGCCCTGGATCTGCCCGGCGGCGAAGCCGTGCCGCTTCAGGCTGGTGGCAAGGTCGCGCACCGTCGTCTTGCGGTTGCAGAAGATGATCGCGTTCCTGACCTCCTCGCCGCGCAGGAGCTGGACCAGCACGTCCTTCTTCTTGCGCGAATCGACCCGGACCTGGCGCTGGTCGATCGACGAGGCCGCCGTCGCGGGGCGCGCCACCTCGATCGTCTTCGGGTTCGACAGGAACTTGTCGGCCAGCTTCTTGATCGGCGGCGGCATGGTTGCCGAGAAGAGCAATGTCTGGCGGACCGCCGGCAGCTTCGTGCAGATCTGCTCGATGTCGGGGATGAAGCCCATGTCGAGCATCCGGTCCGCCTCGTCGATGACGAGCAGGTTGCAGCCGGTGAGGAGGATGTTGCCGCGGTCGAACAGGTCCATCAGCCGGCCCGGCGTGGCGATCAGCACGTCGACGCCCTTCTGAAGCGCCTTGACCTGGTCCCCCATGCTGACGCCGCCGATCAGCAGCGCCATGGAAAGCTTGTGATGACGTCCATATTTCTCGAAATTCTCGGCGACCTGGGCGGCGAGCTCGCGGGTCGGCTCGAGGATAAGCGATCGCGGCATGCGCGCGCGGCTGCGTCCCTGCGACAATATGTCGATCATCGGCAGCACAAAGCCGGCGGTCTTGCCGGTACCGGTCTGGGCGATGCCGATGATGTCGCGCCCCATCAGCACCGGCGGTATCGCCTGGCGCTGGATCGGAGTCGGATCGCTATATCCCGCCTCGCTTACGGCGCGGAGCAATTCGTCGGAGAGGCCGAGGTCGGCAAAGCTCATGCAGAATCCGGGGGTTGGGCTGTTTCTTGATCAAGCCGCGTCGTTGACGCCCGTTGTGCGAAGCGGCCCGCCTTGTCAAGCAACGGCGCCGCCGGTGGCCGCCTCGTCGGTCAGGGCCGCTCCGGCGAAAGCGCCCTGAAATCGTCGATCTGACATTCGCCGCCGGCGCGGGAGCGGATCGAATCGCGATCGGCGCAGATCCGGCCGTCCTCGTTCGCATCGATGTAGAAGCCGCGATAATAATCGAGCGCCGGGCAGCTGCTCAGCAGGCGCGCTCTGATCCGCCTGTTGTCGCGCAGGATCAGGTCGACGCTGCTCGGCCGCAGCGAGGTCGCGCCGGTCACCTGCTGGGCGGCGACGCAGCGCGGGCCGCGGCTCTCGCGCCAGTTGATCAGGGAGGCGCCCGCGGTAGCGATCTCGCGGGGCCCGCGCGACAGGCGGATGATGATCTGCTGGTGGCGCACTCTCACCGTGTCGGCCCGGGGCGACGGCGGCGCCGTCTGCATCTCGAAGCTCGCGAAGGCGAGCATCAGCAGGGTCGTGCCCGTCAGGATCATGGAAGGTGTTCCATCGCCGACGGGCATCCATGTCCGCGCTTGAACATGCGATTAATTGCCCCCTCTTCCCCGCCGGTCTATCTGCCGTCGCATGGCCCTTCCGTCCAGTGCCCTGCTCGAACGGCTTTCCGCTTCGCTCGGGACGAAGGGCTTCACCCGCGACGCCGAAACGGTCGAGCCGTGGCTGACCGACTGGCGCGGCCGCTTCCACGGCAAGGCGGCCGCCCTGCTGTCGCCATCGA
>Ga0299914_10001585_pt1 | contig 15191 bp, 15 predicted proteins | sample RVTome_10_FD_201361 | JGI IMG/M metagenome (GOLD analysis project Ga0299914, IMG submission 201361) | Soil microbial communities from uranium-contaminated site in the Upper Colorado River Basin, Wyoming, United States - RVT153D57 (version 2) ...
GCGGCCGACGTGACGATCACGTTACACGGCGATGACAGGTTTCCTGAAAGTCTTTTGATATTTCACGGGATTGTCATCGCAGGGTCATCCGCCGGTAGCAGGGCGGCCCCATCCTCTGCACCGCGGATAAAGCCTGGAGGATGCCGATGGCTGCGATCCTTCAATACTTCGGCGAACTGGAAATAGGACTGTGTCTGCGCGTCAACAGGTACGGTCGGCCAGAGGCCGTGCGGCGGTTCTTTGCCGTCATAAGCCGCCTCGGCGACGGTGGAGCCTGGCTGCTGCTCGGGGGGGTCGTCCTTCTGGTGCGAGGTCCCGAGGCGATACAGTTTATCCTGCACTCATTGGCTGTCGCGGCCGTTGGCTTGACCATATACAAGTTGCTCAAGCATCGCCTCGTCAGGGAAAGACCGTACATCGCAAACACGATGATTCTGTGCGGCACGCCGCCGCTCGATCGTTACAGCTTCCCATCCGGTCACACGCTGCATGCGGTGAGTTTTACGACCCTGTTCGGGACGTTCGAACCGGTGCTGCTGGTGGTTGCGGCCCCGTTCGCCGTTCTCGTCGCGGCCTCGAGAATCGTCCTCGGGCTGCACTACCCGAGCGACGTGCTCGCGGGTGCGGCCATCGGAGCGCTGCTGGCAAGTATCAGCTTGTCCCTTTGACGCTTATCGAGTTGCGGCGCAGCCGCAGATCTTTCTCAGCCCATGAAACGTTGCCATGCAACCGTAGCCCACACTGTCGCGACGGCAACGAGGCTTACGAGGACGGCGGCCGATCCAAGATCCTTGGCTCTTCCCGAAAGCTCGTGGTGCTCGTCACCGACGCGATCGACGGTTGCTTCGACCGCGGAATTGAGCAGTTCCACGATCAGAACCAGCAGGCAGGATCCGATCAGGATGACGCGCTCCACGCCCGTTCGTCCGAGGAACATCGCGAGCGGCGCAAGGACGACGATGAGGGCGATTTCCTGGCGAAACGCCGCCTCGTATCTCCAGGCGTGAACAAAACCCATTGCCGAACACCTGGCGGCCAACAGGAGCCGGCGCACGCCGGTGTTTCCGGGTTTTCCCAACGTCAGGATCCCTGCCGGTCGGGCGCACAGGGTGTCGCGACGTCAGGCTGGCGGCTCACGACCGTCGCGCTGGTCGCAATGCAGCCACCAGTTTATGACCTGCATGTTCCGGAAGTCTGATTCGCAGTCATCCCAGAACTTTGCGAATTCCGCGGCCTCCGCGTCTCCCAGAAGCGGCAGCTCGAGGTGAAACGTCAGTTCGTCTTCGGCGGACATATCAGGCAGCGAGCGCCTCGGGGGCAGGCCGCGGCGCGGCGACCACCGCATCCGCCGACCAGTGCAGCAATTCGAGCTGCCCGCTTCCGGTTTCCGCGAGCGCGCTGCGGTGCTCGACCCAATCGCCGTCGTTGGCGTAGCAAATACCTTCGATATCCCGTATGCAGGGTCGGTGAATGTGACCGCAAACGACGCCGTCGAAGCCGCGGTTCAGCGCGTAGCGGGCAGCGGTTTCCTCGAAACGACGAATGTAGTCGTTGGCGGAACGCAGGCGTAACTTGATCTTCGTACTCAGCGATGAGTATTCATTGCCGGTTCGCTGGCGGAGCTTGTTCAGCCTTACGTCGACCTCTACAAGCCAGCGGTAGGCGGTGCTGCCGATTTGCTCGATGTAACGGCCACGACGAATTCGGGAATCGATACAGTCGCCATGCATTACGAGGAGTCGCTGTCCGTTACCGCATTCGTGGCTCCGCTCGAGCGCGACGTCTATTCCGCCGATCGATACGCCGGCAAGCTGCCGGAATTCCCTGTCGTGATTGCCGGGAACGTAAATTACCCGAGTCCCGGTTTTCGCGAGCTGCAGAAAATGTCCGACGACACGCCGGTGCAGCAGCGGGAATACCGTGCGAAACTTCATTCGCTCCAGGTCGACAATGTCGCCGGTGAGATAAATGACTTCCGCGGATACCTTGTCCAGGAATGCCAAGAGGTCGGCCGCGCGGGAGGCGCTGGTTCCAAGATGGATATCAGAAAGCCAGAGCGTCCGGTATTCGTGCCGCATCATGTGACCTCGATCAGGCGTGGTGACAACATAATTAGCAGGTTAGGGAGACTTCCTGACAACCGCTTTAAGTTTAGGTGAAGGTTTTGTTTCAGCCCGCCGGCGCGGCGCTTCAGCGTCGGCAGCGTTCGTTACGCGCGCGCAAGGCTGGTGAAGTATTACGAACAGGTTACGTTGGTTCGGCGGCCGTCTCGCAAGTAGCTGGTTGTGTGGATGAATTGCGTCCCCGCCTGCCTTGCAGGACGCGGTGTCACCTTGCATCGTCGTCGATCGTGATAGCCTCGATTCGACAGCGGGCCGCCGTCCGGCCTTGCGCGTCGCTCAACTTCAAATTCCAGTCAACCTGCCTGTTACGGATTTATGAACGATCCTGCCGCCAGCGAGCCCCTGAACGAAACGCACGAATTCAATCTCGACGAAACGCAGTGGTACCTCAACCGCGAGCTGACATGGCTCGAGTTCAATCGCCGTGTTCTCAACGAGGGCGCCGATCCTCGTACGCCGCTGCTCGAGCGGCTGCGATTCCTGTCGATCCTCGGTTCGAATCTCGACGAGTTCTTCATGAAGCGAATTGGCGGCCTGAAACAACAGATTGGGGCTGGCGTGAACGTCGTGACAGTCGACGGCCGCACGCCCCGGCAACAGATCGAGGAGTCGCTCGCCGTAGTCCAGGATCTGCTCTCCGACCAGACCTTGCTCCTGCGCGACCTCGTTGGAGAGTTGTCCGCTGCCGGTATCTGCCTGCTCGCTTACCGGGATCTGGAGCCGCATCACCGGAAGTGGCTGCGGCAGTACTATTTCAAGAACATATTTCCGCTCGTCACACCCCTCGCGATCGACCCGTCGCATCCGTTTCCCTTCGTCTCGAACCTGTCCGTCAATGTAATCGCCACGCTGGACAATCCGACGGCCGAAGAGGCACTGGTCCGCATAAAAACGCCGGTCAGCGCGCACATTCCGCGATTCATCCGCGTTCACGAAGAACCGATCTTCGTGCCGCTGGAGCAACTCATCACCGAGAACCTGGATCTGCTGCTGCCGGGCGTCGCTATCGGAGAAATCTACCTTTTTCGCATCATCCGGAATGCGATTTCGGAGCGCGACGGCGAACAGGCGAACGACCTGCTGGAGTCGATCCGGTCGGAACTCAGGGAGCGAAAATTCGCGCCGGTAGTCAGGCTCGAAGTCGAGAGAAACATGCCGCATCGGCTGCGACATTATCTTGCGCGGCATCTGGAACTCACCGATGACGCGGACATAGCAGAGGTCGACGAGATACTTGGACGCCGCGACCTGGTGGAGATCGCGGGGCTGCCGATCGCGGAGTTCCGCTATCCTCCGCACGAACCGGTTGACCATCCACGGCTGATTGACACGAATTCGATATTTGCGGAAGTCCAGCGCGGACCCTTGCTGCTGCAGCATCCGTATCAGTCCTTCACCGGCTCGGTCACGCGTCTGCTGCAGGAGGTGGTCGATGATCCGGCCGTCCTCGCGATCAAGATGACCCTTTACCGCACGTCGGCCGATTCACAGGTCATACCGCTGCTGATCGAGGCCGCCATGGGAGGCAAGCAGGTTGCCGTCGTCCTCGAATTGCAGGCGCGCTTCGATGAGGCCGCGAATATCCAGTGGGCCTACCGTCTCGAAGAAGCCGGGATTCACCTGTCGTACGGCGTGGTCGGCTACAAGACCCATGCCAAGATGATCCTGATCCTGCGCAAGGAAAGGGATCGGCTCCGGCGCTATGTGCATATCGGGACCGGCAATTATCATTCCGGAACCGCGAGCCAGTACTGCGACATCTGCCTCGTGACCTGCGACGACGACCTCGGTGTCGATGCGACGGAACTGTTCAATTCGCTCACCACCGGCACGCTCGACGACCGTCAATATCGAAAGCTGCTCACATCGCCGAGATACCTAAAGAATGCGGTGATCGAAAAAATCGAGCGGGAGGCCCGGCTGGGCAGCGGGAATCCGCCGGGGCTCATCCAGCTGAAAATGAACGCCCTCGAGGACAAGGACATCGCCCGTGCGCTTTACCAAGCCTCGCAGGCCGGCGTCCATGTCGACCTCATCGTGCGTGACACGTGCAGGCTGCGCCCGGGAATTTTCGGGCTGTCAGAGAATATACGGGTGGTCAGTATCGTCGGCCGGTTTCTCGAGCACAGCCGCATCTATTATTTTCGTAACGGCGGCGACGAAGAGTACTACATCGGTTCCGCCGACTGCATGACACGCAACCTGACGGGACGCCTGGAAGCGATCGTGCCGATCGAGCACCCGTCGCTGATGGCGGAACTGCGGGCATACCTGGATTTGCAGCTTGCCGATCGCCGCAGCGCCTGGGAAATGCAACCGGATGGGACCTATATTCAGCTCGTCCCGGAGCGATCCGATCAGATCTCGTCGCAGGATGCGCTGATCGAACGGGCATCCGGTCATGACGTCGAAAAGCGGAATGGTTCCTGCGCGTGACAGTCCAGCGAAACGGATTTCAATTGGCCGAGGGAAGGCGCGCCCTGCGGGACTCCCATACCGCGCAGATGTGCGGTGTCGGTGAATCCCTTTTCGGCTGACTCGGTGACCCTCGCGTTGCCCCTTCAGAACCGGCGCGGTTCGGTTCTGCCCACGTATTCATCCAGCTCAACGACCGCGACGATCCGGATGACCGTCCTGCCAACACGGTATATCGGGTCGGGAGCCAGGTTTTCTGTCCGGCTTCGGGCAACACGCTCCATTTCTTCGAAGCGTGGCAGCGGAACCGCGTCAACATTCTTTGTACCAAGTCATTCGCGACACCAACGCGAGTCTTATTTAGCCGAACGAATGTGACACGGCTGCTGGTTATTCGTGACGAAACGGTTACACGCGCCAGGAGCTTGTGTGCTTCCGATGCCGGCCTTGCCACATGAATCTGTAACAGCTTTGGCGCATAATGCGAACTTCTATCGCATTCCCCACACAGGAGCAACGTTGATGCCCAGCAAGAGCACCGGAACAAAAGCAGCCACCCGGCCGACGAAACGGCGCGCTAATTCCCGACCGAAAAAGGTCGCCCTGTCGTCCGAGCTGCGAGAGGAGATGATCCGGGAAGCAGCCTATTTTCGCGCCGAAAAGCGGGGCTTCGAGGGAGGCGATCCGCTCGCAGACTGGTTGTCGAGCGAACAAGAGGTCGATACCGCCCTGTCAAAAGGCGCTCACTAGCCGTCGCGGGACCCGCCGGGGGCTGGCGTTCTCGCCCGGGTCGCGCGCGTGACACCGCTTGAACTGGAACACTACCTGCACCGGCATATCCCGCTCTCCAAAGCGATGCAGGTATCCGTTCGCGAAGTGACGCCGGAGCACGTGACTCTGCGCGCGCCCTTAGAGCCAAACATCAACCACAGGGATACGGTATTCGGCGGCAGCGCCGCCGCAGTGGCTGTGTTGGCGGCCTGGTCCCTCGTGCATACGCGCCTCATCGATGCCGCGCTTCCCAGCCATCTAGTCATTCAGCGAAACACGATGAGTTATTCGACGCCGATAACCGGCGCCTTCACGGCGCGATCGTCATTCGCCGATCACGAGCAGTGGGACGCTTTCGTTCGACTGCTGAGCCGCAAGGGGAAGGCAAGACTCACGGTGTCCTGCGATCTATTTTTCGCCAACGCGAGTGCCGGCCGCTTCGAGGGCGATTTCGTGGCGCTGGGTGCGCAGGCGCCGGCAGGCACGCCGAATCGATCGCGGTCCGGCCGACCTGCCTAGTGCTCCGGAAACCCGGCAGGTCGGGCCGGGATATTTCGGCCGATCAGTGCCGCGGTTTCTCCTGACCCCCGTGAACCTCACCGCGCCATGCGCCCGTTTCGCGCTCGCGGCTCTCGATGAACTCCTTGAAGTCGTCGACGGTGCTCTGCACGCGCCTGTCCATGGCGCCGAGGGCGTCACCGATACTTTCCAGGGCGCCTTGCGGTTCGTACTCCATCGTCAGATGGACGCGCGTGCTGTCGTTGGACAGCGCCTCGAAGCGCACTGCGCCCGCGTTCGGCGCGTCGCCCGAGATGCTGCGCCACGCAATATGCTGGTCCGGCACCTGTTCGGTTATTTCGGCATCCCATTCCTTGTCCTTTCCCCAGACCTCTGCGTGCCAGCGCACGTGCGTGTCGTCGATCTGTTTCACCTCCTTCACGCCCGCCATGAATTGCGGGAAGTCCTCGAACTGGGTCCACTGGTTATAGACCACGTCGACGGGGCAATTTACCTGTACTGATTTTTCGATTCTTTCCACAGCTCTTCTCCATACTGAAAACTCGAACCTGTTGTCGAGAGGGTGGAGATATACAAGTTCCGTGCCGCCAGCCGAATGCGCGATCTGATCGACGAATGTGCGCGGAGTCAAGCGAGCTTCAGGCTGCAGTAACAGGGGAAAGGTAAATTCTTCCGTAAGCGTCGCCAAGGCGCAGTGTAATGGTTACGCACGGCTGTATTCCTTACAGGGAAAGCGCAGTAGCGCTTCCATCAGGATATTCTGCGGCGCTCTTTAGCCGAACCGCCCGGTGATGTAATTCTCCGTCAGCTTGTGCTGCGGGTTCGTGAAGATCCTGTCCGTGTCGTCGACCTCGACCAGCTTTCCCAGGTGGAAGTACGCAACACGCCTGGAGACGCGAGCCGCCTGCTGCATCGAATGGGTGACGATGACAATCGCGTAGTTCTCCGACAGCTCGTCGATCAGGTCCTCGATACGCGCCGTAGCGATGGGATCGAGGGCGGAACAGGGCTCGTCCATGAGGATGACCTCGGGATTGACGGCGATGGTGCGCGCGATGCAAAGCCGTTGCTGCTGCCCGCCGGAAAGACTGGTCCCCGGCTCGTCCAGCCGGTCCCGCACTTCCTTCAACAGCCCTGCCCGTTCGAGGCTCGTGTGCACGATATCGTCGAGCTCGGCCCTGTCCGCGGCGAGCCCGTGAATTCGCGGACCGTACGCGACATTGTCGTAGATGCTCTTCGGAAAGGGATTCGGCTTCTGGAACACGATGCCGACGCGCGCCCTCAGGGCTACCGGGTCCAGGCTTTTCGAATAAATGTCCTGACCATCAAGGGTGATGCGGCCGGTCACCCTTGCGGACTCGATCGAATCGTTCATGCGGTTCAGGCAGCGCAGGAATGTCGTCTTGCCGCACCCGGACGGGCCGATAAGAGCCACTACCTGGCGCTTGCCGATCTCGAGCGTGACGTCCTTGATGGCATGGAGATCGCCGTAATACACATTCACGTCCTCGGCGACCATGAAAGGATCTTCGCTTCGGACTTGGCCTACCGTCTTACCGGTCAGTTCTGAAATCTCTTCGAGCTGCCGGCGCCGCGATGGCGGCTTCGCCGAAAGGTCGGGAGACGGTTCGTCGGCTTCGTCGACAACGGGATCCATCAGGGGGCGCACGTTGACGGGATCGAGTTCAGACATCGCTCTCATTCTCGTACATCCGAATCGTTGTGAACACTGTGATCTTTACCATTGGCGGTCCACCTTCTTGCGCAGGATGATCGCCGCCAGGTTCATGAGAAGCAGAAAGGCCAGCAACACGATGATTGCCGCCGACGTGCGTTCGGCGAAAGCGCGTTCGGGACTATCGGCCCACAGGAATATCTGCACCGGCAACGCAGTAGCCGGGTCGGAGAATCCGGCGGGCACGTCGACGATAAACGCCACCATGCCGATCATCAGGAGGGGCGCGGTTTCGCCCAGCGCGCGGCTCATGCCGATGATCGCCCCGGTCAGCATGCCCGGCAGCGCAAGCGGCACGACATGGTGGAATACGACCTGCATCCTCGAAGCCCCAATGCCGAGCGCGGCTTCGCGGATGGAGGGAGGCACCGCCTTGATCGCGGCACGCGAGGCGATGATGATCACCGGTAGCGTGAGCAGCGCGAGCACCAGGCCGCCGACCAGCGGCGCCGAGCGCGGCATGCCCAGCCAGTTGACGAAAACCGCGAGACCGAGCAGTCCGAACACAATGGAAGGGACAGCGGCGAGATTGTTGATGTTGACTTCGATCAGGTCGGCCCAGCGATTTTTCGGCGCGAACTCCTCGAGGTAGATAGCGGCCGCCACACCCAGCGGGAACGCGAGGCCGATCGTGACGATGAGCATGTAGAACGATCCCATCAGCGCGCCCTTGATTCCAGCCATCTCAGGCTCGCGTGAATCCCCGTTCGTGAACAGCGCCGTGTTGAACTTCATCGTGAGGCGATCGCGCGCCGCCAGCTCGTCCACCCACTGAAGCTGCCGGTCATTCAAGGGACGCTGCGCCGCATCGAGGCTGCGGTCGATATTGCCTTTCGCCAGCATGTCGACGGTTGCCGACGTGGGCACTGCGACACGCGCCTCGGTTCCCAACAGGTCCGAATCCTGCCGCAACGCGTCCCGCAGCTGGAATCCCGCGGCGGCGCTGACGAGACGGGAAAGCTCCCGGCGCGCTCTCCGGTCAGTTACCTCCGGAAACTCCCGCCACAGCGCGTTCCTCACCAGCGCATCGTAGTCGGCGAACTCGAGATCGAGTTGTCCGCCGGGGGCGAGTACGTCCTCAGAGTATTCGATCTCCAGTTCGATGAATGACTGCTTGAACGCCGATGCGCCCTGGCCGACGAGGCTTACGAAGAACACGGCGAGAAATACGATGCCGACGGCAGTTGCCAGGAAACCGAACATGCGGAACAGCGCCTCCCGGCGATGGCGGCGTCGCAGGCCTGCTTCCACGGCCTTTCGAGTATTTCGAATGTCGCGGTGCATTACGTCATTCATACTGTTCACGGTACTTGCGCACGACGTGCAGGCCGACGACGTTCAGGGCAAGGGTCGCGATGAACAGCGCGAGTCCGAGCGCGAACGCGGCGAGGGTCTTGGCGCTGTCGAATTCCTGGTCGCCGACCAGCAGCGTGACGATCTGCACCGTCACCGTGGTTACCGCTTCGAGCGGATTGACGGTCAGGTTTGCGGCCAGACCGGCGGCCATCACCACGATCATGGTCTCGCCGATCGCGCGCGATACTGCGAGGAGTACCCCGCCGGTGATGCCGGGCAGCGCGGCAGGCAGAATCACATGCAGCATCGTCTCGGAGCGAGTCGACCCGAGGCCGAGCGCGCCGTCCCGCATGGCCCGCGGCACCGCATTGATGGCGTCGTCGGACAACGACGACACGAGCGGAATGATCATGATGCCCATTACGACGCCCGCCGCCAGTGCACTCTCGGACGCCACTTCGAGGCCGACGGATTCTCCCAGGCGGCGAATCGCCGGCGCCATCGTCAGCGCAGCGAAGAACCCGTAAACGACCGTGGGGATACCGGCCAGTATTTCGAGCAGGGGTTTCGCAAACGATCGCACTCTCGTGGATGCGTATTCGGCGAGGAAGACTGCGGTCATCAGGCCAACCGGCACGGCCACGCACATTGCTATCAACGTGATGAGCAAGGTGCCCACGAATAGCGGAACCGTGCCGAAACTCCCCGAGGACCCGACCTGGTCCGCGCGAATCGCCGTCTGCGGGCTCCAGTTCAGCCCGAACAGGAACTCCGTCAGCGGAACTTCGCGAAAAAAACGGATTGACTCGAACAGGACTGAGAGCACGATGCCTATGGTCGTGACGATGGCGATCGTGGACGCCGAAAGAAGCAGGGCAAGGATTACCGTCTCTACACGGTTTCGCGCGCGGAAGTCCGGCGCAATGCGCCACCATGCCACGATGCCGCCTGTTACGGCCAGCGCCAGGCTTAAGACTGCGAGCAGGCGCCTGCTCATGTGCGAATACTCGCGCAGCGCGCCTGCTGCGTCGCGCATGAACCCCTCGGCGTGATCCAGCGCGGCATCGCCGGCCGCCATGTTGCGAATCGTGTTCAGAAGAAGGTCGAGCTCGCCCGGCGAGAGCGCACGCTGGGCTTCCGGCAGTCCTTTCAGGACGAGCGCCGCAATGACGCGCGGCTCGATGGTAATCCACAGCAGCATCAACGCGAGGGCCGGCAGGAGGCACCAGATAGCCGCGTAGTACCCGTAGTAGCCCGGCAATGAGTGCAGGCGGACGCTGCGGCCGGGGCCGCCGGCCGCGGAGAGAGCGCGTGCACGACCGGAATACCAGGCGGTCAGCGCCAGCGCGAGAAGGACGAGGACAAGGGTTGTTGGCTGCATGGGCTCGAAACCGGGACTTTCACTCCGGACTTCTGCGAAGCCCCGGGCGTAATGTCCATGGTCGGTGGGCGCGTTTCACGGAGCGATCGCGTTACGGACTCGGCGCTGCGGAGCCAATCGGCGTCAACGATCGCACGCTTGCCGCAACCTCCGCTCGCTCGTCCGCAGGCAGCGGAATCAGCCCGCGATCGGACAGATACCCGTAATCGCCCCAGGCGCGTTCGCTGGTGAACTCCGCCAGGAAATTGCGCAGTCCCGGGATCACGTCGACGTGCGCCTTTTTCACATAGAAAAAGAGCGGCCTGGAGACCGGATAGGTGCCGTCGGCAATACTGTCGAACGTGGGCTCGCTGCCGTCGACCGCTGCGCCCTTCACCTTGTCCGCATTCTGGTCCAGGAAACTGAAGCCGAAGATACCCAGCGCGCGCGGGTTCGCTGCCAGCTTCTGTACGATGAGGTTATCGTTCTCGCCGGCTTCGATGAACGCTCCGTCCTCGCGGATGCTGTGACAGATGCCTTTGAAGCGGTTTTCATCCGTGTCGGCAAGAGCCCCGATCCACGGTATGGTCTTGCACCCGCCTTCCATCGCAAGTTCGACAAACGCATCCCGGGTGCCAGATGTCGGAGGAGGCCCGAGCACCTCGATCCTCGTTGCCGGTAAATCCGGATTGATGTCGCTCCAGGTGCGGTACGGATTGGGGTCGAGTTCGCCTTCCGCGTCGCCGGGAACCTCTTTCGCGAGCGCCAGGAAGATCTGCTTGCGCGTCAGGCCCATCGGCGGCGCGGAGTACGAATTTGCGAGCACGATCCCGTCGTAACCGATCATTACTTCGATGATTTCGTCTACGCCGTTACTTGCGCACGCATCGATCTCGGATTGCTTGATCGCGCGCGACGAATTGGCGATGTCGGGATGCTGGACTCCGACGCCGTCGCAGAACAGCTTCAGCCCCCCACCGGACCCGGTCGACTCCACCTTTGGCGTCTTGAACTCGCTGCCACGTCCGAAACGCTCGGCGACGACGGTCGAGAAGGGATAAACGGTCGAAGACCCTACTATGTATATGTAGTCACGACCGGCCTGCGCCAGCGCGCTCCCACAGGCGAGCAGGCCCGGGAGTCCGACTGTAAGCAACAGAATGGCTAAGGTTTTCCTGCGCATACCGGCTCCTGGTTCCGATGGCAATACTCGGCTCAGCTTAGCCGCACAATGTTACGGGATTGTTGCAATACCGTTCCTTAAGCCCCGGAATCGCCTTCCGCCTCGTCGAGATCCGTGTGCCGGACGTCCTTGCCCTCCACCATGTAGATGACGTATTCGCAGATATTCTTCGCGTGATCGCCGATGCGCTCGAGCGCGCGCGCGGCCCATGTGATATTCATCGAGCGCTTGATGCTCCGCGGATCCTCCATCATGAAGGTGATGCACTGCCGGGTGATTGCATCGTATTCTTCATCGACGAGTTCGTCCTCGCGCGCAACGGCATACGAGGCCTTGACGTCGAGCCTGGCAAAAGCGTTCATCGCGCCGCGCAGCATGTGCAACACGTGGTTTCCGAGGTTCTTCAGTTCGCGGTAGGAGTCCGGCGGCCGGTCCATTGTTGCCAGCTTGGATGCCAGGAAGCCTATTTTCTCCGCCTCGTCGCCGACGCGTTCCAGGTCGGTTATGGTTTTCACGATGGCTACGATCAGTCGCAGGTCGCCCGCGGCAGGCGCGCGCGTAGCAAGAATGCGGCTGCACTCTTCGTCGATTTCGACCTCGAGCAAATTGACCTTGTAGTCGTCGCTTGCGACCTTGAGACCGAGTTCGCTGTCGCCACTGACGATCGCGGCAATTGCCTTGGACAATTGCGTCTCGACCAGTCCGCCCATGGACATGACGCTGTTGCGGACGCCTTCGAGGTCCTTGTTGAAGCGCCGGGAGATGTGACCGGTCAGATCGGAAGTTTGCATGGTGTATTAAGCCTCATGGCCTGTGTATGGAATGAACGGATGCCCCGGCACGTGAGGCCGCGGTGCTTACGACTCGCTCGTGAGGAAAGCGGCAGGTAAAGCGGCTGCCCTTGCCTGGCTCGCTGTCGATCTCGAGTTCCGCGTCGTGACGGACCAGTATATGCTTGACGATCGCAAGGCCCAGGCCGACGCCGCCATCGTCCCGGCTCCGCCCCTGGTCGACGCGAAAAAACCTTTCCGTCAGGCGCGGGATGAACTCCTCGGCGATGCCGACGCCGTTGTCGGCGACGATCAGTTCGGCGCCCAGGTCCGAACTGCGCCACGTCACGTGCACGGCGCCGTCGGGCGGTGTATGGCTGACGGCGTTGGATAGCAGGTTCCTGACGACCGATTCCATTTCCGCCGCACTCCCGAGGAGCTGGTCCCGCGACTCGGGATGCAGGACGATCGCGGGATGCGTCGGACCGTCTGCGTACAGGTCCGCCGAAGCCTCCAGCAGGGCGACCACGTCGACGTGCTGTTCGCCGATCAATGTACTTTCCGTCTCCAGCCGCGACAGCTCGAGCAGATCCGTGAGGATCCTGTTCATCCGGCCCGCCTGCACCCGCATCTGCGACAGGGGTTTACGCCAGGCCTCGGGGGCCTCCGGATCATCCGCGAGGGCGTCCAGGTAGCCGCTGATCACCGTCAGCGGCGACCTCAGTTCATGCGACGCATTTGCAACGAATTCGCGGCGCATCGTGGTCAACCGCCTGCGCTCGGTGATGTCGCGGATCAGGAGCAGCCGCTGGCCGGCGCCATAAGCGACGAGTTTGCACAGCAGCCACGCGCCTTCGCGCACGGGAGACGGAATTTCGATTGCCTCGCTGTAGTCCCCCGATTTCAGGTACTTGATGAACTTCGGCGCCCGCAGGATGTTGTCGACACGTTGACCACGATCCTGGCGCGGATCGAAACCGGCCAGGTCCTGGGACGCGGCGTTGCACAACACGATCTCGTTCGATGAGTTCAGGACGATGCCGCCATCCGGCAAGGCGTTGGTCAGTTCGCGAACTTCCTTCAGCAACTGCCGGTAGCTGCGCTTGTGCAGGCGATTGCGCTGCCGGAGATGGCTGAAATGGGAAAAAATTTGCGGCCAGATCCCCTCGCCGAAACGAAAGTAATCGAAATTGCGGGTACGGACTGCCTGCTCGAATCTCAACAGGCTCTGCACCTGCCAGATAAGCGCCATGACGCACGCGGCGGTGAACCCCCACAGCGCGTGCCCATACAGCCAGCCGATTGCGAGGCCGCCGGCGAGAAGCAGGCAAAGCCCGATGAGAAACCGCCGCCAGGTACTGGGCATCGGAGTGGCCTTCGCCGTTTGCCTGTCACCCTTCTCGTGTCGAGAAGCGGTAACCGGCGCCTCTTACAGTCTGAATGTACCGATCCGCCTCGCGCCGCGACAAGGCCTTGCGCAGACGCCGCACATGCACGTCGACGGTTCGCTCCTCGACATACACGTTCGCGCCCCAGACCCTGTCCAGAAGCTGGGTTCGGCTGTACACGCGATCGGGGTGCATCATCAGGAACTTGAGCAACCGGTATTCGGTTGGCCCGAGCTGGACTTCCCTTTGCTCGATGCTCACGCGATGGCCTGCGGGGTCCAGCTGGAGGACACCTGCTTCCAGCAACCCGGCGTCCGGGGAACCGGTCCTGCGCAACACCGCCTGGATGCGGGCAATCAGCTCGCGCGGAGAGAACGGTTTCGTGACGTAGTCGTCGGCACCGCCTTCGAGTCCCGAGACCTTGTCGTGCTCATCGCCGCGCGCAGTCAGCATGATGACCGCGAGATCCTCGTTCTCGTTGTCGCGCTTCAGCATCCGGGTAAGCTCCAGGCCGCTCATGTCAGGCAACATCCAGTCGACCAAGGCAAGATCGGGCCGTTCGTCCGCCAGAAGCTGCCTGGCGCTGCGGCAATCCGCAGCCTCGAGCGTCACGTAGCCCGCGCGGGCAAGATGAAACGCTATCATTTCCCGTATCGGCGCCTCATCTTCAACGATCAGAATCTTTGTTCCCGTCATGTTTCCTTCCGCAGGGAATTACAGCAGGCCTTTATTACAGTTCTGTTACGAACGGTGCTGTATTCTACGGCTAAACGGCCGGAGGAGCGGCGGGCAAAAAAAACTCCGAGTTACGTCGGAGCCCTGAAGCTGCAGTCGGGGGAAACTGCCGGTGGATTATTGTTGTAGGGTCGGCGGTGCCGGGCCACTCAAAGCCCCGGTGCCCAGGAGAAGCTGAGCGAGTAGTTGACCCCCGGGTCTTCCTCGAACACGGTGATGCCCTGGCGCTCGATCGTGACTGTCTCTTCCAGCAGGTTCTGCGCCTTGAGCTTGATGGTCATCGTGTCGGTCGGGTACCACGCGTAGGTCAGGTCGAGTGAGTGGAACGGTTGTTCGAAGCCGTCCGGCGCGCCGTTCCTGCCCGCTACGTAGAGGCGCTCGCCGAAAACGTTATAGATAAGCGATGCCGTGTGTTTCGAGTCGGGCGAGTCAAACCCCAGCATGACGTTTGCGACATACTCGGACGCGCCGCTCAAGGGCCGCACGGGATTGGTCGGCGCATCGGGGCGCGGCCCCGCTACGAGCTCCGACTCCTGAAGCGTGACGTTCCCCTGCAGGAACAGCGTATCGAAGAAGCCGCCAAGAAAACCGAGTTCTTTCAGCGCTTCCAGTTCCACGCCCTGCACTTCCGCGGATTCGCCGTTGAGGATTTCACGGGCGATGGTCGTATCGCTCGCGGGCGATTCGAAAAACTCGATCGGCTTGTCGATCTCCTTGCGGAACAGCGTGACGGTAAGGTTGTCTCCGGTGGAGAAGAACCACTCCGCCCGCACGTCGTAATTGGTCACAGCGGCGGGCTCGACGCCGGGGTTGCCGAATGTCAGGTCGTCGGTAATCGGATCGACATAGCTCGCTTCGGTGATTTCACGAAGGTCGGGCCGCACCGCCGTTTCGCT
>Ga0299914_10001586_pt1 | contig 15185 bp, 15 predicted proteins | sample RVTome_10_FD_201361 | JGI IMG/M metagenome (GOLD analysis project Ga0299914, IMG submission 201361) | Soil microbial communities from uranium-contaminated site in the Upper Colorado River Basin, Wyoming, United States - RVT153D57 (version 2) ...
CCCGCCACGGCAAACACGGCGGCAAGCAGAAGTCGGGCGACGACGAAAGCGACCTCCATCCCGGAGCATTATGGTGCCCGGCCGAGGGCTGGCCGACGTCGAGCTGGACGGGCGATCTCCCGCGGAGGGAGTCACCGCTCAGTCGGGGCGACTGGATTTGAACCAGCGACCTTTCGACCCCCCCAGCCGGATGGATGGGGATCGTGTGAGGTCTAGCCGCTTGACAAGCGGTTTAGAAGTCCTGAGGCCCCAGGTTCTGCTCGAATCGAGACCCCGAAATGGACCCCGCGTGCGCCACGGGGACCAGTTCGAGTCCGCCCGCCGCGCTACGTGCGCGGTGGTCAGGGGACGCAACCGAAGCGGGTCGACCATCGTGTGGTCGCCCGCGGCCTGGATGCGCTTGCGAAGCTGGGCGCCTCCTCGCACGCGGGAGGGGGCGTCTCTATCGCGGATCAGGCCAGTACCCCTCCGCATGGAAAGCGTTACATGCTCGTTGACCCCGGCGAGTCGCTGACGGTGAGGGACGCGGAGCGGCCACCGGGAGGGCCCGGCACCGCGGCGCTGACACATCAGGTCGGGGCCCCAGCCAGGCTCGGCACCATAGGATTGCGGCCGTGCCGTTCACGCTCAGAAACCTCAAGGAGGACCTGGAGGACGTCGGGTCCAGGTTCGACGGCGCGCCGGACCTGGAGTTCCGCTTGGCGACCGAGGCGCTCGAGCTCGAGCAATCCGGCCTGGGCTACCAGCGTGTCCCGCCCGGCTATCGCTTTCCGTACGGCCACACGCACAAGACGCAGGAGGAGGTCTACGTGGTCCTGCGCGGGAGCGGGCGGATGAAGCTCGACGACGAGATCGTCGAGCTCAAGGAGTGGGACGCGGTGCGCGTCCCGCCCGGTACGTGGCGAGGCTACGAGGCCGGGCCGGAAGGTCTGGAGATCCTGGTCATCGGCGCGCCCAATCTCGGCGAGGCTCCGCGCGAAGACGTCGAGGGCCAGCGCGACTGGTGGGCTGACTAGAGTCTTAAGCGCCTTCCGACCGCCGCTTGGACGAGGAGGGGTAGTGGAGCTGATTCGCTAGGAGACGCCTCGTTTGCGCGAGGACGAGGCGACGATCGACGTCTACTCGTTCGCGGTGTTGCTTGCTGATTCGTCAGCCCCGCTCTCCACGAGTCGCTGAGCCGAGTGTTGGCGCAGACAGTCCTAATGTCCGGGTTCGCCGCAAAGTCCGGGTTACGTCCGGCTCGGCGGCTGAGTCCGGGTACAGCCGCGCTTGACGGCGAACGAGAACAGCCCGTGCATGAAGCGCATGTGGTTAGCCACCGTCTTAGGGCGAGGCCATCGCGCCGCTTGCGCGTCATGTAATCGGCGACGAGGTCGGCGTCGAGCCGATCGGGGTGCGCTCTCCGAAGAAGGGCACGAAGTGACTGACCAGCATCGAGCGATAGTCGGCAACCGTCGAAGGCTTGCGTCCCATAACGCTTTCCAGGTGAGCGAGATACCGCTCGCCAGCCGACCCGATGCCTAGACGGTTGTCGGCCGCGATCACCAAGCTCTCGGTCTCCATCAATTGCCGGAGCTTCTTCTCGGCTTGCGCGCGAGTCAGGCCTTCGGTCGAACCTGGGCGGCGCTTGAGGCCGATTCGTCGCTTCGGACGGCTGCCGCCCACGTAGAAACGTGCGTACCAGTGCTCCCGCCCGCGGGCATCACGCTTTACGAAGAGCTGGCGGGTTCCGTAGCTTCGGCGTCGTCGCGACATGGGGCCATTGTGCCGGACCGCACTGACGTGACTTCCGCCGTGAGAGTTGAGGGCCTTGTGCCCCGCAAGGGGCGTGGAGGTTCGACCCCTCTCGGCCGCACTCGAAAGTCCCTGCTAAACCGCCGGATCCTCTGGTTCGGTCCATCGACCGAGACGACATGGTGCGGCCCCATGGTTCCAGTATGGTTCGGTTTTCTTCGCCGACAACCGGCAGGTGGGGCGGCTCCAGCTGACCTTCGAACCAGCAATGCAACGCACTGCTGTCACCCCGAAGCAGCGGGAATCTCTGCGTCAGCGCCGCAGCTCGACGCGCGCCGCCGTAGTCGCCGCGACCTCGAGCTCCTCGACCCAGGAGTCGATCGCCTCGCGCCGAAAGTGTCGGTAACGACCGAGGGTGACGGTCGGGATGCGCCCGAGACGCGACTGCTCGTAGACCCAGGAGCGCGGGACGCCAAGCAGCTCAGCGACCTGCTCCGCGGTCATGAGCGGACGGGCTGATCCATTTCGGGACGCGTTCGATGGCGCGTCGATTGCGGACGCGGAGCGGTGCGGCCGGAGGCTCTGTCGCTACCGCCGGGCTGCCCACCTCGGAGCACTCCCGTTCGCGACAAAGTCAGAGCCGACACGCTTGGCCGTCATATCGCGAATGGTGGCGCTGTCCCTGGATGAGGCCTCGGCCTACACCGCCGGCACGAGCGCAACTGGGCGCATCGGTCGGACACGCGCCGCGCGTCACCCTCGCGCTTGATGAGCGCCTCGAGCCGAGACGTCAGGCTCCTCGCTCGCGTCGCGACTGCGACTTGCTCGATCGGTGGCAGGCATCTCTGGGAGCTAGACCTTATGGCCCGGCGGGCCATACGGTCTAGCGTGGTCGTGATGCCAGAGGAGGCCATCTTCGACGAGGTCGACCGGCTCGCGATCAACACGATCCGCACGCTGTCGATCGACGCGATCCAGAAGGCGAACTCGGGCCACCCCGGCACGCCGATGGCGCTGGCGCCCGTCGCATACGTGCTCTGGCAGCGGTTCCTGCGCTTTGACCCGGTCGACCCCATTTGGCCGACCCGCGACCGCTTCGTCCTCTCGGCGGGCCACGCGTCGATGCTCCTCTACTCGCTGCTGCACCTCACCGGAGTGCGCGCCGTCGACCCCGACTACGAGATCGAGGGCCGCCAATCGGTCACGCTCGACGACATCAAGTCGTTTCGCCAGCTCGACTCGAAGGCGGCTGGCCATCCGGAGTACCGGTGGACGTCAGGGGTGGAGACGACCACCGGGCCGCTCGGGCAGGGCGCCGCCACCTCGGTCGGGATGGCGGTCGCCTCGCAGTGGATGGGCGCGCATTTCAACCGCCCGGGCTTTCCGATCTTCGACTTCGACGTGTACGCGATCTGCGGCGACGGTGACCTGATGGAGGGCGTCTCCCACGAGGCGGCGTCGTTCGCCGGCCACCAGCGCCTCGACAACCTCTGCTGGATCTACGACAACAACCACATCTCGATCGACGGGCGCACGGAGATCACCTACAACGACGACGTCGCGGCCCGTTTCCAGGGCTACGGCTGGAACGTTGCCCGCGTCGGCGACGCCAACAACCTCGGCCTGCTCGCCCGCGCGTTCGAGACGTTCAAGGCCACGCCCGACCGCCCGACGCTGGTGATCGTCGACAGCCACATCGGCTACGGCTCGCCGCACAAGGTCGGCACCGCGGCCGCGCACGGCGAGCCGCTGGGCGCCGAGGAGGTACGCGAGACCAAGCGCGCGTACGGCTGGCCCGAGGACGCCGAGTTCCTGGTCCCCGATGGTGTCCGCGAGCGATTCGAGTCCGAGCTCGGAGCGCGCGGCGCCGAGCTGCGCCGCGAGTGGGGCCGCCTGCGCACGAGCTACCGGCGCGAGTACGAGACCCTGAACGCGCAGATCGATGAGATGCAGCGGCGCGAACTCCCCGAAGGCTGGGACCTCCAGATTCCGTCCTTCGAGGCGGACCCCGAGGGCATCGCGACCCGCAAGGCGTCGAACCGCGTCGAGAACGCGATCGCCGCCGAGCTCCCGTGGTTCGTGAGCGGCTCCGCCGATCTCACCGACTCCACCTCCGTGCGCCTGACGAACGAGGGCGACACCGACTTCCAGCCCACCGACCGCGGCGGTCGCAATTTCCACTACGGCATCCGCGAGCACGGGTCCGCTGCGATCTCGACCGGGCTCGCCCTCGCGAAGCTGCGCCCGGCGTGGTCCACGTACCTGACCTTCTCGGACTATGCGCGGCCGGCGATCCGGCTCTCCGCGTTGATGGAGCTGCCGGTGATCCACATCTTCACGCACGACTCGATCGGCCTCGGTGAGGACGGGCCAACCCACCAGCCGGTCGAGCAGCTGGCCTCGCTGAGGGCGATCCCGAACCTGATCGTCATCCGGCCCTGCGACGCCAACGAGGTCGCCGAGGCGTGGCGCGCGGCGCTGAGCGAGCGCCACAGCCCGGTGGCGCTCATCCTCACCCGCCAAGACGTCCCGGTGCTCGATCGGGAGCGCTACGCGTCCGCCGACGGGCTACGACGCGGCGCCTACGTCCTTGCGGATGCCGACGGCGACTCAGAGCCCGAGGTGATCATCATCGCCACGGGCAGCGACGTCGCGATCGCCGTCGAGGCCCATGAGACGCTCGCCGCCGACGGCGTCCGCTCCCGCGTCGTCTCGCTGCCCTCGTTCGAGCTGTTCGAGCGCCAGGAAGAGGAGTACCGCGACGAGGTGTTGCCGCCCGCCGTGACGGCTCGGGTCTCGATCGAGGAGGCCTCGACCCTCGGCTGGGACCGCTTCGTCGGCCCCCGCGGCGAGGCGCTCGGGATGCACACATTCGGATCATCGGCGCCACTCAAGGACGTCGTCGGCCGCTACGGGTTCACCCCGGAGCGAATCGTCGAGACCGCCCGCGAGGTGCTCGTACGCAACAAGGAGGAGGTCCCGTCTTGAACCCCACCCAGCGACTCCACGAGCTCGGCCAGAGCCTGTGGATCGACACCATCACGCGGACGATGCTCGACGACGGCACGCTCGCGTCCTACGTCCAGGATCTCTCGGTCACCGGTCTGACCTCGAACCCCACCATCTTCGACAAGGCGATCGGCGGCGGGGACGCGTACGACGAGCAGATCACCGAGCTGGGCGCCCGTGGGCTCACCGGTGAGGACCTGTTCTTCGAGCTGGCGCTCACGGACCTCACGCGCGCCGCCGAGCTCTTTGCCCCGATCAACGAGAGCACCGGCGGCGTCGACGGCTGGGTCTCGCTGGAGGTCTCACCGGAGCTCGCCGACGACGCGGCGGCGACGATCACCCAGGCGCGGGAGCTCCACGACCGCGCGCCGCACAACGTCCTGATCAAGATCCCGGGCACGCTCGCCGGGCGCGAGGCGATCGAGGAGTCGATCTTCGCCGGCGTCCCCGTGAACGTGACCCTGCTGTTCTCGGCCGACCACTACCTGGGCGCCGCCGAGGCCTACATGCGCGGGGTCGAGCGGCGGATCGAGGCCGGTCTGGATCCGGCGATCACCTCGGTCGCCTCGCTGTTCATCAGCCGCTGGGACGTCGCGATCGGCGGCGACGCCGGGGAGGGGCTCCGCAACCGGCTCGGTCCGGCTGTCGGCAGGGCCACCTACGCGGCCTACCGGGAGCTGCTCGCGAGCGAGCGCTGGCAGCGGCTCGCCGCGGCCGGGGTGCGCCCGCAGCGCCTGCTGATGGCCTCGACCGGGACCAAGGACCCGGACGCGTCGGACACGCTCTACATCGACGGCCTCGCGGCCCGGGACACGATCAACACGATGCCGGAGAACACGCTGCTCGCCTTCGCCGACCACGGCGAGGTCGGCAACCCGATCCCGGAGGACGGCGGCGACGCCCAGGCCACGCTGGCGGAGTTCCGCGCCGCCGGGGTCGACCTCGACGAGTTGGCCGCGCGGCTGCAGCGAGAGGGCGCCCAGGCCTTCGTCAACTCCTGGCGCGATCTGCTCGAGACCGTCTCCGGCGAGCGCGAGAAGCTGGCCACGTAGCAGGGGCATAAACCGCGGACGGCACGACGCCGCTGCGCGAGCGGCCGGCGTGGCGGGCGCTCGAGCGCCATCACGCGGATCTGGCGCCGCGGCACCTCCGCGATCTGTCCGCCGAGGACCCCGCCCGTGGCGAGCGGATGGCCCTCGAGGCCGCCGGCCTCTACCTCGACGTCGCCCTCCGGATGCCCCGCGAGCGATCGCTGATCGTCGAAGGCGCGGACGTGGTCGCCGAGGTCCACGAGGTCCTCGATCGGATGGCGGCGTTCTGCGAGCGCGTGCGGGGCGGAGAGTGGCGCGGGCACACCGGGATGCCGATCCAAAACGTGATCAAACATCGGGATCGGCGGCTCCGACCTCGGCCCGTGATGGCCTACGAGGCCCTTCGCCACTACTCGGACCGCGGCCGCACCTTTCGCTTCGTCTCGAACGTCGACGGCACGGACTTCGCCGAGGCGACCCGCGACCTCGACCCGGCGGAGACCCTGTTCGTCGTCTCATCGAAGACGTTCACGACCCTGGAGACGATGACCAACGCGCGCACCGCGCGCGAGCGGCGCGCTCGCCGGGCTCGGCGGGGCCGACTCAGCGATCGCCAAACACTTCGTCGCGGCCTCCACCAACGCGGAGGTCGTCGCCGAGCTCGGCATCGACACCGACAAGATGCTCGGGTTCTGGGAGTGGGTGGGCGGCCGCTACTCGATGGACTCGGCAATCGGGCTCTACGATGCTCGCGATCGGCCCAGAGCACTTCACTCAGCTCCTCGCCGGGTTCCACGAGCTCGACGAGCACTTCCGCGAGGCGCCGCTCGAGGCGAATCTCCCATAGTCGCGGATACCGGGTACACGCTGCTGGCCCGGCTGTTCGGCTCGCTCAGGCCGAGGAGGCGGCGGCGCGTCGGCGCGCGTCCCGGAGGCTGGCTCGGGGTTGCTCGGGGGGATACCGGCGAGATCGCCCTCGTCACCGGTTCGGCCACGTCGACCGTCAGCGTCTCGCCGTCGTGGGCGATCTCGAGCGGGGCGCCCTCGATTAGCCTGTAGCGGGCGAGGCGATCGGTGACCTCGACCTCGACGCACCGCCCCCTGAAGTTGAGCCGGAAGGCCATCCTGGCAAGCGCCGAAGGCAGCCGCGGGGAGAAACTCAGCGAGCCCCCGTGATCCCGCATCCCGCCAAAGCCCGCCACCGCCGCGATCCACGACCCGGCGAGCGCCGCGAGGTGGACGCCGTCGCGGGTGTTGTGGCTGAGGTCGTCGAGGTCGATCAGCGCCGCCTCGGCGAAGTAGTCGTATGCCAGCTCGAGGTGTCCGACCTCCGCTGCGAGCACCGCCTGAATCGAGGCGGAAAGCGAGGAGTCGCGGACCGTCAGGGGCTCGTAGTAGTCGAAGTTGCGCGCCTTCTCCTCGGCCGAGAACGCGTCGCCGCGCACGAACAAGGCCATGACGAGATCCGCCTGCTTGACCACCTGCCTGCGGTAGAGATCGTAGTAGGGGAAGTGCAGGAGCAGGGGGTACTTGTCCGGCGGTGTGCTGGCGAAGTCCCACACGGCGTGCTCGGTGAACCCATCGCTCTGGGGGTGCACCCCCAGCGCCTCGTCGTAGGGGATCAGCATCGCGTCGGCGGCGTCGCGCCAGCTCGCCGCCTCCTCGACGTCGAGGCCGAGCTCGCGTGCGCGATCCGGATATCGGCGGACGGCATCGGCAGCCGCGCGCAGGTTGCGCTGGGCCATCAGGTTGGAGTAGACGTTGTTGTCGACGATCGCCGTGTACTCGTCTGGCCCCGTGACGCCATCGATCCGGAACCGGCCCTGGGCATCGTGGTGGCCGAGCGAGCGCCAAAGCCGCGCGGTTTCGACGAGCAGCTCGAGCCCCACGTCGCGCTCGAATTCCTCGTCCCCGGTCGCGGCCACGTAGCGGACGACCGCGTCCGCGATCCCGGCGTTGACGTGGAAGGCCGCGGTGCCGGCCGGCCAGTATCCCGAGCATTCCTGGCCGCGAATCGTCCGCCACGGGAAGTCCGCCCCCTCGAGGCCGAGGACGTCCGCGCGGGCGCGGGCGAGATCGAGCGTGGCGTGCCGCCATCGCAGCGCGTCTCCCGCCGCCTCGGGCGCGGTGTAGGTGAGCACCCGGAGCACGTATGCCTCGGTGTCCCAGAACGTGTGGCCGTCGTAGCCCGAGCCGGTCAGCCCCTTGGCCGGGATCGCACGCAGCTCCGCGCGGGCCCCCGCCTGAAGCGTGTGGAAGAGCGCGAAGCGGACCGCCTGCTGCAGCTCGACGTCCCCGTCGAGCTCGACGTCGGCACGGTCCCAGAAGTGGTCGAGGTACTCGCGCTGGGCCGCCAACAGCTCGTCCCAGCCGGTGCGGCGGGCGCTCGCCAGCGCGCCCTCCACCTGGTCGCGCACCGAGGGGAGGGAGCGCTGGCTCGACCACCCGTACGCGATCAGCTTCACGACGCGGAGCGTTTGTCCGGGCTCGAGCTCGGTCGCGACGGTGACGCGCCCGAGGTCCTCGCTGCTCTCGGTCGTCGTATCGGTGGCCGCGGGCCCGTCGATGGAGTGGTCCATCCCGGCCGCCATCAGCAGGTTGCTCGCGTTCGTGCGATGGGCGAGCACCACCCTCAGGTCGCGCTCGGAGAAGAACTCGGAGCGCAGCACGTCCGGGAGCTCGGCGCCCGCGCGAGGATCGATGCCCGCCGGTGCTGGGAGGGGCTCGTTGGCAACCAGCTCCGACTGCACCACGAGCCGCGCCGGCTCATCGACGGGCTCGACCTCGTAGAGGATCGCCGCGACGGCGCGGTGCGCGAACGAGACCAGGCGCACCGACGAGATCCTTACGCCCTGTCCGGCGGGCGAGACCCATTCCACCACGCGGCGCAGTACCCCGGCGCGGAAGTCGAGCACGCGCTCGTGTGAGCGCAGCTCACCGTAGCGGACGTCGAACGGCTCGTCGTCGACCAGCAACCGGATGACCTTGCCGTTGGTGACGTTGACGACCGCCTGCCCCGCCTCAGGCCACCCGTAGCCTCGCTCGGCGTACGGCAGGGGGCGGACCTCATAGAAGCTGTTGAGGTAGGCCCCGGGGAGGCCGTGCGGCTCACCCTCCTCGAGGTTGCCCCGCAAGCCGATATGGCCGTTGGACAGAGCGAAGACGGACTCGCTGTGGGCGAGCACCGACAGGTCGAGCTCGGTCTCCCGCAGCGCCCACGGCTCGCATTCGAAGCTTTCGCAGTTGATCATGTCGCCTCGAGCAGCTCCGCCAGATCGGTGACGACGATCGTGGCCCCGCGGTCGCTCAGGGCCTCGGCGTGGTCGAGGCGGTCGATCCCGACCACGCACGCGAATCCCCCGGCCCGGCCCGCGGCGACCCCGGCGAGCGCGTCCTCGAACACCGCCGCCTCCCGTGGGGAAGTCCCGAGCTCGCGGGCGCCCGCGAGGAAGGTGTCCGGCGCCGGCTTCCCGCTCAGGTGCTCCCGCTCGGCCACGACGCCGTCGATCCGGACGTCGAAGAAGCCGTCGATGCCCGCCGCGACGAGCACGTCGTGACAGTTCGTGCTCGAGGAGACGACGGCGAGGCGCAGGCCCGCCTCGCGCGCCGCCTTCAGGTACCGCACCGAGCCCGGATAGGCCTTGACGCCGTCCGTGTGGATCAGCCGCAGGACGATCTCGTTCTTGCGGTTGCCAAGCCCGCGGATCGTCTCCGCGCCGGGAGGGTCGCCGTCGCTGCCCTCGGGCAGGGAGATGCCGCGCGACTCGAGAAACGAGCGCACTCCGTCATACCGCGGCTTGCCATCCACGTACTCGCCGTAGTCGGCCTCCGCATCGAACGGCGCCAGCTTCTCCCCGGTGCGCTCCGCGCGCTTGCGCAGATACTCGTCGAACATCTGCTTCCACGCCGCCGCGTGCACCGTCGCCGTCTCCGTCAGGACGCCGTCGAGGTCGAAGAGCAGCGCCCGAATCCCGTCCGGTAGCCCGAGCACAGTGGCGCGCCGACCAATCGAGCTTGCTATGACCTGCGCTGGATCGTCGCGGGCGATGAGATCGTCGGGCTCAGCTTCACCGAGCTGAGCGGGGGCACGCGATTCGACGGTCGATACAAGACGCCAGCTCATGAGGCCGGCTCGTGACGCTGCAGTCCGCGCTCACCAGGGAGGTCCCCTCCGACGCACCCGCCGGCAGGTCCGCGCGCACCACCAGACCGTCGCCGTGGCGCACAACACCGGTTGCCGGCATCCAAGCGCCCTGACCTATCCCGACCAGCTCGTGGAACGGCTCGTCGCACCTGCCGCGTAGCTGGCGGATCTCGGCGAACAGGTGCGCCAGCCATCGGTTGCCCCCCGTTACAACGCCGAAGCGGTCTCGTGGACGATGAGACCGAACTTCCCGGGATCGGCGTCCGTGTCATCGCGCGGTACGAGGAAGTACTCCGCCCCCACCGGCTCGAGCGTGATGAGGAGTCGTGCTTCCTCGCCACGCACGGTCAGGCCATGCGGCACGTTCTTCGGTAGCGCTGCAGAGGACCCGGCTTCGACCTCGGTCTTCTCGCCGCCGACGTAGGCGGTGATTGCGCCTTCGAGGACGTAGAGGGTCTTGTCCTCACGGGTGTGGGTGTGGACGGGCGGCTCGTCACCTGCGCGAACTCGCCATTCGACGAGTGCCCAGTGATCACCTGACTGCTCACCGGCGACCTTGTGCTCTGCGCTCGAGCCGTTGCCGTAGGTCACGGTACGTCCGGCACCGGGGCCGGACAGGACAGGCTCGGCTAGCGCCATCGGTTGCTCCTTTCGATCGGGTTCGTGTTTCGACCATTGAGAGCACGCACGCCGCGCGCTCGAACGGTCGGTCGTCCGGGTCCCGATCCAAGGACCGCCGGCGTCCGGCTTCAACAGCCGCTCACGATCACTTATCGGTGCGGAGAATTGGCGGTACGCGAATGGCTTGATGCGATCGCCGGCGGCTATAGCCAGTCGTAAAACGTGCTTGCCGGGCGGGGCTCCGCGCGGAGAATCCGAAGCGTGGCGAGCATCAATTTCGAGCACGTGACCAAGCGCTACGCCGACGGCCTCAAAGCGGTCAAGGACATCAACCTCGCGGTTGCCGGCGGAGATCTCATGATGCTCGTCGGCCCCTCCGGCTCGGGAAGGTCCACCGCCCTGGGAATGGTCGCCGGGCTCGAGGACGTCACCGACGGCGTGCTCAAGATCGGCGACGAGGTCGTCAACGGCCGCTCGCGGTCAAGAGGTGATCACGATTCGCTAGCGGCGCTCCGCTAGCGTGATCGCCATCGAGCTGGCGACGACAGGCCCGCGCGACGCGGCGACGGCGGCGCTGCCGCCGCTCGAGCCTCACGTGATCGTGCTGTTCGGAGCGACCGGAGATCTCGCCAAGAGAAGGCTCCTGCCCTGCGCCTTCCACCTGTTCGAGGCCGGGCTGATGCCCGAGTTCCGGGTCCTGGGCACCGCACGGACTGAGCTCGACACCGAGGCCTTTCGCCGTCTGGCACGCGAGGCGATCGAGCAGTTCGCTCGTTGCCCGGTGACCCCGGAGGGCCTGCAGCACTTCGTATCGCGCCTCAGCTACGTCGGCCCGAAGGCCGGTCCCGCCGGGCTTCGGGCGGCGGTCGAGGCGGCCGGGGCCGACCTCCCGGGAACGCCGAGGCGCCTCTACCACCTGAGCGTTCCCCCCGCGGCCGCGCCCGAGGTCGTGAAGCTGCTCGGGGAGGCGGGCCTCGCCGAGCGGGCCCGGGTGGTCATGGAGAAGCCATTTGGAACGGATCTCGCGAGCGCCGAGAGGCTCAACGCCACCCTCCACGAGGTCTTCGACGAGAGCCAGATCTTCCGGATCGACCACTACCTCGGTAAGGAGGCGGCGCAGAACATCCTCGCGCTTCGATTCGCCAACGGGCTGTTCGAGCCGATCTGGAACCGCAACCACATCGACCACGTGCAGATCGACGTGCCCGAGACACTCGGGATCGGCGAGCGCGGCGCGTTCTACGACGCAAACGGAACCTTCCGCGACATGGTCGTCACCCACCTCTTCCAGGTGCTCGCCTTCGTCGCGATGGAGCCGCCCACCGCCCTCAGCCCGGAGGCGATCGCCGAGGAGAAGATCAAAGTGTTCCGCTCCCTGCGGCCGGTCGATCCCGAGCGGGTCGTGCGGGGGCAGTACGAGGGCTATCGCTCCGAAGCGGGCGTGGGCGCCGGCTCGGCGACGGAGACCTTCATCGCCCTCGAGTGCCACATCGACAACTGGCGCTGGTCGGATGTGCCCTTCTACCTGAGGACCGGTAAGCGGATGGCCGAGAGCGCCCGGATCATCTCGATCGCCTTCCGCGAGCCTCCCCAAAGCATGTTCCCGGCCGGCTCGGGAATCGGCAAGTACGGCCCCGACCACCTCACCTTCGACCTCGACGAGTCCTCGCGTCTGTCGCTGTCGTTCTATGGCAAGCGTCCGGGGCCGTCGATGCTGCTCGAGAAGCTGAGCATGCAGTTTTCGCTGGTCGAAATGGATCAGGGCGGCGACCGCCTTGAGGCGTACGAGCGCCTGATGCGCGACGCCATGAACGGCGATCGCACCCTGTTCACCACGGCGGCCGGCATCGAGCGCCTCTGGGAGCTTTCGACTTCGTTGCTCGAGCATCCGCCGGAGGCGTTGGTCTACGCGCCCGGCTCGTGGGGCCCCGGCGCGATCCGCGACTTGATCGCGCCGCGTACCTGGCGACTGCCGTTCGAGCGGCGGTGGCGGGAGGCGAAGGTCACCCCGGCCCGGCAGGACGGACACGGCTAGCCCGAGTCCGGAACCCCCGGCGGCGAACCGGTCGCAGATGACCACCGCGTCGGCGCCGGCCACCCGTCCCGCCAGAATCGATCGATCGCCGGCGCGAAGCCGGTCCAGAGCCTCCCGCTTGTCCTCGCCGGTGACCAGCCACAGGATCCGCCGCGGCGGCAAGCGCCGGACAGCCCCGGGTCGCCGGGGACCAGCGAGGCGGTGTGGCCATCCGGCCCAAGCCCGAGGTGGACGAGGTCGAGGCCGAAAGCGCGCGCTCTACCGGGCCGCGGCCGCCTCCGGGTCGGGATTGCCCACGGGCATCGGGCGAAGCCGCGAGACCGCGGAGGGCGCGAGACCCGCTCGCAGCGCGGTCGGGTTTCGATCTGGATCGCCGTCGGGGGCGATCCGAACGTCGACCTGGAAGATCGAGACCGCGCCGCCCGTCAGCGCCTCGGGGTCGATCAGCGAGAACACCATCCGCGGGTTGCGTCCGCCGCTCAGGGCCAGGGAGAACGAGCCGCGGGCCTCGATCGCCGCGCACGCCGCCTCCGCGATCAGCTCCGCGCGGTCGGGCGCCGGCTTCACATGCGTGGTGAGCTCATGGCCGCAGGACGAACAGACCAGCGACCCTGCCCCCCCCCCCGGGACCCGTGTGACCGGTCCGGCCGCACCTTGTCGCCGCCAAGCACGCTCGCACCTCAGCCCAGCCCCGGCTTCGCCCCCTCCGCGAGCTTGAGCCGAGTCCAGACATTCATGTTCACGATCACCCCGATGATCTCGAGGAGCTCCTCGGCGTCGAAGTGCCTCGCGAGCCCGTCGTGGAAGCGCTGGAAGGCCTGGCCTGCGTCCGTGTCGGCGGCCCGGGTTAGCGCCTCGGCGTAGCGGAGGGCGGCCTGCTCTGCCTCGGAGTGCAGTTCGGTCTCCCACCACGCGGTCAGCGTGTCGATCTTCGCGCGCGGGATCCCAGCGTCCCGGGCAGCCTCGTAGTGGAGGTTGAGGCAGTAGGTGCAGTTGTTGAGCTGTGAGACTCGCAGTCGCAGGAGCTCGGCGAGGCCACGGTCGATGCGCAGCTCCGCTTTGTACCCGAACGCGTCCGCGCCCAGTCGCGCCATGCCGATCAGGGACTCGTTCTGCGTCGCGTCGGCGCGGTGGTTGGTGATCTCGACCTCGTCGCTCATCTCTTCTTCCTTCCGGTTGTTCTCGATCCCCCTGATCCCGCTTCGCGGCGGCGCTCCCAGCGCTCGTTGGCAAACCTCGCGGAAGCCCGCAGAGTGATCCCGTGCACGGGTTGGAGGATGTCGAGGTCGGTGACGGCGAGCCGGTTGCGGCTACCCTGATCCCGCGAGCAGTGACCGCCGGCGAGCTGCTCTTCGACGACGGGGCGAGGCAGACGTTCGAGGTAGGCGGGGAGACGAGCTACGTCCAGGCGGACGGTCGTCCCACGGAGGGCGAGTGGTACGTCGACGAGGATGGACGCTTTTGCTCGTTCTGGCCGCCGACCTATCGAGCTTGCTATGACCTGCGCTGGATCGTCGCGGGCGATGAGATCGTCGGGCTCAGCTTCACCGAGCTGAGCGGGGGCACGCGATTCGACGGTCGATACAAGACGCCAGCTCATGGGGCCGGCTCGTGACGTTGCTCGCCTGAGGCGCCGTGGTCGCACGGAGCCCACGCCTACGCCAGTCCCGCTCGGCGATCGCGATTGGCGCGGCCGACGAACAATGTCACGATGCCGGCGAGCACCGGCGCCAACCGCCGCCGGCGGGGACGCACCGACGTGGCCGGCTGCCGGACGGACCGCGCCTGCGGACGCAGCGCCGGCCTCTGGGCGAGGTCCCGCCTCGGGGGAGCCGCTCGACGCGGCCGTGATTCGCCGAGCGCCGCGGCGATCTCGAGGCGGTCGAGCTCCTCGGATGCGACCAACCCGCCCGCCAAGCGGTCGAGCTGCGCTCGATGCTCCTCGATCATCGCGATCGCGTCTCGGTACGCCTCCGCGATCATCCGCTCGACCTCCTCGTCGATCACCCTGTGGGTCTCCTCCACAAGCCGCACGGCCCGCCCGGCGACGTCTGCGACCAGCTGGCCGGCGCGCGCCGAGAAGCCAAGCTCCGTGACTGCGCGCCGGGCGAGCAAGTTCGCCCGCTCGAGGTCGTTCGCCGCGCCCGAGGACACATGGCCGTAGACGGCGCGCTCGGCCGCCCGCCCTCCCAGCAGCACCATGAGCTGCTCGTGAATGTGTCGCGTCGAGTGCAGGGTGCGATCCCGAGCGGCGGTCACCGCGAGGGCGGCGGCTCGCCCGCGGGGCCTGATGCTGAGGCGGTGGGTCCTGTCGAGTTGGAGCTCAGCTTCCCGGGGCCGGGCCGTGGAGCACGATCCCGAACCGCTCTGGATCGGCGTCGCCCTCGTCGCGGGGAACCAGGAGGTACTCGGCACCGGCCGGCTCGAGTGTGATCAGCAGCCGCGCTTCGTCGCCGCGAACGGTCAGTCCATGCGGAACGTCCTTGGGGAGCGCCGCGTAGGACCCGGCTTCCACGTCGATCCGCTGGTCACCGACGAATGCGGTGATCGAGCCGTCGAGAACGTAGATCGTCTCGTCCTCGCGCGTGTGGGTGTGGATGGGCGGCTCGTC
>Ga0299914_10001587_pt1 | contig 15185 bp, 13 predicted proteins | sample RVTome_10_FD_201361 | JGI IMG/M metagenome (GOLD analysis project Ga0299914, IMG submission 201361) | Soil microbial communities from uranium-contaminated site in the Upper Colorado River Basin, Wyoming, United States - RVT153D57 (version 2) ...
TGCACGATCTGCACCGCCATCGCTCCCGAAGCCGTCTTCACCGTGCGCACATACGCCACGAGCCACAGCCTAGAGACCACGATTTAGTGCGCACCCGACACACCAAAACCCCAGGTCAACGCTCTACAAACCGCCGAAACCCGCACCGGTGATAAAAGTCAGGGCTCGGCCCCTACCCGGTCAACCAGCGGCTACGCACCCGCTGCGCCACCACCCGAAGAACACGAGGCCATCTTGACCCCCGCTAACTTCGGAGAGCCATCATGTCCTGTGGAACTGCTGCTCACACTCGCCATCGCTCATCAGGCGACCCTTACGCAGTGGTTGGAAGGTGGCCGTCGCAGTGGTATCTGGTAGGCGACTACTGACATGTCGAGTCACGTGGTACTGCACATGTCAGCGATCGCCGTTGGGTCTAGTCTAAAGATCAGTCGAGCCTTTGGGCGTCGATCAGAAGCTTGTCACGACGTGGAAGGGCTTTCGCTCACCTACAGCTACCGAAGCCTTCTTGCCGATCCACGCCTCCAAGGACTGATCACCCTCAAGAAGCAGAACAAGCTCGTTCAACTCCGCGAGAACCATCAGTTTTTGCGACAACACGTCACGACAGGCGTCTATCGCAGGTGCCGTGTAGCCAGACGCCGATACGAACAATCCTCTAGCGTCTGGACGTCGAAACAGGCGGAAGAGATGGCTTTGCATTGCATCAAGGCCGACCGGTTCGCTCCGCCATTTTACCTCGATGAGATACAGGTGCCCATCGGCTAAGATCAAGCCGTCGACCTGCTCTTGAATAGTTCCGCCGTTCCGGACCTCGAAGGACTCGCGCACTTGTATGCCCTCGACCGCGCAGAGATCTGCAAAGAGCTTTTCTATTAACTTGCCCTTGCGCTGCGCGTTCGGCTCATTCCTAGCTGCAACTATCTGACCGCGTAGCGTGGCACGCGCTCTGCGCCGTGCCCTTTGCTTTTCAAGCTCCTGTTCCTGCTGTTGGATCCGCGCCTGGCGCTCCCGATCGCGCTCTTGTTGCATCCGAGTGAAGGAGTCTTTGACATCGACGAGCTGTCGAACGGCCGCAACCAGGCCCCGCGCCTTGTCTTGGTCGTTTGGCCACGATAGCGAGAAGTCTTCCCATTGTGTAACGCGGCGAACCACCTCTCTTCTGACAGCGAGCCAGCGGTCACCGCCCTCGTTCAGACGTCGTACAACCGTGCGCGCGATTTGGTATTTGTTGGTCGATTGGGGATCGTTAGTGAGCCTGGATTGAACATCTCCCAGCAACTCGTCAGGCACTCCCGCGCCGCGGAAGAAGTCGATCGTCTGTTGCTTGGACCTCACGAGGGCAGGGATCGTCTCAACCAGGCGTTCAATCAGGTCCGGCGTATGGTGCCAGGTGGTGTCTGACAACGACAACTCCTCCGACGCTGCCAAGATCTCGGTCTCGTCAGGTGCCGCGACCGCCGATCCCAAAAGCGAGCTTGAAGAAGTATAGATCTACCGGATCGTAGGCGGGCGCATCGGGAGATCGTATCACCGATCGGACAAGCATCCTCAACTGCCGCCAACCGATCGCTACTCGACGTGTTTGTGTGGTGCTGATCGCGGCTCATGTTGGCCTCGCCGCTGCTCAGATGCAGCTGGGGCGATGATCGTGGCGATCGGCCGGGTTGCTGCGGCGGGTCCGAGGATCTGGCAGCGGGCCAGGCCGTGGCGGTGCCACAGGGCGGCAGTCCAGGCGCATATCACCGCGTTGATCAGGTCCTCGCGATGTTTGTAGTCCACGTCGACCTCCGGTGACGGTTCCTCGATCAGCTGGCGCGTGAACGGATGCGAGTCGAGGTGCAGCGGTGGGTCGGCGCTGGCGAGCCGGGTGAGGCGGCGTACCAGCTCGTCACAGGCGGCAGCCCGCTGCGGTCGCCAGCGGGCGACCGGCAGAAACTTGGGCTTGCGCTTGTACCGCGGACGCTGCCCTTCGGTGGCGTAGCCAAGCTCGGCCGCGCCGACCAGCGTGGTGTACGGGTAGCACTCGTAGACGCTACGGCCGCCGGTCGGCGGACCGCCGTGGCCGTCGTGGTAGCTCCAGTCGCCCTGCTCCAGAAGCTGCCGTAGCGTGACGCCGGCCAGGTGCCGGCTGGCCCCGTTAGTGGAGTTCGCCCCACCTGCCACCGGCCGTAGCGCTGCCCGACCTGCCGCTCGCACTCCCGCTGCCCGGACGGGTTGTCCACCACCAGCGGCGCGTCCACGAACACCAGCTCCGCCTCCTCGCCGGCGGCGTCCGGATCCAGGTCAGGGTGTCGGCGACACCGCGCGCCCACCCCGCGGCCAGGACCTGTCCATACCGGTCAAGGCACACCAGCCCGGTCTCGTTGGCGACATGCCGTCCCGGCTCTCGCCCCAGGCCAGGTCAACACCCAGGAACCGTTCCACTCCCACAACCCGCTAGCGCCAACCGGCGGCGGGTAGCTGGGCCGGCGGTGTGTCGCCTGGCGATCGTGCTCATGGGAGATTCGCGTTTCTGGCCTGGGTAGGCTCTTCGAGGGCGGTGGCTACGGCTTCGAACTCGGCGAGAGCGGCGGTGAGGTCTTCTACGATCTCGCGGGCGATCACCTCGGGTGGCGGGAGGTTGTCGGTGTCTTCCAACGACTCGTCGCGTAGCCAGGTGATGTCCAGGTTGGCCTTATCGCGGGCGATCAGCTCGTCGTAAGAGAAGGGCTTGAATCGTTCGGTCTCCACCCGTTCCGCGCGTGGCTTCTCGGGTAGGTAGCAGGTGACGAAGTCGTCGAGGTGGTGGCGACGTAGCGGGTTCTGCTTGAGAGTGAAGTGCTGGTTGGTGCGCAGGTCGTAGATCCATAGGCGTTCGGTCCACGGCCGCTCGGAGGCCGGCCGCTTGTCGTAGAACAGGACGTTGGCCTTGACGCCGTGGGCGTAGAAGATGCCGGTGGGCAGCCGCAGCATGGTGTGTACATCGAAGTCATGCAGCAGCCGGCGACGCAGCGTCTCCCCGGCACCGCCCTCAAAGAGCACGTTGTCGGGCAGGACCACCGCGGCTCGGCCGTTGATGTCCAGAATGGTGGCGATGTGCTGCAGGAAGTTGAGCTGTTTGTTGGCAGTGGTGACAATGAAGTCCTGCCGCTCGATCTCCCGCTCCTCGCGTACCTCCCGACCGTCGGCACCAACCATGGTCAGCGACGACTTACGGCCGAACGGCGGATTGGACAGTACGACCGAGAAGCGCTTGCCGGGGTCGGCGATCAATGCGTCCTTGACCTCGATCAGGCTCTTACCAGTCGGGGTGCCGATGCCGTGCAGCAGCAGGTTCATCGCTGCCAGCCGGGCCGTGCCGTCAACCAACTCAACCCCGTGGACGAACGTGTCACGCAGGTGCGCTCGTTCGGTGGGGGTCAGCGTCTCGGCGTGCTGGGCAGCGTACTCGTGCGCGGCTAGCAGGAAACCTGCGGTACCGGCGGCCGGGTCGGCCACCGTGTCACGCACGCTCGGCCGTACGCAGTCCACCATGGCCTGGATAAGCGGACGCGGCGTGAAGTACTGCCCTGCGCCGGACTTAATGTCTTCAGCACCCTTGGCCAGCAACGCCTCGTACGCGTCACCCTTGACGTCGGTGCCGGTGGCCGACCAGTTCTCCTTCCCGATCAGGTCGACGATCAGCCGCTTGAGCTTGGCCGGGTCCTGAACCCGGTTCTGCGCCTTGCGATAGATCGTGCCGAGCGTGCCGTCCTGCTTGGCCAGCTCCTCAAGGATGTGCCGGTACGTCGCCTCCAGCTCGTCACCGTCGGCGTCGAGCAGCCGCTGCCACGAACAGTGCGCCGGCACGATCCGCTCGGGGTTGACCTGCCGCGTCTCCCGCTCGTGGGCCATCTTGAGAAACAGCAGGTACGTGAGCTGCTCGGTGTACTCGATGGTGCCGACCCCGTCGTCGCGCAACACATTGCAGTACGACCATAGCTTGTCGACCAACCGCCGCCCGTCAGACACCGGCCATCTCCTCCACCCGATCCAATTCGCTCGCCCGCCCGGTCAGCTTCCCAGCAAACGCCGCCTCCAACAACGCCCGCCGCAACGCGGATGATCGGACGACTGCTGACCGGGCCGTCCGGCGGGCGCCGGCTACTTCTGACGTGAGCTCGGCTACCCGTTGGATAATTGCTCTCTGCTCTGTCATGGGAGGTATGGGGAAGGGCATCGTACGGATGTCACCTATGTTGACGCCTTTGACGGCGACTCCCCGAGCGACGCGTTTTAGGAAGTTTTGCGCCCACGGTGATCGCAGATATACCGTGGCAAACTCGGGATCCACGGGCCCTACAAAGGCGAGGCGGGCGGTGTCCTGAGTGATGTTGCCACCTCGCAGCGCTGCAGGAACTATTACAACGCGGCCGCATGTTCCGCGGATCGAGACTAGGACATCACCTGGCATCAGAGTAGAGCGATCGTACTGAGCAGCGATCTCTTGAGTTGTCCGGTGCAGGTCGTCTAGGGCGAGTACATCGTCTCGTATGTTGACAACCCTGACATACGGAATGCCAGCCTCGACGTTCGGGCCGGGTTTCAGGATCCCGTACGATATCGTCCGCACTGGATGTGTTGCTTCCTCTAGCGATACGCGAACCCAATGTAACGGCCAATCATCCTCGCCCGGCACGGCGCGGACCGGCTGCGGTCGGCCCCGTTTCATCCCTTCAGGGCACAGCGCGGAGCGCAAGGCCAGCTGACTCGATCGTGTATGGCTGTCAACGGAACGCGTCGTCAGCTGTCCCCTCATGGCGGTCTGCAGCACGGCTTGGTGTAGGGAATCTGCTCGACGCTCGCAGGCAGCGAGGTAAGTGCTTGCAGCGTCGAGGCGGGAGAGGTGGTCTTCGAGGAGTTCTACAATCCGACGTTGCTCATCGGGTGGCGGCAGCGATAAGGGAACGGATTTCAACGAAGCCTGTGAGACATTGCGCATGCCTGACTTGACTCCGGTCGACACCTCACTAAGGTAGCGCCGTGTGCGTGGAGCGTTCAACGCATGCCAGAGCCACCGACGATCTACCAAATCCCTCGGATGGAGACGTAAGCTCTTATCGCTTAACAGAAGGCGTGGGCGACACTCACCAACAAGCACCGATGCGCCGACGTATTCGCGAGTATTGGCTCTGCTGATAAGTAGATCGCCCGGCCGTATTTCAGCATCCTTTGAAAACTGCACGCCATCGGGCACCGCCTTATTCTCACGCTCCCGAAAGGCTCCGTAGGTCATGGCACTAACCTTGATAATTCCCCACTCATCCCCTGCCGCCGGCCTGGGTTCACCGGCGAAGGACCTTCCGGCCTCGACCCGCTCGAGTACGTCTCCCAACAAGACGTGCCGCCAGCCCGGCGGGGTGCTGTTCATGCTGTTAGTTCCTCGTTGAGTTGGTGGATGAGGGTGGGGGTATGGGGGCCGAGGTCACGAATGGCGCCGTCAAGGCCACCGCGTTCGGTGAAGGGGGTGTTGTCGAGGTCGTCGGGGCTGATGCCGGCCGAGACGGCGACTACCTCGACCATCCGGTCCAGCCACCACCTCTCCGTACCGCCGAAGCTCACTCCGGCCTGCTCCTGCTGGAGCAGCCAGCCGGCGTACCGCTCGCGGACCTTCTCCGCGTACGGCACCAGGCTGTCATCTTGCCCGATGGTGTACCGGATGAGGGAGACCAGGTCGGTCAGGGTGTGCCGGTCGCTGTGCCGGACCAGGTCGGCCTCGATGGCCTCGTACGCTGCCCAGATCAGGTCGATGGTCCAGCCACGTGGTGGACGGCGGATACGTTCGGCCAGCTCCTTGATGGCGTCGAAGGCGATCCGCCGCGCACGCGCCTCGGACAGCAGCTGGATCGCTGTGATCTCGTCGCGGTGTTCGTCGAGGTAGGCCTGCCAGGAGTCGACGATCGAGCGGGCACGGCAGGTGTCGACCACGCCATGGGCGTCGACCAGTTCGTCAACGCTGACCTCGTCGATCACTCGGTCGTGCGTCTGACGTAGCTCGATGATCCGCTGCCGCAGCGCCGGGTTGGCGGCGATCGGGCGTACCGCCTGATCGAGCAGGTCCTGCACGGCAGCCGCCGGGTCTGCCGCGTCGGTGGTGAGTCGGGCCTGGGTATCGGGGTCGACCGCGTCGACCAGGCCGCGGACGATGCCGCGCAGTGGGGCGCCGGCGACCCGGTCGAGCTCGTCGCGTTCGGTCGGGGTGAGCTGTAGCTCGAGGGCGGCCAGTCGGGAGGCGAGGGTGGCGGTTTCGGCCTCGGTCAGCGTCAGCGCGGCGGCCTTGTCGAGCAGCTTGCGCAGCGAGATGCCCTTGTCGCGGTTGAGTGGGGGGTCGACGAACTCGTGCTCGGTGACCCCGATCGCGTCTACGATCACGAACCGGGTCTTGGCGGTGGCGTCCGGAGTGACCGCCTGGAAATCGGCCGGAGCAATGGTACGGGCGCCGCGGCCCTTCATCTGCTCGAAGTACGCCGCCGACCGGACGTCACGCATAAAGAACACACACTCCAGCGGCTTGACGTCGGTGCCGGTGGCGATCATGTCGACAGTGACCGCGATCCGCAGCGTGGCCGAGGTGCGAAACGCCTGCAGCAGCCCCTTGGGATCGCGGGCGCTGTAGGTGATCTTAGCGGCAAAGTCGTTGCCCTTGCCGAAGACCTCCCGCACGGTCGTGACGACCTCCTCAGCGTGCGCGTCATCCTTACAAAAGATCAACGTCTTGGGCACGGTCGACCGGCCAGGGAAGATCTCGCTGAACAGCTTGTCCCGGAAGGTGTCCAGCACCAGCCGGATCTGCGATGTGGCGGTAACCGCCCGGTCGAGCTGCCGGCTGGTGTACTCCAGGTCCTCGTCGAGCTGCTCCAGCCGCTGCACCCGGGTCCGGCGGTCGACTTTCGGCACTACGGTGCCGGCGTCGATGCGCGAGCCCTGCTCACTGATGCGGGTGGTGATCCTGTACAGGTCGAAGTCGACGTTGACCCCGTCGGCGACGGACTGCGGATAGGTGTACTCGGAGACCAGGTTCTGCCGGAAGAACCCGAGGGTCGGTTTGCCGGGCGTGGCGGTCAGTCCGACGATGTGCGCGTCGAAGTACTCCAGCACCCCTCGCCACACGCCGTAGATCGACCTGTGCGCCTCGTCGACTATGACCAGGTCGAACGTCTCAGGCGGCAGGTCCGGGTTGTAGGAGACGGTCACCGGGGCGTCGGGAACGAAGTCGTCCAGACCCGGGTCGTCGCCCTCGGGTGCGGTGTCACCGGCCAGGACACGGTGGACCCGTTGGATCGTGGAGATCACCACACTGGTGCTGGCTAGCATGCCGGCGGCGGTGAGCTTGTCGACGTTGTGCAGCTCCGTGAACCGGCGACCGTCATCGGGGGTGCGGTAGTTCTGGAACTCGGCCAGCGTCTGGTCGCCGAGGTTGTTGCGGTCGACCAGGAACAGGATGCGGGTGAAGCCGCCGTGCCGCAGCAGCCGATAGGACTCGGTCACCGCCGCGTAGGTCTTGCCGGCACCGGTTGCCATCTGCACCAGCGAGCGGTCGTACCGCTGCTCGGCCAGCGACCGCTCGATGCCCTCGATCGCGGTGATCTGCGCCGGGCGCAGGCCCTTCCGCTTCAACGAGGACAGATGGCGTACCTTCGCCCGCCACGTCGGCAGCTCCGGGTCGGCCTCGGCGTCGCGCATCACCCTGGCCAGCGTGCCTGGCTGCGGGAATGCGAAGATCCGACGGGCGCGGGGCTGCGGGTCGTACCCGTTGGTGAAGTGGGTTTCGGAACCGCTGGCCTCGAACACGAACGGCAGTCGCCCGTCGCGGGTCAGCGCCTTCAACCGTACGGCCGCCGGAAGCCCCTCGGCGTAGATCGCCGACTGCCACTCCACGCCCGATAGCGGCGTGCCCTGCGGCTTGGCCTCCACCACCCCGACCGCCCGCTGGTCCACATACAGCAGATAGTCGACCCGGCCGTGGCCCTTGGCCATGATGATCTCCCGAACCGCCACGCCCGGGCCAGCGAACAGGTTCATTTCGTTGCGGTCCTGGACTGCCCAACCAGCCTCGCGTAGCTGCCGGTCGATCAGCGTACGTGCACGCTGTTCGGCGTGCAGCCTCGCGCTCTCCGCTGACACGTCCACAGCGAGTACGGTAACTGAGTGCGCCACACTCCGCGATCGCCGAACCGACTCGGACCAACCTCTGGCCGAACGACCGGTAACCGCCGGGCCGCGGGTCGCCATCGTGTCGACGTGTCGGCCCATCTGGTTCGCCGCGCTACGGTGCGGCCACCAGTCCGAGGTTGATGAGCCTGAACAGCATGGCTTGGCGGCTGACGCCGAAGCGGGCGGCAAGAGCGTCGGCCAGTTCTTCTTCGCTCTCGATTGCGCTGTGGCGGGCTACGGACTCGAACGCGGTTCGTACCCAGGCAGCCGGCATGAGCAGGGCGGCGGCGAAGGCGTTGGCGTCGATCTCCTCCCGGTCGGTTGCCGTCGAGGAGCGGCTATCTCTGAGGTTGACCCGGGCTCTGCCGTCGAGGTAGACCTTGCCGCGGTGGAGCTTGGAATGTCCGATTTCATGTGCGATTGTAAAATTTCGTCGCGTGGCGGCGTTGCTCGCGTTGACGATGATCATGGTTCGGTCCGGCTCGCGGAGAAGGACGCCAGAGACTTCGTCGTCGCGGAAGGGCTCCTGGACCACAAGGATGTCCTCAGCGGCCGCGAGGTCGGTGACGGGGGTGGGCGGCTCGGTGATCCCGTGCCGGTCCAGGAGGTCCTGGGCTGCGCGTTCAGCTCTCGCTACCACGGTCGTGTCCGCCACTTCTTGCTAGTCCCCGACGGACCCAGTCAACCACATCCGGTGGCGGCTGGAGATCATCGAGGTGCCCGAGCGCGGGCGAGGGTGTCGCTGGTGAGGGCAGCAGCTCTCGGGGGTCTACTCCGAGCGCGCTGGCGATGTCCAGGATCTGGTGGTACAGCACACGTTGGCGTCCCTTTTCGATGTTCGCCAGGGTGGGTCGTCCCAGCCCAGCTCGTTCGGCTACCTCGCGTTGTGTCAGCCCGGATGCGCGGCGGAGTGAGGCCAGTCGCATTCCCAGGTCTCGGTACGCCGACTCGATCCCGTCGTTGATCGACTTGTGATCCACACAAACATCTTACATATGGCTTGCTCATGTGAGCAACGCATCTGGTAACCTGCCCGATGGTCCATGTTCGAGTCGTACGGGGGTGTCCATGCCGGAGCCGAAAATCTGTCACGCCGACCTGGTCGACTTCGCCGCGCGGGTGGTGAACCTGCCCAAGGCGGACGTCGACAAGAAGCGCAAGCAGGTCAACACCTTGCGGGACCGGTTGGCCACCCACATCGGGCAGAACCCGGGCTTCTCGCTGGTGAAGATGCTGCGCGCCGGGTCGGGCGCGAAGGGCACCGCGTTGCGGACGGTCAACGACTTCGACGTGGCCGTGTACGTGAAGAAGGACGAGGCTCCGACCCAGGAGGCCGAACTCATCGAGTGGATTGCCGCCCGGCTCCGGGAGGCGTACGGAGACCTGATCGACCCGTCCCAGATCGAGCCGGGTACCCACTGCGTGAATATCCACTTCAAGGGCACGGGCACGCAGGTGGACGTGGTGCCGGTGCTCTATGAGGGCGACCCGGACGACCGCGGCTACCTGATCGCCAAGGACACCGGCGACCGGCTGTTGACCAGCGTCCGGCTCCACCTCCAGTTCGTCCGCAGCCGCAAGAGCACCTGCCCTCAGGACTGGGCACAGGTGGTCCGCCTGGTGAAGTGGTGGATCCGTGAGCAGAAGATCCACGACGGGCAGTTCCGGTTCAAGTCCTTCATGGCGGAGCTGGTCTGCGCCCACCTGCTGGATCACAAGATCATCACGTTCGGCGACTACCCGGCCGCGATGGAGGGCTTCTTCGACTACCTCGTTCGCACGGACTTGACTGAACGGATAGCGTTCACCGACTACTACAAGACCGCAGCGCTGCCGACTGGCCGCACGGACACGATCGAGATCTTCGACCCGGTCAACCCGGACAACAACGCGGCTCGGCTCTATAACACCGGCGACCAGCAGCGGATAGTACATGCGGCCGAGGCGGCTTTGGATGCGATCACCGAGGCCGGGTATGCCACCACCAAGGCGCAGGCCGTCGCGTGCTGGCAGGTCGTGTTCGGCAACCGGTTCCAGGGGTGAGAGCGTGACCATCTCCTACACCCGGTCGGCCACTGACACCTTCAGCATGTCTTCGGCCCGGTACGTCGCCTCCAAGGTCGCCACCGACCTGCGGCAGCTCCAGCGGTACTACGGCCGCCCCTCCCACCAGCAGATCGGTGACTACGCCGAGGAGATCGCGGTCCTGACCCACCACGGCTACGTCGAGAAGGTCAGCTACGGCTTCAAGCGGAACGCCAGGTGGATCCTCACCCTCGAGTACACCGTGGTGAACGGGACCCTCACCGGGGACGACCGTGCCGGCGGCGTGTACCGGTACGCCGACGTGTCGGACGCGGTCTTCTACAGTTTCCTGACCCGGTCCCAATCCTGGTGGCTGCTGGACGACACCGACCGCGAAAAGATCGACAAGTCGCTGCCGTTCACCCGGACCCCCGGCAACGCGCCTGGCTACACCGGCGGCTACCACACCTTCGACCGCGCCTACGCCGCCAACGGCACCGGACTCACCAGGAGCAGTTACCGACCGCTATGAACGCCACGACGACCGATCTGTTCGAGGAAGACCTCGACCTGCCCGACCCGATCGCCCAGCGACGCTACGCCTCCCTGGTCGGGCTCGACCACATCAAGACCCGCCTAGAAAAAGAGGCCGAGCTGATCCTGCAGCCGACGCTGCTGGAGGACTGGAGCGTACGAGCTCACGGCAAGGTGCTGCCCGCCGTTGACTGGGTCGCCGGCCGCCCACCGCTGATCATCTTTGCCGGGGACGTTGGCACTGGCAAGACCACCCTCGCGGAAACCTTTGCCGACGCGATCGCGCGCCGGCACGGCATCGACATCCAGGTGAAGCGACTCAGCCTGCGCGCCCGCGGTAGTGGCGCCGTCGGCGAGATTACCCGTCTGATCGGGGACGCGTTCGACCAGGTGATCCGGCAGGCCCGCGCCGCCGGGCTCCGCCGCCCGGTGGTGCTCGTGATCGACGAGGCCGACGCGGTGGCCCAGTCCCGCGAGGCCGCCCAGATGCACCACGAGGACCGCGCTGGCGTCAACGCCTTGATCCGGGGGGTCAGCCAGATCGCCTCCGAACGGCTCGGCATCCTGGTGATCATGTGCACCAACCGGGCGGAGGCGCTCGACCCGGCGATCCGGCGCCGGGCCGCCGCCGAGTTCGAGTTCACGCGCCCCGACGATGCCCAGCGCGCGGCCGTCCTCACGGCGATCTTCGACGGGGTGGGCCTCACCAACTGGCAGGTCGACCAGTTGGTCCACCTCACCGGCTCGAACGGGCGCGGCTACGGGTACACCTATTCTGACCTGGTTGACCGCATCCTCGCCGCGGCCTGCCTGGCGGCCTACCCGGACCGGCCGATCACCGCCGCCCTCATCGCCGAGCAGATCCACGCTAACCCGCCGACTCGCCCGTTCAACGGGCACCGGTAAGGCCGGCGCCGTGTCCGCCACGACCGAGCTACCCGGCGCCAGCGGCGCACGCGTGACCGGCGACGACGTCCAGTACGCCGTCGCCTGGCACGCTGCCCTGCGCACCCTTGTACCTCACGCCGGCATCCGCTCGGTCACCGTCGAGGCGGCCAACCTCGGCAATGTCGATGACGTGGTCGTCGCCAAGACCACCGACCCCCATGAGTGCACCCAGGTCAAGACTGCCGTCACGGCCGAGAAGGCTGCGACCATCGGCTGGCTGACCCAACCGTCTCGGTCAGGTGGGGCCAGCATCCTCCAGCGGTTCCACCGCGCCTTCCGGGAACTGTCCCGTGACGGCAAGCCGCCCCATCTCGCCCTGGTCACCAACCGGTCCATCGACCCCGCCGACCCGGTGCTAACGCTGCGCGATCGCAACGACCGCCTCGCGCACCGGCTGCGGAACGCGACCAGCCCTGCCACGATCGCCGCGCGCCGGGACCTCGTACAGCATCTCGGTTGCACCGAAGTGGAGCTGTACGAGCTGCTGTCCCACCTACGCGTGCGAACCGACGCGTCCGAGGCCGTCTGGCGCGACTACCATATCCGCGACATCAGCTACGCCGCTGGCGTCCGCGCCGACGAAACGGCCTTCCGGCTGGGCGTCAGCGAGGTCAGGGAGTGGGTCAAGACCGACCGTACCGAGAAACGAGCCCCCGACATCGACCAGGCGGTCGAACGCCTCGGTATCCGGGTACAGAACCCCTTCACAGTGTTGGCTATCAATGCCCTCGACGAGGATCTCGCCCTACCCGACCCGGCCATCGTGCTCGACTGGGTCCACCGGTTCCGGGGAACCGAGGCCCGCAACAGGCGCGGCCTCAAAAGCCCGACCGAATGGGAAGTCGTCCTGCGCCCGGAACTCCTCCAGGCGCAGCGCACCCTGCGGAGCCTCGGTGCCCGGCGTATCATCATCACCGGCACCATGCGTCTCCCTACCTGGTTCACCGCAGGTGTTACGTTCCAGGAAACCGCCGGCTTCACGCCTGCAACGCTCAAGGACGGCCAGCTTTGGACCAAGCCCAGCGGTGCCATCGTGCCGGCGCCGCTCGTCCTCTCATCGCCGATCTCAAGTCTCCGCTCGGGAGCGGAGGTCGCGCTATCACTGGCAGTCTCCGACGACCCGACGCCTGACGCGAAGCGCTACATCGCCTCCACCGGCAAGAATATCCCGATCATCACAGTCCAGCTACCGACCGGGGTGTCCAACACCAGCATCACCGACTGCGCGCACGCATACGCGGTCGCGCTCGGCGTCCGTGATCTCGCCCGCCAGCTAGCGCGCATCACGAAGCCCCCGACCCTCCATTTGTTCATGGCTGCGCCAGCCGGTCTTGCCCTACTACTCGGCGGTCTATGGGACCGCGTACCAGCCACACAAACCTACGAAGACCTATCGAGCAACGGCTACGAGCCTGCATTCACTATCCCAAACTAGCCCGGGCGTGCGGGGGTCCGCAGCGTCGCTCAGACCCTGCACCGTGTCCGGCTGGCAGCGGGTCCTGCTACGCCCAAGCCCAGCGCAGCTGCTCCGCAAGCTCGGCCTCAGCCGTTGCTACCGCCTGCGTCACCGATCGCTCGCCACCTTGCGCGTCTCTGGTTCCTGTGGTTGCAACGAACATGCTCGCATCGACCCGGCCACCGGCACAACGCTGCCCGCATTGGCCATGGCTGCCTGTCGCGGCACGGCCGCAAGCCGGTACTGCGGACCACGGTCGCGTGCACGCGAGCATCGCAGCCGCGGTGATCTGCGCAATCAGACTGTGCCACGTCCTGTTCCGAACGTTAGCCAATGTGGATTGTTCCTTGTCCGGTCAGGTAGTGCCCGATCCGCAGCGGCATCGAGGGGTGCATCGGCAGGTCACCGATCGCCTCGGGTGGCACCCAACGGGCTTGCGACGCCTCGACGCTCGGCCCCGGGGTCCCGGCCACCAGCGTCGCGGTGAACACGATCGAGCATTCCTGCCGCATGTCGCCCCGATCGTTCGAGACGACATACCGCGGGTCGGTGTAGATGCCTGTCAGGCCGGTGATGGACCTCGACGCCGGTCTCCTCCCGAACCTCCCGGATCGCCGCCTCGGGCAACGACTCCCCAAGCTCCACCTTGCACGTGTGCGCCGCCCTGGTGGGGGCGCTACAGCAGGCGCTATCGGATGCGCAGGACGCGCAGAAGGTCTCCAAGGCTAAGCTGCTGTTCACGTTCGGCAGCGCGCAGGCAACTCGCCGGTACGAGTGCATTGTGGAGGAGTTGAAGGATCTGGACGGGGTCCAGATCATCAAGCCTAGAACCTCGCCGCATCAGCTGGTGGTGCTCGACGGCAGCCTGATTTACCCGTTCCGGTACGCCAAGGACAGCAGCGTCCCGATCCAGAGGGCGCGGGTGACAGAGAAGAAGGTGAGCGGGCTGATAGCCGAGCTTTTCGCGTTCTACGGGCCGGAGCCGCAGCAGCCGTCGCTGTTCGACCAGCCTGGCACCAATGCCGAGGGGGAGACTGAGGACGCGGGACGCGTGCCGGTGCTGACCAGCCTGCCGGAGGATACCCGCTCGGTGCTGCTCGCCTACGCCAGCAACGACCGGTCCGGAGTGCTGAATGCTTGGCTTGGGGAGGGCGAGCTGGGTCCGGGGGGTCACGTCCGGTGGCTGTCCGGCCGGCTTGAAGCCCTTCAGCATGTCTGCCCCTCCCGTACCGTCGCTGTCCCCCGGTGAGAGGGTAGACGTTACGAGCAGCTGCCGCTCGAATGGTCCGACTCCGGCGGCGAGGGCTACGGCCCTACGGGCGTGCGCGGCCCGACCCCCGGGCCACGGCTCATCGGCCCAGGTGGGCAGGCTGCCCCGCTGGAGGCCGGTCCGCGCTTCGATGACGGCGCCGTGCCGGTAGTTCCGCTGACGGCGCGGGCGCCGGTCGAGCGGGCGAACAGCGAGAAGTACCCGCCAATGACAGAGCAGGCGCCACAGGAGCCGGAGGCTAATGAAGAAGAGGCCAGGTAACCACCTCCACCTGCTGCCCGGCGCCGCAGGAGCGGACAAGCCGAATGCGGCGCCCACCCCGGGAGCCGTGGCGCGGGCCTTCGACGCGGCCCGGCTGACGCAGGCACGGCACCTAGGCCGTGTTTTATAAGTGGCGTTCCAGGTCACGGAGCCAGATGTTGATCGAGGCGACGTGGACGGTGGCTTCGTAGCGCACGGCGAGCTTGTCGAATCGGGTAGCCACCGCCCGGTGCTGTTTGAGCTGGTTGATGCCGCACTCCACGGCGTGACGCTGCTTGTACAGCTGCGGATCACACTTCGGCGGCCGGCCGCCCCGGTGGCCCTTCTTGCGCCGGTTCGCGGCCTGGTCGTCCTTTTCCGGGATGGTGGCCTTGATCCCGCGCCGGCGTGCGTAGCCGCGGTTGGCCTTGGAGCTGTACGCCTTGTCGGCCAGCACCCGGTCTGGTCGGGTACGCGGCCGGCCCGGCCCGATACGTGGTACCCGGATGCGGCCCAGCACCGCCTCGAACTGAGGAC
>Ga0299914_10001588_pt1 | contig 15183 bp, 22 predicted proteins | sample RVTome_10_FD_201361 | JGI IMG/M metagenome (GOLD analysis project Ga0299914, IMG submission 201361) | Soil microbial communities from uranium-contaminated site in the Upper Colorado River Basin, Wyoming, United States - RVT153D57 (version 2) ...
CGGGCCACGCCCTGCCGGGAATCGTCGTCGCCCTCTCCCTGGTCTTCTTCGGAACGCGGGTGGTCGGAGGCCTCTACCAGACGCTCGCGATGCTGGTCTTCGCCTTTGTCGTTCTCTTCCTTCCGCTAGCGGTCGGCGTGACGCGCGCCACGATGCTCCAGGTCTCACCGCGTGTCGAGGAGGCGGCCCGAAGCCTCGGCCGCGGCCCGTTCGCGGTCCTGCGAACCATCACCGTGCCCCTGATCTCCTCCGGTGCGCTTGCCGGGGCGGCACTCGTCTTCCTCACCGCGCTGAAGGAGCTGCCGGCGACGCTGATCCTCGCGCCGATCGGGTTCGAGACGCTGGCGACCGAGATCTGGAAGGCGACCAGCGTCGGCTTCTTCGAGCGGGGCGCGGTGCCGTCGCTGGCGCTGCTGGCGATCTCCGCACTCCCCCTCTACCTGCTCACAGCTCGCGACTGAGTCAAGATTCAGGTATGAGCTCGATCACCTGCGTGGATCTGCACAAGTCGTTCGACGAGGTGCACGCCGTCGACGGCTTTTCGCTTCACGTCGATGCGGGGGACACGGTGGCACTGCTCGGTCCCAGTGGATGCGGCAAGACGACCACGCTGCGCCTGATCGCGGGCTTCGAGCGGCCCGACTCAGGAACGATCCGGGCGGATGAGAAAGTGCTGACCGGCCCGGGTGTGTTCGTGCCGCCCGAGAAGCGGCGGGTGGGCCTCGTCTTCCAGGACTACGCCCTCTTTCCACACTACGACGTGGCCGGCAACGTCGCCTACGGGCTGGGTCGCGGTGCCGATCCCGAGAGGGTCGAGGAGGTGCTCGAGATGGTCGGCCTCGGCGGCCTGGCCGGTCGCCCCGTCAACGAGCTCTCAGGCGGCCAGCAGCAGCGAGTCGCCCTGGCGCGCGCCCTCGCCCCCTCCCCGGAGCTGGTGCTCCTCGACGAGCCGTTCTCCAACCTCGATGCGAGCCTGCGGGCGAAGGTGCGTGACGAGGTGCGCGAGATCCTCCAGTCCCAGGGCGTCACCTCGATCTTCGTCACCCACGACCAGGAGGAGGCGCTGAGCGTCGCCGACACCGTCGCGGTCGTCAACGATGGACATGTGGAGCAGGTCGGAACTCCGGAGGAGGTCTACTCACGACCCGCGACTCGCTGGGTGGCGGGCTTCCTCGGGGAGATCGAGGTGCTGCCGGGCGTCGCGAGCGAGGGGACGGTCAGCTGCGACCTGGGCACGATCTCGGGGAGCTCGGACCTGGTGGGCGAGGTGGACGTGTTGATCCGGCCGGAGTCTCTGGCAATCGACACGATCGCGCCGTCCAATCACGCCGCCCAGTCGGCGGTCGTCGTCTCTCGCCGGTTCTACGGGCACGACCAGATGCTGGAGCTGCGCCTCGACTCGGGCAGGCTCGTCCGGGCGCGGCGGCTCGGGTTCCCGGCCTGGCACCCGGGTGACCGGGTCAGGGTCTGGATCGACGGCCCGGCCGACGTCCTGGCCCGCGAGACTTGACAACCGTCCGGCTGGACATCGAATACGACGGCTCTGACTTCGCCGGATGGGCCGCGCAGCCGGGCCTGCGAACCGTGGAGGGCGAGCTGGAGTCCGCACTTGCGACGGTCCTCCGAGAGCCCGCCCGCCTCACAGTCGCCGGGCGGACCGATGCGGGCGTGCACGCCGTCGGGCAGGTGGCGAGCTTTGACACCGCGTGCGAGCTTCCCGCCGACCTCGCGCGGGCCGTCAACACCGTCGGGCCGCCCGACCTCACCGTGACCGCCACCGAGGCCGTCGCGGACGGTTTCGACGCGCGGCGCGACGCCATCTCACGCACCTACCGCTATCGCCTCCATGTCCGGCGCGCCCCCAGCCCGTTCGAGCGCCACAGGGCCCTCTGGTGGCCGCACCGCCTCGACCGCGCCTCCCTCGACGCCTGCGCCGATGCCCTCCCCGGCAGCCACGACTTCACCGCATTCACCCCGACCCAGACCGACCACGTCCGCTTCGAGCGCAACGTCCTCGCCGCCCACTGGGAGCACGACGGAGACCTCTCCTCCTTCCGGATCACGGCTGACGCCTTCATGCGCAGCATGGTCCGCGTCCTGGTCGGCACCATGCTCGAGGTCGCCTGCGGCCGTCGCTCTCTCGCGTGCTTCACCCGGCTCCTGAACGGAGCCCCCCGCTCGGAGGCCGGCGAAACCGCCCCACCCCACGGCCTCTACCTCGAGTCGGTCAGCTACTAAGCTGACCTTCGGTGAGGAGACGACTGGCAGGCATCTGCGTTATGGCCCTTGCGCTGGGCCTCGGTGCCATCGGTTTAAAGAGCGCCTCAGACGCCCAGGGCCCCGAACGAACCACAACGTCGGCGAAAAGGGCCCTCCCCCCGGCCGCCGCCACCCGTGCCTTCGCCCTCGATCTCCTGCGCTCCCGCAAGGGGAACGTCGTCGTGTCACCGCACAGCATCGCCGTCGCCCTCGCGATGGCCGGCAAGGGGGCCGCCGGCACCACCGCCAGGCAGATCGCAACGACGCTCCATCTGAGGGGACCGGTCGCGTTCGATGACCTCGGGAAGCTCCAGAACGCGATCGTCAAGCGGCAGGCATCCGCCGCACTCGGCGACCCCGAGCCACCCACTCTCAACATGGTGAACGGGCTCTTCCTCCAGCAGCGATTTCCGGTCGGGTCCGCATTCCTGTCCGGCCTGGGACGGCACTTCGGCGCCACTGCGGAGCTCGTCGACTTCGAGCGCGATCTCTCCGGCGCGCTGGCAACGATCAATGCCTGGGTGAGTGCTCGAACCAGTGGCCTCATCCCCGAGCTGTTCAAGGAAATCTCCAGCTGGACAAGACTTGTCCTGGCGAATGCCGTCTATCTCGACGCGCGCTGGCTTCATCCCTTCAATCCGGCCAGGAACTCGCGCGGGCCGTTCCGGGCCCCCGATGGACGCGTTTCAGTCGAGTTCATGAACCAAACCAGCGCCCTGCGGTATGCGACTGAGTCGGACTACGACGCGGTGGACCTCCCCTACCGGGCCTCGACCCTGTCCTTCCTGGTCGTCATTCCCAAGGGTGTGGAGATCGGCGCCTTCGAGCGCCGTCTCCGTCCCCGAAAGCTCACTCGGATCGTGCGCGACCTCTCGCCGCCCACCCGCGTCGCTCTCAGCCTGCCCCACTTCCATCTGAACACCCACGTCGAGCTGAAGCCCACCCTGGGGGGCCTGGGAATGCCCATCGCGTTCAGCAATGCCGCGAACTTCTCGCGCATCACGCGGAAGGCGGGTCTGAAGATCGGGACGGTCATGCACGCTGCCGACCTCAGGGTGGACGAGGCGGGAACCGTCGCCGCCGCAGCAACGGGGGTCGGGGTCGAAGTCGTGTCAAAGCCGGTCAGCATCAACGCCAACCGCCCCTTCCTCTTCTTCCTCCGCGACAGGAAGAGCGGCGCGATCCTCTTCGCCGGCCGCCTCACCAACCCAGCCACGGCCGGCGGCTAGACCGGAGCATCGGCGCTCTGTCGGAAGAGTGGAGGGGTCCTCCTCTGCACAGCGGCGTTACGTTTTTCGCCCGCCAGTCAGCGAGAGGAGGAGAGGCTACTGCGAAAAACCCAGCAAGCGGAGGAGGGCCCCTCCGCTCCCTACAGCAAGGAGGGGATGCCCCTCCATCCCCTTACACCAACTCGAGATAGACCATCTCAGTCGAATCCGACCGACGTGGCCCGAGCTTGACGATCCGCGTGTACCCGCCCGGCCTGTCGGCATAGCGCGGCGCCACCTCGTCGAACAGCTTGTGCACGATGAACTTGTCGTTGTGCAGCGTGGCCAGCGCCTGGCGGCGGGCGTGCAGGTCACCGCGTTTGGCGAGCGTGATCAGCTGCTCGACCTCCGGCTTGACCGCCTTGGCCTTCGCCTGGCTGGTCTTGATCCGCTCGTGGTCGATCAGCTGCTTGCAGAGGTTCGAGAGCAGCGCCTCCCGATGGGAGGCGCTGCGGCTCAGCTTGTTGCGCTTCTTGCGGTGGCGCATCGTCGCCTCGGACCAGCTCTTGCCTTCGCCCTCAGTCGCCCTGGAGGTCGAGACCGCGGGAGTGAAGCGTCTCGATCACTTCCTCGATCGACTTCTGGCCGAAGTTCGGGATCGCATTCAGCTCGGTGCGAGTCTTGCGGACCAGGTCGCCGACCGTCTGAACCCCCGCCCTCTTCAGACAGTTGTAGGAGCGGACGCCGAGCTCGAGCTCCTCGATCAGGATCTCGTCGAGGCCGTTGGCGGCGGCGCCGTCGCCCCCGCCGCCGGCGAGGACCTCCGCGGCGGGCGCCGCGGCGGGCTCGCGTGCGGTCAGCTCCTCGACCCGGTCGGCGTCGGTGAAGATCGCCAGGGTCTTGATCAGGATCTCGGACGCCTCACGCAGCGCCGCCGCCGGCTCGAGCGAGCCGTCGGTCTCCAGGTCAAGGGTCAGTTTGTCGAAGTCGGTCCGCTGCCCGACGCGGGCGGCGGCGACCGCATAGGAGGCGCGGCGGATGGGCGAAAAGATCGAGTCGATCGGGATCACGCCGATCGGCTGATCGTCGGACTTGTTCTCTTCCGCGGGCGCATAGCCCCGTCCGCGGCCAATCGTCAGGTAGACCTCGAGCTTGGTTTTTTTCTCCAGCGTCGCGATCGGAGCGTCGGGATTGAGGATCTCGACGCCGGAGGGCAGGTCGATGTCCTTCGCCCTGATCTCACCGGGGCCGGTGACGACGAGTGGCACCTCGACCTCGTCGGCGTCCGTGTGCATGCGGACGACGAGATCCTTGAGGTTGAGGACGATGTCGGTGACGTCCTCCTTGACGCCGGGCACACTGGAGAACTCGTGCGCGACGCCCTCGATGCGGACGCTCGTGACGGCGGCGCCGCCGAGCGAGGACAGCAGGACTCGGCGAAGACCGCTGCCGAAGGTGTAGCCGAAGCCCTTGTCGAGCGGCTCGATCGTGAAGGTGCCGAGACGGTCATCGGCTTTATCTGCGGTGATCCGAGGGACCTGGAAGTCAGTGGTCATGAGTTCCTTGCGTATGGGTGTTTCCGAATGGGGCCCGGACTACTTGGAGTACAGCTCGACGATGAGCTGCTCCTGTACCGGCGCCGAGATCTCTGACCGCTCGGGATAGCGGAGGACCTTGGCGGTGAGCGAGTCGTGGTCGGCCTGAAGCCAGGCCGGCACGGTTGAGACCAACTCGGTCGCCTTGCGAACGGTGTCGGTGGCGGCTGAGTCGGCTTTGATCGAGATCACGTCCTCTGGACGGACCTGGTAAGAGGGGACATCGACGCGCCTGCCGTTGACCATCCAATGGCCGTGGCGGATCAGCTGGCGGGACTGGCGCCGGGAGGCGGCAAAGCCGAGCCGGACCAGCACGTTGTCGAGCCGGGACTCGAGCAGCCGCAGGAGATTCTCGCCTGTGACGCCATCCTGACGGGAGGCCCGCTCGTAGTAGGCGCGGAACTGTTTCTCCAGCACCTGGTAGTAGCGGCGCGTCTTCTGCTTCTCGCGGAGCTGCACCCTGTACTCGGACTGGCGCATGCGGCCGCGACCGTGCTCGCCCGGCGGGTAGGAGCGACGGTCGACGCCGCACTTGTCGGTGAAGCAGCGCTCGCCCTTCAGGAAGAGTTTCTGGCCCTCGCGGCGGCATTGCTTGCACTGCGGTCCGGTGTCGCGAGCCATTGTTGCTACACCCTCCGCCGCTTCTTGGGGCGGCATCCGTTGTGGGCCTGAGGCGAGACGTCCTTGACCGTGGTCACATCGAGACCGGCCGCCTGCAGGGATCGGATCGCGGTCTCACGACCCGAGCCGGCGCCCTTCGCGAAGACCTCGACTTTTTCGAGCCCGTGCTCCATCCCTTTCTTGGCGGCGGCGTCAGCGGTCACCTGTGCGGCGAACGGGGTCGACTTGCGCGAGCCTTTGAAGCCCGCCGAGCCGGCCGACTCCCAGGCGATCACGTTGCCCTGGGTGTCGGTCAGGGTCACGATCGTGTTGTTGAACGAAGTCTTGATGTGCGCCTGTCCGTAGGCGATGTTCTTTTTGACGCGGCGTTTGCCTCGCCCTTTCACCGGTTTTTTCGCTGCTGCCATCGCTCGTCCCCTATACCTTGCGCTTGCCGGCGACGCTCATCCGGCGCGGGCCCTTGCGGCCACGTGCGTTCGTCTTGGTCCGCTGGCCGCGGACCGGCAGGCCGCGTCGGTGACGCAGCCCCCTGTAGGAGCCGATCTCCATCAGCCTTTTCACGTTCTGGGAGCGCTCGCGGCGCAGATCGCCCTCGACCTCGCGGCGCTCGACCGCTTCGCGGAGGCGCATCACCTCGTCCTCGGTCAGGTCCTTGACGAGGGTGCCGGAATCGACCTCGGCCTCCTTGAGGATCCCCCGGGCCGTGGAGCGGCCGATGCCGAAGATGTAGGTGAGGCCGATCTCGGCCCGCTTGTTGACCGGGATGTTGATTCCCGCGATTCGCGCCATCTCGCCCTACCCCTGCCGCTGCTTGTGCCGGGGGTTCTGACAGATCACGAGCACCGCGCCGTTTCGGCGGATGACCTTGCACTTTTCGCACATCGGCTTTACGGAAGCTCGGACCTTCATCGCTCCGGTTTCATCTCGACTACAGGACTCCCGCCGGCCCCAGGAGTCGGGCAAGCAGGCACAACCGGCCCATGGGGCCGAACGGGAAAGATACCAGGACGCGACTCTCCGGGCGCCGTGACAGGTGGTCGGCCCTCCCTGCGGGAATTGCTCTTCGGACATTCCCTCGGGAGGGCCAACTACCTGCCCCCCGGTCCGCCGGAGTCAGCTGACCAGAGCTAGGGTAAAACCGTCGTGGCCCTTGCCGCCGACGGTCTGGATCGTCGTCCCCGTGACCCGCGGGTCGGAGGCGATCATCTCGTGCAGGCGGCGCTGGGCTTCGATCGTCTCATCCCCAGAATCCGTCTCGGCCAGGGTGCCGCCGCGCACGACGTTGTCGGCGACGAGCACCGCACCGGGGCTCGCGTGCTCGGCCGCCCATGCGAAGTAGTCGGGTGTGTGGACCTTGTCGGCGTCGATGAAGACCAGATCAAAGGGCCCTGCGCCCTCTGCCTCCAGCTCCGGCAGGGTCTCCAGAGCCGGGCCCTGGCGCAGGCTCACCACCGCCTCGAGCCCGGCCAGGCTGATGCTCCGCCGGGCGACCTCCGCGTAGGAGGCGTCCGCCTCGAGCGTGATCAGCCTGCCGTCGCGGGGCATAGCGCGGGCGAGCCAGATCGTGCTGTAGCCGCCCAGCGTGCCGAACTCGAGGATCGACCTCGCACCGACCATCCGTGCCAGCAGGTGGAGGAGCTTTCCCTGCGGTGGCGAGACCTGGATCTCCGGCAGTCCCGCCTCGCGGCTCGCCGCAAGTGCCGCCTCCAGCGCCTCGTCATGCGCAACGAGGAGGCTCGCTACATAGTCATCGACCTCGGTCCACGCATCCTCACCCATGTCGCGTTCCGACTCAGTCGTCCTCGTGCCACGGCGTGAGGATCCGCGGTCCTTCGGCAGTGACGGCCACCGTGAACTCGAAGTGCGCGGCAAGCGAGCCGTCCTCCGAATAGACCGCCCAGCCGTCCTCGCCCATCCTGATCAGGGGACCGCCGGCGTTGACCATCGGCTCGATCGCCAGCACCGTGCCCTCCTGGAGCTCGGGGCCGCGACCGGGATCGCCGAAGTTCGGCACCTGCGGGTCCTCGTGCATCTCCCTGCCGATTCCGTGCCCGACCAGCGTGCGGATGATCGACAGCCCCTCGATCTCGACCGAGCGCTGGATCGCCGACGAGACATCGCCGACGTGGTTTCCGGGCCGCATCTGCTCGGTGCCGGCGTGCAGCGCGGCCTCGGTGACGTCGAGCAGCCTGCGGGCCTCCGGCTCGATCGACCCGATCGGCAGCGTCATCGCGGCGTCGGCGACCCAGCCGTCCTTGATCACCCCGACGTCGATCGAGAGGATGTCGCCCCGCTTCAGCTCATAGTCCCCCGGGATCCCGTGGACGACCATCGAGTTTGGCGAGGCGCAGATCGATCCCGGGAAGCCGCGGTAGCCCTTGAAGGCGGGCTCCGCTCCCTGGGATCGGATGAACTTCTCCGCAGCCCGATCGAGGTCCTTCGTCGTCGCCCCGGGCCTCGCCTTGGCGGCGAGCATGTTGAGGCAGCGCGCGAGGATGCGGCCCGAGGCCGCCATCCTGTCGATCTGATCCGGGGTCTTCTTGATGATCATCCGGTACATCGGGCGCGCCGGGCGACTTAGATCGTCTCGTCTGATTCGAGTTTAAGCGTCGCCAGCGTCCGCTCGATCGAGGTCTCGACCTGCTCCGGGGTCCCGGTCCCGTCGATCCGCCGCAACAGGCTCAGGTGGTCATAGAAGTCGATCAGCGGCTCGGTCTTCTGGTGGTAGGTCGCGAGCCGCTTGCGGATCACCTCCGGGCGGTCGTCGTCACGGACGATCAGCTCGCTGCCGTCGATGTCGCAGACGCCCTCCTGGCTGGGGGGGTTGAACTCGACATGGAAGACGTGGCCGTTCTCGACACAGGTCCGGCGGCCGCCCAGCCGGCGGACCACCTCCTCGTCGTCGGCGTCGATCAGCAGCACCCCGGTCAGCCGTCGACCCAGGTCCGAGAGCTTGGCGCCGAGGGCCTCGGCCTGCGGCACGGTGCGGGGAAAGCCGTCGAGAATGAACCCGTCGGCAGCCTCCGTGGAGTCGATCCGCTCGGCGATCGCCCCGACGATCACGTCGTCGGGGACCAGGTCGCCGCGGTCCATGTACTCCTTTGCCATCCGTCCCAGCTCGGTTTCCTCGCGCACCGCGGCGCGCAGAATGTCGCCGGTCGCGTAGTAGGGCAGTCGCAGGTCGGCCTGGAGCCGCTCACCCTGGGTTCCCTTGCCACTCCCCGGGGGACCGAGGAGCACTAGATTCAGCTCAGGCATGGATCGAGTGCTCGAAATAGCGCCCAGGCGCTATTTCAGGAAGCCCTCGTAGTTGCGCATCATCAGCTGCGCCTCGAGCTGCTTGACGGTGTCGAGCGCAACCCCGACGACGATCAGGATCGAGGTACCGCCGAAGAAGAAGTTCGCCGAGGTCTGGCTGATCAGGATCGTCGGCAGGGCCGCGACCGCACCGAGATAGAGGGCGCCGGGAAAGGTGAGGCGCGAGAGGATCCGGTCCAGGTACTCGGCAGTCGGCCGCCCAGGCCTCACCCCGGGTATGAACCCCCCGTATTTCTTCAGGTTGTCGGCCTGGTCCACCGGGTTGAAGGTGACCGCCGTGTAGAAGTAGGTGAAGATGATGATGAAGAAGACCTCGCCGACCACGTAGGCCCACCCGTTGGGGCTGAAGAAGGCGGCGAAGTCGAGTGCAGCGGGAGTGTTCAGGAGCTGTCCTACGGTCGGCGGGAAGGCCATGATCGAGGCCGCGAAGATGACCGGGATGACCCCCGCCATGTTGACCCGCAGCGGCAGGTAGGTCGACCCTCCGGAGGTCATTTTGCGGCCGACGACCCGCTTCGCGTACTGCACGGGAATCCGCCGCTGTCCCTCCTGGACGTAGACGATCGCGACGATCACGGCGAGCGCGACGAAGGGCATCATCACGACGAAGACCTGGTCGGGGTTGGTCCACCAGGCGGATATCCCCTGCGGCAGGCCGGCGACGATCGAGGCGAAGATCATCAGTGAGATCCCGTTTCCGATCCCGCGCTGGGTGATCAGCTCGCCGAGCCACATCAGGAGCGTCGCCCCGGCCGTCAGGCTGGCCACGATCAGCAGCACCTTGGCGCCGGTCAGGTCGCCCACGATCTCGCTGCCGGCGGTTTCCCCGAACGAGCGGAAGAGGAAGACGTAGCCGAACGCCTGGCCGAAGGAGAGGGCGACGGTGAGGTAGCGGGTGTACTGGGTGATCTTCTGCTGCCCGACCTCGCCTTCTTTCTGCAGCTTCTCGATCGACGGGACGACGACGGTCAGCAGCTGCAGGATGATCGACGCGGTGATGTAGGGCATGATCCCCAGCGCGAAAAGCGAGAGTCGTTCGAGCCCGCCCCCGGAGAACATGTTGAGGAACCCGAGGATGTTGCCGCCGCTGAAGTTGTCCTGGACATCCTGCAGCGCGTCGATGTCCACACCGGGTGCCGGGATGAAGGCCCCGAACCGGTAGAGGAGCAGCATCGCCGCCGTGAACGCGAGCTTCTTGCGGATGTCGGCGACGCTGAATGCGTTCGCAATTGTTTTGAGCATTACTGGTCCAGAGTGTGGCAGGAGCCGCCGGCTGACTCGATCTTCTCCCTCGCCGCCGCGCTGAAGCCGTGGGCATGCACCTCGAGCTTCTTGGAGACCTCCCCGCGGGCGAGGATCTTCACGGGGTCAGAGCGCTTTGCGAGGCCTTTCTCCTTGAGCGTCGCCGGGGTCACCTCGGCGCCGCTGTCGAACCGCTCATCGAGGTCGCCGACGTTGACCGGCTGGGTGGCGGTGCGGAAGTTCTCGAAGGGCATCGACTTCTTCATGTGCGGACCGCGAAGCTTTCGCATCCGCATGTGGATCGGGTTCTGCCCGCCCTCGTAGCCGACCTTCTTCTTGGCTCCCGCGCGCGAGCCGTAGCCTTTGTGGCCGCGGCCGGAGGTCTTGCCAAGGCCGCTGCCCTCGCCGCGACCGACCCGGCGGGGCGGCTTGCGGGCGCCATGCTTGGGCTTCAGGTTGTGCAGTCCGATCTCCTCGGAGCGGCCGCCTGGCTCTGTGTCTTTGGCCTTCGCCGATTTCTCCTTGGCTTTCGCAGATTTCTCAGCCATCGTCCACCTCGACCAGATGGGAGACCACCCGGAGCTGGCCCTGCAGCTGGGGTGAGTCCTTGAGCTCGACCGTGTTGCCGATCCGCCCCAGCTTCAGCGCCTCCAGGGTTGCTTTCTGATTCGGATTGGTCCCGTTCGTCGACCGGGTCTGGGTGATCCTTATGCCGCTCATTTGTTCCCGCCCTCGCTCGTCGTAGAGGAATCAGACTGCGACTCCTCCTCGCTCGGGCTACCGGCTTCGCCATCAACCGCCGACTCCTCCGCTTCGCGTCCGGGGTCGGCGGGCGCCTCATCGGCGTCGGAGGCGACCTCGGCGGCCGGGGCTTCTGACGAGTCAGACGCATCTGACGCGGGTGGCGGCGTAGGGGGAACCGCCCCTGAGGAAGCTTCAGCTACCGGAGGGGGCGGTGAGTCCCCTACGCCGACAGGACCCGCGTCCTCAGCGGTCTGTCCCTGAATCGTCTCGGCTGAACCGTTTGTCTTCTCCACCCCCAACACCTGAGCCACCGTCAGCCCCCGCAGCTCGGCCACCTCCTCCGGCCTGCGCAAACGGATCAGGCCATCCATCGTCGCCTTGACGAGGTTGATCGGATTCTGGGTGCCGATGCTCTTGGTGAGCACGTCACGAACGCCGCCGAGCTCGAGCACGGCGCGAACGCCGCCGCCGGCGATCACGCCGGTTCCCGGGCTGGCCGGGCGCAGGACGACATGGCCGGCGCCGTATCGGCCGACGATCTTGTGGGTCAGCGTCTGGCCGTATTTGGGGACGCGGATAAGGCTCTTGCGGGCATTCTCGACCGCCTTCTGGATCGCCAGCGGCACCTCTCGGGCCTTGCCGTAGCCGATCCCGACCACGCCCTCTTCGTCGCCGACGGCGACGAGCGCGGTGAAGGAGAAGCGGCGGCCGCCCTTGACCACCTTGGCGACGCGGTTGATTTCGATCACCCGCTCCTGGAGATCGAGCCCGCGCGGGCTCACCGTCTCGATGTTTGTCGTGTCCATGCCCTTCATAGGAAGTCGCTCACCGTAGCGGGTTAGAAGCTCAGGCCTCCCTCGCGGGCGCCGTCGGCCAGGGCCTTGACGCGGCCGTGGTACTTGTAGCCGCCGCGGTCGAAGACGCAGGACTCGATGCCCGCCGCCTTGGCGCGCTCGGCGATCAGCTCACCGGCCCGACGGGCCTGATCGGAGGCGGTCAGCTTGCGAAGCTCGGGCTCGGTCCAGTTGACCGCGGCGAGTGTGGTGCCGGCACGGTCGTCGATCAACTGCGCGAAGACGCCTCGATTCGACCGATGGACGGAGAGCCGCGGGCGCTCGGCGGTGCCGACCACCCGGGCGCGGACCCGCCGCCGTCGGCGCAGCCGCTGCTGGCGCTTCGTGACCACGGTCATCTCTAGGCCCTCTTCCCGACCTTGCGCATGACCTGCTCGTCGCTGTAACGGATTCCCTTGCCCTTGTAGGGCTCGGGCGGGCGCCGCTTGCGGATGTCCGCGGCGACCTGCCCGACGAGCTGCTTGTCGATCCCACGCACGACGATCTCCGTCTGCTGCGGGACCTCGAACTCGATCCCCTCGGGAGCCTCGATCGAAACGGGATGGGAGAAGCCGAGCGCGAGCTCCAGATTGCGCCCCTTGAGCTGCGCCCGGTAGCCGACACCCTGGATTGCCAGCCGCTTCTCGAAGCCCTCGGTCACTCCCTCAACCATGTTGGCGATCAGGCTGCGGGTGAGGCCGTGCAGGGCACGGTGCTCGCCGCGGTCGGTCGGCCGCTTGACGACCACGCTGCCGTCCTCCTGCTCGACCGTCATCGCCGATGAGAGCTGCTGGCTCAACTCGCCCTTCGGACCCTTCACCGCGACGCTGCCAGGGGCAACCTCCACCGTGACGGAGTCGGGTACGGGGATCGGCTTTCTTCCAATTCGGCTCAAGATTCACCACACATAGGCGACGACCTCGCCACCGACGCCCTTCTGCTTGGCCTCGTGGCCGGTCATCACGCCCGTCGAGGTGCTGATGATCGCGGTTCCTGTGCCACCGTGGACCCTCGGCACCTGGCGGTGGTCCACGTAGCGGCGGCGGCCGGGGCGAGAGATCCGCTCCAGGCCGGCGATCACCGGGCGACGATCCTCGGTGTACTTCAACCTGATCCTGATCGACTCGCCGACTCGGCCGGACTGGGAGTTGAAGTCGCGGATGTAGCCCTGCTCCTTGAGGATCCGGGACATCTCCAGCTTCAACCGCGAGGCCGGGATCTCCACCTCGTCGTGGCCGGATCCGAGCGCATTGCGGATCCGGGTCAGGTAATCGGATACGGGGTCGGTAAGCATCGTCCTACCAGCTCGACTTGGTCATTCCGGGCACGTAGCCCTCGTGCGCCGCGGATCGCAGGCAGATCCGGCAGAGGCCGAACTTGCGGAAGTAGCCCCGCGGCCGCCCGCAGCGGCGACACCGGTTGTATTCACGCGATTTGAACTTGGCCTTGCGGCGCTGCTTCACCTTCTGGGACGTCTTGGCCATCTCAGCTCTCCTTCTCCGATGTCTCGGCATCGGATTCTCCGGCGGGTGGCGTGGAGGATGGCTCGTCGCCCGCAGCTTGCGAGGACGAGGAGTCGTCCTCCGCGTCAGGACCCGCCGGCTCGGGCTTCTCGTACGCCTCGGGGTTCTCTTCCTTCAGCTGCTCGAGCGCCGCCTGCTCGGCCTCGGCCCGCTGGCGGGCCTCCTCCTTGCGGCGCTCCTCCTCCTCCGCAGCCTCCGCCTCGGCATCCGCCGTCCCCGGGCGCCCCTCCTGGGCGAAGGGCATGCCCAGCTGCAGCAGCAGCTCGAAGCCCTCGGCGTCGGTCTTGGCCGTGGTCGTGATCGTTATGTCGAGGCCCCTCACCTCGTCGACGGAGTCGTAGTCGATTTCGGGGAAGATCAGTTGCTCGCGGACGCCCAGCGAGTAATTGCCGCGGCCGTCGAAGGAGCGCGGGTTGAGCCCGCGGAAGTCACGGATGCGCGGCACCGCGATCGAGGTGAGGCGGTCGAGGAACTCCCACATCCGGGCGCGTCGCAGCGTCACCGAGAGGCCGACCGGCATCCCCTCGCGAACCTTGAAGGAGGCGATCGACTTGCGGGCGCGGCGCACACTCGGCTGCTGGCCGGCGATCGTCGCGAGCTGCTCCTGGGCAGCTTCGAGCATCTTCGTGTTCTGTTTGGCCTCGCCGATGCCCATGTTGAGCGTGATCTTCTGCAGGCGCGGCACCTCCATCGGCGTCGAGTAGCCGAATTTGGAAGTCAGCGCCGGCAGGACCTCCTGCTCGTAGCGCTCGCGCAGCCGAGGCGGCGGCGCGGCCTGGCTCTGAACCGTGGCCGCCTCCATCAGATCGAGCCTCCGCTGCGCTTCGAGTAGCGCTCGCGTTTGCCGCCTTTTCCCTCGCGCATGCCGACCCGGGTCCGTTTGCCGTCTTTGGGGTCCAGCAGCATCACGTTGGAGACGTGGATCGGCCCCTCCTTGTCGACGATGCCACCGATCTTCGCCGAGCGGGCATCCTGGACGGGGCGTGGTTTTTCATGGCGCTTGACGAGGTTGAGCCCCTCGACGAAGACGCGGTTGCGCTTCGGCTCGGTCCTCGAGACGCGCCCCGTCTTGCCGCGGTCCTTGCCGCCGATCACTTCCACTTCGTCGCCCTCGCGGATGTGCATCGCCTTCGACACTAGGCAACACCAACTTCGCCGCTGCTCCGCTCGCGAAGAACCGGATATGCACGCTCGCTCCGCATCGCTCAGAGAACCTCCGGTGCGAGCGAGACGATTTTCATGAAGTTGCGATCGCGCAGCTCGCGGGCGACCGGCCCGAAGATCCGGGTTCCGCGCGGGTTGTTGCTCGCCGGGTCGATCAGAACCGCCGCGTTCTCGTCGAAGGCGATGTAGGTGCCGTCCTTGCGCCCAAGCTGCTTGCGGGTGCGGACGATCACCGCCTGGACGACCTCGCCCTTGCGGACGCCGCTCTGCGGGCTCGCCTGTTTGACGGTGGCGGTGATGACGTCGCCGACCCCCGCGTAGCGGCGGTGAGAGCCACCCTTTACGCGGATGCAGAGGATCTCGCGGGCCCCCGAGTTGTCGGCGACCTTCAACCTCGACTCCTGCTGGATCATCGGCCGATCACCTCGCCTTCTCGACGACCTCGACCAGGCGCCAGCGCTTCGTCTTCGACAACGGCCTCGTCTCGACCACGCGAACCACGTCGCCCTCGCCGGCCTCATTGCGCTCGTCGTGAGCGTGCAGGTTGCGCGAGCGGCGCACCACCTTCTCGTAGGTCGGGTGGCGGCGCACGATGTCGATCCGCACCGTGATCGATTTCTCGCCCTTGTCGGAGACGACGATCCCCTGCCGCATCTTGGCCGCGTTGGAGCTCCGC
>Ga0299914_10001590_pt1 | contig 15173 bp, 25 predicted proteins | sample RVTome_10_FD_201361 | JGI IMG/M metagenome (GOLD analysis project Ga0299914, IMG submission 201361) | Soil microbial communities from uranium-contaminated site in the Upper Colorado River Basin, Wyoming, United States - RVT153D57 (version 2) ...
ATCCCGGTTGCCTTTGTACGGCCTAGTCGTGGCTACCTTATACCGGTAATTACCCTCTCCGGAAAGGAACACAGTTAGGTCGTACTCAGATGCCTCCAGCACCCGTAACGTCTCGGTGATTGTCTGATTAACGAGATGGAGGGCGTGAGCTACTGGCTCGACGACACGCTCGGACCACAAGGCGTAGTCACGTCCCTCCTCTCGCGTCCTGATCCCCGGCAATAGTTCGTCCAGCTTTGCGACCGCATCTTTCTTGTAGTCGAACTCAAAGGATTCCTCACCTACTGTGAGGAACCAGTGGTTCTTCTCCGCTGCAAACCCGCAACGGAACACAAGAATATCGCCGTCGAATAGGATACGCATTAGTTGATCGTCGGGTCCAACTCAACGTCCGCAATGATCGCGTCGTCTGAGATAACGACCTTGTTATCAGCCAGCATACGAGCGGACATATCCGCATTCCAAATAGCCTGCGGGAGACTCAGCGTCGTGAACTCACGAACACCCGTCTCTTTATTGAAGCAGCCGTACCCGGACTCCCTGCGGCGTCCACCTTCCCCAAGCGCATCCTCAACCACGATCACGAAGTACTTCTCGTTCTCATGAACCTGTGTACCAAACTCAATTGCTTTCGTCATTACCTTTCTCCTCTTTCTTTTCACGAACGGGTGCCAGCAGGTTGTCTGCCAATTCCTTTGCCTGCTGCTGAATCACGACGATCTGTCGCATGGTTTTCAGGTCAGCGTTGGGCCACGTCGCAGCGTCGACCACCGCCAACAGGTTCTTAAGCGTCTGTACTACTTGTGTTTTGTTCATTCTCTTGCTCCAGTAGGTCAGTTGTGGTTTCGTTGATAAGGTCCAGCAGACGTTCCCACTTGTCTGCGGGCTTCGTACTCTTCGGGATCGGAAGTAGCTCTGCCTGCATGGCTGCGATTACCAACCGAACAGCATCATGCCGTGCCTCGCGCCGATCAATGATAGGCATACGAGCAAGATCACGAGCCTCTTTCTGTTGCCAATAGTTATCCCGGTCGTTCCTCGACACAGTGACGGGCATCGCTTTCTTGGTCGATACATCTCCACTAGGACTTCCTCGGTCCACTTCTGCTTCTCCCATAGTTGGGCTACTAGTGGCGTTGAGCGGTCCTCGGACGATACTTTTAGAATCGACCAAACTGTTGAGGACTGCAAACCGGATAGTTTCTCCCGGAGTAAGTTCCGGATTCGTTGTACCGCAGTTGTGAACACGGGCGCTGCCCTCCAAGGTAAAGTGATACAGGAAGATACCGTTCTTCCAGTCACGTTCTCGAACGTCTGCTACTACTCCTGAGTATTGCGTTGTCATATCATTCCCTCTTGTTTAGCGGCCTCAAGCCACAACGACTCGTCGGCCTCGTATACTGTTTCGCCATCCTTAGCATCCTTGTCCGCCCACCGCTTACCGGTCATTACACCAGCACCAAGGGGGACCGTTATCTTTATGCCGTACAGCTTCTCAATCAGCTTGTAGGAATCAGTAACCAAACACTGCTGCGATAGCTGATGCCAAGCTCCAATCTCCGAGGTCGGTAGCTCTGCTATGATTGAGTCGTGAACTGTGTTGACCAGAAATCCCTCCCAATCTTTCATCCTGTGCCATGCAGAAACTAGAGCACAAGGGATAATTTCCGCAGTGGCAAACGCTTGTACGGGATAGTTGTAGATACTGGTTGTGTTGGTGATGTACCCACTTTGGGTCATTCTCGTGTCCGGCCAGTAATAGATTAGTCCCCATTCCGTTCTCAGCTTTTTGTCACGGAGAACGCACTGTGTCCACCGCTCTTGTGTAGCAGCAACGCCTTTGTATTGTTCCTTAAAGGCGGCATAATAACGCTGCTGTGCAGGAGTTCCAGAGGACCCTCCATACAAAGGTTTGAACGTGTCGGGCTTTGCTGCTTGACGCTGCTCTCTGGTGACATCTGCTTCCCGCACATCATTAATGACACTTGCAGTGAACCTGTGGATGTCGCTGTCTTTGTCAGTGATATACCGCAGACCCACTCGGTCTCTTCCCATATGCACAGCGGCTCGAAACTCAAGCTGAGCCCCATCTGCCTCTGCCACAATCCAACCGTCGTTCCTCGAACAGAAAACCGGTTTGTAGTCTCGGTTGAGGTTTTGGAATTGGATTCGTCGAACAAGTCCCGTACTACTGAGTCGATGTGTTCGGGTAGCGCACTGGTTAAAACTTGCGAATAGGCGTCCGCCATCGTGCTCAATACATTCTCCGAATTTACGTAGGTACTTAGTGATGTTACTATTGGCTGTTGTCCATTCGTTATATAGACCGAGAAATCGTTGTTGCGTAGAGTTCTTTCCAACGAGCTGGGACATGACTTCCGCAGCAACACTGAACTGTCCAGTAGCCGTGAGTACAGGCTTTCCGCGATAGTCTGTGGGCGGAGTAAATCCCAACTCATTGTACACAAACCCTGCAAGCTGTTTGGCTTTGCTTGGGTCAATTCCTTTGCAGAACTCCTGTAGCTCGCTAGTAAGTTTCGCATGTTTCTGTTCCTCTATAGTAAGTAGCTCGGTGATCTTCGTCTCGTCGAGCTGCATCCCTTGGAACTCTATATCACAGAGCGCAGGGGTGAGTAGGTTACGAGCGTAGTTCACAGCCTCTAATTCCAATTCTTTCAGGGCCTTACGCTGATCTATAAACAGTTCATGACACGCCTCTACGTCCCGTATACAGTACCGAAGTAACCACCTACGCGGTATGTTTTCGGTTGGCCAGTCCCCAAGCATCCAAGATACAGTGCTTCTCTTTCCCGGATAGCCCCGACGTTGCAAGCAGGACTCCAATCCGAGCTGGTTCTGTGCGTACCTGTTTCCCCCAAGGACGTACTCCGCTATCATCGTGTCGAACGTTACGATCTTTCTTAGGTCGATTCCGCATCGGCGGAGCCATCCAAGCTCGAACTTTGTGTTATGTGCAACGATGAAATCAGCTCGCTGAACGGCCTCGACAAGCTCGACAAGATCATATTCGCCTCCAAAAGCGAAGCGCATGGTACCGTTACTTCCGTGTGTATGGTCGAGCCAGCAGGCAAGGACGATACGATTGTCCCCGACAACGGGCGATCCCTTGTGATTTGCTGTGGTCTCAAAGTCAAGTACAACATAGTTATCACTCCAATAAAGCTGAGGATTAGGCTCAGCCACATGACGTGGGAGGTCACCAATACTTTGTGTCATTCCAACCCCTCCACGTCAAGTAGCCAAGTAGTATAACGAACGCCAGCTCTATTAGTAGCCCGAGGACCACGAGGAGCCCGTCCCGGTTACGAGTTCGTGAACCTTCACGCCCCGCAGCCGAAGGGTAACGCCGTATACTTTCTGCGCAGCTACGGTGTACGGAACAATCTGGCATTTTATTTGCGCCATGCTTCCGCCCCATACCTGTGCATCCAACGGGTCTTCATTGATGTCAACGATCTCGACCTTCTGCGTGAACGTCTCACCATCTTTCTTGGTGACGTTCGCACTCAGCTTGGCTTTGATCTCGATGTTACCAGTAGGTTCCGGTACGAAGGATGCCTTCTCTTCCTCGGTGGCTCCCTTAGCAGGACGGGTGTACTGGAGTTCATACACTTCGTTGAACTTGTAGGTCTTCTGCTTCTGTACTTCCAGAGTAGCAAGGAATGACTCCCGTGCCTTCTCCAACTGCGCGATAGCTGCCTGCGTATCAGGATCATCGAACGCCAGTGCCAGCTTCGTGTGGAACGTACCACTCTTGTCGAACCTTGTGTCCGCCACATTGACGCGAGGGAATATAAGTTCCCCAACAGGTGACGTAAAGATTTCATACTTGATTGTCTCAGCCATTGTGTTGCTCCTTCAATATCTGTTTGATTCTATGGACATTTTGTTTGACTGCATTTTCATTGGAGCCTAACTCTTCCGCGATCTCTTTCAGTTTCTTGCCTTCCACGTACACCCCAATCGCTGTCTTCTGGAGAACCGGAGTCATGTTCTCAAACTGAGAGATCATTTCCTCCGCTTCTATGTACTCAAAGGGGTCTGCGTTATCGTCGTCCCCATACAATGATACCAAACGTTCCGTGTTCTCCGTCTCCAGTGTACGCCGACGGTCATGTATGTTCCTATAATTAGAGGCCATCCTCCATGCGACCAATGTTGCCATAGCTTGTGACGGCTCACTATCTCCCGGCAACTCTAACAGTTTAACGTAACAATCCTGTATAACATCGTCCGCTTCCTGCGCATACGACCCGAGTAGCTGTTCAATCCGTGGCTTGTATTTCTGTAATATCGTTATTGTTTCGGGTGTTATATTCATTCTCTACTCCTTATAAACTTGTGGGAATATATGTTAGTTACTTAATCGAGAACGTCCAGACGAGATAACGGAGGATTTGCCAGCAAGGTAAAGTATGAGTGGTCTCCTGATACTTTGTTCTTTGGTAGGGACACCACGATCTCTCCACGCATAGCATTGTTCTTTGTAGCCCCGAGCCCGATCATCACGTCAGCCTGCGCCGGGATGCCGGTGTTGGAAAAGTCCACGTCACCCAAATCAAGTATCGCTTTGCCCGACGCTGAGTCTCCAGCCTGTGTTACGCTCACCACTACGCAAGAGTATCGCTTGGCCCATAACCGGGCCTGAGTGGCTGCATTCTCCAGCTTGAGGACAAAGTTCTCCTGTGACATATTCAGGTTCCGCAACTGATCCAACACCAGCACATGCGGCTCGTACTTCTCGATCAATCCGGTGATCTCTCGCGGAGTACCGGGAGCTAGGCCCTGCAAGATCAAGTTCTCGTACCCCTCTTTGCGGCACAGGGCGTCCGCTTTCTTGGGGTTGGCTAGGACCTCAGCCTTGTTCATACCCGACAGTCGGTTGACTACCCGCATGTTCACGTCGTTGATGGGGTCCTCGTTGCCTACGTACAAGACGGTTAGGCCCTGCTTGATGAACCCGGCCATCATCTCAATGACCATCATAGTCTTGCCCATCTCGGGGCGAGCGAAGATAATCAGATGGTGTCCCGGCTTGACTCCCCCCTCCAGACGCCTGTTGAGGCTCTCAGGGCTCACTGTAATCATGTTCCCCTCGGACCAGCCCAACTGCACCAGCTCCTCTACATTCATGCCTCTGCGGGCCTCTGAGTCAGCCTCAGTGTCGAACTCCTCTCGCCCGAGCAGGTCGTTGTACTCTTCTAGGAGCTTCTCCGTGGCTTCTCCTGTGAGTAGCGCGTTGGCCAAACTATGTCCGACGACAGTCCTTTTCGTCGCAAGCAGATCGGACACCACGTTCGCCGGTGAGGATTCAAACTGGCATACGGAAGTAACAAGTGTTCGGAACATATCCTTGTGCTTGTCCACCGATACCCGTCGAACCACTGCCTCAGTAAGAAGCTCATGGTCGACCGTCTTCGCCTCTGTGTCATTGTCGTAGTACTCCTGTATCGTTTCCCATATGACCCATCCCTGTTCGGATAGGTCGTCTCGGGTTACGTGATCCGCCACCCGCATGAAGGCGTCACGCGATTTGATTGTGCTGCTTAGTACGTGCTTCTCCCTCATAGTATAACTCCTTGCGAATAGACGATATCTGGTTGCACAAATGATTAAGTCGGTTGTATTGTCGGGGGTTCCCTGCGACCTGCATGTAACGAGTTAGTTCTTGTTCGGCGTCACGCAGAGTGGTGTCAATAGATTGCATAGATCAGCCTCCTTCATATCCTTGAGGTCTTGTTTTAGCGGTAATACTTTCACGTCTCCCCAAAGCAGAGAGTACTTCCGAGCCCACTTAAAGGCAGTTGCAAGTGCGTCCTGATCGAGGGCTACATAGATCGGTCGTGTACAGAACTCCGCAAGTTCCACAGCGCGCGGCAGTCCTACCCCTGTTCCTAAGAGCGCTACTGTGTTCATATATGTGCTTGCTCTCACAGAACTTGGGATGTCCTCCACTAATACAGTTGGGGCATGTGGGTTTGTTTTGTACCATGATAGTCCCTCCTCACCTTCGTTCATATAGGTTAAAGCTTTCGGTTGAATGGACCCATCTGAGCGCAGTAACCACCCACGGTGTGTGCCTTTCGGGGAGCGGATCGACATTGCAATTCGACCACCGAAGTCTCCGGTATAGTACCAGTGTTCAGGGTTTTCGATACCCCATTTGTCTTTGATCCACTGGCGTACTTCCACAGGGAGTTCCGTTGTTGGACCATCCCACGTCGGTCTCAGTTTCTTGACAGCTTTGTCGGTAATAGGTACGGATGGTTGTGTAGTACCAACGACAGGGCATTTGTCACGGAAACAGTTCCACACCAAGAATCCATTCTCTTGCATAGTAATGGTGAAAGTCCTTTCCTTAGAAGGTCCACCCCCACAGTGCGGACAGATATCCCTTAAGGTTTCACCTAAGCTTATTCTTTCAGTGTAATAGGATAGATTGATGTACATAATTGTTTCTTCTTAGTAGTGTACTTAAAGGTAAAAGTGACCCTCGTTAAATCTATAATGTATCTTATAAACTTGTGAGAACCCCTTTTAGTTATTTCTGTAGGGTAATGGCCACCCATGTCTGCCGAAAACCTGCCTTCGTCCGGCCCTGTGACTTGGTTCCACAGCTTCATGGGTAAAGGCAAGTGTGGTGTCCCATCCATTTTTCAGCCGCCAGCGCACCGTAACTTCTGGTACCGGTGATCGCTCGCCACGCCAAGCTGCTGAAATGGAATTATAAGTATTACCATTAACTGTTATCATTCTCATTGGTAGCTCTCCCGAAGGTTACATTATTCTTCTTACATTTGCAGCACAGCCCACCAGATAGGTAGACCTTAGCTATCTTCTTGAGTTTCTTCCATTTATGACATATGAAACATTGTACTCTGTAATCATCATTCATGATTCTTCTCCTTTTTCCCACGCCCAATGAACTACAACCCAATCCTCTACGCAGTTTTGTTCGCTGATTAGATGTTCCCGGCCCATCTCACGTAGTTTGTTAGACCACCACGGATAATACGTTTTCAGAATCTCCTCCTCGGTGATCTCCAAGGGTCCATCATGTCCCAACTCTGCGTACAACCATGTCGTCATACTTCCTCCTTATTGTCGGGCACATAATCCCAATACCGTGACCATTTCATAGCCAGAGCAATATCTTCCTCGGGATATCCATTACGGATAAACCATTGCTCTAGATCAGGGTCCACCGCCGGATTCCAGATCATCGGAAACCCGTACTTCCATCCGGATGGTGGGTCAACTACTAGGATACGGCTCATGTATTTGGCCTACCTTGGGCGTAAAACCGATGTGCCTCGGCTATCCGCTCATTTCGACAGTCGATACACTCTCCTGCATCGAATTGGCCTGTGTTAATGCATGGACGATCTCCGTGTTCCGGGTACAGATCATCCTTCATTTTTCTTTCTTCGAGCTTCTTCCACGACATTTTTCTGCTCCTTCATACGATCCCTGATCACGTTAAGATTAACGGGCAGGTAGTCATTGAACTCAAGGATGGCGTTGTAGTAGCGGTGCCAGTCCTTGTCCGTTTGGTGTTGATTGGGTCCGCCACGGTGGCAATGCCCGTGGATATTAGCCCTACGATACAACTCCGTAGGGTGAATCGGGATATGTGTGAGCCAGAACTCGTGTACAGGCATCACTCCACGAACCTCATCAAATACAATGAGGTAGTCTGCGGTTGTCAGGGTGTCGTGATTCCCATGAATCAGAATCTTCCGACACGGTAGCTCACGGAGCTTCATGAGCCCCCGTTTATCGAAGGCCATGTCCCCGATGCAGTACAGAATGTCTCGTTTCGTTACCAACCCGAGCGCATTCTCAAGAACATAGTCCTCCATAAAGGTCATACTCGGGAACTGAGTTCGGAACTTAGTAATGTCTTGGTGTCCGAAATGCCAGTCCGAGGTCATATATACATGGCTCATTAGTATTCTCCTAGAAGCTCACAGTATGTGAGGATTTACGGTTTTTCTCTCCACGAAAAGTTCTTGTCTCGATAGAACCGAAACGCCATGCCCTTACCCTTCTCCGTGACTTCCACGGTAAATTGGGTACTGAGCATATCTACTATGACAGCATCTATCCAGTTTGGTTCCGGATTCAAGTCGAACGTAGACCTCCAATTGACTTGTATCGTGTCGCCGGGCTTCACGGCATATCCTTGTCGGTGGAATTATGTTCTTTATGGACGATGTATATGAACAGTCCAATCAACAGGACCATAAATATTCCCGTCCCCCACGCCATTACCTGTAGTTCTGGATAGGAAGTCATCATAGGAAATCCTTGTACCTAAAAGGCACCAGTGAGTAGCGCTGTCCCTCGGGGGTGCGCCGTTTACCGAGTGGATCGAATCGTGCCCGAGGCACGTAGAAGTAATTGATAGGACGGGCTTTCTCTTCGACCCTTACCATCTTACCTTCATCATTCTTCATCCACAGTGTTTGCTTTCGCATCGTCTTTCTCCTCTAACTGTTGACGTATTACGCCCCACGTCTCTCGCAGAGCATTCCGATTGTGAATCACAACCGGCATCTTACGGGCTGCCTTCTTCTCTCGATACGCAGCCAGATCAACTACGTTATCTTTCATACTACTTTCCTCCTCCGCAGGGCGTATCTTCCTCCGCGTATTTGCGGATAAGCCTCTGTAATTGCTGAGAAATAAGAATCAATCGTTGTTCCCTCAAGGCCCGGAGCTGTGTTGACTTCATACACGCATGCCGTCTCAGTATGCGAATTCCAGCCAATGTCAACCGCACCAAAATCGAGATTGAGAGCGCTAATAGCCAAGCAAGCAGCATTCTTGACCCCATCTGGACATACGATGTCAGTGCGGGCAAATACCCAGCCATTATCGTGATTTCGGACTTGCCAGTTAACTTTTTCATCGGGAACCTCCAGTCGTCGGCGTTTTTGTTGAATGTCAATCACCTTTCCGCCGAATACATGGACGCGGAACTCCTCCTTCTTTTTGAGATACTCTACGTAAAGCGGTGCAGAGGGGAGTGTGTCGTCTCCACTCACAATCACAATGCCTCGCCCGGAGGATGCTCGCGTAAGGGTTCGTGCGATCACTGTCTTTCCTTCGGCTAGCCATGATTGAGCTACCTCTTTCGATGTTGTGAATGGTGCAGATGGGACCTCACTCGCGGCGAAAAGTTCCATCGCTTTCACCTTGTCGCTTGCAGCCTCGACGGCCTCGGGCGGATTCAGGTATGTGCAGCCGGACCAACGCCGCCGGGGATTACCCCAATTTATAAGTATATCGAACTTCGCATGCTTGGCAAGCTGACGCTTTGTGGTGCGCAGAATACCAGAATGCTTTGCCAGTCGCTTACTACCAGCGCTGGCGAGCTTGTAGGGTTCAATACGGATCGTTTTCATAGTACCTCCTTAGTGGACTACATATTCATCTTTCGTGGCGGGGTGGGTGCATTCTTCGGCGCAGGGACCACACATCGGGTCTTCTTCACCTTCACCCATCCACCAGATTTCCTCGTATTCCTCGGGCTTGAGTTCCCGGTAACACCGGCTACAACCGTTCTGTGTCAGATCGTAGAACTTGTTGAGAGAGATAATCTGACCATGTGGTCCTACCACGGATACCAGCTTACCTTCATCCAGCAAGTCCTCCTGCCGAACCACCAGTTCTTCGTCTTCATCTTCATCTAGCGGGTCTGGTGCTACATATTCGTAGTTAATCGGGTTACAGAGGAACCCTAGATTGTTCTCCGAATCAGGCAAGCAGAACAATACGTCGATAGGGCGCACAGTCCAATACTTATCCATCTTGTACAGAGCGCCTTGAGGGACATTGTGCAGCAAAGCAGGGAACACACAATCTCCCCATTCCGGATGCTCAATTTCGCCCCACACCAGACCCATCTTTTCGGGACCTGTGTAGCCCCGATAGGACTTGGCCTTGAACTTGAGATTCATTGCCGGGTCCATATCATACTTCTCAAGCGTCTCCAGTACGTCTCCGATTATTGGGCGGTCCTGTCCAAGTAGCGATATCCGGTGTGATGATGGTACGCTCCTCGGACTTCTTTCTCTGGTAGTTCTTAAGCTTCTCTTGGAACCGGGATACCCCAGTACTGTTGGCGATCTCGGTGCAGTAGGGGTAGTTCTCGTGATTCCAGACTCGCTCGGTTTCATACTGGGTCCTCTCCACCATCCGGCGGACGGCTCCACAAAAGGGAGCGGTACCTCGGTGACCTCGGGCACCAGTGAACCAACCTTGAACTTAAGTAGCTGTTTGGCGGCAAACTGATAGATCGTGTCAAGATCACCATAACCGAAATACGATCTATCCGACAAAAGGTGGAGATGCGCTCCATCACTCATGAAGTACATCGTGTTTTTGGCCCGATCGAATGCAAAATGCAATGGTCGTTCGACATTTCGCACTATATTGAGGCTTTGGTCGCGGGTATCGGTCCATACAAGCGCATATGACCCTCTTATCTCCCGTATCACTTCGACCGCTTTATCGGCATCTGTCTGTGCCAAGTTATAGGCGATCATGGCACTATCTACGTCCAGTTTCTTTTTAGGACTGTGAGGCAGACTTCGACCATGATCCGACAATGTACCATTATGAACCATTGTTATAGGGCCTTTAACGAACGGATGAGCATTACTCTTGTTCACGACTCCTTTCGTTGCCTTTCGATTGTGGCCCACGAAAAAGAATGGGTCCGTCGGTCGGGCAGCAAACTCCTTTGAAAGCACGTAGGCATAGCCCGGACCTACCGCTTTGTGCATGGCAACCTCAAAACCCTCACATACTGTGAGCATTCCGGTTGAATCGAACCCTCGAAAACTATCCACAATTAGAGAGTCCCTCTGGAATTCCCTCTTTTCATGCGGATTGTTCTTAGGGTTTGTGGTGATATATCCTACTATTCCACACATCAATACTCCTCCTCTGGTTCTGATCCATCGTACGAAAGTATATCTGGCTCAAGCATGGCTTCGATTGTAGCCGTTTCTCTTGATTCGGGCTCATCGAACCCTACCATGAACAGTGCTGCTTCTTCGGCGCGGTCTTGCTTCTTATTGCAGACAGCCGTCGTATAACCTAAAACCTCCTGTTGAAGCTGTTTGAGGCCCTTCGTTTCGTAAGCCGTCACAATATCCATAGGATCAGACATGCCCATCGCACTTGTCTTTAGACGACATAGGAAGTCAATCCATCGCTTGATTGCAACGAAATCTCTCGTACTTGGGTGCTGGCGGAACTCCACCGTTCCGAATCGTTGAAAGGCACCGAAGTTAAGGGCACTGTATTTACTGGTTGCAAACGTAAAATACAGAGGGGTGTACTTCTTTGTTGTGATGTAATTGCCCTCATGAAACACTCGCTTGCCTCTCGATGCCTGAATATCCTTAAACATCTGGCGATAAGAAGCCGGTTGGTCGTATAAAGGCACACAAAACGCACTCCTCTCGCGCTGTGGGGCGAATTCCTGAAAGATCGTTGGTTCCAGTAAAGCGTACTGTGCCGCAAAGGAATAGAAGTCGAGCAATCTGGTGTTCAGCATGTTGACGTGGATATGTAATCCACACCGGGCACTGGCCTCCAATGATGTTCGAGCAACGCACCTATTAGCTACAGCCAGTGCTGTGTCCAGCTCGGTGATCAGCAGAGGACGACTTACGATCTCAATTCCATTGTTGCGCAGGCTTCCGTCCGGTTTACGGGACCAATAACCGTCATTCTCCAACGATAGAGACCGAGATGCTGAGTTTTCATACTCAATCTCGATACCCACCATGTCCTGTTCACAGTTGGCCGGAAGTCGACTTGGAAAACAGGACTGCATTGATTCTATTAGAGACATTGGGGATATACCTCCGCTAATTTGATTCGTGCTCGTTTTGTCATGGGAGAACCTTCATTTGTGGCCACGAATACCCCTCCATGAAGGTTTCCTACATGTAGGTCGTGGTACAAGATATAGAACTGCCCGTGTTTCTTGCTTTGTCCGACAATGAGATCGGGCGATATCGCAAGTCCTCTGCTTCGTGCCGCCATAATCTCGTCCAAAGCCTCGTCCATTGTGGGGCGCGGCAGGTTCATGGCCATTGACCACATCATATCAGGAGCAAGGCGACAAGCTCCCTTATAGGACGGACGGCTACAATTGAACACTACACTATAATGTCCGGACGTGGCCGTGCGACGGATGTTTTGAATAGCAGTTCGATGGGCACAGAAACCATTTCCTGAATGGTTATAGCAACCAGAATCGGGCCACACGGGTTCCAGTGTGCTTGGAGCAACAGATTTCCATTTTGTTACCACATCCTTACGGACATTGATTGTGGACGGACCATCGTAACTCTCCGGAATATTGACCTGCACAATACCGAGAGTTTTGTGCTCCATGAATCCGCCCTCATAGTAACGGTGCCAATCTTGCGGTAATGCATCTACTGGACGCATGGTTATCCTCCTGTCGAGAGTTCGAGTTTACGAATAAACTCATGATCATTGGTCAGCTCAGTGAACGTATTCAAGATCGCAGAGTGATCAGGTTGTGTGGTTTCTCGGTATGGGGTTGTAAGTACATTTCGTACTTTAAACCAATCCACTGCTTGAAAATCTTTTCGCAACTGAGCGGCAGGCGTTTTCTCCAAGTATTTTCCAAGTTGAATACAATTGTGCCCGACTCGATATGTTCGAGAATACGTCAAACACCAGTTGTTTGTTGGGGAACGATACTCAATTCCATATGGCTTTGGACGAAATATTCCCGGCTGTCCGTACCAGTTGCCTCGATTATTGCAGGCATTGACTACTCCTGCTTGGCTCATGGTAAGTCCGAGCGCAATATCCATAAACATGGCAGTCACAAATGGAGGACAATTGAATTTTCCTCCTAAATGGATATGACCTCCGGTGTAGCGCCAATTACCAAAATCCGGCGGACTTGGGCGTTGCTGGCCGCCTGTGTAGGCGTCGAAATCAGGATCGCATCCAAAACGTTGTGCTTGGTCGGATTGAAGGTCTTCGGGAGAAAAATTCCATTCGTGATATCCTCCGCGAGCAAGCTCCAACCCTCGTTCTGCACAAATATTGTCCAGACAATCCATCGAATATGTCATGGCGCGGGTAAATTGGTCAAGGTTTGATTGCTCTTTGAAACCAACCTCCAGTGCAACGTTATCTTCGTGATACCGAATGTCATAGCCATTTTTGCCCGGATACCGAACAGGCTCTTCCTTTGTCCCCCCAAACCGACCACATGCAGGGACAAAATTGCCTGTTCGTGCGTCGATGATAAAGAACTCAGGGTCTGCGCCAATGGTAATCATATGTCGACCTCCTTAGTTAACTGTTTGAAGCGAATTGTCGAGAATTTGGGTAGAGCTAAATGACGAACCTCATATCCCATCTCATGTATATGTTTCGCGGTGAGATCGTTTGGATCATTACGCGGGGGCGTGTTCTTCTCGTATTCCTTCCACGGCCCCCATATAACATCCTCTGCCTCCTCGACCTCTTCGGGACTGGTATATCCACCAGTGGTAGGAATACGCGCCACTTCCCTTTTGTTGAACTCGCGGGCATTCCATACCAGTACCGGGTCTTCCGCAATTGCTCCGGTCTCGAAGTCCATGTTATACAGCCTACAGCTAAGCATGGTACCGCCCCATGTATTCTTGTTCATGTTCGCGATAGCATTCATAGCATTCAGCGGGTATGGTCCGTCAATATCAAATTCCTTAGATACTGCGCAACCATTAAGGACGTACTGACAACGTGCCCAAAAGATTGTTCTTGGTCTCGGCATAGCTAAATCCTCACAGTGTGTTAGGAAATTCGACGCTCCGTTTGTGCCAGAAATGCGCCGTAGTTCCTGTGGGTCGCCACATATTCTGTGGCACAATCTCCCGCCCTTCAATTGCCGACTCAGGCTGGAGATATATCCATGCCTTCTTTTCGAGAATCTCAGTTCTCAGTTTCTCACGACAATACCAGCGTGGATGACCTTCAAGCGCATCCAGCGGGTCCAATTGCTCTGGCTGGATACTATAGACTTCTCCATACACCGGCACATCTTCGCCCTCAGTGCGCTTACATACCGCAGGAAAGCCTCCAAACGAGACCATCGTATATTTACCGATAATCATGTCGAAGCCGAGAAACTTGGCGTTCAATCGCTCAAGAAGTGGATGGTTCCCAAGGTGCTTCTTGAGAGAACCATAAACGAATACTCGCACATTTTCTTTGTTATTGGCCATTAGTTACTCCTCATCGTCTAAATTATACATCGGGGTTGGTGTGTTGGGTGGAAACATATCTTCGAGTCGGGCACGAGTAGCTCCAACAGTTCTAGCATTTACTCGTCGTGCATGTTCACCGGGCCTCCGAACAGGGGGCTGCGGGGCTCCGGTAACTCGTCTACGAGTAGGTGCAGCAACACGTACTGTGTCTCCGGGCCGGGGCGTTCGTCGACGCGGCGTCGTTGCGTATATCTGTCGCCATGCGTCTGTCTGCATAGTTTGCGTCACTGCCTGTAGTTGTTGTTCAAATGCAGCAGCACCGGCTTGTATTGCCTCAGCATCAGGTATGCGAGGCCAATTATCGGGAGCAAATACCTCCGGTTCGCGTGTTGGCGCAGCTACAGGAGCGTCATCTTCATCATCTATCTCGAAAACTGGAGGAGACCACGCATCCCATGCTGCCGTTAGTCTACGCTTTTGATCCTCCACAGCTTGCTTAGCCGCTGATAATGCTGCCGTAAGTTTCTTGGAGCCCGCCATTGCCGAATAGAAGTCCGTAAACTCCTTGTTGCATGTGTCGATCAAGCGAGTTGCGGCTTCTGGATTGAATACTAAGTTCCATGCATATACCTCATATGCTTTTGTGGAACGAATTTTACGTCCTATCGCACGCTCACCGGCTGCAATACCTTCCGTAATACACCAATCTGCAAAATTACCTGTTCGGTAATCTCCTTTATGGCCATCCACACCGCCGTTTTCAACGTCGGAACAAAACAGAATTGTGGGGGCACGGGTAGTAATAATCTCTTCCAGAATGGTTGCGAATCCCCATTCAACAGGCAATGCCAGTCCGACAGTCGATCCCGGTATGGTGTGCGCCCGAGGTTT
>Ga0299914_10001591_pt1 | contig 15165 bp, 14 predicted proteins | sample RVTome_10_FD_201361 | JGI IMG/M metagenome (GOLD analysis project Ga0299914, IMG submission 201361) | Soil microbial communities from uranium-contaminated site in the Upper Colorado River Basin, Wyoming, United States - RVT153D57 (version 2) ...
GCTGCACGCCGCGGTCTACTGCGGGATGCCGAAGTCTCTCAACGCCACGTTCGTCGCCAAGAAGGTGTTCGCCGAACGAGAGCTCCTGCCGGTCAAGGCAGGCTGAACGGACGACCATAACGCCGAACCCCGCCGGCGCGTCCGCGTGCTGCCGCGCCGAGGGACAAGCCTGGTCCAGGTTCGTCGCGGTCCGGCATCCGACCATCATGCGGCCCTCGCAGTCGTACTCGACGTCCTCGATTCGCATGGCAGTGGCGCTGCCACAATCGTCAGCCCGGCTGCGATTGATCACGGGGGGTCGAATCTTCGCGGATGAGATAGCCCGCAACAGATCGACGGCTCGGCGTGCGATGCACCGTTGTCCACGTCGCGTCGGAACGACGCTGCGCCGGCGTGACCTCGCCGGAGCGGCGAGCGGTGCTTGCGGGAGTTGCTGCGCCCGGTACGGCAGCCATGCCCCCCAACCCGCAGCGCCGAGCAGCCGGACAGATCGTCGCGGGCGTGGCGATCCTTGCTGTCCGACCTCATCACCAAGGTGTGACTGCCCTGAGAAGCGGCCGCCCCCGCCCAGCCGTAGGTGACAGGTCGAACGATGACCTCGGCCTGGGTTGGGAGGACAGGTCTCGAAGCGACCGATGAGTCGAGGCAGCACCGACCGTCGAAGCTGCATGGCCACCTACGTGCTGATTCCGGGTGCGGGCGGGGAGGCCTGGTACTGGCACCTCGTCGTCCCGCTGCTCGAGGCCGCTGGGCATCGCGCCATCGCTGTCGAGCTGCCCGCAAGCGACCCTGACGCCGGACTCGACGCCTATGTTGCCGCCGCGGTCGATGCCGTGGGCACGCCTGAGGGCGATGCGGTGGTCGTGGGGCAGTCGCTGGGAGGGTTCACCGCCCCTGTCGTCGCCGAACGCCTCGGCGCCGCCGAGCTGGTCTTCGTCGCCGCCATGATCCCCAATCCAGGCGAGACGGCCGGCGACTGGTGGGCCACAAGCGGCTTCCAGGACATGTGGGGCGACCAAGAGATGGACGACATGGAGCACTTCCTCCACGACCTCCCGCCCGGTGTGCTTCAGGAGGCGCTAGAGCGAGGTGAGATCCAGCAGACCGACCGCGTCATGACCGATCCTTTCCCTCTGAGGGCCCTGCCGCCCATCCCGACGCGGGGGATCGCGGCCACACACGACCGCTTCTTCCCAGTCGCCTTCATGAACCGCCTGATCCGTGACCGCCTCGGCGTTGAGCCCGAACACGTCGCGGCGGGCCACCTTCCGGCCCTCGCCAACCCCGTCGGACTTGTCGAGGTGCTCCTGGCCTGAGGGGCACCCGCCGCCAAGTCGGCGGTAGGTGAATGGGCTCGCTGGGTCTGTCTGACGCGCGTTCGGTGACACCGACCTGACGGATTCGGCCGCGATGCGCTGATTTGGTGCGCGGTGGAGCGATCTACCGCGGCGGTCCCGGTCAAGGGTTGTCGCTGGCGCTGGTGCGCTTCTGCCGGTTAGAATACTGGGTATGCTACAGGTAGGAGTCTGGTGAGTGTCCGGCATGCGCTCCTGGCGTTGCTGAGCGAGGGCCCGAAGTTCGGGTTGCAGCTGCGTCAGGAGTTCGAGGCGGGAACTGGCGAGGTGTGGGAGCTGAACGTTGGGCAGGTGTACACGACGTTGCAACGCCTCGAGCGCGACGGTTTGGTCGAAGCGGTCGAGGACGGCGGTGAGGAGGGTTCGCAGAAGCTGTTCCGGATCACTCCCGGCGGGGTGGCGGAGTTGGACGGGTGGTTGCGTACGCCGCCGGATGCCGGGTCGCCGCCTCGTGACGAGCTGGTGATCAAGGTGTTGGTGGCGATGCGGGTTCGCGGGGTCGACGTCGGAGAGGTGGTGCAGGTTCATCGCCGGCAGCTCGTCGAGGTGATGCAGCAGTACACCCGGCTGAAGGAAGACGCGGCCGAGGACGAGATCAGCCTGGCCCTGGTCGTGGATGCCGAGTTGTTCCGGCTGGACGCCATGGTCCGCTGGCTCGATGCCGTCGACGGCCGCCTGGCGCGACACCCTGACCTGCGGCCTGAGCGATCGCCCCGGGTGAGGTCGGCCCCGGAGCGGCTGCGGCGGCGGAAGGCGGTGGGGCGATGACGGCGACGTTGGTGCTGCGCGGTGTGTCGAAGCACTACGCCGACGGCACCGACGTCGTGCACGCCCTGGAGGGCGTCGACCTGTTGGTGGAGGCCGGGGTGTTGGTGGCGGTCATGGGCCCGAGCGGCTCGGGCAAGAGCACGTTGCTGACGATCGCCGGGACGCTGGAAGAGCCGACGAGCGGTCAGGTCCTGGTCGGCGGCGTCGACGTGTCGAGCTTGTCGCGCAACGAGCGTGCTCGGCTTCGTCGCCGCTCGATCGGCTACGTGTTCCAGGACTTCAACCTGTTGGCCGGGCTCACCGCCCTCGAGAACGTGGCCCTGCCACTGGAGCTCGACGGCCAGAACCTCAGCCAGGCGCGGAACGCCGCCATGGCCGCGCTCGAGCGGCTGGGCGTGGCCGACAAGGCCGACCGGTTCCCCGATGACCTGTCGGGAGGTGAACGCCAGCGGGTGGCGATCGCTCGCGCGGTGGTGGGCGAGCGGCACCTGGTCCTGGCCGATGAACCGACGGGTGCGCTCGACTCTGTCAACGGCGAGGCCGTCATGCGCCTGCTGCGAGCCGCATGCCAGGGCGGGGTCTCCGGTGTCGTGGTCACCCACGACGCCCAGTTGGCGTCGTGGGCCGATCGGATCGTGTTCCTGCGCGACGGACGAGTCGTCGACCAGACCAGCCCACGACCTGGGCCGGAGTCGCTGCTCGCGCACGGCGAGCCTCGGTGACCGTGGCGCGATTGCGCGGTGTGGCGGCCCGTCGGGCATTGGCTCGTTGGGGCCTGCGGTCGTTCCGGCGCGAGTGGCGCCAGCAGGTGCTGGTGGTCACCCTGCTCACGGTCGGCACCGCTGCCGCGGTGTTCGCGTCCGCGGCCGCCCACAACGTCGCGCGGCCCCCCGAGGGTCAGTTCGGCTCGGCCGGCCGTCGCATCGAGCTCTCCGTGCGTGAACCGGACCGCCTCGAGGGGTATCTCGCCGCCGCGCACGAGCACTTCGGTGTCGTCGAGGTGATCGGCCGCCGCTCGGCGCCCGTACCTGGGAGCGTCGACAGCGTCGAGGTCCGGTCCCAGGACCCCAGCGGCGAATTCGGAACTCCGATGCTCGGGCTGCGCTCCGGGCGCTATCCGGCGACCGCCGGCGAGGTCGCGTTGACCGACCGGGCCGCGGTCCTGTTCGCCGTGACCGTCGGCGACACGATACCCCTCGATGGGGATCGGCCCACCGTTGTCGGGCTTGTCGAGAACCCTGCGGACCTCGATGACGAGTTCGTCCTGGTTACCCCCTCGACGGCCTCGCCGCCCGCGCGGGTCACGTTCCTCTTCGACGCCACCGACGCGTCGGTCGATACCTTCCGGCCCGCCACCGAGCCCGGGCCCTTGTTCATCGACGACGCCCGCGATGACGATCAGACGGTCTTCACCGTGATTGCGTTCACGATTGCCACCATCGGGATGCTGCTCGTCGGACTCGTGGCCAGCGCTGGGTTCGTCGTGATCGCCCAGCGCCGCCAGCGACAGCTCGGCATGCTCGCGGCGACCGGTGCGACGCCACGCCACGTGCGCATGGTGGTGGTCACCAACGGGGTGCTCGCGGGCAGCGTCGCCGCGGTCGCCGGGGTCGGCATCGGGCTCGCCGCGTGGATGCTCGCCGCGCCCGCGTTGGAGGGCATGGCTGGTCACCGGATCGGCCGGTTCGATCTGCCCTCGTGGCTCATCGTCGGCGGCGCCGCGCTCGCCGTCACCACCGCGGCTGCGTCGGCCTGGTGGCCGGCCCGCACCGTCGCCCGGGTGCCCATAGTGGCGGCACTGTCGGCCCGCCCACCTCGTCGGGGTGCGCCCCGCCGCTCGGCGGCGGCCGCCGTGGTCGTCCTCGCCGCCGGAATCGTCTGCCTCGGCGTCGGCGTCGACCCGACCAGGGACCGAGTCAACGGGCTGCTCCTGATTGCCGGGGTCGTGGCCACCGTCGTGGCCGCGGTCCTCCTGGCGGCCCCCAGCATCGCCTTTTCCGCTGCGCACGCAGGTCGCCTACCGGTGGGGCCGAGGCTCGCCGTGCGGGACCTGGGCCGGAACCTCGCCCGCTCCGGCGCCGCGCTCGCCGCCATCACCGTCGGTCTCGCTATCGCCGTGTCCGTCATCGTCGTCACAGCCGCCGCCGAGCACGGCGCCGGCGAAGGCAACCTGTCCGACCGCCAGCTCATCGCCTGGGTCGGCTCCACCGGCCCCGACATCCGCGTGCCCGACCGGCCAGCCGAGGACATCGACCGTTCCCGCGCCGCCGTCGAGGGCTTCGCTGCCACACTCGAGGAGGTCACGGTCGTGACCCTCGAAGTAGCCGTCGACCCCACCATCACCGAGCGACGAGACACCGACCTCGTCCGGCCGCTGGTGAGCCTCGGCCGACCCGTGGGCGAGGACACGCTGCGCTTCTCAGCCATCCTCTATCTCGCCACGCCCGAACTGCTCCAGCATCTCGGCATACCCCCCGAGACCATCGACCCCGAGACGATCCTGCTCACCGACCAACACGAACCCGCCCATATCGTCGGCGACATCGCCGACAACCCATTCCGGCGAGGTCCCGTCCCCGCCGACGAGGTCGCTCCGATCGACACGCCGCCCTACAGCTCCGCGCCACGAGCACTGATCACCGAAAAGGGCGCCGAGGCCGGCGGCTTCGAGCGCACCACCGCCGGATGGCTCATCGAGTCCGACCAGCCGCTCAGCCACGCCCAACTCGCCGCGGCCCGTGACATGGCCGCCGACGCCGGCGTCGTCATCGAGGCCCGTGACCAGCAGCCCGGTCTCCTCACCATCCGCACGGCCGCCAGCGTCACCGGCGTCCTCCTGGCCCTCGGCATCCTGGCCATGACCGTCGGACTCCTACGAGCCGAACGCACCAGCGAGCTGCGCACCCTCACCGCCGCCGGAGCCACCAGCCGTGTGCGACGCGCCCTCACCGCCACCACCGCCGCGGTCCTCGCCGCGCTCGCAACGGTTCTCGGCACGCTCATCTCGTACCTCGCTCTCGCCGCCGGGTACTGGCCCGATCTCGACCGACTCGCCAACATCCCCCTCGCCCACCTGCTCGCCATCACCGTCGCGGTCCCCACGACCGCCGCCGTCGCCGGCTGGCTCCTCGCCAACCGGGAACCACCCGCCATCGCACGACAGCCGATCGAGTAGACGGACTGGAACACGCAGCCCGCCACCGCCACGGACCTCGCGCCTGCCGGGCAGGTCCTGGACGTCGCTGAGTGCGCGGACACATGGAGGCGGGCATGACCCGACGCGCCGATCGATCGATCGCGCCGTGGTTCTGTGACCCATCAGGTCGTCCCCCGACGCGCTTGCGAGTGCGTGGACGATGCGGCGTCTCGGGCACATCGCTGCGTCGGTGCCGCTTTGTCGGGGGAGGGTTCACGCCGGCGGCCGGTCGGTCCGGGACAGGCTCGAGCCGAAGCGGAGCAGGTTGCCGTCGGGATCGACGTGGGTCCCCTCTCGAAGCCCGTAGTCGGTGTCGACGGGGGCGACGAGACGACCGGCCGGCCGGGCGGCGCGCCACTGGGCGTAGAGGGCGTCGGCGTCGTTGACGTACAAGTAGACGGCGCAGCCGTTTCCCGCAGGATCGAGTGCTGGGTCCTCGGCCAGATGGAGGCTGAGGTCGTCGCGCTCGGCGAACCCGTACGCGGCGCCGCCCTCGTCGGCGTGCACATCGAAGCCCAACGTTCGGTAGTGGCCAAGCGCGGCATCCAGGTTGCGGACGGCCAGGATCGGCGAGACGCTGTCGAGGCGGATCGGGCGACTCGCTGCGTCCGGCAGCGAACCGATGGGTCGCATGGTACTGGCGTGGTCGAGGTCGGCCGCATCGCAGATCTCGGTAATGACACCGTCGACCACGAACATCGCCTGATGGACGAGGTTGCTGCCGAGCGCGAATGAGACCAGCACGCGGTCGTCGCTGACGTCGACGGTGACGTCGCTGATCCGCGCTCCCGTGGACAGCGTGTGCTCGGCGAACCGCAACACGTCGTCGCGGCCGGCGCAGTCACCCCAGGTCACGTCGTCATGGAGAAGCTGGTTGAACGCGGCCGTGTCGCTCCTCTCCAGCGCCGCCCGCAGTCGGACCCCGAACTCGCTCATCCGGTCATCGTCACATCTCCGGGCCACTCGGATCGAGGCCCCGGCTCGCCGTCGTTCACCAATGCCCTGCGGCGGAGAGAGGCCGTGACACCGCCGGAGCCGACCCGTCGACGTCAGCGCCTTTCAGCCGGCGTTGGGGATGCTCGCACGCCGAGGTCGACTCGACGTTATGGGGCATCTCGCCGCTCGAGTACGCGCCGTTCTGTTGTGCGTCAAGGTCAGCGGGGTCTGCCGCGACGACGGCGTTCGCTGGAAAGCGGTCCACCACGTCGGGGAACCAGGTCTTGTCAACGCCGGTTCCGAGCGGCCCAATGACGCGCTGTGCCACCGCCCTCCAGTGACGGCGGGGAGCAGTCCTTGACTTCAAGTGAACTTCACTATCTAGGTTGTCGTCATGCCCATGGGCGCCGTTGCGTTGTTCGATCCGGGACCGCGATGTGGCGGGGAGGGCCCGATCCGTGCGGTCAGATCATGTCGGCGAGTTTGTCGAAGGCGGCTGCCAGGCGCAGGTGATGGCGCCGGGCGTCGACGCCGAGTTCGTAGTGACCACGTCGCACGTTCTGGACGAAGGCGTGGCCACGTATCACGACCGTGGCCGTTCGGTCGCACTGGAGGCCTCGCATCGGTCTCAAGCGAGCCTTCAGTCGGCCGTGGTCGGACTCAACGCGGTTGTTGGCGTACCGATCGGTGTTGGGCAACGCATCGGGCAGGACGTCGTCGATTGCGGCCAGCAGCGCCTGCGCCTTGTCGGTCACCACCTCGACTGGTCGGAGGTGATCGGCGAGGGCACGATCGAAGAACCGGTGTGCGGCTTTGCTGTTGCGGCGCCTGGACACGTAGACGTCGATGACTTGGCCATGCTGGTCGACAGCTCGGTACACGTATCGCCACAGCCCGCCGACCTTGACGTAGGTCTCGTCCACGAACCAGCGGTCGCCCACCGCATGCTGACACGGCCGAGCTGCCTCCACGAGCAACGGCGTGAACCGCTGCGCCCATCGATAGACGGTCACGTGGTCGACGTCGATGCCTCGTTCGGCCGGCAGCTCCTCCACGTCGCGATAGGACAGGCCGTAGCGGAGGTACCAGCGCACCGCCACCACGATCACCTCCGCCGGGAACCGGAATCCGGCGAACGCGGACGACGGACATGGAAGGTGGGGGGAGGCACGACAGCAGGCTCGCTCACCGCTCTCGCCGACGCCAACGCAACGGAGCCCGCCCGCGACGATCCCACAGTCGCGGCGGGTGGCTCAGACGGCGTACCGGTGTCGGAACCACTCCACGGTGCGCCGCACCGCGTCCCGATGCGGGGTTGGCTCGAACGGTCCGAACGTGCCCTGGAACTTCGAAGCATCCGAGACGAACGGCCGCTCGAACTGGTAAAGCGTCTCGTTTAGCTCCCGCACGAGCGGGTTGAACACGCCGACCAGTCTGATCATCGGGCGGGAGGCAACGCCTACCTTCGGCGCGAGCCCGGCCGCCTCGTAGACCAGCGTCAGGAACTGCCGGCCGGTGAGGACCTCCGCGGCCGGCAAGTGCCACACCTGGCCGTCGGCCTCCTCGCGCTCACCCAGCGTCACAAGGGCGCGTGCCATGTCCTCCAGGTAGTTGAGCGTGTGGGGCTGGTCTAGCGAGCCCAGCCAGCGCGCCCGCTTGCCCCGGAGCACCGGCTTCATGAGGTTGTCACCCACGGTGGTGGCCGTGCCGCGGGGGCCGTAATAGTCGGAGGAGCGGCCGATGGTGCAGGGCAGCCTCCCCTCGCCGTGTGCCCGCAGGATGGCCGCCGCCATCTCGACGCGGACGCGGCCCTTCTCACCCTGTGCCCGCTGGGGTGTCTCCTCGGTCATCGGACCCTCGGGTGGCCCGTACACATAGAGGTTGTCCGCGAATACGAGCTTCGCGCCCGCCTCCGCCGTGCCATCGAGGACAGCACGGGTCAGCGGCGGGAACAACTCGACCCACTCTGTATAGGGCGGCTGGGCGCAGTGGTAGACGACGGCCGCACCGGCGCACGCCCGGCGGGCACCGTCCGGCGTGGCAACGTCGGCTGCGACCTGCTCGACACCCTCCGGTACGTCGGTCGCACCCGACCGCGTCACCGCCCGCACCGGCAGTCCACGGACAACCAGCTCCCCGACGACCGCAGAGCCGGTTCCACCCGCCGCTCCCAAAACGACCTGAAGCGCAGAAGCAGAAGAGACCGCCGGAGCTTACGCATCAACGACCGGCGGCGGGCCGACAACGCGCCCCGAAGCCGGACCCACCGATCCTGCCCAGCCATCGCGGATCACAGCGCGCTCACATCGCCCCGCGAAACTCAATCCACCCGGCACTCGGTTCGACATCCGTGTACCAGATCGACGGATACGGGCCCTCTGCCGCGGAGGCGCGGGTTTCCCAGAACACCCGGGGGAGTCGAAGGTCGCCCGGCGCCAAGGTGCCGTACCGGGGCGCAGGCGCGGCCCGCCGGGGCCGCACGAAGGCGCCTGAGGCCATATTCGTGAAGCGACACGGAGCATGAGCGGCTATCACGGCGAGGTCTTCCACGATGACGACCACGTCCGGAGGATCCTCACGAAGATCCTCGACGATGCCAGCACGTCCCATCGCACCCTCGATCACAAGGACGGCTTGCAGGACGCCCAACTCGTCGGTGGGGCAAGGCTCCACATCGTCCACGGTGACCTCGCCAAGGGAGGCCACCTGATGTTCAACGTCAGGAAGTTCACCGGCGTCGCCTTCCGCGCACTGGACGAGCTGTGCGAGGTGGGAACGCTCACGCAGCCGCTGGCCAGGTTCCTGAGAGCAGCGATCGAGCCACGCCTCTCCATCGTGTTCGCCGGTGCCCCCGGCTCGGGGCAAGACCACGCTCTTGTCCTGCTGCGCGGCCGAACTGGACCCAGCCCTGCGGGTCGTGACCTCAGAGGAGGTCTTCGAGGCTGACATCCCCGTCCCCAACGTGGCATCGATGCAGACCCGTCCCGCTCGATCGGAACGCAACGAGGTGACTCTGCGCCATCTGGTCGCCGGCTCCTGAGGATGGCGCCAGATGTCGCAATCGTCGGCGAGGTGCGCGATCTGGAGGCACTCCCCTGCGATGGTCGCCCACGGTCTACCCGACGGGCTATCTCCACATGTCTGCGGGCGGTCGCCACGGGGCGCGGTCGGTGCTGTTCGAGCGCGGTCACCGCGAGCCGGCTATACGTGACACGGTGACGCGGGCATTGGGGGAGGCGTCGGCTGGGACACGCGCGTCCGCTCGCGGGCTGCAGTCGGGCGGGCCTCGCTCGGCCGTACTGCGCAGGGTTGGAGCGTGCTGAAGCGCGAGTGGCCGCATTTCGGCATGGTCGTCGGATCGCCGGAGTCTTCGTGTCTTCTGGCACCACCGAACGAGGAGAACCGGCGGGATTCTGCCCGCTACATACGCCGTTTCTGGGCAGCGAGAACTCAGCGTCGAGCAGCCTGTCGATCGGCCATGCGCCGCCGTCGTCCACGCGGGCCGATCGATTACTGGTTCTTGGCCGCGCGCTGGTGCGCTCGAAGGCTCGGCCCCCCGGTCGACGGTGGGAATACCGCGGCCCCGGGCGATGTGACCAGGCGGAACCTCGACGAGTACGGCCAAGTCGATCGGCGCCGCCGCTCAGCGTTTACTCAGCGGGCCGAAAGTGCCTGCTCAAGGCCGGGAGGCATCGTGGGACTTGTCATCGAGACCAACGGTCGAAACGGGAGCCATGATGCCAGTCACCACCAATACCACCCGGATGGTCGTCTTCGACGATCCCGACTTCGCCCTGAGCCAGCGCATGCTCGTGGTTGAGCAACGCGAACGCTGCTGCAGCGCGCCCCGACCGGGGATTCGATCCCATCGGTGGAGCATGTCAAGCAGCCAGTCCTCAGGAGCACCCCCTCCGGCTCTGTCCTGGATGGCATCAGCCATGACGCCGAGGTCGACGCTGGCAAAGACGGAGACCACGTCGGTCTTCAGGGCGTAGTCGAACGCACCGGCGAGGTTGCTGAGGCTCGAAGTGGAACTATCCCACTGGTAGTCGTTGCGCGCATACCTACCCCGCTTCAGTTCCTTCGGTGGAAGCCGCCATCCATAGGACCAATCAGGCTGCTCGCCAATCAGGTATCCACTGAGCCGGTCGGCGAGAGCCGGATATGCCGTGCGATCGATCGGGTCCATCACGGTGGCCGGCCGGATACCGAAGTTCTCCTTCGGCACGTCCATCGCCACGGCCCCGCGGACGCCGTCGGAGTTGAGACGAGCTGCGAACAGCTCGGGCCCGTGCTTAGACGGAGGACTTCCGCAGGCTGAGCACGAGAACGGCCACCGCGGCGACAACGGCGACAACGACGGCAACGGCATTCGCCGTGTCCTCCGCGGTCGAGAGCAAGTCCGACGGATGGGTGAGGTGAAACAGCCCATGCGGGACAGAGAATCCGAGGTAGCCAATCATCGCCACGGTGACGACGTCCCGCCTCGTCCATACGACGGCAAGTGCCGCCAGAAGGCCCGACGCCAACAGACCAGCACCGGCATCGCTCGCGAGGTGATCGTTGTAGGGAGGATGGGCGGCCACCAACGCCGGCGGCCAACCGGGAAAGTTCTCGTACCAATGCTCGGGAGCCAACACCGCCCACAAACCCGCGACCAGATTCGGAACGGCGAGAGCGACGAGCAACACGCGGACGATGATCGGGCGCACCAGCGCAGTCTGGCAGGCCCTCGCAGCGCGGCCGGCCGGCCAATCAGCCAACCGAGCCCTCCATCTGCAGCTCGATGAGGCGGCTCCACGCGACCCAATAAACCGAGAGCCTCCACCGGACCCAGGGCGGTTCAATCTTCCGGTCGGCGGGCGGGCGCACGGCAGCTCCGAGATCGCCCTCGCCGCACTCGGCCTCAGGCGCCAAACCGTCTACCAGCGGCTCGCAAGGATCACCACCCTCATCGGGCCCATCGACGCCCCCGACCGGCGAACCACCCTCACGCTCGCCCTCCTCCTACACAAGATCCTCACCGCACGCCGAACAGACCCAGCCGCAACGTCGTACCGCACCTCGTCCTCGGGGGGCCGCTGCAGCCCTTGGCCGTCGATGCCGGGTAGTTTGCCAGTGCGGCGATACGACGAGGCTCGACCCGGTGCTCCTTGGGTGAGCGGTGTAGGTGTGACGGTGTGATCGCCGCATCGCGCCTTGATTCGGCCGATGCTCGTGGGCGGAGGTGGACGTCCGTTCCCGATGACCATTCGCGTACCGGAGGTCATCGGCCAGCTGCGGGCGGTGGGAACAGTAAGATCAAAAAGGTATGGGTATTCTGGAGGAGGTTACACAGGTCGTGCTCAAGCGGGCGGCGTCGAGCTCGATGAACGAAGGTCTATGACGGGTCGTTTCTGGACTATGCGCTGCTCCTTGACAACCGGCCGGTGCTATTCGTCGAGGCCAAGGCTCTGGGGAAGGATCTGACGGACTCCAAGTGGGTGGCGCAGACGATCAACTACGCCAATAATCAAGGGGTCGTGTGGTGCGCGCTGACCGATGGGCTTCGTTACCTCGTGTTCAAGACGAACGAACCAGTCGACATGAGCCAGAAGCTCTTGTTCGAGGTCGACCTCACCGATACCACTGACGAAGATGAGCGGCCAGGTGTTCTACGCCGCCTGTCGTTGCTCTCTAGAGATGCAATTGATCGGGGAGAGCTTGACGCCCTCGGCACGCGACTGTTCGATGACTCCCGTATCCGCACCACGCTCGAAGAGCTGTTCACAAGTCCGCCATCTCGCTTCGTGCGACTCATTCGAGACCTTCTGCCCGACGTCGGGCGAAACCTGTCCCCCTCACAGATCGAAGACTCCCTCAGGCGAGTGGGCCGGTCTTTTCTCCGATCGGAGACTCGGTCGGTCGAGACAGTGCCGTCAGTCGCCCCCAAGGAGACTGGACCGTCGTCGCCCACCAAGCGACGCACCTATAGCTATGAGCACCACTTTGGGGACAAGCCGCAGATCATCACAGATCTGTATCAGCAGCTTCACGAACGAATCACGGGTCTCGGGGAGGACATTGACCGCGTTTATCGCGCCCAGTACATCGGCTACCGAATCGGGAGGAAGACCATCTGCAGTGTCATCCCGCAGAAGGTTCGGCTCCGACTGGTGCTGCCGCTCGACCCGCAACCACTCGCCACAGATCCTTTCGTCCGAGACATCAGCGAAGTTGGCCATTGGGGGGTCGGCGACATGGAAGTCACGGTTGCCACCGAGGAGCAGCTGGACAGGGTCTCCGCCTGGGTGCACCAGGCCGCTGACGAGGCGCGGGGCTAGTTGCCGAGTCGGCACGGCCGGTCGTCGCCGCGCTGCTGGCCGAGACGTCGGCTACTGCTCGCCCCAGCTCGGGAGCGAGCTTCTCCACGTGCTCTTCCGTGCACGCATGTCCGACGTCGACGTCGTCGCGCCACTGCGCGCACTCAGGGCTGTCCGAGACTCCGTGGCTGACGCGCTCACGACTTTCAACAGCGTGCGCGTCGACGCAGAAGCGACTCGCATCGCTCGGTACGAGGTCCATCGCAGACGCCGGTCGAAGCGAAGTCCGTGTCCACCCCCGTGCTCACAACCGTCGTCGGCCGTGACCGACTCCGCCAGATTGCCGACGCCACTGCGGCGTCGTCGGGTACGGCAAGAGGCCCTAGCAAGCCGTGTCGACCCGTCGAACAAGTCGCGAACCGGAGCCGAGCCGTCGACGATGCTCCCGGAGCGGACACAGTTCCTGCTGCCTCCAAGCAAGAGGAAGACGAATGCCGATGCTGATCATCGCTGGCCACTCCACAGTCGATGCCGTTGACCGCGACCGGTATGTGACCGCCCACCAAGACCTCATCCGCCGAGCTCGACTGGCGCCGGGCTGCCTGGATCTCGCGATCACCGCCGATCCGCTGGATCCGGCGCGCGTCAACGTCGTCGAGCGTTGGGAGTCCCGAGAGCACCTCGACGCGTGGCGGGCTGTCGCCAGAGCGCCGAGGTCCAAGATCAAGCCCAGCACCGTCGACGTCATGATGTACGTCGTCAGCGACGTCCGACCGCCTTTCGGCTGACGTCAGGTGTGCTCGCGGAGAGATCTCGACGTGGCCGACAACACCGACCTGTGGAGAAGCGTCCTCACCGGCGAGGCTCCCAGGTTCCGGCGCGGGCGCCGCCTGAGGAAGCTCATCCCGGCGGCCGAACGGTGCAAGAACTGCCACGCGCCGTTCTCGGGCATCGGCGGTCTGGCCATGCGAGTCACCGGCCGCAGCCGGTACGACCGCAACCCTCGCTTCTGTCACTACTGCCTCAAGTTCTGCTCAACCCACCTAGGCGGTACGGAACTCGAACTGACCTTCCTCTTCGTCGACGTTCGCGGCTCGACCGCTCTCTCCGAGAGTATGAGCCCTGCGGCGTTCAGCGCGCTCATGAACCGCTTCTACATCGCGGCGACTGACGTGTTGATCAGAGCCGACGCCTTCATCGACAAGTTCGTCGGCGACGAAGTCCTCGGCGTCTTCTTCCCGGCCTTCGCCGGCTCGCATCCAGCGCGGAAGGCGGTGCTCGCCGCCCGGGAGCTGCTTCACGCCACCGGTCATGGCACCGCGGCTGGACCGTGGCTGCCAGTCGGAGTGGGAGTCCACACCGGTGTCGCATACTTTGGGACTGTCGCTGGAGTTGACGGCAGCTTCTCGGACGTCACCGCCCTCGGTGAGAGTGTGAATGTCGCCTCCCGAATCGTCGCGAGCGCCGCCGCGGGTGAGGCCCTCATCAGCGACCTCGCGTACGAACGGGCGGGCATCGACCTCGAAGATCCGGAGCGTCGAAAGTTGGAGGTCCGCGGCCGCCGCGAGTCGATCACCGTGTACGTCGTCCGAGCTTCCGATAGGCCAAAGTCCGCGTGACGTCGGTGCCGCGTTCGCACGTGCGGCCGACGTCGCGCGAGACGTTCTGTGAGCAGGCAGACACGCGAGGGGGCCGGCAACTGGCGCCGGCCCGACTCTCTACCAGCTGCTGCGGTCGGTCGAGGGCATGCTCGCAGTGCTCGGGCCAGGCCTCACTGCCCATGCCACCGCTGAGGATCTATGCGACCAGTTCGACGCACCACGCCGCCGCTGGTCAACCGCCACGGTGGTTGGCGTCGGCGGCACCGGAAGGGGTGCGTCACGCCTTCCGCCATCCAGTGTCCTGGGGGCACGACGGTCAGCACAACGTCGACCAGCGCCGCTTGCCGGCGAGCGCGGTGGCGTTCAATCTGATTCACCTCACGCCGGCAATTGGCAAGTGCTCGGATACAACAACCGTGCAACACCCCTGGGCACCAACGCCCTCGCACCCGCGCGGTGGCGATTCGTCCCGGTGTGCGCCTTCATAGGCGTGGATGCGACGAGCCCACCTCATGGCACGGCGACGGTGAGCCCGAGCACATGCGCGTCACCACCGGAGGTCACCGCAGCGCTCCCATCAAGGCGCATCCGCCACCTTGCGTGACGGTCGGCGTGCCCGGCACACGTCGCCGACCGAAACGACACTACGAACGAGGAATCCCACAGGCAGCCGCGAGCGGGTGATCACGCCTGCGACGCGTGCTGGGACCATGTCGCTTCGGCACGACCGATCTGGGCAGGGATCCAGTGACGACCGACTCGAGGAGAGAAATCCGCATCCCGTGCTGGCGCGGCCGAAGCCTCAGGAGTCCTGGAGGTAGGTGAGTACCGCGGCCACGCGTCGGCTGGTCTGGGAGTGCTCGAGGACACCCAGCTTGAGAAAGATCGCGCTCACGTGCTTCTCGATGGACGACTCCGACACGTGCAAGGCGGTGGCGATTCCGGCGTTGTTCTTGCCGGCTGCCATCTCTCGGAGCACGTCTAGTTCACGTGCCGTGAGATGGCGA
>Ga0299914_10001592_pt1 | contig 15165 bp, 15 predicted proteins | sample RVTome_10_FD_201361 | JGI IMG/M metagenome (GOLD analysis project Ga0299914, IMG submission 201361) | Soil microbial communities from uranium-contaminated site in the Upper Colorado River Basin, Wyoming, United States - RVT153D57 (version 2) ...
CTGTCACGCTCCCCGGAAGCGGCGACGCGCTGATCCGATCCCACGCCCGCAGCGTCACGCGCGGGAACGCGTACGCGGGCCGGCGATGCGCCATCCGGCCCGCGACCCGCTATTTTCCGGCTCGCGCGGGCATTCGCCCCGATCGGAAACGCACTCGGAGGCGCCTCCTTGACGAATCTGTTCGACATCCTCGGACCGACGATGGTGGGGCCATCGAGCTCCCACACGGCGGGCGCATGCCGTCTCGGATTCGTCACCCAGGCGCTCGCGGGTGGGCCGCCCGACCGCGCGGAGATCGACCTCCACGGGAGCTTCGCGATGACCGGTGAGGGTCACGGCACCAAGCGCGCGATCATCGGCGGGCTCCTCGGCATGCGCCCGGACGACGGGGGTTTGCGCGACAGCCTCGCGCGGGCGGGAGAGCGAGGTCTCGAGTTCACGTTCCGGTCGGTGGACCTCGGCGAGGACGCGCACCCGAACACGGCGCACATCCGCGTATGGCGTGACGGCAGGGAGACCAGCCTCAGGGGTGCGTCCATCGGTGGCGGGCGCATCGAGGTGGAGCAGGTGGACGGGATGGACGTGTCGCTGACGGGCACGCTACCGACGCTGGTGCTCGTGGCCGATGATGTGCCGGGGACGATCGCCGAGATCGCCGGTCTGCTCGCGCGACGCGAGCTCAACGTGGCCACGATGCGCGTGGACCGGACGGGTCGCGGGGAGCGGGCGCTCATGACGATAGAGATCGACGGACCGATCCCCGAGGAAGTCGTGCGCGAGATCGCGGCGAAGCCGTGGGCGCACTGGATCCGGGCGATCGGGCGGCTGGAGTGAGGGGCTGATGTACCGATCGATCGCGGAGTGGTTCGAGCTCGCGGCCGAGAAGGGCGAGACGATCGCCGACGCGGTCGCGCGGCGCGAGATCCGGGATACCGGGGCATCGCTGGACGAGATCCGGGCGCGCATCCGCTCGACGCTCGACGTCATGCGGAAGGCGATCGAGGAGGGGCTTTCGAGCACCGAGGAGAGCCCCACCCGGATGACGGGCGGCCGGGCGCGGCGGCTCCTGGCGCGCGACGAATCCCTGCTCGGCTCGGGCTTCCGCGAGCTCCTGGCGCGCGCGATCGCCACGCTCGAGGTGAACGCCCGCATGGGGCTCATCGTCGCGGCGCCCACCGCCGGGGCGGCGGGGGTCGTGCCGAGCGTCCTGCTCACGATGGCCGAACGCCACGGCTGGACCGACGAGCAGCTCGTCGACGGGATGCTGGTGGCCGGTGGCGTGGGCGGGGTCATCGCGCAGCGTGCCTCGATCGCCGGCGCGGGGGGCGGCTGCCAGGCCGAGACCGGGAGCGCGGCGGCCATGGCCGCCGCGGCGGTCACGTTCATCGAGGGCGGCACGCCCGAGCAGGTCGGTCAGGCGATCGCGCTCACCGTACAGGGCATGCTCGGCCTCATCTGCGATCCCGTGGCCGGGCTGGTGGAGATCCCGTGCGCCTACCGGAACGCGACCGCGGCCGTGCACGCCGTGGCCGCGGCCGAGATGGCGCTCGCGGGGCTCGACTTCCCCATCCCCGCGGACGAGGTCATCGACGTGATGGGCGAGGTGGGGCGCAAGATGGACGTCCGCTATCGCGAGACCGCGCTGGGCGGGCTGGCGGCCACGCCGACCGGACAGCGGATTGCCGAGCGCGCGGGCATGCCCGAGCTTGTCGAGCTTCAACGGCGGGGCGGCGCGAAGGGCGAGGACGCGGCCCGGCTCGGACCCAGCTAGCGGCCCGGCTCGGACCCGGCCAGGAGAGCCGCCGCGGCGGGAGCGCGCCCTCCGTGCTCCCTACACAGACTTCGGCACCTCGCCCCGACAGGGAGACACACCGGATGACGATCATCCTGATCGGCGTGCTCGTGGCGACGGCCGCGATCTCGCTCGTGCTCGGGTTCCAGGCCCGGCTGTCCGCCCGCGAGCTCGTCGGGCAGACCTCGGCGATGATCGCCGCGGCGCTGATCATGTACGGGCTGATCGCGCTGCTCTGACCCGTCACGACCCTTCCCGCGCGTCGCTCCCGATGCGTCACGGTCCCGCGGCGGAGAGCCGCCGGGCCACTTCCTCGACCTCCCCGAGCACGCGCAGGAAGTTCTCCCCCAGCACCTTCCGGACGTCCGCGTCCGAGTAGCCGCGGACGACCAGCTCCGCGGTGAGCGCCGGGAGCATCGAGACATCCTCCATCCCCTCCGGGACCAGGGGGATCCCGTCGAAGTCCGACCCCAGCCCCACGTGGTCGATGCCCGCCACCCGCACGATGTGGTCGATGTGGTCGGCGATCGTGGCCACGTTCCCGCGCTCCGCGATGCGCTCCGCGTACCAGCGGTCCATGGCGGCGCGGAAGTCGTCCGGATCGGGGTTCTCGGAACGGATGCGCGCTTCCTCCTGGAAGAGGCGCTGCACGTTGCGCGCGCCCTCGGCCGTGAGGAAGCCGGGGAAGAAGTTGACCATCACGAGGCCGCCGTTCTGCGGCAGCCGCGCCAGCACATCGTCGGGGACGTTGCGGGGGTGGTCCGCGAGCGCGCGCGCCGAGGAGTGCGAGAAGATCACCGGCGCGGCGGTCGCGTCCAGCACGTCGCGCATGGCGCCGGCGCTGACGTGCGAGATGTCGACGAGCATGCCGAGCCGGTTCATCTCGCCCACGACCTCGCGGCCGAAGTCCGAGAGACCGCGGTTCCGCGACTCATCGCCGGCCGCATCGACCCAGTCCAGCGTGGCCGAGTGCGTGAGCGTGAGGTAGCGGGCGCCGAGCTCGTACAGCTCACGCAGGACGTCGAGCGAGCCGGCGATCGCGTGCCCGCCCTCCACCCCGATCATCGAGGCGATCCGGCCCTCGCCCGTGATGCGGCGGATGTCCGCGAGCGAGTAGGCCATCGCGAGGTCGTTCGAGTAGCGGGCCGTCAGCCGGTGGACGAGGTCGATCTGCTCCCGGGCGATCCTGGAGGCCTCGCGGCCACGGAAGCGGACCGGAACGTACGCGGCCCAGAACTGGACGTCGACGCCACCCTCGCGCAGCCGCGGGATGTCGGTGTGGCCATCGGTCCAGCGCTCGTCGAGCCGCACGGGGTCGAGATCGAGGCCCCACAGCCCGCGAAGCCGCCACGGGAGGTCGTTGTGTCCGTCGACGACCACCGCCTCGTGGTGGAGCGCGAGCGCGTGCTCGCTCGATTGCGCATTCGCCGCCGTCACGATCGTGACGAGACCGGCGAGCGCGAGAGCCGCGTGTCGACCGCCCATGTCGTCCCCTGCGTTGTCGTGGGACCCCTTCGCGGAAGCCATCGCGACGCGCCCGATCGCGAACCGGAGTCCGGAGTGGACCGTGTCGCCCCTCTCTGCATTCCGGGGCCGTCGTCCCGTGCCGTGCCTGCCCCATCCATCGACCGCGCCGCCGCCTCGCGGTCTCCGTGCTGGATCCGGGCGCCCTGCCAGGCCGCCCAGCCGATCGCGAGGGCCGCACCGAGGCCCACCAGAAGCACGAAGCGGCGCAGGCGCCGGTCCTCCCGCTCGTGGAGCGCGAACGCCGCGAGGGCGCCGGCCGTGAACACCGGGATCGCCGCCCAGGTGGCCGCGAAGCGATGCGATTGGACGACGCCGGGCCGCACGAAGGTCCGGTCGGCCACCACGTCCGCGGCGGCCAGCCCCGTCACGTACGCCGGCACCACAAACCCCGCGGCGATGAGCAACGCTACGAGCGCCCAGCGCTCCAGCTCCGGCTTCCCCCGCGCCCACCCCAACAGCCCGACCAGCGTCCCGCTCACCGTCAGGACGATGGGGAAGGAATGCGCGATCAGATGCAGGTATTCCCAGGTCAAGGGGCTCGTCCGCTTCTCCGTCTGAAGACCCCGTTTCGTGGCCGGATCCCGCGCGTTTCCGGCGTCTCCTCACGCGGCGCGCGCGCCCCATCCCGCCGCCCGTGCGGGGTTGACACCGGTGCGAGGAGACATAGAATTCCGGTTCCCGAACGCACAGGCCCCCTTCGTCTAGTGGCCTAGGATACCTGGTTCTCAGCCAGGAGACAGGGGTTCGATTCCCCTAGGGGGTATGATTGCCGCCCGAGCCGGCGGCGTTTCCGGCAGCAGAGGCTCCTCGCCCTCTCCGCGGAAGCGCCGCCGCACGCTCCGCTCCCACCGTTCCGTACGCGCGTGTTGCGACACTTCGGAGTCCGCACCGCGAGCGGCGTCAGCGGTCGTCGTCTTGCAGGCCGCGCGCGACCTGCCGGCGCTGCCGCCCTACGATCTCCTCCAGGCGTCGCAGCTCCGCAGCAAACTCCGGGTCCTCGCGGTGCCGGGCGAACAGAGGGCTACCGCGGATCCATCGGGCGCTACGGCCTCCACCCTCGACGTATTCGCGCAGGGCCTCCAGGGTTGGGCGGGTGTCCCCGCGCATCGCCATCACCTGCAGGATCGCCAGCCGTCCGGGACCGCTTCGCGCGGTATCGAAGGTCCGCTCCGTTCGATCGAGCAGTTCCTCCGAGGCGACCGAATCCCCGTGCAGCCGCCATACATAAGCGACGGTGGGGAGCTCCCATGTCTCGACCCGATGGGACTCGGAATCCATGGCACGGCGGAGGAGCGAGTCCGCCCGCACGATTTCCCCGGCCCACAGGCTGACCTCGCCTTCCCAGTACAGCGCGGCCGGATCGGACGACGCACGCAACGAATCGACGGCCGCGAACGCCTCCTCGAACTCCCCCCGTAGCAGGTGCACCTCCACGATCCCCCGCCACGCGAAAGGGTCACCGAGCTCGATGGCCCGTGCGTAGCTCCGGATCGCGGCGGCGTCGAGTCCGAGGTCGAGATAGAAGGCACCCAGCGCGGCCCGGGGGGTCGAGCCGAGCGGATCGAGCGCGATCAGGCGCCGGCCCCATTCGACCGCTTCGGAAAGGTCGCCCTCCGAGTGGAGCGTGGTCATCAGCAGCCATGCCGACTGAAGGTCGGCCGGATTCTCCCGCACGGCGCGCCGGAGGATCGCCACGGCGCTGTCCGTTTCGCTCCCGAACAGCAGGATCCGCAAGGCCTGGCTGCTCGCCAGGAGTGAAGGGTCTTCTGCTGCCGCCAGCGCATGGTCGATCGCCGCGCGCGCCGAGTCGGCCAACGCCGGATCGCTCGTCCTCACGTACTTGATGTTCAGGTACAATCCCAGATTCACCCACGCGAGTACGAAGCTCGCGTCGCGATCGACAGCCTCGCTCCGGGCCTCGTCGCCCTCTCGCTGCGCGCTCCCCTCGAGCCAGTGTGCGACGCGCAGGTCCTCGAGCACGAACTCTCGCACGGGCCTCCCGGACGTCTCGAACTGGGAGGCGGACTGCCGGCTCACCACCAGCAGCTCGGGCACGTGGGAGAGGGCCGTCGTGATCTGCTCGGTGATCGCCTCGGCGAAATAGGCGTGCTGCGGATCGGGGCTGTAGTTGTCGAGCGGCAGCACCGCGATCGATCGCGAGCGAAGGGAGTCGGCCTGCGTGCCGCGACTCGCGGAGGGGATTCGCGCCGCCCCGTCCGATACGACCTCCCGCGCCGCGTTCGGCTGCGGTTCGGAAACGGATTCGGGGCCGAGCAGCGTGATGGCGACGCCGGCGATGAGGAGGATGCCCGCGACCATGAGGAGCTCCGGACCGCTCACGCGCTGGCGGCCCTTCTCCCCGTGATACCATGCCAGCACGAGCGTCACCAGGAAGCCGAAGGCGAGCAGGATGGCGACCCCGCGACCGAATGCCTCGGGCCAGCCGAACTGCGTGCTCAGCTCGGCCGTGAGCTGAAAGACCACCCACGCACCCGCCAGGTAGGCCAGCGCCCATTGCACGAGCTTTCGCTGCCTCAGCGCTCGCCAGGAGAGCGGCTTCATGTGGTCGCTCCAGAATGCTCGGTTTCGTTACGCCCGCACCCTCCGCGAGCGAGAACCGACGTCGCTCGAGGACGGTGCCGGCGGGACAGCGGACAGGCAAGCGCTGAGCTCGGAGTCGCTTGGGAATCGTCTCCGGCCGTCGGCGCGGCGCATGCGAAGCGGAGGCGCGGACACGTGGCGTAACCCGCGCATGTCGCAAGCCGCCCTCATCCCCCTCTACGCCCTCCACCATCTGGCTGTGGCGCGACAACCCGGACGGGCTGTTCGCCGACGGGAACCCGCGCGTCTCCTGCGAGCACGCGGAGGCGTCAGAGGACCGCGCTGCTCGTGCGGCGGTCGCGGCTCACTCGAGAACCGCGACCGCCTTCACCCGCGCGACGATCGGGGCTCCGCGCTCGAGCGCGAGCTCCCGGGCGGACCGCGCGCTCACCCTCGCGAGAAGCGGAGGTCCGTCGCCCGCCGGCTCGCGAAGCTCGACCAGCACCTCGCCCGGACCGGGCTCCCCCACCGACTCCACCCGCATCGGGAACTGGTTCAGGATGCTCGTGTCCTCCTCGCGCCGCGCGCCGAGGCTCACGTCGCTCGCGAGGATCTGGAGCCGGAGCCGGGACCCGGGCTCGCGATCGAGCCGCCGCACGAGGATCGGCCCCCAGGGTCCGTCGAGCACGGTGAGGTGGTCGGTCTCCTCGTGCCGCGAGACCGTCGCCTCGAGCACCGCGACCGGATCTTCCGGAATGCCGCCGGCGCGGCCGATGCGCGCCACGATCTCGCCGCACTCGCCGCTCGCCCGGACGCGCCCGTCGACGAGCCACACGAGGTGGTCCGCGAGCCGCGCGATGTCGCGGAGCGAGTGGCTCACGTAGACGATCGGGATCGACAGGTGCCCGGGGAGACGCTCGAGATAGGGGACGATGGCCGCGCGGCTCTCGCGGTCGAGCGCCGAGATGGGCTCGTCGAGGAGGAGCAGCCGGGGGCTCGTGACCAGGGCACGCGCGATCGCGATGCGCTGGCGTTCGCCCCCCGAGAGCGCGTCGGGCCGGCGATCGAGGAGCGGGCCGACACCGAGCCACTCGACGGCCTCCTCCACGGAGATGCGGCGCTCCGCGTCGGGCGTCCGCCGGTGGCCGTAGGCGATGTTCCGGCGCGCGTCGAGGTGCGGGAACAACGACGGCTCCTGGAACACGTAGCCCACGCGTCGCCGGTGGGGCGGCAGGTGGAGACCCGCGGGCGTGTCGTCCCACGTCTCCTCCGCGACCTTCAGGCGCGCCTCGTCCACCCGCTCCACGCCCGCCATGGCGCGCAGGATCGTCGTCTTCCCGGCCCCCGACGGACCGAACAGACCCGTCACCCCAAGACCGGGGATCTCGAGGTCGACGTCGAGGACGAACCCGGGGCGGGCGAGACGGAGACGGGCCCGGACCGGTGGGCTCACAGCGGGCTCACAGACGCGGCGCCTCGAACGACCGGTTGAGCGCGTACATGGCCAGCAGGACGAGAAACGAGAAGACGAGCATGGCCGCGGCCAGGGTGTGCGCGGCGCCGTACTCGAGCGCCTCGACGTGGTCGTAGATCGCGATCGACACCACCTGCGTGCGGCCCGGGATGTTGCCCCCCACCATGAGGACGACGCCGAACTCGCCCAGCGTGTGCGCGAACGCCAGCCCCGTGGCGGTCAGGAACCCCGGCCGTGCGAGGGGGACCGCCACCGAGAAGAACCGGTCGAGCGGCGACGCGCGCAGGGTCGCGGCCACCTCGAGCGGCCGGCGCCCCACGGACGTGAACGCGTTCTGGAGCGGCTGGACCACGAAGGGGAGCGAGTAGAGCACCGAGCCGATGACGAGCCCCGGGAACGAGAACACGATGCGGTCGCCGCCGATCCCCTCCCAGAACCCGCCCACGGGTCCGCGCGGACCGAGGATGACCAGCAGATAGAAGCCGAGGACCGTCGGCGGGAGCACGAGCGGGAGGGCGGTGAGCGCCTCGACCGGCGTACGCCAGCGTGAACGTGTGCGGGCCAGCCACCAGGCGAGCGGCGTCCCGAGGACGAGGAGGATGAGCGTCGTCACCGCCGCGAGCTCGAGGCTCACCACGATCGCGGCCCGGTCGGCGGCGGTGAGCGAGAGGCTCACCGTGAATCGCCGCCTGGGGAGGGCACGGCCGAGCGGGGGCGCCCCGGCGGGGGCGCACCCGCGTCCTCGGAGGGCGACCCGTCACGCTCGCGCCGCGGAAGCCCGTACCCTCGCGACTCGATGACGCCGCGCGCCTCGTCGCTCCCAAGGTACTCGAGGAACGCGCGCGCAGCCGCGCTGTCGCCCGCGGCATCGAGACGTACGGCGTCCTGCCGGATCGGGGCGTACAGGTCTGCGGGGACGGGCCATACCGCAGACGCCGGGCGATCGATCACGTACGAGCCCGCCACGAGGCCGAGCTCCGCCGCCCCGGACTCGACGAACTGGAAGGCCTGACCGATGTTCTCGGCCATCACGATCCGCTCCCCGAGCGCGTCCCACAGCCCGAGCGCGACGAGCGCCTGCCGGGCCGCCATCCCGTACGGAGCCAGCCGCGGGTTCGCGAGGGCGAGGCGGCCCTCGCCCGTCACCGGATCGGCCGTCGCCCGGAGCACCTCGAGACCGTGGAGCGCGGCACCGGGAGGGGAGGGATCCGGCGTGTCGCGCCCGGCCGTGCCCTCCGCGGCCGTCCGCCACGTCCCGATCGCCGGCGCGTAGAGCGCCAGGCGACCTTCGGCGTACGTGAACCGCGAGCCGGGGACGGCGAGCCCCTCGGCCTCGAGCCGCGAGGCGCTCGCCGTATCGGCGGCGAGGAACACATCGAACGGGGCACCGTTCACGATCTGCGCGTACAGGTGACCGGTGGACCCGACGCTCGTCCGGACGGCGATCCCCGTTTGCTCCGCGAACCGCTCGGCCAGCTCGGCGTGCGCGTCGGCGAAGTTGGCGGCGACCGCCACCCGCACGACGCCGCCGGCGATCGCGCCGGACCCACCCCCACAGGCGAGCGGCCCGAGGACGCTCGCCATCGCCACCGCTCGCCCGGGCGACAAGACCGTCAGCCCTTCTCGATCCGGTACATGAGCACCTGTTCGATGGCGAGCTCGTCCCTCTCGCGTCCGAGCACGTAGTCGTCCCCGATCTCGTACACCTGGAGGCCGGCGGGGAGGGCGACGTCACCGAGCCACTCGCCCTGCGGGTCGAACACGCTCCAGGCGGCCGATGGCCGGCCGGACAGCAGGTATCGGCGAGCCCACAAGAATCCGCCCGGATCGACCAACAGCCGGTCGAAGGCCGCGACGTGCTCCGGCAGGGGCATGGCGTCGTAGGCCTCACGAGCGAGGCGGACGTAGTCCGCGTTTTCGAAGTCTTCCCACTCGGCCTCGAACTCGCGGTCGAGCAGTGCGTCCGTGACGGGGATGGTGTCGAACGAGCGACGGCGGATCGCCGTGGGTCTCCAAGCCGCTTCCGGTGAGCGCACCTCGATCTGGTCTCCCGTGCTCACGTACACCGCGGACCGGCCCGCCACGACCTGCCAGGGAGGGCCGAACGGGATCGTGAAGAACGAGAACCCTCGTTCCTGCGTACGGATCAGGCTCCGACCCCGGGAGAACTCGTCGATCGAATCCTCCGGAACCCCCTCGGGCGAGTACCGCATGTACGGGAACGGCGTGCCGACGACGCCGAAATCGTCGGGCAGATCCGCCGGGGACACGAGGCGAGGGGCGGACACCAGCAGCGAACCATCCTCGAAACGATCCTCGAGCGAGGGGAACACGCCCTCGCCAGGCGGCTCGAGGCGGAAGCTTCGCGCCAGGGTTCCGTCAGGCGAGAACACGGAGACTCGCAGCAGGCGCCGGTCCCACGCGAGGATCGAGTCATCGTCCATCCGGTGGATCGAGGCCAGTGCGCGAAACTCGCCGGGACCGTCGCCTTCCCCGCCCGCGCGGGAGAGGTACTCGCCCGCCGCATCGTAGAACCGGATCTCCGACGTGCCCGAATTCGCGACGGCGATGCGGCCGTCCGCGAGGACGGTCGCGTCCGTCACATCGAAGAGCTGGAGCTCGTCCGGCCCGTCGAGTCGCCCGATGACGAGGGCCGGCGTTTCGGACGCCCGCCAGCCGGTCTCGAGGCCCCATGCCGGTGCCGCACTAGACACGATCGTCACGCCGGCCGAGTCGAAGCGCGTCACACCCGCTTCCGGAGAAGGCACCGATTCTCCGCACCCGGCCAGCGCCGGAATCCCCGCCAGCCACAGAAGGAGACCCGGGCCCCGGGGCGGGCGGGGGCTCCCCGGGAAGCGGGGACGGATTCGGCTCATGCGGACCGACCTCACGGTTCCATCAGGTCGAAGAGCACGCCCACCCCGGAGCGGCTCGTCGCCATTCCGGCGCCGATCCTGGAGCGGGAGGACCGGCGGTCGGGTCTCGTCGCGGGGCGTGGCGCGATCGGCATGGGGATCCCGTCAGTAGTCCACGGGACGCAGGTACCACTCGCCGATCGCGGTTGCCGACAACATGGCCACCGTGGGCAGGTGACGCTTCCAGTGCGTGCGGTGGAGTCGCCCGGTGACGAGCGCGACGCCGGCCGGGTCGAAGCCCGCCTCCGCGAGCCGCTCGGGCGATCGCCCGCACAGGGTGTGGTGGAGGATGAGATCGGCCTCGGGATACGAGATCCCGAGGTCGCCCTCGTCGGTCTGCCCCCGGATGAGGTCGGCGGTGGCCGGCTTGTCGACGATCTCGGGCGGGACACCCACGGCACGCGCGAGCGCCCACACCTGGGTCTTGAACAGATCGCCGAGCGGATTGATGGGCGGTGAGTCGTCGGCGTGCCACGTGTAGTAGCCGAGCAGCCGCTCGGACTTGTTGCCCGTCCCCACGGGGAGCGCGCGGAGCTTGTAGGCCTGGTCGAACAGGATGATCATCCGCTGTCGAGCGGCGACGTTCCCGCGCCGGTGCGGGCCCGCCTCGGGCTCGAAGCCATCGAGATAGCCGTCCACCGCACCGGTGACCTCGATCGTCCGGGTGGCGATCCCGAACGCGTCGGCCACGAGCAGCGCGTGCGCGCGGCTCTCCGCGCTGCTCGTTCGGTACGGGAGCAGGAAGCCGTGCACCGCCTCGGGTCCGAGGGCGCGCGCGCAGAGCGCCGCGGTGAGGGAGGAGTCGACTCCGCCCGAGAGCCCCACGACCACGCGCTCGAACCCCCGGCGCCGCCGGATCTCGTCGCGCAGGAACTCGACCAGCCAGCGCTCGACGAGGTCGGTGTCGATGGCGAGGGGCGAGTCGTCGTCGGGCGAGGGGCGGCGGGCTTCGGGCACGTTGGGGTGAGCCCACACCGCCGATCGGTGACGGCTCCCGGGATCGCGGGGGGCGATCGCCGCCTCAGCGGCCCGGACCGCCTCGTCGTCGGCCGCGGCTCCCGCGTGGCCGCCCCTGTGCGACGCCTCCCGGGCGCTCACGACGGTTCGGGCCGCGGCCGTCCCACCCCGGCACCCGGGCTGTTCACCAGCAGACGCGTCCACGTGCGTTCGAGGTCCGCGAACAGCGGCTCCTCGGTACGCGCCTGACGGATTTCGGTGGGATCGAGCTCGAGCGGGACGAGCGCCTCCTCCCACAGCGGGCCGGTCGCGAGCCGCTCCCCGCGCGGCGAATACGCCGCGGACCCTCCGGCGAACCCCTTTCCCCCCTCGAACCCCACGAGCTGCGACACGACCACGAACACGCCGTGCTCGGCCGCGAGCCCGCTCCCCAGCAGATCCCAGCGCGCGAGGTTGCCGGGCACGCCCGCGCCCGGCGCCGCACCGCGTGCGGGCGACGCACTCAGGATGAGGATGAGCTCGGCGCCGTCGAGCGCGGCCAGCGTCCCCGAGACGGTGTGGAACGCGTCCTCGCAGATGAGGAGCGCGACGCGGCCGACGGCGGTGTCGAACGCCTCGACCCCCGCGCCGGACTCTACGAAGCGCTCCTCCTGGAACACTCCGTACGTGGGCAGGAACACCTTCCGGTGCACGTGGAGCGGGGCGGGGTCGGGCCCCAGACGCGCGTAGAGGGCCGAGTTGTACACGTGCCCCGCCTCGAGCTCGTAGAACCCGAGCGCCACCTCGACCGGCAGGTCGGACGCCCCCGCGTAGCCGGCCGCGAGCCGCTCGAACAGCTCGTCCGCCTCCAGCGCCCGCTCGCGCACGCCCCCCTCGAGGAAATAGCCCGTGAGCGCGGTCTCGGGAAAGACCACGAGCGAGGGCGGCGTCTCGCCCGCACGCGATGCCCGCACGAGCGTGTCGACCACGGACGCGAGCGTCCCCTCGACATTGCCCTTCGAGGGCCTGAACTGGGCGATGGTCAGGTCGAGCGTCATGGCCTCGGTCGGTCGATCGCGCGCCGTGGCCGGGCGGGTCCGGCGGCCGGAGGGCGCCCGGTGGTGCCCGAAACGTCCGGTCCGGGCGCGGCGGTGTCAACGCACCGAAGGCCGACTGTCGCCCCGCCGGTGTCGGTGCGCCGGATGCCGTATGTTCGTGCGCTCATGATCGAAACCACGCCCAGCTCCATCGCCGCGGGCTACGCCCTGCTGCTCCTCATCGGCCTTCCCATCCTGGCTGCCATCGATGCCCACCGCGGCGTCGATCTCGAGGAGGCGGCCGTCCACCGTCGTGCCCTGTACGCATCGGTGGCCCTCTCACTGCTCGTGATCGCGTCCGTGACCGGCGGGATCGCGGCCTGGCAGGATGTCACGAGCGGCGACGTAGGCTGGTTCGTGGAGAGCGCCACCGGGGGGCTCCTGTGGGGCGCGGGGGCCGCGGCGGCCGGGCTCGCGCTCGTGTGGGGGATGACGTGGGCGGCACGCGCGGCGGGCCTGACGGAAAGCCCCCTGGCGCGTCTGCTGATGCCGGAGAGCGGGGCCGAAAAGGCCGCGTTCCTCCTCCTGTCGGGCGTCGCCGCAGTGTGCGAGGAGTACGTGTTCCGCGGCTACCTGCTGTGGGCGCTCACCGGGTGGACCGGCTCGCCGTGGTTCGCGGCGGTCGTGGTTTCCCTGTCCTTCGGTCTCGCGCACGGTTATCAGAAGCTGGCCGGCGTGATCCGGGCGGGGACCCTGGGGATGCTGCTCGCCGTACCCACGATCCTGACGGGGTCTCTGTTCCCGGCGATCATCGCGCACTTCTGGATCAACGGGGCCGTGGGGATGGGGGGGTGGCGCCACCTCCTCTCCCACATCGACGACCAGACGATGGAGATATAGGGAATGACGAGATGCGGATGGCGTGGTGTGGCGCTGGCGGCGGTGTTCCTCGGAGCGGGCGCCCTCTCGCCCGGAACGGCGGCCGCGCAGCAGGTGGGGCTCCCCCTCGAGCTGGGGGGACTGTTGCGCACCGGGCTCCGGGTCGAGCCCGAGTCGAGCGGGGGGGCGGACGGGTTCGACATCTTCGATGCGCGAGCGAGCGTGTCGGGCGAGGTCGGGATCGTGTTCGAGTACTTCTTCCAGACCGAGGTCGATCCGGACGAGGAGGTCGTCCGGGTGCTCGACGCGAAGCTCATCCTCCCCTTCCAGCCCGAGTTCGAGATCGGCCTCGGGCTGTTCAAGGCTCCGTTCGGGCTCGAGGCACTCCAGAGCAAGGGCGAGCTCACGTTCCTCGAGCGCGCGCAGGCGTCGGAGGCGATCGCTCCGGCGCGTCAGGTGGGCGTGTCCATCGAGGGGACCACGTTCGACGGGCGTCTGACGTACGGGGGCGGCCTGTTCAACGGGAACGGCCGCACGTTCGAGAACGACGGGAACGACTTCATGGTCTCCGGCCGCGTCGAGTACAACTCGATCGGCACGATCGCGTTCTACGACGACTTCGTCATCCAGGTCGGCGGCTCGATCGCGTACTCGAAGGACACGGCGGTCGAGCTCGATGCGGGGCTCGTGACCGGCGACCCGGCCGGAGCTCCCGAGCTGACGGCCGCGTTCGCGGGTGAGCGGCTCCTGCTCGGGGGAGACGTGAAGGGCACATACCGCGACTGGTCCCTCACCGCCGAGATGCTGCGTGGCGACTACGACCTCGAGCCGGACGAAGTCGGCGGTGTGCCCCTCGAGGCGGATGCGTGGGGGGGCTACGTGGAGCTCGCGTACCGCGCCTACGGCGCGATCGAGGGTGTGGTCCGCTTCGATGGCTTTGATCCGGCGATCGGCGCGCACCGGGACTTCCTCGTCGCCGGGCTGAACGTGTATCCGGGCCCCTACGCGAAGTTCGGCGCCCAGTACGCGTTCGCTCTCCACGACTCGGCCGATTCGCCCACGCTCGCCGGGAACCAGTTTGTCCTGCTCGCGCAGCTCGACTTCTGACCGACGTACGCTGATCCCACCCGGGCCCGGCTCGACGCCGGGGCATCGCGGAGGCGGCCCGGCGCGCGCGTCGGTCGACGCGGCACCCTGGTCGGGCGTCGGCCCCGGTTAGAACGCGGCCTCGGTAGCCCGGAAGAGGACCTCGTCGGGGATGTCGCGCTCATAACGCCACCGCGCGCCCGCCGTCAGCGCATCCGGCTGCACTCCTCGCTCCCGGCTCGCGCGGATCAGCGTCTCGACGGGATCCTCCTCGAGCGCCGGCGGCTTCGGCGGCCAGCCCACGTGCGTGTTCCCGCGCGGGTCGCGGAAGGCGAGGCTGCGGTTCGGACGGCCCCACCACTCGACCGCCCAGCCGCCCTCGTGGACCAGGCGGTGGTGGTGATCGCACAGGAGCGCGGTGTTCGGGAGACTCGTCTCGCCGCCATCGGCCCAGTGGATCAGGTGGTGACCCTCGGTGAACCGAAGATTGCAGCCCGGGAAGCGGCAGCCGCGGTCCCTCAGCTCGAGCGCGCGGCGCAGGGGGCCGGACACCGTGCGCTGCTTGCGCCCCACGTTCAGGATTTCGCCGTCGGGGGCGCGCGTGACGGGGACGAGGCCGCAGTCGCAGGAGACCCTGCGGGCCGTTTCACCTGAAACGCGCGTGCCGTCCTCGAGCTCCGACATGCCGGGCTCTCCGTCACGGGTCAGCGTCTCGGGCTCGACGAACAGCATGACCTGGTAGCGGTCGGCGCGGGTGCCGGACAGGCGTGAGCGCGCGCACCTGCGAGAACGACAGCGCGCCGCGGGCCAGGGCGGCCCCGATCTCCGGCAGGTGCTCGAGCGCCCGGGCCACCCGCACATGCTCCCGCGAGGTCGCGAGGTTGTTGCTCGTGTGCAGGCTCACCCAGTGGGCGCACGTGCGGTGGCCCTCCCATTTCCACCCGCCCACCCGATCGAAGCCGCCGATCCGCATGAGGT
>Ga0299914_10001593_pt1 | contig 15164 bp, 16 predicted proteins | sample RVTome_10_FD_201361 | JGI IMG/M metagenome (GOLD analysis project Ga0299914, IMG submission 201361) | Soil microbial communities from uranium-contaminated site in the Upper Colorado River Basin, Wyoming, United States - RVT153D57 (version 2) ...
CGTCGGAAGTGAAGGAGAAGCTGCGCGAGCTCGTCGGCGACGATATCGCTGCCGCCTACGGGACCACCAGCAAGTCCGTTCGTTCGGCATTGCTCAACACCGCTCGCGAGAAGGCCAAGGTCGCCTTCGCCGAAGCTGAGCCGCAGCAGCAGATGGCTGCCGGCAAGCTGGTCAAGAAGCTCGAGGCGGAGATCGTCCGGGGCGCGATCCTGAAGGAAGGGCGCCGTATCGACGGCCGCGACACCAAGACCGTCCGCCCGATCGAGGCGATGGTCGGTTTCCTGCCGCGTGCGCATGGATCGGCGTTGTTCACCCGCGGCGAGACGCAGGCGATCGTCACCACCACGCTCGGCACCAAGGATAGCGAGCAGATGATCGACGGCCTGACCGGCCTCTCCTACGAGCGTTTCATGCTGCACTACAACTTCCCCCCTTACTCGGTCGGCGAGGTGGGTCGGTTCGGCGGCTCGAATCGTCGGGAAATCGGCCACGGCAAGCTCGCCTGGCGCGCGCTTCATGCCGTGCTGCCGACCCACGAGGAATTCCCGTACACGGTCCGCGTCCTCGCCGACATCACGGAGTCGAACGGCTCCTCGTCGATGGCCACGGTGTGCGGCGGGTCGCTGGCGATGATGGATGCCGGCGTGCCGCTGAGGCGGCCGGTATCGGGCATCGCCATGGGCCTGATTCTCGAAGGCGATGATTTCGCGGTCATCTCCGACATTCTCGGGGATGAGGATCATCTGGGCGACATGGACTTCAAGGTCGCCGGCACGTCCGAAGGCATCACCAGCCTCCAGATGGACATCAAGATCGCCGGCATCACCGAGGAGATCATGCGGGTCGCCCTCGCCCAGGCGAAGGGCGGCCGCGAGCATATCCTGGGCGAGATGGCCAAGGCGCTCGATCACACCCGCTCCGAGCTGTCGGCGCACGCGCCGCGGATCGAGACGATGCAGATCCCCAAGGACAAGATCCGGGACGTCATCGGCACCGGCGGCAAGATCATCCGCGAGATCGTCGCCACCACCGGCGCCAAGGTCGATATCGACGACGAGGGCGTGATCAAGATCAGCTCGTCCGACGTCACGCAGATCGAGGCCGCGCGCCAGTGGATCTCCGGCATCGTCGAGGAGCCGGAGGTCGGCAAGGTCTATAACGGCAAGGTCGTCAACATCGTCGACTTCGGCGCCTTCGTGAACTTCATGGGCGGCAAGGACGGTCTCGTCCACGTGTCCGAGATCAGGGCCGAGCGGGTCGAGAATGTCCGCGACGTCCTGTCCGAAGGCCAGGAAGTGAAGGTCAAGGTCCTCGAGATCGATCCGCGCGGCAAGGTTCGCCTGTCGATGCGCGTCGTCGATCAGGAGACCGGCGCCGAGCTGGAGGATACTCGTCCGCCACGCGAGGCGCGCGAGCGCGGTGACCGCGGTGACCGCGGCGATCGTGGACCGCGCCGCGGCGGCGAGGGCGGCGGCGAAGGCCGGCGCGACCGGGGCCGCGGCCGAGGCCGCGATCGCGGCGAGCGCAGCGACCGACCGAGCGGCGAGGGCGCAGCCCGTCCGGAGAAGGAAGAGGGCGAACCCGAATTCGCTCCCGCCTTCCTTACCCGCGACGACAGCTAAGCCGAGCCCGTATCAAGAGGAAAGGGGCCCCGATCGGGGGCCCCTTTTCGTTATTGTATGATAAGCGAATTATGGGCTGACGGGCCGGTCCTGCAGCCGGCTGTTCGAGCCGATCGTCGCCAGCCTGGCGCGCAATATTATGCCGGCGATGTTCCGGTTGAACACCGAGACGAGGCCGGGCGGCGTCGTCGGGTCGCGCTGCGGCGTTCCGCGTGCCTTTCCCTGGCCGCCCGCAGCGGCGCTTTGCTGGTCTGCCTGCGTTGAGCTCCGGTCCGGTGCAGCCATGGCGGCCGAGCCGAGACCCAAGGCCGAAACAGCGAATGCTGATACGATGAAACCACGCATCGCCCGTCTCCTGCTTGTGGCGACCCTCAAATAGAATCCGATCGATATCGTTCCGGCAACCGGCGCTCATTCGCCGGCCGGAACGATAAGGGCGACGAAGCGATGCGCGGCGGTCGGGCGCCGAAGATTTACAACGAATTCTCAGCGAATTCTCAACGGATACCATGGGTTAGCATTCCGCTGATCGAACGGCGACGTCTCCAGGAATTCGCCCGTTCAGGACCCGCGAGCGACGACAGCTGATGTCAATCGCGACCGCGATCGATCGCCGAACGCGAACGGAAAAGGGGCTCCGGAGAGGGACGCTCGTTTGCATTGAGCCGAAGCGGCGTCAGGCCGCCTTCACTGCTGCCATGCAGCTAAAGGTTCAGGCGGCAACTTCCGGCTGTGGGAGGGCGGCGGGTTCGCACGCGAAGCGCTGGACCAGCCGTCCACCGCACCATAGCTCGAGCGGCTGCGAACCGGCGCGGCGTGCAGCGATGCCGATCGCTTCCTCGTCATTCATGGCATCGAACGTGTCGGCGCCGTCGAAATAGCCCATCCGCCCATTGATATAGTAGAGATTGTAATAGGACATCGAAGCTTCCCCGAACGAGCAGCGCAGGCAGAGACTGCCTGCAGGCGCAAGTCCACGGATTCAGAAACTTTCGGCGGGTCGGAACGGTTCCGCAACCGGGGCAACTTTGCGCCGTCCTGCGTGGCGACAGCGCTCGGCGGAATCGGAACGGCGCGATCGGGGCACGATCGGGCCCTTTCTTCGCTGGAGGCACACAGAGGCACCTTCACCATAGTCGTCTACTCGCCAGCTAAACGCGGCGAACACAGGAACCGTTCGTGCCCAGGTCCATTGTCGCGACCAAGGAGGATGCCATGCTCGGAACCCGCAACGCCGTCGCCAATCTCGCCGTCAAGGATCTCGATCGCGCCCGCGACTTCTACACCGGGACGCTGGGCCTCAAGGAGGTCGACAATGAAGAGGACGAACTGATCGTGCTCAAGAGCGGCGACAGCACCGTCAACGTCTATCGCTCCGAACATGCCGGCACGAATGAGGCGACCGCGGTCACCTGGGAAGTGGACGACATCGAACAGGAGGTCGAAACCCTCAAGGGCAAGGGCGTGATGTTCGAACATTACGACATGCCGGGCCTCAAGGTGAAGGGCGACCTGCATGTCGGCGAGGGAATGAAGATCGCCTGGTTCAAGGACCCCGACGGGAACATCCTCAATATCGTCGAAGAGTGAATCGGCGCATCGCTTCGGCGCCGGCGCGGAGCGCCCGGAAGCCGGGCTCGCCGCGGCCGATGCGAGAGACCAAGGGCCGGCGTCACGGTTGACCCGACCGATACGACGGACCTCGCCGGCTATCGGTCGCAGGCGCGGCGGTCGCCGGCGAGGCAGGCCTCGACACGAGCACGATGTTCGGCCTGTTCGCGCGCCACTCGGCGGGCATGGGCTTCCATTTCGGCCGCATGCTCGGCCTGGCGTCGGCGGACCAGCTCCTCATGCTCGACCAGGCTTTGTTCATAGGCTTCCTGCTCCGCGGCGAAGCGCTGCCCCGCCTCTTCGGCCCGCACCGCCATTTCGGCGTTGAGCCGGGCGACGATCGGCGACTCGACCGCGTTGACGGCCTCCCGCCGCTGCTCCTGCAGGGCGGCCCAGGCGGCGTCGGCTACGGCGGCGGCTTCGGCTTCGGCGGCAGTCTGGCTCGCTGCCGCTGGATCGGGTTCCGGCGCCAGCTGATCCGGCGCCGAGATCTCGCCGGTGGCCGCGGAGGGCGGCAGGTCGACGGAAAGAACGTTTCCGGGCCGCACGATCGGGGCCGGGACGGGGGTCGGTTTCCGAGGCGGAGGAGGAGCCTCCGCGGCCGGCTGCCCCTCGGGAAGCGGAATGATTTCGAGCAGGTCGCCGAGCGGCTCCTCCGGTTTCTGGGCAGCGGCAGGCAGGCTCAACAGTGCTGCGGCAAGGCCTGCCGCTCCCAGCGCAGCCATTCGGTCGAGACGCGACATGGCGGCGATCCTTTCAGAGCGAGGCTGACCCTCGCGTTAATAGCTCTGAACGTGCCGGGCCGTTCTTCGCCTCAGAGCAGCAGCATGGTCGACACCGAGAGGAACACGCCCATGCTGACGACGTCGCTCGCCGTGGTGAGGAAGATGCTCGAGGCGGTCGCCGGATCGGCGCCGAGACGTTTCAGCACCAGCGGGATCAGGGCGCCGGCCAGGCCCGAGCTGATGCAGCTTACGACCATGGCGAACATCACCACGCCGGCGAGCAGCAATGGCTCGGCCTGGTTTTGCATGGTCGCATAAACGAACATGCCGAGGCCGGCTGTGATGCCGACCAACACGCCGTTGCACAGCCCCAGGAAGCCCTCCTTTGCAACCAGGGCGCGCTGGGAGCCGGGCTGGAGATCGCCGAGGGTCATGCCGCGCAGGGTGACGGCGAGCGCCTGGCAGCCGGTGTTGCCCGACTGGCCTGCCAGAACGGGCAGGAAGACGGCGAGGATGACGAGCTGGTCCAGCGTGCTCTCGAAGATGCCGACGACACCGGCTGCGATGAAGGCGGTCAGAAGATTGATCTGGAGCCATGGGTGACGCAGAATCAGGCTTCGCTTCAGCGGGGTCGAAAGGCGTTCCTCCTTCTCGACACCGACCATCTTACCGGCCTGGGCGCTGATCTCGATCGCCTGCTCGGCGAACAGCTCGTCGCCGCGAACCAGCCCCTTGAGGACTCCGCCGGCGTCGCAAACCGGATAAACCGGAAAATGCTTGGAAAGCGCCGCCTTGAGCGCGTCGTCGAGCGGCATGTCGACGTCGAGCCAGAACGGATTGCGAAGCATGATCGCCTCAAGCCGCGTATCCGGCTCGGCGAGCAGCATGTCACGCATCACGACCAGACCCTCGAGCTTCCCACCCTCGTCGGTGATGTAGCAATAGGTGATGACGCCGGCACGGGTCTGCTCGCGCAATTCCTCGACGGTTTCGGCGACCGTCATCTCGCTGCGGAAGACGCCGATCGGTGGAGACATCAGCTCGCCGACAGAATTGTACGACTCCGAGTCGCCCGATCGAGCCACCGGCGGCGGGTCGCTCGTTTTCGCGTCGGCGGGTCCTTCGACCGAGGGCAGTGTCGCGACCTGCTCGGCGCTCATGCCCGCAGCTCTGCCGAAGTGAAGATCGTCATACCCGTGATCATCTCATTCCCTCCCCCCCGGGGACTGGCTGCATCGCGCGCAACAAAGCAGACTCGCTTGGTTTCGACAATCGGAATCCCGGCGCCAGGATCGACCGCAATGATCGGGTTCGGCGCAGCTCAGTCCGCGGCGAGGCTTCGCCTCGGAAAGGCGCCTGTCGATGCCGTCCCGTGCCCCGTGCCGGCGGCATCGATCCGATCGAGGCCGCAGACCGCGTCCGCGCGCGGCGTGCGCCCGGTACGGCGGAAATCAGGGCTGGCCAGGTCCTCGCACCAGGCGGCAATCAGCCGGCTGTGACTGTCGAGAGGGTGGGTGCGACGAGCCGGGCGGTCATTCGCGGCGGTTGTGCGCAGCGCAGCATGCGACCCCGCGGACCCGACCGGCGGATCGCTTCCACGATCGCCCGTTGCGGATCCAGCGCGAGCCATTCCCGCCATGCCGGCGTGTCGATTGCCGGCTCGGCTGTCTTGTAGAGGCGGTGAAGGCGCCTCACCCGCCTGCCGACGAAGCGGATCTCGACCTCCTGGAACCGGCAGGCGAACGACCGCTGCGGCGGCGGGTCCGCCGCGCACGAGGCGAGCAACCGCGCCGCTTCCGGCGATCGGATCCATAGAGCCACCCTTCATCAAGCCTCCTTCGAATCTTGTATACAAAGAACTTGTGAAAGTCAAGCGCGACGTAGCAGGAGCGCGGGCGCAGCACCCGGCGTGGCGGCGCGGCCTATGTGGAGCCGCGAGCGAACCAGGTGAGGCGGCCGACAATCTCCCCGGACTCCGACTGAATGTAGAAGACCTCGTCCCGCGGGCCTTCATCCGTCTCCGGCGGAGACTTGCCGAGGGCATCGGCGATCAGGCCGGAATCGAAGGCAGCCCGCACGTAGCGGAACCAGGGCCGCAGCGATCGGGGGCCCTTGTCCGGAGCGGCATTCTCGATCTCCGAAATCTGTTGCTGATGGATCTTTACCGGATCGCCCTGCCGGTTGGCGACGAGCGTCGCCATGCGAGCCACCAGGATCGAGGAGGCGCCCAGCTCGGCGCGCCGTTCGGACAGCCACCTCCCCGCCTCGATCACGTCCCTCTTGCGCTGATCCATCTCGTCACCTCTCGTTGGTTTCGGCATGTCCTACAAGATATTTGTTGCACTGTCCACGGTTTTCTTGTATCAGAATTCCTCAGCCGATTCCCGCGCCGGTGATGATTCCGGACCGGGCCGCATCGCGTCCGCGCGATGGCTCGGATGCGCAAACTCGCAAGTCGGCGGCAGCAACCGGAGGCACGGAATGGCGAGAAAAGGCAGGAGCAGGAAATCGGGAGATCGCTTTCCGAACGGCAAGCTGCGACCGATCCGCGACCTCGGCAACGATCGCGTCCGCGCGCATCGCGACCTCTATCTGCGTTCCGTGGGGGTCAAGGCGACCGACGACCTCGATTGCGCCCTCGGCCAGGCCCATGCCGCCGGGCTGCTGGAAGGGACGCGGCTGGACGGGCGTGTCCTGCTCGAGCACGGCAAGGAATGGTACAGGCTCTACCGCGCCACGTTCGGCGGCGGCGTGCAGACCCGCAACCTGGAGCGGATCGGCCGGTCCGAGCCGAGCAGCGCCGCGACGCCCACGGATCTGCGCTATCGCGCCTGGGCGGCCGTCGTGGCGCGCCTCACGGCGCGCGAACGGGAATGCCTCAACCTGGTCTGCATCGAATATGGCGACGGCTGGAATCTTCCTCCCTTCCTCGAGCGGCTGATCAATGCCTGGAAGGCGCGGCAGATTCCGCCGCTCTTTTCGGGTGCCTATCTCCCCGTCCGCGGCGACCGGGAACGCCTGGACGCCCTGAAATCTGCGCTGCTGGCCATCGTGGAAGGGAGTCGGGGCCGCCTGGCGAGTTGACGCAAGCCTGGCCGAACGTCGCGGGATCAGCGGCATCCGACGAAAATCTGCACACCGCCAGCGGCCGGCGATCGCCGTTAGCGCGGCATTTACCAACGCCATCGTAGTGAAGGAAGTCGAAGGATATACCAGATGCTGAATTCTACCGGGGTCTCGCCGCGGTCCAACGGCACCATTCCTGAACATCAACGGCGGGTCGACGAGCTCCAGGCTCGGGTCCGCGCCGAGGGCGATACCGCGCGCCCGAAGCTCTTCAAGCTGCCGCCTCCGCGGCCGGATTCCTCGACCGATCCGCTCGATCATCGCATCGCCGAGGAGATCGAGGGAATCCGCCGCCACCTCGATCTGCTGGGCGGAACACTGGTCGGCGACCCGGCCCTGCTGCACCGATACGCCACGCAGCTGCAGTCCATCGACCGGGTCAATCAGCTGCTGGGCCACCTCGCCCGGATCATTGCCTCTGAGCAGAAGGATCTCGCGGTCGACCAAGTGACGCTCCAGGACCTGCGCTCCCGGCTCCTGCGCCAGCAGGTCGACACGCTCACCTCGCCCGATCGCTGATCATTCCGCCGCGCCTCCGGACGAGTCCGGTCATGCTGGATCCGTCCTTCCGCGAAGAAGCCAGTCTCGGATCTGCCGGTTCCGCCGCCATGGTGTTCGCGACCATCAGCGACCGTGCGTCGCGCCCGCGGCAACTCTCCAGACCTTGGCTTGGGCAGCTGGGACCTGTCGGTGCCGGCGTAATCAGGCCTCCATTGCCCGCGATCCACTTACATTGCGGGCTCAAGCGCCGGGCGGCCTAGGGCCGCGATTCGATCGGCCAGGACCGCCTTGCGGAAAGGCTTGGTGAGGCAAAGGAGATCGGCCGGCACGCCCTTCGGATCGGAATAGCCGGAGACGAGCAGCACCGGCAGGTCTGGCAGGCGCGCCCTCGCCAGTATGGCGAGCTCGGCGCCGCTGATACCGGGCATCATATGGTCGGTCACCATCAGGTCGGCGTGTAGCCCGTTGTCCAAAAGCTGGACCGCTTCCTCGCCCGACCCCGCCTCGACCACGCGATAGCCGAGGTCGCCGAGCATCTCTGCGGTGCTCGCTCGCACCAGATCGTGATCGTCGACCAGCAGCACGACGCCGTCATGGGCGAAGGCCGGCTCGGCGCGCGGCGTCGGAGTCGGCACCTCGAAGCGAACGGGTCCGGTCCAGGCCGGCAGCCAGAGCGTCGCCGCGGTGCCTCTCCCGGGCTCGCTCCACAAGGTGAAGGCGCCGCCCATCTGCGAGGTCAGCCCAGCCACCATCGACAGGCCGAGGCCGGTGCCCTTGCCCGCTCCCTTGGTGGAGAAGAAGGGCTCGATCGCCTGCCGCCTCGTCTTCGAGTCCATACCGAGGCCGCTGTCGATGATCGACAGGCGGACATAGGCGCCGGGAACCAGTTCGGCCTCATGATCTGGTCCTGCGATTTCGTTGGCGGCGCGGATGGTCAGGGTGCCGCCCTCGGGCATCGCGTCGCGCGCATTCACGCCGAGATTGAGGATCGCCATCTCAAGTTGATTGCGGTCGGCGAACGCCGGCTCGAGACCCGGCGCGAGGTCGAGCACGATCCGGATTCGCGGTCCGACCGTTCGGGCGATCAGGTCCGCCATGCCCTCGACCAGAGTGGGCAGCTCGACCCGCGCAGGCTGCAGAGCCTGACGTCGGGCAAAGGCGAGCAGGCGCTGGACGAGTGTCTGGGCGCTGGCGGCCGAGCGGAGCGCGCCGTCGATGAGCCGCCGCTCGCGATCGCCGACGGCGCTCTGGCGCAGCAGATCGAGATTGGCGAGGATCGGCGTGAGCACGTTGTTGAAGTCGTGTGCGATCCCGCCGGTCAGCTGGCCCATCGCCTCGACCTTCTGCGCCTGGCGCAGCGCCGCCTGCGCCTCGAGGAGCTCCGCGGTGCGCTCCGCCACATGCAGTTCCAGCGTCTCGTTCAGGCGCTCGAGCTTGCCCTTGGCACGCTTCTGCTCGGTGAGGTCGACCAGGGCGCCGTGGAGGTGGATGGGTCGACCAGCCGCGTCGGCGACCGCCTCGCCGCGAAGGTGAAGCCAATATTCGCAGCCGTCGCCGCGCATCACCCTGAATTCATACGCGAACGGCGAGCCGGACACGGCGCCGGCGCGGACGGCCTCCTCGAGGCCGGACAGATGGCCGGAGTCGATCCGCGCGCGCCAGATCTCGGCCGGCAGGGTCAGTGTCCGGGCCGGGAGGCCGACCAACGACGCGGCCATTGCCGAAAGCGTGCACTCCATCGTGTCGAGCGGGACGTACCAAGACCCGACGCGGCCCGCCTCGCAGGCGAGCCGGTGCATGTCCGCCTGCCGGCGAAGCGCTTCCTCATGGTCGGGCGGCGTCGTCGGGTGCGGCGGCGACGCGGACGAGCGTCGCCGTCTCGGCCGCGCCGGTTCTGCGGTCGGGAGTGTCGCCTTGGAAGGCCGCTCAATTCGCATCGGGACCTCGCGGTCTATGCCCCCGCTTGGTGCCGGGAATCCTGATCCGAAATCGTTAACGAAATGTTAAAGCCCGGAGGCGCGGGCGTTCACGCGGCGCGCGGGAAGGCGATTGCGGCGTTGTCGCGGACGAACGATGCCAGCTGATCGAGAGGCAGCGCCTGAGCGTAGCGGAAGCCCTGAAGGCTGTCGCAGCCAGCGTCGAGGGCAATCGTCTCCTGGCCGCGGCTCGATATCCCCTCGGCGGCGACCTCGAGCCCGAGACTGTGGCCGAGCGACACCGCCGCGCGGATGATCGCCAGATTGTGGTTGAGGTGCGCGGCGCCGATGAATCCGCGGTCGAGCTTGATCTTCTGGACCGGGAAGCGGCTGAGATAGCTCAGCGAGGAATAGCCGGTGCCGAAATCGTCGAGCGCGATGGTGAAGCCCATCTCGCGCATCTCGCGCATCTCGCGCTCGTAAAGCAGGCCGTGCTCGATCAGCAGGTTCTCGGTGATCTCGAGCTCGAGTCGTTCCGGAGCGACTCCGGCCTGGTCGGCGAGGCAGCGCAGCCGCTGGGGCAGCCCGGCAGTGCGGAACTGAGCCGGCGACAGGTTGACCGCGAAGACCAGGTCGGGAAGCTCGCGCGCCGCCTGGCAGGTCCGGACAAAGACGAACTCGCCGACCGCGTCGATGAGGTTGCATTCCTCGGCGAGCGGGATGACCTCTGCCGGACCGATCGCGCCGAGGACGGGATCGGTCCAGCGCAGCAGCGCCTCGGCGCCGACGATCCGGCCGTGACGGGACAATTGCGGCTGGAAATGGACGTCGAGCCCTTCGCCGTCGGCAAGCGCGCGGCGCAGGGCGATCTCGACGCGGTCGCGGCGCTGGACCGCCTCGTCCATCGCGTCGGTGAAGATACGGTAGCAGTTCCGCCCGTCGGCCTTGGCCTGGTACATGGTGATATCGGCCTTGCGCAGCAGGTCGGCGGGGTTGTCGCCGCCGCGCGTCATCACCGCGCCGATGCTGACGCCGACCCGCGCCTCGCGGCCGGCAATGTCGAAGGGCAAAGCGAGCCCGTCGATGATCGAGCGGCAGATGGTGCCGACATTGCCTGAGCTCTTTGGGTCGACCAGCAGGATGGCGAATTCGTCGCCGCCGACTCGCGCGACGGTATCGGTGTCGCGCAGCAGGCCCTGGAGGCGCCCAGCGACCTCCTGCACGAGCGTGTCGCCGGCGACGTGGCCGAGCGTATCGTTGACCTGCTTGAAACGGTCGAGATCGAGAATGAGCAAGGCGGCGGTCTCGCCGGTGCGCCGGTAGCGGCCGACGACCTGCTCCAGCCGGTCCTCGAGCAAAGCGCGGTTGGCGAGGCCGGTGAGCTGGTCGTGAAGCGCCTGATGCTGGGCCGCGAGCTCGCGCTTCTCCAGCTCCTGCACCAGCTCGACCAGCGAATGGTAGAGGGTGGACATGACCAGGGTGACGGCGACGGCGGAGGTGAGCACGATCGGCCAGATCGTGTGGAACAGCCGAGGGTCGGGGACGGCGCCGCGGACCAGGCTGATCGTCGCGAAGCTGGTAAGCGCGATCGTCGCAATCGCCGCGGCCACGATCGGCGGGCCAAGCTTTCGAGAATATCCCACGTCCATCCCCGGCTAGTCGCGCGCCAAGAGTAAAGGAGAGGCGTTAAGAAGGGATTTCGGCGACGGCGAGCGTAGCGGCCTGATCAGCCTGTGGGCTCAGGAAGCGAGCCAGCGGTGGAGGTCGCCGGGCGGGATGACCTGGTTGAAGCTGATCCCGCAAAAGCCGTCCCGGTTCCAGCGCACCACCCCTTCGAGCGGCCGAAAGCCTTCGAGGGTGAGGATGACCGGCGTGCCATTTTCGAGCGGGTGGTCGCATACCACCCTCACGCCGCCCTGCGAGATGCTGCGGGCGTCGGCGAAGGAGATTTCGGAACCGGTGCGGATCATCGCGAGTCGGTCGACCTGGAGGCGGGGCAGGCGCAGCCGCCAGCCCGGCTTCGGCGGCGGCGGGGCGAGAATGTCGCTGATTTCGACCGGACGGTCGAACCGGATCCCCGCATTGCCGTCGCGGGCCCAGACGATGCGGCCGGCCAGCTGCCGGTCCGCCCGCAGCTCGATCGCGATCGGCTCGCCCGGCTCGACGTCGGAGAAGACACGGACCATCAGCCCTTCCGTGGCGATGTTGCGGACCATGCAGAGCTGGCGCGAATCGCCGCCGCGGACGAGCACGCCCACCCGCAGAATCGCCGAGTGGCGCAGCCCCGCTCGCCTGTCGTCTTGGCCCGCCGCGGCCGGCATGGGCGGCTGCCCCGACGTTTCCCGATAATGTCCGGCCATGCCTTCGGCTGCTCCGCACGTGAGCCGCGGTCATGGCGCTCGAGCGCACTACAAAGCGTTCCCGGCGAGGGTGAACGGCGCGATAACCACCGCCGCGCAGCGGTGCTGCGGCGCGGATTTCGCGGAATCGTCCCGATCCGGATCAGCGGCGTGCATGCACAAGCCGAGCCGCCCCGACCCTGTACAGCTCTGGCCTCGACTGATATCGTCTTGTGAAGGGAGTCGGGCCAATTGAACTCCCGCAGCTGGCAAGCAACCTTGGGCCCCGGAACCCTTTCCCGGGGTCTTTTCTTTGTCCCCCAGCTAGCGTCCGGACGCGATGCGCCTCTCCTGCGCGCTGAGGCGGGAGGCCGTTTCGGCGGCATCGGTTGCGAAAGCCGATTGATCGGCGGTCAGGCCCGGTTGTCGTTGGCCGGGAGCAGGTTCCAGCGGCGGTCGCTCCCCGCCGATTCGCCCCGGCAACGCGCCAGGGCATCGGCGAGAAGCTCGGGATCGGCATCCCACCACGGCTGAAGCGCCTGGAGGGCGTCGACCAGCACTGGTCGGGCGAGAAACCCTGCGGCCTCGACGAGGAGCTCACCGACGACGTCCCCCTTCAGGGCGTTCAGGAGCGGCCGCAGCGCGCGTTCGTCCTGCCGACGAGCCAGGCCCCACAAGGCTTCGCACCGCGTATCGAAATCCGCGTCGTCGATCCTGTCAATCAGCGCCTGCCTGATGACCGGATCGTCGTCGTCTCGCGCCGCCAGCGCGAATGTCGCGCAGTCCCGCACCCGTTCGTGAGGATCGCGGGACAATGAAAGAAGCGTCCTGGTCTCCCAGGCCTCGAGCGGCCGTGCGCGGAACAGCACGAGCTTGTTCTCGGCCGAATGCTGATCGCCATCATCGTCCACGAGCAGGCGCGTAACGGCCTTTCGCTCCAGCGGGAAGTGGCTCGGCTGGCGGGCGACCCGGAGTGGCCTCGGCCCCAAAGAGTAAGCCCCGCCGTTTTTGACGCGGCGGGGCTCCCTGAGGGCACTTTCCCGAAGGAAGAATGCCCCCATTTCCATTCGGTCTCGCGACCGAGTGGACAGCTAATCAACGGATCTTCCAGGCTCCGGTTCCGGCGTTCGCAAAGACTCTTGTGCACAAGTCTGTGAATAAGCCGCACCGAAGCCTTGCGCCGCCGGTCATCGGGCGGATCAGCCCGTTCCGGCCTGCCGCGAGCGCGCCAGTTGAAGCTCGATCCGCTTGAGCTCGCGCATCAGCCGGTCGGCGTGGATGTTCGGCCACATCGCCATCTTGATCATCGTCGCGACGATCAGCAGCACCGCCGAAGGCAGCCCCCATCGCAGCTGCGACACCGCGTCTCCCGACTCGAAGAACATCCATGCCGCATAGACTCCGGCCAGGAACAGCACGCCCTGCACGACCATCAGCAGACCGTTCACCCAGCCGAGCCTCCCGGAGAACAGCCCGAAGGCAAGGCCGAAGAAGCCGGGCTCCTGGCCGATCCGGGCCAGGATCTCCTGCTCCTCGCGGGCGAGCGCCTCCTCGATCAGTCCGTCCACGTCCCGCATCATTCGTCTCCTTCAAAAGCGCCGCGCAGCTTGCGCCGCGCGTGCATGAGGCGGGTCTTCACCGTGCCCGCCGGCACGTCGAGAGCGACCGCCACTTCGGCGACGCTCATGTCCTCGAGATAGAAGAGGGCGACCGCGGCCTGCTGCTCGGGCGGCAGGCTCGCCAGCGCCCGATGCACGGCCGCAACGTCCAGCGCCGAAGGCGGCTCGGCGCCCTCGTTGGCCGGCATGGCGGCCATCTCCTCCGCCAGCCGTCGCTCGCCGCGATTGCGCACGATTGTGCGGGCGCAACGCCGCGAGACGATCCGATAGGCCCAGGCGCGAAAGGCGCCCTCGTCGCGCAGCCGGGACAGGCCGCGCAGCATCTCGGCCCAGCTCTCCTGCACCGCGTCCTTCGCGGCGTCCTCGTCGCGCAGCAGCCGCCAGGCGTGGGCGACGAGCTTGCCGTGCCAGCGCCGGACCAGCAGACCGAACGCCTCCCGGTCGCCGAGTCGGGCGGAGGCGACGAGATACGCATCGAGGATGCGCGCCTTCTCTGCTGCCATCGCTGCCTCCCGCCCCTTGGTTCACGGATACTAGGTGCCCGGCAATCGCAGAACGGTTCAATCGGCTCCGGTTCCAGCGCGATTCCCATGGGCGAATCCCGCAGGGCAGAGCGCGCGGCACGCATCCGCGTCGCCATCGATACGATGCCCAAACGGCATTTCCGCGGATTCGACCTCTCGCCTACACTCGCGACGAAAGGATCGAAGAACGGCGGGATTCTATTGGCCGTCGATCGGTATTGTCACAGGCGGCGCGGTTGTCGCGGCCTTCGTCGTGGGTCTGGTGCAACGACGATGGAGCCTGCGGGCGCTTTATGTTTCGATCGGCAGCCTGGTGATCGCCATTCTGCATATGGTAGCGCCGTTCCGGGCTACGCTGGATCCCGACTATCCCGGCTACAGCTTCGGGCTGATTGCCCTGGAGCGAGGCGCTGGTCGGCGCGGTCGCGGGCTTCTCGTACTTGGCCTGAGCTGGTCGGTGAAGAAGGCGAGAGCCGGCTGAATCCGCCGCGAATCCGGCGGCGGGTTATCCTTCGCCTGTTCAGCATTTGGACCATCGGGCGACTGGAATGAAACGCCCGATGCTCCATTTTGCTTGGCTTGCTGCTTTTGCCTTGTCCACTTGACCGAGCGTCGCCGTCGCCGTCGCCGCCGCTGGCGGTCAGGCAGGCCCCGGCTGGGTCGGTTCGATGGATCGGCCGTTCCGGCCTCGCTTTCCTGCGATCAGACGCTGCCGTCCGCAGCCTTCGTCCCGAGGTCGGCAGTGGTCGACGTGCTCGTCGTCGTCTGGATCCTGGTCGCTGCTTCGCGGATCTTCTGGACGGCGGGCAGACCGCCGCTGATGTCGTCGAGCTGGGCGTCCTCGATCAATTCGGGCTTCTTCTTGTCGGCCATGGTCATCCTCCCTGAGCGGGGCTGTCCTCGACCGTTCCGCTGAGCGCGACGACAGACGCGACAACCGGTCCCTGCGTAACACCGCCGGTCCCGGCTGGCCAAGGGATTCGAGGCTTTGTCGCCGCCCGGCAAATGCCGGCAGACGACAGGTTAGGGTCTGGACCCTGGTTATTCGCCATGCTCAGAGGACCCCCGCCGCGAGCGCCACGCCGGCGCCCGCCGATACGAGGCCGACGGCGCGGGCGATCATTCGGCCGGACGGCAGCGCCTTCTCCGCGAGCACCAGGGCCGCGATCGCGGCAATCCAC
>Ga0299914_10001595_pt1 | contig 15161 bp, 11 predicted proteins | sample RVTome_10_FD_201361 | JGI IMG/M metagenome (GOLD analysis project Ga0299914, IMG submission 201361) | Soil microbial communities from uranium-contaminated site in the Upper Colorado River Basin, Wyoming, United States - RVT153D57 (version 2) ...
CCGGGAGGATGCAGGACAGCACGGCCTCGCCGTCCATCAGGACCGTGCAGGCGCCGCAATCGCCCTTGTCGCACCCCTGCTTCGACCCCGTGAGACCGAGGGCGTAGCGGAGTGTCTCGAGCAGGGTGAAATGGGTCGGGACCCCGACCTCGTGACGGTCCCCGTTGATCCGGAGCTCGACGATCGCGCGCATGGGTGGAAGCTGACCGCGGACCGGACCGCCGGCAAGCGAGCGCGCGGCGCTCCCTCCGCTGCCGCCGCCGTCCCTCGAACCGTGCGCGTGACGTCTCGGAGGGCCGCGGGAGGCGCAAACGGCGACTGGCGCGAGGCTTGCTTTTTCTTTTCCCGACACACACGTCCCCCCGGGCGCCGGCGCGCCGGAGGGCACGAAATCGCGGCTTCGCGGACGATTCCCGGAAGTCGTGCCCGCGCATCGGATTGCAGAATGGCCGGAAGGGCGCAAAATCCGCGACGGCGGTCGGATCGAGCGGCGCTCAAGCCGATCCCGACCTGGTCGTCCAGACCGCTGTGGGAGGGTCTGGCGATCGCGATCGTCGCGGTGTGCGCCGCGGTCTACGGCGCGGTCATAAGCGGTCGCGAGCGGGCCGCCCAGGCGCCGCTCGAGAGCATGCGCGAGGGGCTCGAGCTTCTCGCGATCGAGCGCGACGTCTCCCTCGCCGCCCACGACGTCGTCGCCGAGCTCACGATGGCCATGTACGAGGGGGGGCACGAGGCGGAGATCCAGACCGGGATGGCCGGGCTCCGGGTCGCGATGGAGGACGCCGCGGCACGTCTGGCGGCGCGGCCGCCGTCGGACAGCTGGCGGCTCACGCATGCGCAGATGACCGCCTCGACGGCCGAGGCCCTCGAGGCGTTCGAGGAACCGCGGACGACGGGCGAGGCGCTCGCCTGGATCGACGAGTACCTGTACGGCTTCAAGCGCGTCATCCCCACCGACAATCTCGGCGAGTGGGCCGCGCTTCTCGAGGTCGCGACCTGGGTCCAGGAGACCCCGCTCGTCGTGCGCGACTATCTCGACGGCGCGATGGCGCGCGAGTGGGTGCTGGAGGGGCGAGCCCCGGCCGACTCGGCCCTCGTGGACGAGTACCGCTACGTGCTGGCGATGTGGCGGCGTCTCAGGGAATCGCACGGGGAGCAGGCCCGCGAGTATTCGCTGTTCGAGGAGTATCTCGAGCCCGAGCGCGCCGCGGAAGCGGACTCGGTGACCGGACGTCTGTTCGAGCGCGTCGTGGAGCACCCGGCGGTGGCCCGCATCGACCGCGAAACACCGTTCCTGCTCGGGCTGACGAACCGTCACGAGTATGAGTCGGTGGAGGAGATCTACCGGCGGCGAAACGAATGGGTACGCGGCCTGGCCGGGCGGACCGAGGCACTCCGACAGCACGCGATGGGGCTCCTCGACAGGGCGCTGGAGCGCTCGACCCGTCGCGGGCTCGCGGCACGGGTGGGGGCCGGTCTCGCGGTCCTGCTCGCGTTCCTGTTCGCGCTGCGGCTCATCCAGAGCCGCCTGCGGGTCGACACCCAGATCCGCTCGGCCTTGGAGCGGGATGTCCTCACCGGTCTGGCGAACCGCTACGCGCTCTTCTCGACCGCCCCCGAGCGGCTCATGGACCCATCCTGGGGCCACTTCGCGCTCATTCATCTCGATCTGGACGACTTCAAGTCGATCAACGACGAGCACGGGCACCACATCGGCGATGGGGCCCTGGTCGCGTTCGCGGAGGCCATGCGCGCCGCGGTGCGATCCGCGGCCGACTTCGTGTGCCGGATCGGGGGCGACGAGTTCGTCATCCTGCTCCACCGGCTGAAGGAGCCGGAAGCGGAAGTCGAGGCGGTCGTCGACCGGCTCCGCGAGCGGCTCGAGGAGCCCGTCGTGCTGGAGGAGGTCACGCTGGACCTGCACTTCACGGCCGGGGTCGCGGTGGCCCGCGAGCCGACCGAGCTCGAGGAGCTGCTCGTGGAAGCCGACCTCGCTCTGCTCGACGCGAAGGAGCGCGGCCGCGACGTGGCGCGCTTCTTCCGACGGAAGCTCGGCCGGCGCATGATCCACGAGCTTTCCACCGCGCTCGGAAGCGGCGATCTCCGCTGCTCGTTCCAGCCCCAGTTCGACATGGAGAACGGCCGCGTCGTCGGGCTCGAGGCGCTGGCCCGCTGGCGGCGGGAGGATCGCCTCGAGGTGCCGGCGCAGAGCCTCATCGACGCGCTCGAGTGGCTGGGCGCCTCGCGGGACTGGCTGCGCGTGGCGATGCAGGACATCGAGCGGGCGTGGCTCGTGTCCCACGACTGGTTCGAGGGCCGCATCTGGCTGAACCTCATGGGCTGCGACCTCGAGGACGTCCCTGCGGATCACCTGCTCGAGATCCTGTCGGGCACCCGCGTGCCACTGGACCGGCTGGGGGTCGAGGTGACGGACGGCGTGGCGCGCGCCCGGTTCGGTCACGTGGCCGAGCGGTTGGAGGCGTTGCGCGAGGCCGGGATCCGGGTCGCGCTCGATGACGTGGGACACGACCGCGTGCCGCTGCTCCATGTGACCGAGCTCCCGATCGATCTGGTGAAGCTCGACCGCTGTCTGATCACCGGCATCGACACCCAGGCGCCGCTGCGCGCGGTCGTCGAGTCCCTGTCCGACCTCTGCCGCCGCCTGGACCTCGGTATCCTGGCCGAGGGCGTGGAGACGGTCGAGCAGGAGGCCGTGCTCCGGAAGCTCGGCATCCGCCTCGTCCAGGGCTTCCTGTTCGCGCGCCCGATGGGCGTGGCCGAGCTGGAGGACTTCCCGAACCGTCGAAATCCCGCCCAGAACACCGACAGCGTCGCCTGACAACCTCGAGGGCGGACCTTCCGTCGACGCTGGCGGCAGCGGAGTGACCGGACGAGCCTGCGGATCGTCAGCCTGACGACGCCTGCGACCCCCGGTGGGAAACGCGCGGCCCCGCGCGTTGTATGGTTGTACAATGCGGAGAGCTCGCTCCTCGACGAATCGGAACCCCATGCGCCCTTCGATCCGAATCACCACGCTCGTCACGATGGCCCTCGCGCTTCCGGCGCTGGCCCCCGCGCTCGCGGGCCAGTCCCGGGACCGCGATCGCCCGATCGACCGCTGGCTCGTGACCTCGGGGCCGGCGGACGTGGGCGCCGCGGCCTCCTCGCTGATCGCGGCGGAGGACCGGCGGTTCCCGGACCGCGCCGTCGAGATCGGGCCGGGGACCTGGCGGCTGGTGCGCGACGACGGCGCCGCGGCCTTCCGGTTCGAGGGGGGCGACGGGGCGACGCTCGCCCACGTCTACGTGAAGAGCGGGACCGAGGGTGAGATCGAGCTCGACGTGACCACGCCCGGGTGCGACGCGTCGCGCGTGTGGCTCAACGGCCAGGCGCTCGGCGGCGCACCGTCGCCATGGACCGTCCGGCTGGCGGACGGGTGGAATACGCTCCTCATCGGTCTCCCGCCGAGCTGCCCCCCGGAGGTATCCGCGCTCCTGCGCGAGGCGCGCATCCCGCTCGCCCGCGATCGCCGTCCGCTCGACCCGGCCCGTCTGCGCATCCAGGCGTCGCGCCCACCGGGCGTTCGCCCGAATCTGCCGGCCGGGACCGTCACGCTCGGAATGCCGCGGCCCGTCCACCTCGTGTGGCGGGCCGGCGCCGACCGGCTCGAGGCGCAGGTCGAGTACACGGTCACGGCGTGGGGGGGCGAATCGGGTGACTCCGGGCCCCAGCGACCGGACACCGGAGAGGACCGCAGCGCGCCACCGTCCATCGACCTCACGGGCGAATGGTCGATCACGCTCTACCTCCCGATGGGCGCCGAGCAGCTGCGCGCGGATCTCGAGATGGACGAGGACGGCCGGCTCCAGGGCGACCTCGATGGCGAGCGGATCGACGGCTCCCTGCGGGACGGCTGGGTGAGTGGGGACCGTTTCGGGTGGAGCACGCGCTGGTCGGGGCCCGGCCGGGGATTCGACGTGATGTTCGTGGGGCGCGTCGAGGGCGACGCGATGAGCGGCACGCTCGAGTTCGAGCGGCCCCCCGACGCCGAGACCCGCCAGGGGTTCGAGTCGGACTTCGGGTTCGAGGGACGCCGCGGTACCGGCGAGGAGGCGGAGGCGGAGCGGGACACGACCGGAGAGACCGACGAGCCGGCCCGAGCCCGAGCCCGCCGGCCCGGAGCGCGGCCGGGGTTCGGGCCGCCGGCCGACGCCGAGGCCCTGCACGCGCAGATCCGCCGGCAGCTCCTGCCGCCCCGGCGCCCCGGGACGCCGGCGCCGGCATCCGTCTCGCTCGAGCTGCGCTTCGACGGCGAAGAGCTGGTCGACTCGACGCGCGGGCTGCGCCCGGCCCGCGTGTTCACGCTGAGCGGCACGGTGCCGTTCGGGAACGTGCGGGAAGCGGCCCTCGATGACCGCGGGCTCCGCGCCCGGATCGGGTGGAGGGAGACGACCGTGGAACGGGAGGCGCGGCTTCCGGCCGAACCCGTGCTCGAGGCGTTCCACGCCCCGATCACGCTCGCCACTCCCGATTCGGCGGGGGGCGGACCGCTCGAGGGGTCCTTCCGGGTGCCCGATGAGCTCGACGGCTTCACGCTCCGCACGCTCGAGGGCGAGTGGCGCGTGGACGGGGAGGCGTCGAGCGACGAGACGCTCTGCAGCCCCTGCCGGAAGGGGAGCCGGATCGAGATCCGGGTCACCGGTACCGACGTGGCGAGGGTCCGGGTGGCCGACCCCGGATACCCGGAGGCACGGAGCTCGGCGGGCGCGCCCCCCGCGGAGGCGTGGCTCCGGGCGCTCTCGAATCCGCGCCGGTACCGGGAGATGGCCGGCGAAGGCGGCTTCTAGCGGTAGCGGGGCCGCTCGGCGCCGGCCGCCGGAACGTCTTCCGCGGAGGCGTCCTCGTCGGGCGCCGTCTCCGCGTCGGCCCCCGTCGCCGGCGTCTCCAGGTCGCCCTCGGTCGCCGGTGTCTCCACGAGCTCGGCCGCGCCCTCCCGCCCACTCCTTCCCTCCGCTCCGCCGTTCGCCCTCGTCTCCTCGACGCTCCGGCGCTCCCTCGCCGCAGGGCCGGCGCTCTCGGTGACGGCGGCGGTCGGATCGGGTGTCCCGGTGGGGGCTCCGCCGCCGGGAGCGGGCGGGGCGATCACCGGCTCGGGCCCGGGTGCGGACTCGGAGGACGGTGCCCCGGCGGACGACGTGGCCGGCCCCGACACGGCCGATCCGGACGCGGCGCCCGCCGCGCGCGAGCCGGCCGTTCCCCAGCGGGACTCCCGCTCGGCCACGTCGAGCTCGCGCTGGATCTCGTTCATCCCGCGCTTGAACTCGCGGATGGCCTTCCCCATCGATCGGCTGATCTCCGGCAGACGGCGAGGACCGAACACGATCAGGATGAGCATCCCGATCACCAGCATCTCTCCGAACCCGATTCCGCTGAACCCCGGCATATCCGCTCTACATCAAAGGTGCGGCGACGATTCGAGACGCGTCAGTGCGCGAGCGCCTTCAGCACATCCTCGCCGTAGAACATGCCGATGTACCTGGCCTGAATCGGGGTGACGCGCCTCACCGCCCAGATGAGCTCGACGTGGTTCGGCTCGCGCGGCGCCCCGGGGAGCGACATCCCGCACTCCTCGGGAAGCCGGTCCGCCTTCCGCAAGTTGCACTTGCTGCACGCCGTGACCACGTTCGTCCACCCGTTGTCTCCCCCGCGGGAGATGGGCGTGATGTGGTCGCGCGTGAGCGACTCGCGGTACCCCAGCTCCTTCCGGTGCCGTCCGCAGTACTGGCAGCGGTACCCGTCCCGGGCGAAGAGGAAGGTGTTCGTGACCTGGCGCCGGAAGCGCCGCGGCACATGGATGAACCGGACCAGCCGGATGACGATGGGGGAGTCCATCTGCACCGATTCGGATCGAATCGGACGCAGCGGATCCACCTCCAGCGGCTCGGCTTTCTCGTCGATGACAAGACGGATCGCCCGCCGGACCGGAATGATCGTCAGCGGCTCGTACGAGGCGTTCAATGCCAGGCAGCCCATACCCTCATCCTCTGTGCTGTCGGTCGCGAATATTCAATCGCGCGGCCCACGGACTGTCAAGCTCTGGTACCCCGGCGAGACCTGAATGGATCACCCGGAACGTCGCCCCCCGACAGGCGATTCGGGCGCCCCCGAGGCCCGGGTGTGCGAGGTCGCGCTCGCGCGGCCCTTCCTCGGCACGCTCGCCTACGAGATCCCGGATTCCCTCGCCGCACGGATCGGGCCGGGGAGCCGGGTGATGGTGCCCCTCGGACGGCGCGGGGCCGTAGGGATCGTCGATCGCCTCGGCTACGGCGAGCACCGCACCGAGGTCCCACGCAGCCTCAAGCGGGTGAGCGCGGTGCTCGACGAGGAGCCGGTGGCGGATGCCGCGCTCCTCTCGCTCTGCCGCTGGCTCGCCGGCTACTACGTGGCCCCCCTGGGCGTGGTGCTCAAGACGGCCCTCCCACCGGGGCTCATGGGCGGGCGGGCGGCGCGCGGAGAGGGACCGCGCGAGAAGACGGAGCGCATCGTCCGTCTGACCGGACGGCTCGAGACGCTCGTCGAGCGCGACGAGGCGTTCGGCCGCGCCCGACGCCAGCGCGAGGCGTACGAGACGCTCGAGACGCTTGACGGGGTGGCGTCGGTGCGACACATGACGACGCGGCTGGGCTTCGGCCGCTCGGTGCTCGAGGGGCTCGTGGAGCGCGGGCTCGCGGAGCTCGACGAGCGGCCGGTGGAGCGCGACCCGTTCGCGGGGACGGCTCCGCCGGCCCCGACGCTCACGCCCACCCGCGAGCAGACCGCGGCCCTCGAGACGCTGCGCGGGCTCGCGGATGCGGGAGAGGGGAAGGTCGCCCTGCTGCGCGGCGTGACGGGCTCCGGGAAGACGCTCGTATACCTCGAGCTCCTCGAGGGTCTCCTGGCACGCGGCCGCGGCGCGATCGTCCTCGTCCCCGAGATCTCGCTCACCCCGCAGACCGTGGAACGGTTCCGGGCGCGGTTCGGGGATCGCGTGGCGGTGCTCCACTCGGGTCTCTCCGACGGCGAGCGCTTCGATGCGTGGAACGCGCTCCGCGAGGGCCGCAAGCGGATCGCCATCGGCCCGCGCTCGGCCGTGTTCGCGCCGGTGCGGGACCTCGGCGCGATCGTCGTCGACGAAGAGCACGACTCGAGCTACAAGCAGTCCGACACACCGCGCTACCACGCACGCTCGGTGGCGATCGTACGCGCCAACCTCGAGCGCGCCCTGTGTGTGCTGGGGTCCGCCACACCGGCGCTCGAGAGCTGGGACAACGCGCTCTCCGAGCGTTACGAGCTGCTCCAGCTCGAGCACCGGGTCACCGGCCAGGGGCTTCCCCGGGTCGAGCTGATCGACCTCCGGACGGCGATCGAGGAGGCGCGGGACGGCGCCACCCCGAGTGACGGGTCCGCCCCGGGAGGGGCGTCCGTCGCCGACGGATCCGCCACACCCGGAACGCGCGGCGGCCCCGGGGACCCCGCGCCCGGCGAGTCCGGGCCGCTCATCTTCTCGCCGCGCCTGGCGGTGGCGATCCGCGAGCGGCTCGGGCGCGGCGAGCAGGCGATCCTCCTCCTCAACCGGCGCGGCTACGCGACGTTCGTCGAGTGCATCGGGTGCGGGAAGGTGTGGAGCTGCCGGAGCTGCTCCGTGTCGCTCACCTACCACCGGCGCCGCCGCCGTCTGGTGTGCCATCACTGCGGATACGAGCAGGATCCGCCGGCGCGTTGCGACGAGTGCGGGGCGCCCGATCCGCGCTTCACCGGGGTCGGCACGGAGCAGGTGGAGCGCCGCGTGGCCGAGCTCTTCCCCGACGCCCGGGTCGCCCGCATGGACCTCGACACGACCGGCACGAAATGGGCGCACTTCGAGATCCTCGAGGCGGTACGGCGACACGAGATCGACCTCCTGCTCGGGACGCAGATGATCGCCAAGGGCCTCGACTTCCCCGACGTCACGCTGGTCGGGGTCATCAACGCGGACGTCGGTCTCCACCTCCCCGACTTCCGCGCGAGCGAGCGCACGTTCCAGCTTCTCGAGCAGGTGGCCGGGCGCGCCGGACGCGGAGCGGGACCGGGGGAGGTGCTGGTCCAGACGTTCCGCCCCGGCCATTTCGCGCTCGAGCGCGCCGCCGCCCACGACTACGTGGGGTTCGCGGAGCGCGAGCTCGAGGACCGCCGCGAGCCGGGTTACCCGCCGTTCCGACGTCTCGCGAACCTCGTCATCTCGGGGACACGGGAAGAGCGCGTGGCGGAGGAGGCCGACCGCCTCGCCGAGTGGACCCGCGGGCTGGTCGAGGACCGTGGCATCGAGGGGATCGACGTGGTCGGTCCGGCCCCCTGTGCCATCGATCGGCTGCGCGATCGGTGGCGCTGGCACTTCCTGCTCAAGGCCGAGCGCGCCGCCACGCTGGGCGCCGTGCTCAGGTTTCTCGCCGAGCGACACGGCCAGCCGAGCTCGGATCTGCGCGTGGAGATCGACCGCGATCCCGAGTCCCTGCTCTGAACGACCCCCGACCCGTTCGGGCGTCCCGCGTGGCGGCGCCGCGGTCCGGTGGGGGGGGCGCGACCGCCGGATCGGCTTGTTCCCGCGGCTCGCGGCCCTCAAGTTGTCGATCTGCCCGAAACTGGCGTCCACGAAGGAGCGGCGATGAGCGAGTCAAACGGCGAGCGGATCAAGGTCATGGTCCGCTGGGTCCAGATCCTGGACAACCTGGAGCCGGCCTACAAGGAAAAGGGCGAGTTCGTCTTCAAGTCCGTCGTGTCGAGCGACAACCTCGGCGGCGTCCGCAAGGAAGGGCGCTATCCCGCCACCGGTCACATCTCGATCTCCGACCAGCCCGTCTTCAACCGCGAGATCCTGAACTGGGTGATCTTCGAGGGCCAGGTGAAGGACCACCTGGTCGTCGAGCTGTACGGCGAGGAGCTCGACAAGCTCAGCGCCAACGACATGCTCGACACGTACCGGCGCGAGTTCCGTGGACCCGTCCAGGGCTGGCTGGGGACGTATGGGCCCGGCGCGGACATGACGGCCGAGGAGATGGAGCACAGCGATGACCCCGAGATGATGGGCAACTGGCGGATCTGCCTGTTCATCGACCGGGCGTGAGCCCGCGCGGCACCGGGCCGCGTGACGGACGGACGGGGCGCGGCCGCGACGGTCGAGCCCCGTTTTCTTTGGAGATGGGTGCACCGGAGCTGTCGCGTCTCCCGTTTCCTCGAGCTCGTTTCTTTGAGACGGCTCCTGGGATTCGCTATCGTGCCGGTGGACGGGCGCCCGATCCCGGGCGACCCGAGGGAGGTCGGCCGCTGGAGCGAGTGGCCGACTCGACTCCCCCGAGCAGGAGCCGTATGGAGATGAGGATGGGTCGAGATTCGAACCGCGGCGCCGCATGGATCGGCGCCTTGCTCGCGTCGGTCGCCCTCACCGGGTGTGGTCCCGGCGGGGCGCTACCGGCGGATGCCGCCCCGCAGACGATCGCCGCGCTCGAGACCTGCCGCGGCCAGTCGGGCGACGCGAAACAGGACTGCTACGAGCCGCGTCTGCTCGCGGAGCTCGACGAGGCGGGCGTCCGAGCCGCGCTCGACATGCTGTCGGACATCGCGGCCGCCGACCGCGAGGTCGAGCGCGACGCGCACGTGTACACGCACGCGATCGGGATCGAGTCCTACGACCCCGATCGGCCGGTAGGCGAGGTGTTCGCCGAGTGCACCGAGCTCTTCCAGTCGGGGTGCTACCACGGCGTGATCCAGGCCCACTTCGTGGCTCGCGGCGCCGTGAACGAGACCACCGTGCGCGAGATGTGCGACTCGTTCAAGCAGCCGGGAGCCGACCGTTTCCTCCTCTTCCAGTGCCTGCACGGCATGGGGCACGGGCTCGTGATGATCTACGACCACCACCTGCCGCGGGCGCTCGAGGACTGCGACCTGCTCGAGGACGGCTGGGACCGGGAATCCTGCTACGGCGGGGCGTTCATGGAGAACGTGGTGGCGGCTACGAACCCGCACCACGCCGCATCGGAGCTGGCGTCGGAGGACCACGGCGACCACGCGATGGCGGACGCCGGGGCCGATGACGCCTCGGATGCCGACGCCCCGGCGCACGAGCACGCCGCAATGACCTTCGCCGTCGATGATCTCGAGCCGTTCGACCCGCTCCGCGAGGATGATCCCCATTACCCATGCTCGATCCTCGACCGGCGCTACCTGACGGCCTGCTACATGATGCAGACGTCGGTCATGTTGTGGTTCAACGGGAACGACATCGGCGAGGCGGCGGACGCCTGCGCGGAAGCGCCCGAGAACTGGCGCAGGACGTGCTTCCAGAGCCTGGGCCGCGATGTGAGCGCGAGGACCCTCCAGGACCCGGACGAGTCGCTCGAGGAGTGCGGCAAGACGCCCGAGGAGTACCGCGGGTGGTGCTACACCGGGCTCGTGAAGAACTTCGTCGATCTTACCGCGACCTTCGAGGACGGGTTCGCGTTCTGCCGTCTCATCGAGGAGGAGTACAAGCCGCGCTGCTACGAGGCGATGGGCGAGGAGATCGGGATCCTCCGCGCCACGCAGGCCGACAAGCGTGAGGAATGCTCGGTCTCGGAGTCGTTCGAGCTCGAGCAGCGCTGCCTGTACGGCGCCCGCGTCCGCACGTAGCGGACGAGCCGCCCCCCGGGGCGGCGCCCCCCGGGAACGCCAGGGTCCCCCGCTCTTGAAGATCTGGATCGATGCCGATGCCGCCCCGCGTCCGGTGAAGGACATCGTCGCGCGAGCGGCGCTCCGGCTCGAGCTTCCCTGCGTCCTCGTCGCCAACCAGCGGCTCCGGCCCCCCGCCAACAACCGGTTCGTGACGGCCGAATGGGTCGACGGCGGCCCCGACATCGCGGACGACTACATCGCCCAGCATGCCGAGCCCGGCGACCTCGCGATCACCGGCGACATCCCGCTCGCCGCCCGGCTCGTCGAGAAGGACGTGATCGTCATCGATCCGCGCGGGGTGCAGTACACGCGGGAGAACATCGGCCAGCGTCTCTCGGTCCGCGACTTCCTCGACGGCCTGCGCCAGACCGGAGTCGAGACTGGCGGACCGGACAGCTACGGCGAGCGCGACAAGCGCGAGTTCGCGGGGGCGTTCGACCGCCTCCTGACGAGGCTCGACAGGGAACGCTGATGCGCCCCCCAGGAATGCTGATCCGCGCCCCCCGGGAACGCTGATCCGCATCCCCTCGGGGGAACGGGGCTAAGCGCTCCGGCGTCGGTCGCCGATCCCGGCCGACATGCGTCGACGGGTCGGCGGACGTCGCGGCGGCGTCGCGGCCTCCGATGCGCCGCTGTTTCGCTCGCTCCGGCCCGATCCGGCCTTCCGCCGTCGCTTGCCGCTTCCGCCGCCCCGCGGGGCGCCGCCGCTTCCGCCGTTCCGGCGGGCGTCGCCGTTTCCACCGTTCCGGCGGCTCGCCGGCTTCGATCCCCGATGGCTCCGGTTCGGACCCTCGGCGTGACGCGGGGGCCCATCGCCCTCGAAGCCGTTCACTTCGCGCCGCCGGATCGGCTCGCCGATCATCCGCTCCGTCGCGCGGACCCAATCGTGGTCGGCGCCCGTCACGAACGTGAAGGCCATCCCCTCGATCTCCGCCCGGCCGGTGCGGCCGATGCGGTGCGTGTACGCCTCGGGGGTGTTCGGCACGTCGTAGTTGATCACGTGCGAGACGTCGCTCACGTCGATCCCGCGGGCGGCGATGTCGGTCGCCACGAGGACGTCGTACGTCCGCGACCGGAAGCCCCCCATCGCGCGGTCCCGCTGGTTCTGCGACATGTTGCCCTGGAGACCGATCGCACGGTGCCCCTCCTCGCTCAGCTGCCGGGCCAGCTTCTTCGCGCGTCGCTTCGTGCGCGTGAACACGATGGCGGAGGTGCAGTCGTCGCGGGTGAGCAGGTGCTCGAGCAGGGCCCGCTTCCGCCGCTCACCCACGTAGATCAGTGCGTGATCGATCGTCTCGGCCGGCGCCGAATCGGCCAGCTCGACCACGTGCGGGTCGTAGAGCACGTCATCGGCGAGGTTCCGGATGTCCCCGGGCATGGTCGCCGAGAAGAGCAGGTTCTGCCGCCGCCGCGGGAGCCGGCTCAGGATCTTCCGGACATCCGGGAGAAACCCCATGTCGAACATGTGGTCGGCCTCGTCCAGCACCAGCGTCTCGACCCTGTCGAGGTGGAGCAGCCCCCGCTGGAGCAGGTCGAGGACGCGTCCCGGACAACCCACGACGATCTCCGGGCGCTTCTTCAGCTGCTCGACCTGGCCGCCCATGGACACTCCGCCGTAGACCGTGACCGTCCGGACCCGGGTGAACTTCGACAGCGTGCGGAACTCCGCGGCGATCTGGGTCGCGAGCTCCCGGGTGGGCGCGAGCACGAGGACCCGCGGGCCACCGCCGGGGCGCGTGACCAGCCGGTCGAGGATCGGTAGCGCGAACGCGGCCGTCTTCCCGGTCCCGGTCTGGGCGAGACCCATCACGTCCCGTCCGGCGAGGCCGGCGGGAATCGTCTCGTCCTGGATCGGTCTGGGGGTCTCGAATCCCGCGGCGTGTATCCCGCGGATGAGGGACTCGTGGAGCCCGAACCGGTCGAACCCGGTCCGGGTCGTATTCTGCGACTCTGACATTTCCTGTATTCCTTCGGCGCGCACGCAGGCCGTGGCCTGCACGGGCGCGACCGTACACTTTGGACCCGCACAACAGTTGAGGGCAAAAAAAAGAGAGGTGGTGGGCGCGACCCAGGGAGGGAAAATCCTGCGCGGGTCCTGTTGTTCGCCTCGCCGGCGGTACCCCGGCTCAGGGAAAGCTACTCGAATTCGGGGGAAAGGTCTACCCCACGCCTCCCGGGCGGCGGCCCCACAGGGCTACCGTCGCTCCCGCCGTCGCGAGCAGGTCGGGGTCCGCGGCGAGCTCCGCGAGCCGGGCGAGCGATCCGTCCGTCACGAACGGCGTCCCCTCGAGGAGCGGACGGACCGCGGCCAGCGTCCCGAGAAGCGCGGCCCGGCCGGGACCGCCGACGAGCGGGTGGAGCATCTCGCCCTCGATCTCCTCGAGCCCGGCCTCCCGCATGAGCTTGGGCAGCCTCCGGAACAGGTCGAGCTCGACGGCGCCGGTGCGCGCCTTGACCCCGTTCAGGAACGCCTCGAACAGGCGGTTGAACTCGGCCACCCGCGGATCCGTGTCGCCCACGGCCGGCATGCGGCCCTCGCCGGGCTCCTCGACGAGCAGCCAGCCACCGGGACGCAGCGCCTCCGTCATGCGCCCGAGCGCGAGCGCCGGATCGCCCACGTTCGACAGGAGCAGACGGCAATGGACGAGGTCGTACGAGGCCTGCTCGAGCCCTTCCTCGAGGATGTCGTGTGTCCGCACCTCGAGCTGCGGGAGATCCGAATCGGCTTCGAGGAGCGGGTTCGCGTCGATGGCCGTCACCCGACCGCGCTCGCCCACGTGCTCGGCGAGCCAGCGCGCCACGCCGCCCACACCGGCCCCGACCTCCAGACACCGCCAGCCGGGGGCCAGCCCGAGCGCCTCGAGCCGGCGCCGGGTGATCGGCGCCATGAGCTCGTCGATCGCCCGCAGGCGCTCGCGCTCCGTGGCAGGAGCCGCGTTCGCCAGCAGGTACTCGTGCTTCGGGTCGGGCACGTGCTCAGGGCTCGCCGGCGGCCGCGGCGGTCGGCGCGGGCGTTCGCGGTCCGGCAGGGACCGGGGCCGACCCCGGGGGCGGAGGCGGACGGCCCGACGGAGGCGAGCCCGGGTGCGCGGCGGCCGGGGCGGCGCGGCGCCCGGCTAGCGCGATGACCGTCACCGCCGTAACGGCGCCCACGAGGTTCGCGACCAGATCCCAGCCCGTGTTCAGGTAGCCGCCCACGTTCGTCTCGGGGACGAGCAGGGTGGCGGCGAACTCGATGACCTCGTTGAGCGCCCCGAACCCCATCCCGGCCGCGGCACACAGCACGAGGAGCCCGCCGGTCGGCCTCGCCTCGGCGCCCCGCCTCCGAAGCGCGGCCGCGACCCCCTGCCAGCACACCCACGTCGTCATCCCGAACCCCCACGCGTGCACGACGTGGTCGTACTTCACGCGCTCCGGGATGATCCAGACGTTGTACATCACCGCCTGGTCGGCGACGGCCGTCGGCCACGCCGCCGGGGCGGCCACGAGCCCGCCCACCATGTGCGCGAGCCCCCACAGGCTGAGCCCCCACAGGGCCCCCGGGCTGAGCTTCACCGAGCGGTCGACGGCCCACACGACGGTGATGAGGACGGCCATGACCGCGATGTAGAACACGAACTCGGCGTTTCCCGAGGTCACGGCGCCCACGAGCGCGACGGCGAGGTAGGCGCCGGTGAACGCCGCGACCGGGAGGAGCCGGCGGGCGGGCTTCACCGGCGGCGCCCTGCGGCCGCGAACGGGGCGGAGCGTCCCGCACGCCAGCCGGGGCACGCCCGGGACCCCGCGCCCGGCGCGCTCACGCCGGCGCTCCGGCGCGCGCCACCTCGTCCATGAAGCGGGCCAGGGCGTGCTCGTCGAGGCGACCCTCGTGGCGGACGGCCGAGCACAGATCGAGACCGAAGGGCCGCACGCGCGCGATCGCCTCTGCCGCGTTGTGCGGACCGAGCCCGCCCGCGAGGTACACGGGTCGCGTGGAGGCCTCGACGATCTCCCGGCTGATCTCCCAGTCGTGCGTACGGCCGGTCCCGCCCAGCTCCTTCACTTCGAGCGACGGGTTCCCCGAGTCGAGCAGGATCGCGTCCACGTGCGGCGCGATGGCCTCCGCTTCCTCGAGCGCGCCACGGTCCACGACGTGGACCACCTGGACCAGGGCCACCCCGGGAAGACGCTGGCGGAGCTCCCACAGGATCGGGACGGGGACGCGGTCCACGAGCTGGAGCGTATTCACGCGCGTGGCGCGCTGCTGCTCCACGATCGCGTCGGCCTCGGTGCGCGCGGTGAGGAGGAACGTGGCGACCCCGGGCGGGACGGTGCGCGCGATCGTCGCGATCTCGTCCTGCTCGATGGGACCGGGGCCGCTCGGCATCTCCGACACGAGCCCCAGCGCCGACGCCCCCAGGCGGACCGCGGTACGGGCCTCCTCCACGCTCGCGATGCAG
>Ga0299914_10001596_pt1 | contig 15157 bp, 21 predicted proteins | sample RVTome_10_FD_201361 | JGI IMG/M metagenome (GOLD analysis project Ga0299914, IMG submission 201361) | Soil microbial communities from uranium-contaminated site in the Upper Colorado River Basin, Wyoming, United States - RVT153D57 (version 2) ...
TAAAGCGGATGCACGAACGCCTAGCTTATTTTTTGAGGGTCACCGTCCTGAGCACCCTTTTATCAAGCTCTAATATCCTGATAAGGTGATTTTTCGTGTCGGCAAGATAGAGTAAATAAATTTCCGCGTATCTTGACATCGCTTGGCTCAAAGAGCCAAGTCTGTCACACGACAGGCCATCTACATTGCACATAGTTTTTCATTTGCGACTTGCCCACCGGTGTAGGTATAGAGTTCAATATTGCAAAACCTTTGCGGGCAGTGATTCTAAGATTTGCAGGTAAGATAATTTTCTTCTTCTTCTTCTTCTTCTTAAGAATATTATAGGTCGCAGTCCGAATTAAGGGACTCACCTCCTAAAGATCCTCCTGTGTAGATTAGATTTCTTCATTTGTCACATCGCGCTCATGGCACATACTTGTCATCTTTCGGAAGCAAGAAGAAGATGTTCGCAGAAGCAAGAGAGACCAGCCGTAGCTTTAACAACCGTAGCTTGCTTCCTCTAAGACATAATGGCAATTACTGTCCATCTCTTTTATCTTATCTTATCTTAGAACTGCAGTTCTTTATTTCAAATGAGACTCCTTGATCGTATAGGCCCTTTGAAATGCTACGGCTAAGGCCGTCTTCTACCGCCTTTATCCTGTGGCTGTCTTGCACGATGTCGATTGGAATATCGATCTCTATCTGCACTTCAAGGATCATCTTTTTCGTATTAACCATTTGCCGACGGCTGTACCTGGCTGAAGACGCTATTTCAGTCTTACATCAGCATAGAAAATCTTTATTGCATGTATATATCTAGATACTTGTATGTATCCAAGCGATATTTTCTCAAGGATGTACGCCGATGAAAAAGACACCAAGCTTTATCCAAAAAAAGAGGAGGCCCCTTCAGGAGTGGATGATATCCTGCAGACCAATCTCTTCAATGTAATGCTGAACCGAAGATCGCAGCGTAAGTTTGAGGATCGGGAAATAGAGGATTGGAAGCTTGAAATGATATTTGCCGCAGCCGATACTGCTCCAACAGCGGGAGGCTTTCAAGGGTTTGAAATTTACCATGTAAAGAACCCCGATGTCAAGCTTAAGCTTGTACAGGCTGCAAACAACCAGCCATACGTGAACGCGCCAGTGGTGCTGGTATTTTGTATGAATCCGTCAAGGATTAAGATGAATTTTCCACAGCACATAATCAAAAAGTTCTCGGTGCAAGACGCTACACTAGCGGCTGCTTATGCCCAACTGGCTGCCCACGCGCTCGGCCTCACGTCGGTCTGGATCGGCATGATAGACGAGCAAAAGGCGATGCAGGCGCTTGTCACAGATTTTGTCCCGGGGTGTATCTTAGGCCTTGGCTACTCGCAAAAGATGCTACACCCAAAGCCCAAGAGGAAGCTGACTGATCTGATACATGAAATCTGACATTAGGCTGCTGCATAGAAACCTCATTATCAATGAATATCAGGACCTTTCCTACGCCTTTATCGGGTCATCATTTGATCTAGGCTTTTTCACTTGGAGCGTAAGAGAAGCAGATTAGCTATGCCCTCGGTATGGGCAGACTCAAGTGCGAACAATATAGTCTCCCCGGCAACAATAACGACATTGTCTGCATAGTGAAGCATTCCGCTGTGCATCGTGATTATCATCCTGCTTATATTGACGGAATATTATATTATCTATAGCTAGCTTGTAACCGGAACTCTCATAGCGACTCTTCATGTTTTTATCAACTTGATTTTGCGTCCTCACTTGTGCTCGTGTCAGTCAGTTTTGCACTCCAATTCTGCGTTAACTGCGCTTGAGGTGATCAATAATATCAGAAACTAGATTGCAACTTGCGCAGCGTTTCTCCCAAAGCACCAATCTCACCTGAGAGCATGTCAGCAGCCTCTTTTGGCATTTTTATAGTGTCAATGAATGCTTCTCTTCTTTTCATCTTCTTGTTCTTCTTTATGACTTCAATATCAAAGTAGTTGGTGATGCCTTCTTCGCCTTGCATGAGCCTATTGTAATCAATCAGGACTTGCGATGTCTGGTAAAATTTTATGAGCAGATTGTTTAGTTCTGAAAGAAGCTCGCTTACCTTGTCGCGTGCCACCCCAACCTGGGTAAACTGACTTTCAACAACTGCACTCTTCTCGTTAAGCTCCTCGATTAGCTTTTCGTCGTCAAACATTTTCGCAAAAAGTTCCTCAAACCCTAAATTAGCATAGCCTCTCTTTTCCAGCTCAGTAGCAAGCACGGTATTTGCAGCGTCTGTCATCTTGCTCAAAACAGAAGTCGCTCTGCCCTCAATTGTTGCAAGCTCCTTCTGTATTTCGATGACGCGCCGATCAACTCTGTAGTAAGGCAGCTCATGGAACTGGATGCCAAAATATGCACTGACGTAAAACTTATCGGCCTCTTTCGTAAATGTTGAGTATAATCTGTGCATGTCTTCTGTAGTTGATTTCAAGACGCCGCTAAACGTCCAGTCTTCCAGGACGTTTCCAAGCTGTTGGAAGAACTTCTGGACATTCTGTGGGTCAAAAGTGTCGGCCTGAGTTATTGTGCCGTCGCCCAGCATTGCATTTGCTTGGCTCATCGTAATAGCAGACTTGACGGCCTCAAGAAAAGCCTCTTGCACCTTCTCAGCCGATGCATTTACCTTCCTGCAAAAATAGTCTTCTCCCTTAAGTGGCGCCCTCACCATCAAAAGGGTGTTTAGCAGGGTCTAATATATCCACGTTTAAATGGAACAGACGACAAACTTAACTAAGATTTGGCTCCCCCAAAAGATACCAAGAAGGAGAGCGAACCGGATAACACCAGCAAGGGCCTTTTCAACATGATGATGAATAATGCGAGCAAGAGCAATGAAGATGCTAAGATAGTTGACTCCGAAACCCTTGTCTCGCAGACTCAGGACAGGCTGTGGAGGGCCCTCAAGCGCCGTTTCCAATACGACGCATCGTTCAAGCCGGGCCAAGAATTCCTTCTCAGTCATGTTAGTACCAAGGTTCCGCTTGTGATAACCTACGCCGATCTGGTGGGGTCAACTAATATGAGCATGACTTTGCCAGCTGATAAGCTGACAACAATAATCAGGGCTTTCACATATGAAATTTCGCAGGTTATTTACAACCACAAAGGCTACGTACTCAAATATGTGGGAGATGCCGTCATTTCGTTCTTTCCAGCAAGCTATAACAAGCTGCTTGCATGCGATAGAGCGGTACAATGCGCCAGGTCGATGCTTGCGGTAGTAAGGAACGGCATTAACCCTATTCTCAACCAATATGACTATCCAGAGCTGAACGTCAAGATAGGGATGGACGAGGGCGAAAATGTTATTGTGCAGTACGGCCATGACCGAAGCTCCCAGATCGACATTCTGGGATATTGTATGAACATAGCTGCCAAGATAACCTCGCTTACAGGGCCCAACATGATCTCAATTGGACAAGATGTGTATAAGATGCTACATCCTTCGATCAAGTCTAAATTTAATGAGGTCAAGTTCAGCTCGGATGAATGGAGATACACCGACAGGCAGACTGGCCAGCTTTACAAGGTGTATTCGATGAGCGATGTCCGCAGCTGAAGGTGGACTGACTATACATAACATCTCTGTCAAGAAAGGGAAATTTAACGGTACGACTTTTGCCTTCTGCGTCGTGCGCTCGGCCCGCCAAATTTCTTGGATTCGGTCTGCCTGCTGTCTCCAGATAACAGGTGTCTGTCATATTCTGCTATTTTTTTCCTTATCTCTTCGCGCATGCTCTTTGTGAGAGGATGCTCCTTTGGGTCCTTGCCACCCTTCTCCTGCCCTGTGAGGGCACGTGAAATTGCAACGGCACTTGCAAACGCCTGTCCCATGAAGCCACCACCGTGGACTTGGACATCGACGTCAATCCTGTTGCGCAATTCACCTATAAGCGTAAGCGGTGTAAGGAGGAGCTCTCTTGCGATTTCAGGAGTCACAAGCTCTGCCGGCCTGTTGTTCATCCTTACCTTGCCGGTTCCCTTAACTATTATAGCAACGGCCTTACTTGTCTTGCGTTGCCCCGGATACAACTCTATCTTGTTTATCATTCTCCCTTCCATCCTATCTGCTTGGCAACTTCAGCTATAGAAATATAGTAGGACTCCGGCTTGGTAATCTTTGAGTCGTCAAACGACTCCATCTTGGCCTCTTTCATACGATCAGGAACTCCCATATACACCCTCAAGTGCTTGAATGCCCCTATCCCGTCTGGCTTACGCTTTGGCACCATTCCCCTTACCATCTTAGATATGATGGTGTCTGGCCTCCTTGGGTGAAAGGGGCCGTGAATGGGGTTTGTCACAGAATTGATTTCCAAATGTTCTTTGTATGAGTCAATTGTCTTGTAGCGGTTACCTGATAGCATTGCCTTCTCGGCGTTGACAATCGCAACTTTGTTACCTTGCAATAACAGTTTTGAAACATGTGAGCACATCCTACCAGCAATGCAGTTGGTTGCATCAACTATTACTAGAGACTCTTGCTGCTTCTGTACCGTTTTTTGCTCAACCAATTATTCTCACTCCTTTGCCATCGGGGTGCTTATTGATCAAATCATCAAACGTCACCACCTTGCCGCCAGACTCTATAATTTTCTTTGCAGCGGTTTCTGATATTGAAAAAGCGCAAACCGTCAGCTTGTGGCCAAGACTTCCAGCTCCTAGAACCTTACCGGGGACGACTACCACCTCATTTGCTTTGGTTATCTGTGCAAGCCTCCTGACATTAATCTCACGCCGGTTAGTCCTGGGGCCTGCAAGCTCCTCTTGGAGAGCCCGCCATATCGGTGCTTTATTCCTCTTAAAGGCATTGCGAAGAGTCCAGATTGTGTTATCAATCAATGTCTGGGCAAACATGTGTAATACAAACGGGTACTCGAAATTCCCCAAATAAATGTAATGGCTATGAGGACTTACAGCTACCATTTGACCGCTCGAACGTGTACTATAACAAGCTTGTATGGATCGAGGACCAATAGATCATTTAGAATCGATATTGCTTCACTTCCAAGCCGTCTTTAAAGGTCGTACCTTGACAATGACAAGAGCTTTATGTCTAAGCCTGATATCTAGGCGTTTTTTGGAACCTTCAGCGACGATACTAACTGTTTGAAGCTCTTGACCTTTGCAAAGAGCCGCTCTCCGGCAGCCAGCAGTATCTCTTCGGCCGTCAAGGCGCCATTTGATTCTACGATCAGTATTGTCTCATCCTCATTCTTGCCATCTTTTACTACTGCAGCTGATGTTGGCTGCCACTTCGCATGGTCTTTGCCAACGCCAAGCCTTGCATACGCTTCAAATTTTAATTTTTGATTGGGCGCCAGAACGACGATCGGAATGTCTTTACTGACGGGTTTAACCATCTCATCTTCTGACACAAGCTCGCCTGAGGTTACGGCCACGGTCTTTTCATTTGCCTCTGCGTCAAGGACCAAGAGAACCCGGCACTTGCTGCATCCAAGCGTACTCTTGCAGTCGCACTCTTGAGGCATTACGAACCTCCCAGGATCAGTGCGGAGCGGTATTAACCCAAGCCTATGTGCAACTGCTTCGTCGTGCATAACGGATGAATTTTCAAGAACCACAACGTCATCTATTGCCAGCGTGGAGACTTCACTTATAGCCAGCCTTCTGAGGGAATTCACATATTGTCTTGGAATATTGCTAAATCTGACAACAACCCTCTCATTTGATTTTTCAACAATTTCAGCAGATGCAGAAGCCAATACTTCTCAAAGCTATCCAAAACAACCTTAAAAATCTACCGAAACTTGCAAGAATTCTGAGTCCTGACAGGCATATATATTCCGGAAATGGATAATCTTACTAAATGACAGACAAATTCACAGTCGCTCGCCTCGTTTTGGACGGCGACAAGTTTGAGTTGCTGGTCAAGCCGGACCCAGCCCTCGAGTACAAGATGGGCAAGAGATCCGATATTTCGGGCGCGCTTGTGTCAGATGAGATTTATTCTGACGCCAATAAAGGCTCAAGGGCATCAAGCGAGAAGATGATGAAGCACTTTAAGACCACCGATTCAGCGGATGTGGCCAAGCAGATCCTCGCAAGAGGGGAGCTCAATCTCACTACGGACCAGCGTAGGAAGATGGTTGAGGAGAAGAAGAAGCAGATAGTGCAGTTCATAAATAGGAGTTTTGTTGACCCCAAGACCCACTTGCCGCACCCTGTAGTGAGGATAGAGGCTGCTATGGAAGAAGTAAGGGTGCCGATAGATCCATTCAAAAAGGTGGAGGATCAAGCCAAGACACTAGTTGATGCGCTCCGCAAGATACTACCCTTAAGGTCTGAGACTGCTAAGCTGACAGTAACGGTCCCGCCACAATTTGCAGCCCAGTCATACAGCGTACTAAAGTCTACGGGGGACCTTAGATCCGAGGAATGGCTTGCAGATGGATCGCTCAAGGCGGTGCTTGATATGAATGCTAGTATCAGGGGGCAATTTCTTGACCGGCTTGGCGCAGTAACAAAGGGATCTGCCCAGGTAAGGGAAGACTAAACTTATGACCTACACTTAAAAATATAAGTGTGATATAACCTACCAGCAAAGGAGAAAAAAGAAAATAATGAAAAATGACTATATGCTTTCAGAAGGCTTTTTACCCCCAATGGTGAGCTTTTGAGCCATGCATGAGGTGAAGAGAAGATACGTTGTCCCCGGAGACAAGATTGCCGAGGGAAACTTTAGGCCACTCATGAACGTTATCAAATCAGGCAATGCTCTCATTGCTACGAGGATTGGTATTGCGGAGACCGGACGGGATGGCGTCAAAGTTATACCACTATCCGGCGTTTATATTCCACGCGTAAATGACCTTGTGATCGGCAAGATCATTGACCACTCGTCCCTCTCGTGGGAAGTAGACATCAACTCTTGCTTTTCTGCTCATCTGCCTGCCCAAGATGTATTTGGAAGAGATTTTTCTCCCGCAAGGGATGACATGACCAAGCATTTTGCAATAGGCGACATGATAACCGCAAGGATTATCGCATTTGACCGGACGCGGGACCCGATGCTTACTGTTCAGGATCGAGACCTTGGTAAGATCCCAAGGGGAGAACTGCTCAGAATATCTGCAACACGAGTTCCACGCCTGATAGGCAAGCGTGGCTCTATGATCCAGACCATAGAGCAGGCGACCGAGACTCGGGTGCTCATAGGTCAGAATGGAATTGTAGTCGTGACAGGCAGGTCTCCTGAGGGAGTAAACTTGGCAGTCAAGGCAATAGTGATGGTAGAAGAGGAAGCACACACAGCAAACTTGACGCAGCGTATTAAAGGGCTTTTGAATGTACCAGATACACAACCGCCGCAAGAGAGGGGCCCGCTTATTGCAGGTGCTACTAAACCGGCAGAAATTGAATCTACCATTGATGAGGTAGAAGAAGAATTGGAGGTCGAAGGTGAAAAATGACTCAAATAAGAAATTTGATAGATGAAAATGGCAAAAGGATAGACGGAAGAGGCGCTGACGAGTTACGCACTGTCAAGATAACTGTGGGTGCGGTGAAAAATGCTGACGGTTCCGCCTTCATTGAATTTGGTAAGAATAAGATACTAGCCGCAGTATATGGCCCTCGAGAAGTGCACCCAAAGCACATGGCACTTCCCGACAGATGCGTGCTTCGCTGCCGTTATCACATGGTCCCCTTCTCCACGGACACGCGCAAGAACCCTGCCCCTTCAAGAAGGGAAATCGAGATCTCAAAAGTAATGCGCGAGTCACTAGAACCGGCGCTTATGCTCCAGGACTATCCTAGAGCAGCAATCGACGTTTTTGTGGAGGTACTTCAATCCGATGGTGGCTCACGCTGCGCAGGCATCACGGCTGCTTCAGTTGCATTGGCAGATGCCGGCATCAGCATGCACGATCTGGTATCTTCGTGCGCTGCAGGCAAAGTCGATAACAGGATCGTGCTAGATATTAACGATGAAGAGGATAAGGAAGGTCAGGCAGATATGCCGGTTGCATACATGCCTAGGCTAGAACAAGTAACGCTATTGCAGCTAGACGGCAGACTTGCGCCTGAGCAGTTTGATGAATGCCTTGAAAAGGCAATTGGCGGCTGCAAGATGGTCTATGAGATGCAAAAGCAGGCATTGATGCAAAAGTACTTTGGCAATGAAACTGAACTAAGGGAGGAAGTACAATGAGCTCATCAAAGAGATCAACTATAATCGTTGAGCACCTTCGCAAACAGCAGATGTGGGATGCCTTATCAAGGGGGAAGCGACTTGATGGCAGAGACTTTAGCGAAACCAGACCTCTCGTAATTGAGACAGATGTTATTAAGAAGGCAAATGGCTCTGCAAGAGTGAAGCTTGGTGACACTGAAGTGATTGCAGGCGTCAAGGTAGATACAGGCGAGCCTTTTGAAGGTCTTGAGAACAAGGGTGCGTTAATCGTTTCGGCAGAAGTGCTGCCGACGGCATCGCCATACGTTGAGCCGGGTCCACCAGACGAGGAGGTAGTTGAGCTGGCAAGGGTGGTCGACAGAGGCGTCAGAGAATCTGAGATGATTGATCTTGAAAAGCTTGTGCTCGTGCCTGGCAAAATAGTATATACAATATTTGTGGATTGCAGTGTGCTCAATGCTGACGGCAACCTATTTGATGCAACATCATATGCCACTGTTACAGCATTACTTACCTCGAAGCTGCCAGTATTTGAAATGCAGGATGAAAAAGTAGTAGATAGTGGCAACACGCAACCAATGCCTGTGACGAGCGTGCCAGTTTCAATTACCGCTGCAAGAATTGGTGATTATGTATTGATAGATCCGAGTGCAGAAGAAGAAGCCTGTATGGACTCCAGAATAACCATAACCACTACAGAAGAAGGCTTTTGTGCAACTCAGAAAGGCTACACGGGCTCATTTACCCCGGATCAGATCAAGAAAGCAGCAGAAGCAGCAACGATTAAAGGAAAGGACGTACGGGCAAAATTGAAGGGGTTGGAAGTAAACAATGGCTAAGAGGAAGAAAGGCTCGACAGCCCTCAGTGGATTGGGAGTCAAGTTTGGAGCCACCGTAAGAAAACGTTATGGAAAGGTTTATCGCACGCTTCACAAGAAGCGGAGGTGTCCGTCGTGTGGCTCGATTAGGTTCGGCCGCCTGGCAGCAGGGATATGGCACTGCCCTAAGTGCAACTGCAAGATCGCGTCAGGGGCTTATGACATTGAACTTGAAAAGCTACAAAGCTAGAATAAAGGTAACCACGACTTCCAAGCGTGTAGCAGCTGGCATTTGCCACGCGCTTGCTCCGGACCTCCCGCTCATGCCATCAACTGGCTGCAGAGCAGAAATCTCTCTAAAAAACTCGGAAGTTATTTTCAAAATTGAGACTAGAGATATTGCATCTTTGCGTGCAAGTATAAATTCTTACTTGAGGTTGGCAGATGCATCTTATAAGTGCCTAACGCTATGATTTTATATGCTGCTGATCTAATTAAGTTCCGCAGCTTATGAGTGAACAGGAACTTCCACCATGGGTAAGAGAACAGGTGTCCCGATTACAGCAGCTCCAACAGAACCTGCAAGCAATCATGATGCAAAAACAGCAGCTGGAGGTTGAAATGGCAGAGACGGATAGGGCGCTTCAGGAATTGAAAAAGGCGAGCCCCGATGATGCAATCTACAAGAACGCGGGTTCTGTACTGATCAAGGCCAAGAAGGAAGATGTCCTCAAGGAGCTGGAGGAAAAGAAAGAACTGTCAAATACGCGTATTATGGTTCTTGGCAAGCAGGAGGCAAGAGTGAAAGAAAATCTAAAGGAAGTTGAAAACAAGATAAACGAAATGATCCGCGGTATGCAGGCTGGGGGCTCTTCATCGGCTGGATCAACAGGCAGTGCTGGCACAAGACCTATGGGGTAGTAGTACCGATTATAACTGCACCTCGCAAATTAGAATCCTCAACAGCCTATTTTCTTATATGACAGAGCACTTACACGAGGATTCATTTTAGAAATAGCCAGAAGCTGGAGACGTATAGCGAATAACCAATGCTGACACCTTTTTACATGTTGTTGCAATCGATATGAATACATTATGAAATATAGTTATAGAGGGCGTAAAACAGAGAATGTCATGTGCCTGTTAGAATTGTAGTTGATGAGAGGGAAAGGAACAGCAATATACCTGAGCTACTGAAAAATGCAGGCGCCGTCATTGACTTTACACAATTAAAAGTAGGGGACTATGTCGTTTCATCTGAGACAGCGGTAGAGCGGAAAACTGTGCGTGACTTGATAAGCTCAATCTACGATGGTCGGCTCTTTTTACAGTGCTCTGATCTAGTGAAGTACTATCAAAAACCACTATTGGTGGTGCAAGGCAACATTGCCGAGCTTGCTGAATCTTCTGAAGACATGGAAGACATTGATGTCAAGCGGCATGCAGAGCGGATGCCAATTGCTTACGATGCGCTCATAACAATTGCAATGGAGTTCAGAATCCCAACTATCCATACGCCTTCTGCGGAACAGACGGCGCAATTGCTAGTCACATTAGTCAACAGAAGCCTACGAGAAGGCAAGGCCACCGGTCCACTATTGAGAAAAATCAAGAAGGAAAATCCGATTAATATACAGCAACTTTCTGTGCTTGCATCTTTACCCGGAGTAGGAGAAAAACTTGCTGCCCGCATGCTCAAGAAATTCCAATCTCCGATTAGGGCACTTAACGCCTCTGCAGCAGAGCTTGCCACCATACCAGGCTTCGGTCTTACAAGGGCTGAGCGAGTGCGTAAGGTCCTCAATACATCCAATAATTTCAAACAAGTAATGCAGAGGACCCTCTTTGACGATCAAGACGAATAAAACCTCAATCCAAAATCTCAAGCATACAAAAGATACCTAAAAAGATGGCGCAAATCGTTCAGATAAGTTTGTATTTTCTCCTTAACCTATTGCCACACAGTCTGCACTCTTTTGCATTGGGTCCAAACGCCTTGCCACATGCACTGCAGTAGGCAATCCATCTTCTTGTATTTGTGATACCTTTGCCGGCCACAGACTTAACAGGGATCTTCAAAGTGGTTGCAACATTTGCAACTGCGTAGTCATTAGTTACCAACACAATTTCCAGCTGCAGCGCAAGGGCAATTATTGAAATGTCTGCGTCTGAAAGTTTTGCATAGTCTCCCGTCCTCCTTGCTGCTGCAACAACTTTTTCAATGCTATTTCTGCCTGAATTTAGAATTTGCAAGGTATTTGATTCAATCAACGCTTCTATCGCCCCATGCGACCTTTTGATATGCTTTACTTCATCAAAAACGGCCTGTGTAGTGTAGTACCGGTATGTTGATGACAGAAATATTAAGCCGGTGTAAAATGCACCTGCGTCAAGAGCATATCTAAAAGCCGACTCTTGAGAATCCAAGCTTTGCCAACTGCCTCATTCCTTTTTTCTGAAGCCGTAAGAATATGGCGTCATGAGAACAACGCAAAATATTGATGGGCTCATCCGCATGAATTTTGAACGTTTCTTGGCCGTCAAGTATCATGTGAGACTCGTGAGTACTCCGTATAAGGATTTCTTCCGGCGGGATCACTATCTGTGGCATCCTGTTGACAGATGCAATCGGAGTCAGACTCAGGCAGCTCATGCCTTCATGCAAGACAGGGCCACCAACCGAAAATGAATGACCGGTTGAGCCCGTGGGCGTAGAGACTACAATGCCATCCATCCTCTGCTTTATTTCGTCACCCATCAACATAATGGATAATAGAGGAGTTCTTGTGAGGTTCACTCTTGTAATGAGTATGTCATTTAGGACAGGGGGAAAAAGCTTGCCGTTGATAGAAGCCTGGATCCTTATGCGAGAATCATAAAAATACTTGCCTGCAAGTATTGTCTTGACTGATTCCTCTATTGATTGGGTGTCGATTTCAGACAGGATACCGCGATGACCTCCGCTATTTATGCTAAAGAGTGGCACCTTTCCCGGTATTGTTCGAAACGCTCGCAAGGTAGTGCCATCTCCACCTATTGCAAAGATAAGATCAAGCTTAATGCCCTTCAATTCATCAGGCCTGATTGGCGTTGCATCATTAATTATAGAGGGAAGGACAGAATTGACGTTAATTTTCCTTCTATTGAGCTGAGCTGCCACCTTTACAGCTGCACTGTCGGCTTCACTACTCCCTAACTTTGTGATTATCACCACGTTGCGAATGTTCGGTGTCATGTCACCGCACTGCATAGCAGCTGACGAGTTCTTAAATGCCTTTACCTCTAAGAAAATAATAAGTAGCAGTTGAAAGTAACCATCTTTATGACGATGAGTGGATATGCTTATCCCGAAGTTCTATGCGAGACCGAATGGGTTGCGAACAACCTAAATAACCCAAACATTAAGGTTTTGGAAGTCGACTATGATCCTGAAAGTGCATACAAGGAGGGTCACGTCCCTGGCGCACAGCTTGTATGGTGGAAGCGCGACATTAACGATCCTATCAGGCGCGATATCATTGACAAGCAGCAGTTCGAGGACCTTATGAGTAGGGTCGGCGCGACATCTGACACGGAGCTCATTTTGTATGGCGATTTTAATAATTGGTTTGCCGCTTTTGCATTCTGGGTCTTCCAGTACTATGGCCACAAGAAAATTAAGATAATGAATGGTGGCCGAAAAAAATGGGAGCTTGAAAGGCGCGAGTACTCCAAGGATGATCCATTGCCTTCGCCTACAAGATACGTTGCAAAACCACCAGAAGAAGGCATACGGGCCTACATGCCTGATATAAGAAGGGCGATCGAAAAAGCAGAGCAGACGGTGCTTGTAGATGTACGCTCGCCAAAAGAGTTTTCCGGTGAAATCACCGCTCCCCCAGAGTACCCGACTGAACATGCTCAGCGAGGTGGCCATATACCGGGTGCTAAGAGTATACCTTGGGCCCAAGCGGTCAGGGAAGCAGATGGCACTTTCAAGAGTCGAGAAGAGCTAGAGGCGCTCTATGAAGGTAAGGGCGTTACGTCGGATAAGCATGTCATCTGCTACTGCAGAATCGGAGAACGCTCATCACATAGCTGGTTCGTACTCAAATACCTGCTTGGCTATCCATCTGTTCGTAACTATGATGGCTCGTGGACAGAATGGGGCAACATGATCGGAAATCCGATAGAGAAATAAGTCCTGCTCTTCCTTGTGTCTTAGATGCAACAGCAAGGAAACCTGATCAAGAAGGGCCATTTTTACTTCATTTATGACAATGATCTCAACTTTGTACTTGAAGACAAGACAAAGCGCGGTCTGGAGGTACGAGAGAATGTCTTTGACGAGAAGCTTAGCGTACAAGCAGACAAGGGCATGATATATGACTTGAACGGCATAGGCCACAAAGTTGGGATCAGGTGGTATTTCCCGAAGTCAAAATATAGGTTAGATCATGTCATAAAGATTGGAGAAGAAATGGAATTGCGGTACAAGAAAATAAGGGAAATGACATGTCCGGATGATGAATGATAGATCGAAATGCTTTTAGGAGAAATAAATTTTAGATAATTCCAGACATCATGTCTATATTATTGAGGGATAGGGTCTGGACGATGCTATCTGAAGTCGCCAAGAGGGGCGTTTATCCACTGCATGGCAACAAACTGGGCATATACAGGATCCCTCTTGAGATTACTCAAAAGTCGGAAATACAAAGTATCCTCAACGATCTTAGAAGCTCTGGCTTCAAGATGGACACCCACGCTGACAGGATCTATGTGACCTATAAATGGACAGAGACAGGTGTTGATCCAGCCACGGGAAAAGAGCTCTCGGCAGATCTGAATATCACCGTTGAAATCGTTACAGGAGAGGTCGTGGATCTTATTTACCAGATAAGGCCACTAGAATATTTTGGAGACCCCTACTGGATTAGAAACTATCGCCGGAAAGCAGACGAGAATGCCAAGATGGTCATTGACACTATTATCCGCAATACGAAGATAGGTGACAAGTTCATCGCCCACTTGCAGAAGGCGGAAAAGTTGTCGCTTGAAGCTGCTATCAAGAAGCTGGAAGAAATGACGCCGCTGGCAAAGAACCCCAAAGCGCGAGGTTCAACTTCCCTAGCCTCCACAGCAGATAGGTCAGCTGGTTCCGAACCTGTTACTGCCGCAGCTGCTGCAACCTCTCCAGCAGCCACTATTCCAGCACCTGCAGCAACTGTAGCACCAGCACCAGCAGCAGCAGGAGGAGGAGGAGGCGGCCCAACCACGATATCACTCACTGGCACAGGAACAAGCTACAGCACAGCAGAAGGCCCAATTGACCCCAAGTTCAAAGAAAAAAGACAGGTAGTTGGAACCTATCAAGGAATCAAAGTATGGGGGCCAATTGACCCACCAGGACAATTGGGCATATGGGGTCAAGAAGTATGCATAGACTTTGACATCTGCGTTGCAGACGGAGCATGTATTGAAGCGTGCCCTGTCAATGTCTACGAATGGCTTGAAACGCCAGGCCATCCTGCATCTGACAAAAAGGCTTTCATGATAAGAGAAAAAGACTGTATATTTTGTATGGCATGTGAAAATGTCTGTCCGCCTCAGGCAGTAAAAATATTTTCAAAGGGTTAGGCAGAATACAGCGAATTAATATTGCGCGGCACATAACCCTCTACTACTGGCATTGGCTGGAAAATTTCTTATTGTTGCCACAGGCGGCTCGTTTGATGAGATACACGTCGGTCACATAGCTCTGCTTGCCAAGGCATTTCAGGTAGGAAAAAAAGTGATAATCGGAGTTTCAAGTGACAAGTTTGCAGCCAATAAGGGAAAGAAGCTCAACCACAATTTTGAGACAAGGATTGCAAACTTAAAGAAAATGATCAAAAAGGAATTTGGTAATGTAAACTACGAAATTGCCAAGTTGGATGGCGACTTTGGTCCTGCAGTAATTACAAGCGATGTCGAAGCGCTAGTGACAAGCACAGAAACTCAAAGCAAGGGCAAGCTCCTCAATGAGATGCGTGCTAAAATTGGCGTGAAGCCTGTAACGGTAATTACTGTAGAACTAGTCAAAGCAGAGGATGGTTCGACAATTTCTTCGACCCGCATAAGAATTGGCGAAATAGACAGACAGGGAAGACTATTGCTACCAGGAAGAAGATCC
>Ga0299914_10001597_pt1 | contig 15154 bp, 18 predicted proteins | sample RVTome_10_FD_201361 | JGI IMG/M metagenome (GOLD analysis project Ga0299914, IMG submission 201361) | Soil microbial communities from uranium-contaminated site in the Upper Colorado River Basin, Wyoming, United States - RVT153D57 (version 2) ...
AGAGCGTCCAGACCAGGCTCAAGCTCACGCTCCGGGGTGCCGATGGAACCCTTGTCCCTATTCGATAGTGCACACACCGGAGCCCCGGCCCTAGGCCGGGGTTTCGTTATTTTGCTTGGCCCGGCGATATTGCTTGGCCCGGCGATAATCCGCCGGGCCCGGCTCCGCCGATCCTTGTCTGGGTCGTTCTTGCTGCTCCGGCGCGGCCTCCGCAGCGTTGCTTGGCCCGGCGCTATTGCTTGGCCCGGCGATAATCCGCCGGGCCGCCTTCGGCACCCTTGTCGACGGCCGTTCGCTGCGACGTCGCAGCCGCAACCTTTCGTGAGCTCTCGAGGCTGCGGAGGCGGCGCCGGAGCAGCGCCACCGACCCACGAGGATCGGCGAAGCCGGCCTCGGCGGATTATCGCCGAGGCAAGAGATACCGTGACCCCGATGGCTGATCAGGCGACGTTCGTCGACGAGGCGATGGAGTTCATGCCGTCGCTGTACTCGGCGGCGCTGCGTATGACCCGGAACCCGGCCGACGCGGAGGACCTGGTTCAGGAGACGTACCTGAAGGCCTACCGGGGGTTCGGCGGCTTCACGCAGGGCACGAACTTGAAGGCCTGGCTGTATCGGATCCTCACGAACACCTTCATCAATCAATACCGGGCCAAGAAGCGCCGTCCCGACGAGCGCGAGCTGGACGAGGGCGAAGACCTCTACCTCTACCGGCGACTCGGCGGACTCGAAGCGGCTCGTGCTGGCCGGAGCGCCGAAGACGAGCTGATGGATTTCTTCACAGATTCCGAGGTCAAAGACGCAGTGGAGTCGCTTCCCGAGCAGTTCCGCATGGCGGTCCTGTTGGCTGACGTCGAAGGCTTCTCGTACAAGGAGATCGCCGAGATCCTGGACATTCCGATCGGTACCGTGATGAGCCGGCTACACCGGGGAAGAAAGGCGCTCCAGAAGCAGTTGTACGAGTTCGCGACCGAACGAGGTCTCGCACCGCGAGATCCTGTCGCTCAGGACGAAGCACAACCCGCGGTCATTGGTGAACGAGCGAGCGATGCCTGATCACGAACACGACACTTCCGACGTCGACTGCAAGTCAGCGCTCACCGAGTTGTACAGCTTTCTCGACGGCGAGCTGACCGATGCGCGCCGGTCGCTGATCGCGCACCACCTGGACGATTGCAACCCGTGTCTCGAGATCTACGACTTCGAGGCCGAGATCCGGATGGTCATCCAGAAACGATGCCAGGACGAGGTGCCCGAGTCGCTCCGATTGCGGGTCGAGGCCCAATTGCGAGGCTTCGTGCACGAGCAATCGGATCCTGGCAACGCGCTGGGCGGCCAGGCCGGGCCGGTCTGACCCGCGCCCGAATGGGGCCCAGCTCTACTGCCCCGTATGATCTCTCTCATGAGTCCAGTCCTCGCCGTCGTGTGGCACTTCTGGATCGCGGTTCTTCTCGCGATCCCGACGCTTCTGCTCGTCGTCGGTATCGGCGTGATGTATCTCAAGAAGGTCGAGATGCCGCGTTACCCCAAGGACTGAGTCAGGACAGCCTGGCATGAACGGCGCGGTCGATTGGTCCCTCGCCGAGAAGGTCGCCGTACGCGTCTCCGGACGCGAACCGTTCGCCGAGAGCTATTACTACGACTCTCTCGAGCCGGACTTCGCCGAGTTCACCGCGCAGGCCGAGGATCTGGTCGCCCAGACCACCGGCTTGCGGTCACTCAGCGGCCCGGCTCGAGCGCGCCTCACCGACCGCGCCGGCTGGATTGCCGCCAACGTCGCATCGTTCCAGCGATTGCTGCGGCCGCTGATCGACAAGTTCGGCGAGCGGATGGAGAGCCGTCCGCTCGCGCCCGTGGCCCGCAAGTTCGCCGGTGCCGAGGTAGGCGTGATGCTGGGCTGGATGAGCACGCGTGTGCTCGGACAGTACGACTTGCTCATCATCGAAGAGGAAGCGCCGCACGACCAAGACATCGTGTACTACGTCGGTCCCAACGTTCTCGCGCTCGAGAAGCTCTACGCCTTCCCGCCCCGCGAGTTCCGGTTGTGGCTCGCGTTGCACGAGGTCACGCACCGAGCCCAGTTCACCGGCATCCCATGGATGCGTGAGCACTTTCTCGGCCTGGTCGAAAAGATGCTGGGCTCGGTCGATCCCGACCCGAAGCGATTCCTCGACGCCCTGGCTCGTGCGGCCGAAGCGTTCAGATCGGGCCGCAATCCGTTGGCCGACGGTGGCGTGATGGCCCTCGTCGCGTCCGAGGACCAACGGGCTGTGCTCGATCAGGTGAGCGGGCTCATGAGCCTGCTCGAGGGGCACGGCGACATCACGATGGATCGCGCCGGTGCGGGGTTGATCCCTAGCGCCGAACGATTCAGCGGCGTGCTGCGACAGCGCCGACAGTCCGCCCAGGGCCTGGCTCGATTCCTGCAACAACTCATCGGACTCGAAGCCAAGCTCGCGCAGTACGAGCAAGGGGAGCGCTTCATCACCGAGGTCGAGGCGAGCGTTGACGAGCACGTCCTCGACGCGGCCTGGGAGCGTCCTGAGAACCTTCCGACCATCGCCGAGATTCGCGAGCCTTCGGCCTGGCTCGCGCGGGTGGCGCCAGCCCGCGTCGCCTGAGCAGCCGACCTCATGCGCGAGCCGCGGCTCGGTGATCGCACCGCCGCACTGCTCACGCGATGCACCTTCCCCCGTGCCGGCAGCGCCGTGACGTGTGCGGTGTCGGGTGGACCCGACTCCATGGCCATGCTCGCGCTGGCCACTGCGGCCGACTGCATCGTCACCGCCATCCATGTCGATCATGGTCTGCGGCCGGGCTCGGCGGCCGAGCTCGAGGTCGTGGCCATGGCCGCCGAGCGATTCGGTGCCTCGTTCGTGAGCAAACGGGTGGACATAGAGCCTGGCGCGAACCTCGAGGCGCGCGCTCGCACGGCGCGCCGGTCCGCACTTCCAGCGGACGCGTTGCTCGGCCACACCGCCGACGACCAAGCAGAGACCGTGCTGCTGAACATGTTGCGTGGCGCAGGCATCGAGGGACTCGCGGGCATGCGAGCCGACCGTCGACCGATCCTCTCGCTGCGGCGATGGGAGACACACCGGCTCTGCATGGAGCTGGGACTCGACGTGGTGGACGATCCGACGAATCGAGATCCTGCATTCCGTCGCAATCGCGTCCGCCACGAACTGGTGCCCCTTCTCGACGACATCGCGGATCGCGACGTCACGCCCCTGCTCGCCCGCCAGGCCCGCATCTTTCGTGATGTGGCCGACGAGCTCGAACGTCAGGCTGACGAAATCGATCCTGCCGACGCTCCCGCTCTCACTCGTGTGTCGCACGCTGTCGCTTGCCAGGCCGTCCGCGGGTGGTTGCGGGACTGTTCCGACGAGCTGCACCCGCCCGACGCCGCGACCGTCGAGCGGGTTCTCGCTGTGGCGGCAGGCGACATCAAGGCAACCGAGATCGGTGCCGGCTGGCGCATCGAACGGCACAGCCAGCGGCTCGTGCTCGTGCCGCCGGCCCGACCCCTGAGCTAGGGTTCGCGCCGCATGGCAGCGGACGACCCAGGCGACGTCGACCCACGCGCCGTCGAAAGCGATCCTCGGGATCCCAGCGCCGATCCCGATCTCGGCCGGGTGATCGTTCCCGAACACGAGTTGCGGTCACGAGTGACCGAGCTCGGCAAGGAGATCGCGGCGGACTACGAGGACCGTGCCCCGTTGCTCGTCGGTGTGTTGAAGGGCGCGTTCGTGTTCATGTCGGACCTGGCGCGGTGCATCGATCTACCAGTCGAGTTCGATTTCATGGCTGTCGCGTCGTATGGCACGGCAACCAAGACGAGTGGCGTGGTTCGCATCGTGAAGGACCTCGACCTCGACCTGTCCGGTCGCGACGTCCTGTTGGTCGAAGACATCGTCGACAGCGGTCTCACGCTGAACTACCTGGTGAAGAACCTGCAGTCGCGTCGCCCCGCCAGCCTCGAGATCTGCGCGCTGCTCCTCAAGGACGGCCAACAGAAAGTCGAGCCGACGTTGCGCTATGTGGGCTTCAGGGTTCCCGACGAGTTCGTCGTCGGATACGGCCTCGATGTGGGTGAGCGCTATCGCAACCTGCCGTCGATATGGAGCTACGTCGGTTCCGAGGCCTCGTAGCTCCTCTCGGGATTCCCCGAAGGGCAGGGCGTTTTTCAGCCGATACTCTCTAGGAGATCGTGAAACAGCGCCTGTCTCGACCGTGGTTCGTCGCCCTCGCTGCCGCGGTGGTGGCCCTGATCGTGCTCAGCGTGTGGACGCGACGCGAATCCGGGCCCGACGAGCTGAACCTCGCCGAGTTCGAGGGCAAGCTCGATGCCGGTGAAGTCGAGGACGCGACGATCAAGGATCGCGACAACAGCATCACCGGCACGCTGACCGACGGCACCGAGTTCCAGGTCTCGTACCCGGCCGACTACGCCGACGAGCTCACTCAGCAACTTCTGGACAACGACGTCAATGCCGACACCGATTCTCAGCACGAATCGGTTTGGATCACGCTGCTGTTCCAGCTGTTGCCCGTCGTGTTGTTGATCGGCGTCTTCTTGTACTTCCTGTCGAACATGCAAGGCGGCGGCCGCCTGTTGCATTTCGGCAAGGCGAAGGCGCGGCAGATGTCCAAGGACGAACCGAAAGTGACCTTCGCCGATGTGGCTGGGTCCGACGAGGCCGTCGAGGAGCTGCGCGAGATTCGCGACTTCCTCGAGAACCCGCTGCGCTTTCAAGCGATGGGCGCCAAGATCCCGAAGGGCGTGTTGCTGTTCGGTCCCCCAGGTACCGGCAAGACGCTCCTCGCCCGGGCCGTCGCGGGTGAGGCGGGCGTGCCCTTCTTCTCGATCTCGGGTTCGGACTTCGTCGAGATGTTCGTCGGCGTCGGCGCCAGCCGGGTGCGCGACCTCTTCCAGCAAGCCAAGCAGTCGGCTCCGGCGATCATCTTCGTCGACGAGATCGACGCCGTCGGCCGGCACCGTGGTGCTGGTCTCGGCGGAGGCCACGACGAGCGCGAGCAGACGCTGAACCAGCTGCTCGTCGAGATGGACGGGTTCGACGTGGCTACCGGCGTGATCCTCATCGCCGCGACGAACCGACCCGACATACTCGATCCGGCGTTGCTGCGTCCGGGTCGCTTCGATCGTCAGATCGTCGTCGACCGACCGGACCTCGAGGGACGTAGTGCCATCCTCGACGTACACGTCCAGGGCAAGCCGATCGACGATGACGTCGACCTGCGCGTCATCGCGCGCCGCACTCCGGGGTTCACCGGCGCGGACCTCGCCAACACCGTGAACGAGTCCGCCATCCTTGCGGCTCGACGCACGGCCGGCCGGATCACGATGTCGGAGTTCGAGGAAGCCATCGACCGAGTGATGGCCGGGCCCGAGCGCAAGTCACGTGTCATGTCCGAACGCGAGAGGCTCACGATCGCCTACCACGAAGGCGGACACGCACTCGTGGGTCACGTGCTTCCCAACACCGACCCCATCCACAAGGTCTCGATCATCGCTCGTGGTCGCGCGCTCGGATGGACCCTCGCACTGCCGATCGAGGACAAGAACATCAAGTCGCGTTCGGAGCTGCGGGACGAGATGGCGATGCTCATGGGAGGGCGCACGGCCGAGGAGCTCATCTTCGGCGACCCCACCACCGGTGCGATGAACGACATCGAGCGCGCCACCCAGATCGCGCGGGCGATGGTGACCCAATACGGGATGAGCGACACGCTCGGGCCCCAGCAATTCGGCAACCGAACCGGCGAGCCCTTCCTCGGCAAAGAGGTGGGCCACGAGGTGAACTACTCCGACGAGATGGCCGCCGCGATCGACAACGAGGTCCGCCGGTTGCTCGACGAGGCTCACGACGAGGCCCGCGAGATCCTGACGCTTCACCGGGTCACGCTCGACCGTCTGGCTGACGCCCTGGTGGCGCGCGAAACCCTGAGCGACGCCGATCTCGTCCCGATATGGGACGAGATCGATCGGCCCGGGAATGATCCCCCCCATGACGGTGCTGACGGCACCGGTACAGCGCGCCGGCCTGATCGAACGAATCGAGGTACTGCGGGGGTGGGTGGACTGTCACAGAACGTGACCGCCGCCGAATCCGACGCCGGACCGGAAGGTCCCGACGCAGGTCCCCCTCGCTTTCGGGAACGATGACCGACCACAGCGTTTCAACTCAGACGGGTTCGGGCCAGGCGGGTTCGGGCCAGAGCGGACGGGCGAACGGCGACGGCGCTCGCGCCGGCGACGGCAGCCTGCCCCCGTTCGACGAGCCCGAGCTGATTCGGCCTCCCAGGGTCACGCCGACCCACGATGGTGGCAGCGATGCGTACGGGCCCGTCGACCACGCTCGAGTCGAACGAGCGGTGCGCGAGATCTTGATCGCGATCGGCGAGGATCCCGACCGTGATGGCCTGCGCGAGACACCGGCCCGCGTCGCTCGCATGTATGCCGAGATCTTCTCGGGACTGCGCGAGGCGCCCGACCATCACCTGCAGGTGCTGTTCGAAGCCAACCACGACGAGATGGTGATGGTGCGCGACATCTCGCTCACGTCGATGTGCGAGCACCACATGGTTCCGTTCATCGGCAAGGCACACGTCGCCTACATCCCCGGTGACGACGGTCGCGTGACCGGGCTGTCGAAACTGGCACGACTCGTCGACGCCTACGCCAAGCGCCCGCAGGTGCAGGAACGGTTGACCGCACAGATCGCCGACGAGATCGAACGCACACTGCAACCGAAGGGCGTACTGGTCGTCATCGAGGCCGAGCATCTTTGCATGTCGATGCGAGGGGTGAAGAAGCCCGGTGCCGTGACGGTCACGTCGGCTGTCCGTGGGCTGTTCCGCGACAACACCGCCACGCGCTTCGAGGCCATGCGCTTCATCGACGGCAGCCGTCCCTGAACCTGGTGGTGGCTGTTCCGCTGGTGATGGGTGTGGTCAACGTGACGCCCGATTCGTTCAGCGATGGCGGGCAATGGTTCGAACCCGAGGCCGCGATCGCCCACGGGCATCAGCTGGTGACCGAGGGAGCCGCCATCCTGGACGTCGGGGGCGAGTCGACCCGTCCCGGAGCCGATCCTGTGTCGGAGGACGAAGAGTTGCGGCGCACCATCCCCGTCGTCGAGGCGCTGGCGCCTCATGTGCGCGTCTCGATCGATACTCGCAAGGCAACGGTGGCCCGCCAGGCGGTGCGGGCGGGTGCGTCACTGATCAACGACGTTTCGGCGACCCTCTGGCCCGTCGCGGCCGAGCTCGAGGTGGGGTGGGTCGCCATGCACATGCAGGGCACGCCCCAGACGATGCAGGCGGCCCCCACCTACGAGGACGTCGTCGACGAGGTCGCCGCGTTCTTGGAGCGTCGCGCTCGGCGAGCAACCGACGCCGGTGTGAGTGAGGTCTGGGTCGACCCTGGATTCGGTTTCGGCAAGACGCCGGCCCACAACCTCGCGCTGCTGCACCACCTCGACCGGGTGGTCGCACTCGGTTGGCCCGTCGTCGTCGGGTTCAGTCGAAAGACCACGCTGGGACGCCTGCTGGCCGCCTCCGACGCAAGGGTCCTGGCCTCGTCACCGACCTCGGTCGAGGTGACGCCTCCCGACGACCGCCTCGAAGGCTCGATCGCCACCGAAGTCTGGGCGCTCCAGCGCGGGGCCGCCATGATCCGGGCCCACGACGTGCGAGCAGCCGTGCACGCAGCCCGAGTCGTGGCAGCATGAGCGCCGTGGCAATGAAGGGCAAATGGGCCCAGGGCATCCGCCCCCGAAACTTCCGCTGGATCATGAAAGACCAGCTCGCGATCTGTGAGCGCCCGGGTGGTTACGGCGCGAACCACCGGCGGGTGCGCCGGCAGGAGGAGATCATCTGGATACGTGAGCAGGGCTTCACGGAGGTGATCTCGCTGATCCCGGCTCCGCACAACCTCCACAACTATGACGAGCTGGGCGTCGCGTGGCGCCACCGACCGTTCCCCATCACCGAGGACGCGCCGAGCTTTTTGGCCAAGCTCTACCCCGAGCTGAAGGACGTGGTGGGCGCCGGCGGCAAGGTCCTGGTGCACCAGGAGGAGCTCGGCGATCGACTCTGCGGCGTGATGGCCGGGTACCTGCTGTACGACGACCTGGTCGACAGCGGCCCGAAGGCGATCTCGGTGACCGAACAGATCACCCAACGCCAACTCGGGCCGGTCGGGCGCGAGCTCGTATCGGTCGCGCTGAGACTGCCCTGAGCGTACGAACCGTGTCCGAGGTACCCGAGTCCGACGTCATAGAGGTGCGCGGTCTGCGGGCCCTGGCGATCTGCGGGGCGCTGCCCGAGGAGCAGGCACGCCCACAACCGGTCGAAGTGGACCTCGATGTGGTGGTCGACCTGTCGCCGGCGGGATCCTCCGACGATCTCGACGACACGGTCGACTATGCCGCGATCGCTGCGGATGTCGAGCAGGTGTTGATCCATGAGCGGTTCACGTTGCTCGAGCGGTTGGCCCAGCGCCTGGCCGAGGTGGTTCTGGTCGATCCCCGCGTCGCCGCGGTCACGGTCGCGGTGCGCAAGCTTCGGCCGCCCGTGCCGCAGCAGCTCGACACCACGGGTGTGCGCATCACGCGTCGGCGCCCATGACAGCCGAGCGGTGATGCGAGCGTTTCTCGGTCTCGGCTCGAACCTCGGTGATCGCTGGCAGCATCTCCGCGATGCTGTGGTCAGTCTCGACAGCGTCGGGCTGGTGATGGTGTCGGCGGTCTACGAGACCGAACCCGTCGGTGGCCCGGCCGGGCAGGAGCACTATCTGAACGTCGTGGTCGAGCTCGACACCGACTTGTCGCCGCGGGAGCTGCTCGGCGTGTGTCGGCGGCTCGAGGGGGCCGCCGGCCGAGTTCGCGTCGAGAGGTGGGGCGCGCGCACGCTCGACGTCGATCTCCTGTGGATCGACGGCGTAGCGGTGGACGACCCTGATCTGCAGGTACCGCATCCCCGTATGTGGGAGCGTCGTTTCGTGATGGCCCCCCTCGCGGATCTCGCACCCGATCTGGTGCCCGCCGACTGGAACGAGCGCAGCGAGGGCCGTGTCGAGATGGTCGGCCACCTCGACGACGAATGACTCCGATCGCGGACGGGCCCGCGCCCTCGGTTCGCGTGATCGGACCGGGACGAGCGGGGTCCGCCCTGGCCACCGCGCTGCGACAGGTGGGGTGGAGAGTCACCGACATCCGGGGACGTGGTGAGCCGACGAGGGACGCCGCCTCGGGTGTCGACCTGTTGGTGTTGGCCGTGCCCGACGCGGCCATCGCGGAGGTGGCCGCGGGAATCGACCCGGTGAAGACGACGGTCGTGGCGCACCTGTCGGGCTCGTGGGGACTGGACGTGCTCTCGCCTCACGAACGCAGAGCCGCTGTTCATCCACTCGTCGCCATGCCCAACCGCGAAGTCGGCGCGACGAGGCTTCTCGGTCGGGCATGGTTCGCCGTCGCGGGCGACGACCTCGCACAACGGGTGGTCGACGATCTCGGCGGACGCTCGTTCGTCGTGGCCGACGAGCATCGCGTCGCCTACCACGCGGCTGCCGTCATCGCCTCCAACCATCTCGTCGCGCTGTTGGGTCAGGCGGAACGAGTGGCATCCATCGCAGGCGTTCCGCTCGAGGCCTACCTCGATCTCGTGCGGGCGACGATCGACAACGTCGCCGAGCTCGGTCCCACGACGGCGCTGACCGGTCCAGCGGCGCGTGGTGACTGGGAAACGATCGAGCGCCACCTCGGCGCCTTACCCGACGAGGAGCGCGATGCGTATGAGGCCTTGGTGCGCTTGGCTCGCCGCCTGGTCGAATGAGGACGGGCGCCGGCCCGAGGTCCTGGGGGACGCGCGAGGCTGACGGAATGCAGGTACACGAGACCATCGCGTCGTTTCGACGATCCCTCGACGTCGAGCGCGCGTCGGATCGTCGTGTGGGTCTCGTGCCGACCATGGGCTACTTGCACGACGGCCATCTCTCGTTGATGCGAGCAGCGGGGGCAGAGTGCGACGTCGTCGCGGTGACGATCTTCGTCAACCCATTGCAGTTCGCCGCGGACGAGGATCTCACTGATTACCCGCGTGATCTGTCCCGTGACCTTGGTCTGTGCGAGTCGCTCGGTGTCGACTACGCCTTCACGCCATCGGTCGAAGAGATGTACCCGCAGCCCGCGCTCACGACAGTCGCCGTCGACGCCCTCTCGCAGACGATGGAGGGAGTGGCCCGACCCACCCACTTCGCAGGTGTGGCCACGGTCGTGGCGAAGCTGTTCAACATCGCCGGCCAGTGTGTGGCCTACTTCGGTGAGAAGGACTACCAGCAGCTCGCGGTGATCCGGCGGATGGCGCGAGACCTCGACTTCCCGGTGACGGTGATCGGTTGTCCCATCGTGCGGGAACGCGATGGGGTGGCCATGTCGAGCCGCAACGTCTACCTGACATCGGCGGAGCGGGACGCGGCGCCCACGCTGCATCGGTCGCTCCAGGCGGGTGCCGCGGCCATCGTCGCCGGCGAGCGCGACGCGGAGGAGGTGCGAGCCCTCATGGCCGCCATCGTCGACGCGGAGCCCCTGGCCCAGCTCGAGTACGCCGAGGTCGTCCTGGCTGACACGCTGGAGCCGCCCGTGGAGCTCGAGGACGAGGACGAGGTTCGCCTGCTGGTGGCGGCGAAATTGGGCGGGCCCAGACTCCTGGATAACCTAGGGGTGCGTGTTCCCCCAGTCAGGGAATGACCAGCCAGCACGGCGACCGCGAGGCGCCAAGCAGAGGAGCACACACGATGCGCAGGCGCATGATGAAGTCGAAGATCCATCGGGCGCGCGTCACCGACGCGAACCTCCACTACGTGGGCTCGATCACCCTCGACACCGACCTGATGGCACGGGCCGACATCCGAGAGTGGGAACAAGTGGCCGTGCTCGACATCGACAACGGTGCTCGGTTCGAGACGTATGCCATTCCTGGCGGACCGGGCGACGTCTGCCTCAACGGCGCCGCCGCCCGACTGGTACAGCCGGGTGACCGGGTGATCGTGATCACCTACGCCGACTTCGACGAGGCCGAGCTGGTCGACTTCGCGCCCGCGATCGTTCATGTCGACGTCGACAACCGGCCCGTGCCCGAGCACGTAGCCGTTGCCCTCGCCCGCACGGCCGAAGCGTTGCCCGGCCCGGTGCGCTACGTCGAGATCGACCGCGAGTTGGCCGAGCTCGACGCGGAACTCGGCGCGCTCTGAGCCAGAGCCGGGCTTGATGAGCGCAAGCCCACCGGCATCCCATCTCGACCTGCTCGTGTTGGGAAGCGGCGTTGCGGGCCTGTCCGCCGCCGTGCGTGCGGCCGAAGTGCACGGCATGCGCGTCGGCCTGTTGACGAAAGGTGAGCTTCAACAGGCGACGACGCGCTGGGCGCAGGGTGGCGTGGCGGCGGTCCTGCACGAGGATCCGGACTCCACCGACCTGCACTTGGCCGACACGCTCGCCGCCGGGGCCGGTCTGTGTGACACCGATGCGGTACGAGTGCTGGTGGACGAGGGTCCCGGTCGGGTCAACGAGCTCATCGGGCTCGGCGCCATCTTCGACGTCGATGAGAGCGGCGCGCTCGAGCTGGCACGCGAAGGCGGCCACAGCCTGCCACGCATCGTGCACGCCGGCGGCGCCGCGACCGGACTCGAAATCGAACGAGCACTGGTGACCGCAGTACGGCGCACGGCGGCCGCGCTACACGAGAACACCTTTGCTCTGGACATCGTCGAGGAGGCTGGACGTTGTGTCGGCGTCACTGCGGTAGACGCCGCAGGCAAGCGTCAGACGATTCGAGCCACCCACGTGTTGCTGGCGACGGGCGGAGCCGGTCAGGTCTTTGCCGTCACCACCAACCCGATCGAGGCCACCGGTGACGGCATCGCCATGGCGCTGCGCGCGGGCGTGGCCGTGGCCGACGTCGAGTTCATGCAGTTCCACCCGACCGCGCTTCATCATCCCCGCATGCCTCGACCGTTGCTGTCCGAAGCCCTTCGCGGTCATGGCGCTCTCATCCGCAACACCAAGGGCGAACGGTTCGTCGACGAACTGTTGCCACGGGACGAGGTGTCCCGGGCCATGACGAAGTGCATGATCGAGGAAGGCACCGATCATTGCTGGCTCGACGCCACCGCCCTCGAGAGTTTCGGCCAACGCTTCCCGACGATCGCCGCTGAGCTCGAGGCGGCCGAGCTCGACCCCGCGAAGGAGTGGCTTCCCATCGCACCGGCGGCGCACTATCTGTGTGGCGGGGTCGTGACCGATCTCGATGGGGCGACCGACCTTGCCGGCCTGTGGGCGGCCGGCGAGGTGGCATGCTCCGGCGTGCACGGGGCCAACCGGCTGGCGTCGAACTCGTTGCTCGACGGCATGGTCTTCGGATTTCGCGCCGTCGAGGCGATCGAACGGGGCAAGGGCGAGGCCGAGCCGACCGGGGCGATGCGGGCCGTCATCGGGCTGGAGGTTCCTCCTGGCGTGATCGGTGGGAGACGCGTGCGAATCGACGACGAAGTGTTGGACGGGGCGACGCCGACGCAGCCGGCGGGGGTTCTCCGGGAGAACCTGCAACGGACCATGACGCGCGATGCCGGTGTGCTGCGCACCGCCGACACGCTTCGGGACGCGCGCCGCGTCGCGGTCGGCACCATCGTCGGGCTCGATCGTGGATCACCGACGGTCGAGTCCGAGCAGGTGCGCAACCTGGCCCAGATCAGCCGGGCCATGTGTGATGTGGCGTTGGCCCGCGAGGAGAGCCGCGGTGCGCACACCAGGGCGGACTTCATCGAGCGTGATGACGAGCGCTTTCACGTTCGACTCGTCTTGGGCGGTGGTCCCGGTCAGGCTGGTGGCCCATGAGCACCTCGTTCGAACCGCCGCGGTTCGCCGTCGTCGAAGCCGTCGAGCGCGCCCTGGCCGAGGACCTCATGCCCCTCGGCGACGTGACCTCTGCTCTGTTGCCGGACTCGATGGCCGCATCCGCCCGGTTCGTAGCGCGCGAGGCCGGCGTTCTCGCGGGGCTCGCATGCGCCCACGAGACCTTTCGCCAGATCGACGTCGGTCTCGCCGTCAGTTGGTCGGCCACCGACGGAGACTCGTTGGAGGCAGGCAAGTCGTTCGGTGAGATCACTGGTCCACTTGCGCCCATGCTCACGGGGGAGCGCACCGCATTGAACTTTCTCGGGCATCTCTCGGGGATCGCCACACTCACTCGGCGCTTCGTCGATGCGGTGACCGCCACTGGGTCACCGACGCGAATCTGGGACACGCGCAAGACCACCCCCGGGCTTCGCGTGCTCGAGAAGGCCGCCGTGCGCGCTGGCGGTGGAGCCAACCACCGCGGCAACCTCTCGGACTGGGTGCTGCTGAAGGACAACCATCTCGCCCTCGTTGGCATCACAGCCGCCGTGCACGACGCACAGCGCCGCTGGCCGGGCCGCACTGTGCACGTCGAGTGTGACCGCATGGAACAGGTGCGCGAGGCCGTCGAGGCGGGGGCCGACGCACTGCTGCTCGACAACATGGACGCGGACGCGATCCGTTCCGCCGTGGCTGCGGCGATCGAAGTCGCCACCGCCAACGGTCGGCGCCCGCCCCTGCTCGAGGCATCGGGGGGAATCACCCTCGAGAACGTACGGGGCTACGCGGACGTAGGCGTCGACTGCATCTCGACGGGTCGCATCACCAACTCGGCACCGGTACTCGACATCGGCCTCGACATCGTGGTCGAGGCCTGAGGGGGAGATCAGCACGTGCTGTTGACCATCGACGCGGGGAACACGCAAACCGTCATCGGGCTCTACGAGCTCGACGACGCACGGCCGGCGGCCGGGCGTAGGCCGGAGGACGGGCTGCTCGACCACTGGCGTGTTGCCACACAAGCCGATCGCACCAGCGATGAAACGGCCGTACTGATGCAGGGTTTCCTGTCGTTCCGGGGTTACTCGCTCGACGACGTCGACGGGATCGCCGTGTCGTCGGGCGTGCCGCGCGTGACTGCCAGCCTGCGTGACCTGGCGGCGCGCTACCTCGACTTCGAACCCGTGGTCATCGAGCCCGGCGTGCGAACGGGTATCTCGATCCTGGCCGAGAATCCGAAGGAGGTCGGCGCCGACCGCATCGCCAACTCCGTCGCGGCGTTCGACATCTACGGCGGCCCGACGATCATCGCCGACTTCGGCACCGCGACGACGTGCGATGCCGTGTCGGCGAAGGGCGAATACCTCGGCGGTGCCATCGCGCCCGGCATCGAGATCAGCATGGACGCCCTCGTCGGACGGGCGGCCGCGCTCAGAGCCGTCGAGCTCGTCGAGCCGAAGAGCGTGCTCGGCAAGAGCACGGTCGAGTCGATCCAGTCGGGAGCCGTCTACGGGTTCGCCGCCCAAGTCGACGGGCTCTGTGACCGCATCGAGGCCGAGCTCGGTGAATGCACCGTCGTGTCGACCGGCGGGCTGGCCGACCTCATAACGCCGTTGTCACGCAAGATCCAGCACGTCGAGCCGTGGCTGACCCTCCACGGCTTGCGCGTCGTGTTCGAGAAGAACCCCTGAGTTCTAGGCGTTGCTGCTCTCGACGGACTGATCGATCCACAGGCTGCCCATGTAGGGCTTGGGCAGGAAGTTGCCGAAGCCGATCGAGCGGAACCAGTTGAGACCGCGGATGTTGTTGTCCCCGATGAGCGAGTAGGGCGTGTTGAACAGCCAGATGTCGATCGCGTTCTCGTTGCGGTCGATCACCAACTCCTGGTAGCCGGGTTGGCGTGCCTCGAAGGCCTCGGCCGTACGGCCCCAGCTGACTGCTGCCTCAGTGGTCTCTGACCAGTATTGCGAGAAGTTGATCTTGATCGCCTGCTCGGCCGTTTGCCGGCTCCAGAACACGTAGTCGGAGTCGGGGTCGGGGTAGCCGTAGTTGCGGAACAACGCGGCCTGGAAGTCGGCCTGGGTCAGCTTCAAGATGAACTGGGTCTGCTCGATCGTGTCGATGCGGGCTTCGATGCCGATCTCGCGCCACTGCTCCAGAAGGTTCTGTTGCAGGTCGAGGTCCTCGACGATCGGGAAGCCTGAGAAGGTGAACGACAGATTCGGCTGGCCAGTGTCGGC
>Ga0299914_10001599_pt1 | contig 15151 bp, 12 predicted proteins | sample RVTome_10_FD_201361 | JGI IMG/M metagenome (GOLD analysis project Ga0299914, IMG submission 201361) | Soil microbial communities from uranium-contaminated site in the Upper Colorado River Basin, Wyoming, United States - RVT153D57 (version 2) ...
GGCTCGGGTTCGAGCCCACGCCGCTGTGGCTGAATGCCGACGGCAGCCTGTTCGCCATCGTGGACGGCTGGTTTGCGCTCGTGGAGGAAGGCCAGGAAGCCATCACGAAAGAGCTCGAGGCGCGGCAAAACGCGCGCCGCGACGCGCGCTTCGCGGCGGTGGCTCGCCGGGCGCGCAACATCCCGGACGGCACGGTGCTGATCGACAACGCGCGCATCCTGGACGTGCGCACGGGATCCGTGCGGGAGGAAAACGCCGTCCTCGTCGAGGACGGGCGCATCGCCGCGCTGCTCGGTGCCCGCGACCGCCGCCCGCCCGGCGCGACCGTCGTGGACGCGCGCGGCCAGACGCTGCTGCCGGGACTGTGGGACATGCACGCCCACCTGGACCTCATCCACGGCGCCCTGAACATCGCGGCGGGCGTGACGACCGCGCGCGACCTCGCCAACGACCACGACAAGCTGTCCCGCGCGATCGCGCAATTCGACTCGGGCGAGGCCGTCGGGCCGCACGTGTTGCGCGCCGGGATCATCGACGGCACGGGGCAGTACGCCGGCCCCACGCCGGCCCGGGTGGAGGACGAGACCGATGCGCTGCGCTGGGTCGATTTCTACGCGGACCACGGCTATCAGCAGATCAAGATCTACAGCTCCGTGCCGCTGCCGCTCGTGCCGGTGATTACCCGGCGGGCGCATGAACGCGGCCTGAAGGTCAGCGGCCACATACCGGCCGGCATGTGGGCCGAGGACGCGGTGCGCGCCGGCTTCGACGAGATCCAGCATGCCAACATGCTCTTTCTCAACTTCTACAAGGACGTGACGGAAACGCGGAACCCGGATCGCTTCACGAAGGTGGCGGAGCGCGGCGCGGATCTCGACCTTGCCTCAGACGCCTTCCGGGGCTTCGTCGCGCTGCTGAAGTCACAGGACGTCGTCGTGGATCCGACGGTCGGCACCCTGCTCGACCTGTTCGTGCACGTCCCCGGCCGCCCGGCGCCGACGGTGGCCGCCATCTACGAGCGCCTGCCGGCGCAGGTGGCGCGCGGCACACTGAAGGGGGGACTGGCCGTGCCCGAGGGGCAGGAACAGCGCTACGCCGCTTCCGCGCAGCGCATGCTGGACGTGGTGAAGGCACTGCACGACGCGGGCGTGCGACTCGTGGCGGGCACGGACGCCCTGCCGGGTTTTGCGCTGCACGCGGAGCTGGAGATCTATGCCCGGGCGGGCATTCCGCCCGCCGAGGTGCTGAGAATCGCCACCCTCGGCGCCGCCGAGGTGGCGGGGGTGGCGCAGGAGGTGGGCGCCATCGAGCCCGGCCTGCGTGCCGACCTCGTCCTCGTGGACGGGCAGCCCGACCGGCGCATGAGCGATATCCGGAAAGTCGTGCGCGTCATGAAGGACGGCGTGTTCTACGATCCGGCCGTCCTCCACGAGGCGATCGGGGTGAGTCCCGCCCGGTAGTGCCCACGGGGAAAAGAAAGGAACGTCCCTGTTCCAAAAACTTCTCCCTGGTATCGAAGCTGCCCCCAAGCGCTTCGAAAACTGCGTGCGTCCGGCGGGTCCCCGAGCTGCACGGGTCAGCTCACGGCGCGCGAACGCCCGGCTAGATGCGCGGGCCCAGCGCCAGCAGCTGCAGCAGCTCGGCCTGCGACCGCGCCGCGCACTGGGCGAGGATCGTCCTGAGCTCGACCCGCGCCGTATGCACCTCGATGTCGAGCTCTCCGGCCGCTTCCGCCAGGCTTCGACCCTCGAAAAGCCGCACAACGAGGTCGGCCTGCGATCGCGTGAGCCCGTACAGCTCCGTCAGGACCTGGGCCGAAATCCGCCGCTGGCCCTGCGAGTCGTGAATGAAGACGGCGAACAGCGACGTCGACGGCCGCACCGGCCAGACCGGCTCGAGCGGTACCACCAACAGCAGTACCCGCGGCAGCTGCGGGGAACGATCCACCCCCAGCGCCAGCTGGGCCTCGCGGAGCGCCCGGCGGCCGGGCGCCGCGGCGAGGAAGGCCCGCAGGCGGCGCTGTGCCTGCGCGTCCTTGATGACGAACCGCCGGTCGCGCTCGACCCAGTCTCCGGTGGACATGGCCGCGACGGCGGCGCCGTTCTGCCAGTGGATGACGCCCGTCGGGTCGATCAGGAGTGCGCCCTGCTGCAGCCGGTCCATGGCGGCTGCCATGCCGGCGGCCATCTGGAGCGACGTCGGCGCCGCTGACGCGGGCGGCAGGCTGGCACCCCCGGGTCCACGAAATTCGGCCACCGTGCCCCGCGAACAGGGCGCGGCCGCTGCCTGCCGGGATCCATCCAGGATGCTCATGGGGCGCCTGCTCCTGATTCGTCGCCGATTCTTGTTTTTTCAGTGGCGCCTTGCGGATGTCTATCGCAGCAGCCGCCGGGTTGACACCGAAAACGCTGGAGGGAGACCCTCGCCCCTTCTCGGCCGGGGGGGGTCAGCGTTGGACCTGTCGGGGGCCTTCATCTTCGCCGCCCTTGCGGGACTGCAGCTGGCAGTGCCCGCCGCGGCGGCGTGCTCCGCCTCCAGGAGCCAGCCCGTCGGGCCCGGCAACCTGGTCGAGCGTCCGATCCGCGGCTCGGAATGCCACCGCTACACCGCCAACTCCGACCTGCCGCTGTGGGTCAGCGTCGAGGAATCCGATGTCGACCTGGCGGCCCTCGTCGGGGAGCGGCGGCTCGAGAGCGGCGCACGACGCTCATGGCTGGAGGCGTTCCTGCTGGAGCCGGGACCGGACGGCGTCGCCGCCTTCGCCATCGAGGCAGCCGGCACCAGGGGCCTGATCGGCAGCTACCGCCTGACCGTCACCCAGCTGCATCCGACGCACCCGCGAGCGGCCGCCCTCCGCCGGGCCCTCGAGCTGACGATGCAGGGCGAGCACGCAGCCGCGGCCGAAGCTTGGCTCGGGGCCGACAGGCCGCTCGAAGCGGCATGGATGCGCCTCGCCGAAGCGTGGAAGGAGGCGGACGCGGGCAGGCTGGGCACAGCCGTGTCGCTGCTCGAGCGGGCGGATGAGGTGCTGTCCGGCACCGGGCACGACGCGGCGCGCACCCGGCTCGTCATCCCGCTAGGGCTCGTACTGATCCAGATGCGACGCTACGGGGACGCTGCAGCGGTACTCGAGGCCGGCATCCGGCGCGCAAGCCGGCTCGATGACCCGAGCCTGCTCGCCGAGCTGCACCTGTACTACGGTCTCGTCCGCCACAATCGGGATTCGCTGTCGGCGGCGCGCGCCGAGTACGAAACCGCCGCCGCGCTGCTTGCGCGCGACCCGGATCCCTTTATCGCGGGGATGCTCCACAACAACTTTGCCGGCATCCATTACCTCCTCGGAGAGCCGGAGGCTGCGTTCGCGCGGTTCGAGCAGGCCGAGACCATCGCCCGCGACATCGGCGATGACCAGAACTATGCGGAAGCCCTCCGGAACGAGGCGCAGCTCGCGGCCAACCTGGGGATGTTCGACCGGGCGCTGGTGAAGTTCACAGCAGCGCTGGAGGTATTCGAGGCGCGCGACCAGCGCGGCGACGTGGCCAACGTCCTGTGGGGAATCGGCAGCACCTACCTCGGACTGGGGGTGTTCGAGCGCGCGCGGGAATTCCTCGAGCTGGCGCTGGAGCGGGCGGAACAGGCGGATGATCCCGCCGCGGCATTCAGCGCACGCCTGCTGCTCGGCGAGGCCTACCGGCACCTCGATCAGCCCGCCCTCGCGCTGGCGGTCCACGAACACGCCCTCGCAGACAGCGAGCGCCACGGCAAGGCCAGCAACGCCGCACGCGCAGCCGCCGCCTGGGGCAAGGACTCGCTGGCGGCGGGTCGCGCGGACGAGGCCGTGCCCCGGCTGCAGCGCGCGGTCGCCACGTTCCGGAAGATTTCCTACCGCCGCGAGCTGGCCGACGCGCTCTACGCGCTCGGCACCGCGCACTTGGCCGGCGATGCGTCGCGAGATGCGCGCGCCGCGTTCGCGGAGGCGGAGCGCCTGCAGCGCGAGCTGGGCGACGCCCGTGGACTGGTGCTGACGCTGACGCGCAAGGCGCGCCTCGAGAGTGAGGACGGCGACCTGGCCGGCGCCCTGGCAACGGCCGCCGAGGCAGCCGAGGTGCTGGAACGCGCCCGCGGCAACGTATCGAATTCGGACCTGCAGGCGAGCTTCTTCGGGTCCCGGCTCCAGCCCTACGACGAGCTCGTGCGCCTGCACCTCGCGAGCGGCGAGCGAAACGGGCAGGCCGAACCGGCAGCACTGGCGGCGCTGGCGGCAGCCGAGCGTTCCCGCAGCCGCACACTGAAGGACCTGCTCGCTCGCGGAAGGGCGAGCGAGGGTGGCACGGCGCACGCGGAGCTGACCGGCCGCCTGAACGGTCAGCTCATGCGCCTGAGGAAGTTGCAGGAAACGCTGGAGCGTGCGGGCGAGGACGACGCCCTGCGCGCACGGGCCGCCGCCGAGATCGAGTCGACGAAGTCGTCGCTGCGGAGACTGCGGCTCGAGCTCGACGCGCTGGATGCGCGCACCGCCGCCAGCGACCCCTTGCGCGCGGCCTTGCTGGCCGCTCCGGACGATCTCGACGGGATCGCGGCAGACTTGCCCGGTGACGTCGCGGTGCTGGCCTATTACGTCGGTGCGGAGGAAGCGACAGGCTGGCTCGTCCGGCGGGGATCGATCCGTGCCTTTCGTCTTCCGCCCAGCGCCGACGTCGAGCAGGCGGCGCTGTCGGCCTTCGAGGTCGCGAGCCACTGGGATCCGGAGGTCGACCCCGTGTATGACGCACTGCAGGCGGTGGCCGACATGGTGCTGCCCGCGCTGGACGAGGAAGCGGGGCTGCGCCGCCTCGTGGTCGTGCCCGACGGAGCGCTGCACCGCGTCCCGTTTGCCGCTCTCCCGATGCCCCGCAATCCCGGCACGCTGCTCCTGGAACGCTACGAAATCAGCACGGCTCCCGCGGTCGGGCTGGTCCGCGCCGGCGTTTCCGGCTGGCCGCCCGGCAGCGCGACGATCGCCGTTTTTGCCGCGCCGGTCTTCGAGGCCCGGACCCTGGCCGCAGAGATCTTGCCCCCCGAAGCGGGGGGGACGGGCCTCGCCGCCCTGCTCGCGAGCCTGGGACCACTGCCCTACTCGAGGGAGGAGGCGCGGCAGATCCGCACGATCGCCGAGGGCTGGACCGTCGACCTGTACGAGGGCCAGGACGCCACCAAGCAGGCGCTCAGTCAGCCGGCCTTCGGATCCCATGCCATCGTGCACTTCGCCACTCATGCGGTGGTGAGCAGCGAGTTCCCGGAACTGTCGGGTCTCGTGCTGTCCCAGGTAGATGCCGCCGGCCGGCCCGTCGACGGCCTGCTGCACCTGCAGGAGATCTACGACCTGCCGCTGGGTGCCGATCTCGTCGTCCTGAGTGCCTGCCGGACGGGCCGGGGGCGCTCCCTGCGCGGCGCGGGACCGGTAAGCCTGGGACGGGCGTTCCTGCTGGCCGGGGCGAAACGCGTGGTCACGACGCATTGGAGCATTCCGGATGACGTGACTGCTGATCTGATGGGGGGCTTCTACGCGGCGATGCTGGAGCGCGGGATGACGCCGCCGGCGGCACTTCGCGAGGCACAGCTCAGCATCGCAGGCGACGCAGCATTCGAGCACCCGTTTTTCTGGGCGGGATTCTCGCTCACGGGAGTGATGGTGGACTGACGAGGGGAAGGGGGACCAAGCATGGATGTCGTCGACGACCTGTTCGAGGACTGGAACGTTACCTATGTGGAGCCCGGCAGCGGGCTGTCGAAATTGATGCGGGCGCCCGCACGGCTGAAGCTGAGCGGCGAGGGAGAGAAGGGCCGCGTGCACGTCAGGCTGGCGGAGTCGGGCCCGGGGTACGACGAGCGCGTGGATTGGAGCTGCGAATGCGAGCACGCCGAGCTGTCGGGCGTGCGGATATCGCTACTCAAGGGAAGGTTCTCGCAGGAGCACGATGCGCACGAACACGAGGTGACGATCGTCTGCATGCACTTCCCGCGGGGCGGGCGCTGCAAGGGACGAATGATGGGTTACGTGCGTCACGAGGATCCGGCCATTCCCCACCTTACGGGGGCATGGCACGCGGAGCACTGACCCTCAGGGCGCGGCGGCGGGCAGCACCTCGAACGCGTAGGACGCGAGGGGGCGCCCGCCGTCGTCGGCCACGCTCAGCGCATAGGCGCCGGGCTCCAGCGCATCCTGGCCCAGCGCCAGCTCGAGGCTCTTCTGCCGCGCGCCAATGCGCTGCTCACGCGACCAGACCGTCGGGCCGCCCGCCTGGCTGAGCGACAGCGACACCGTGCGCGCCTCCCCGGCGCCGCCGGGCGGAACCGGCACCGTCAGGCGCACGATCGCTCCGGGCTCTTCGGGCAGGGCGAACCGGTACGCCGGGCGCTCCGCGGCAGCCGCGCGCATCGAGGACAGGGGGACCGCCGTGACCACCAGCAGCGGCTGCTCCAGGCGGGCGATGTGCGCGGCGAGGCGATTGGCATCCGCGCGGTAGCCCTGCAGCTGCTGGCCCAGCGCCAAGATTGCCGCCAGCGCGCAGGCGAGCATGATGCTGGCCGCCCACGCGTAGTAAGTCGCGGCCGGACGCCGCGGCGGAGCAGGCGCGGCCGCCGTGCCCTCGCCGATCAGGTCCGGCGCGCGCACGAGCACCTGCTCCGCCTCGACGAGCCTGGCGAGCGATGAGTCGGCGAAATACTGCTCCTCGAACTGCGCGGCCTCGTCCGGGGACATCCGGTCGCGCACGTAGCGGTGGATCAGTTCTGCCATTGCGGCGTGCTCGGCATGTTTCACGTCCAAGGGTTCACCTGGTGCGTCTTGATGATGGCTACCTACTAACTGGCCCAAGCCCCCCGCCTATCGCACCCGGCGCAGCCGCGGACGGGCGGCGAGGCCGCCGCTGCGCTCCATGATGCTCGCCAGGCGATGCCGGGCCCGGTGGAGAACATTGTTGTAATTCAAGGAGCTGAGTCCGAGGAGCTGGCAGGTCATCTCCTTGTCGTCCTCGCGCAGGTAGTGGCGCACCAGGATCTCGCGGTCGCGCTCCTGCAGGTCGCCCAGGCATTCGCGGAGTCGACCGGCCAGCCAGTCCCGGTCGAGCAGGGCCTCCACGCCGGGCTCCAGGGCGGGCAGGTCGGCGACCTCGTCGAAGTCCGCGCTCCGGCGTCGCATCGCCTTGCGGTGCTCGAGGACGACGTTGCGCGCGGTGCCCAGCACGAAGCCGCACACCCGCTCCGGCTGCTGCACCGTGCCGGCGCGGAGCGCCTCGATCACGCGGATCCAGACCTCCTGGCGGAGGTCGGACACCACGTCGGCGTCGTGGTTGTACTGGCGGAGCTTGACCAGGACGCGGCGGTCATAGAGGCGGATCAGCTCCTCCTCAGCGCTGCGCTGGCCCACGGCGATCTGGCGCACCAGCCCCGCGGCCCGGGCGTTCTCGGCCCCGAAATCCGTCGAAGTGCCCGAAATCACGCTGTCCCGATTGCCGGTCCCGGCATCCGCGCCCGCTTGGCGACTCCCCGCCGAATCTGGCGGGGAGTCGAGTATACGAGCCTACGCCCGTCGCGCGGCGGCGCGGCGACGGCGGCGGCGCGCGCGACGCATCAGCCGCGCCTCGCGCTCGACAGCCGAATCTTTCCGGTCCATGACGGCCTCCAGGCCAGAGTTCGCTCCAATGGGAACGCGTATTCTAGGCGCCGCGAAGACCAGATAATGTGACGAAAATCAAGCGGCTGGCTGTGGCTTATACGGATGCGGCCGAGGGCGCTGTTGCACCGCGGCGCCGGCCGGAGAGGGCCGCGCGCAGGATGGCGTCGAACCGGAAGTTGAAAAGATGCCGCTGCCAGAACAGTTCGCGCTTGTCGCAGACGGTGGAGGCGCTGTAGCGGTTGATTTCTCCGCGCAGCGCGGCATCCGGCACCGCCCCCGTGGCCAGCCGTGCCCGCAGGCGGCGCGCCTCGGCGATCCCGGCCGCCACGGCCTGCGCCCGGCGCCGCGGGATGCGGCCGTGCTCGCACTTGAGCGCGTTCAGCCGCTCCGCCGCGTCGTACGTGGCATCCACCAGCTCGGCGCGGCTCATCCACTCCGTCTCGTAGTTGAGGATCTGCTCCCAGCTCGGCTGGACCAGGAGCTGGCGATGCTCCTCGAGCGTGCGCGCGAAGAGCCGGTAGCCGTAGCGCTCCGGTGCCTCGAAGATCCGGCTGCCGGGGTCGAGGAACGGCCCCATCGGCGAGATGAAGGCACACAGGCGCGGATCGCCCATGTTCATGAGCTGGCCGCAGTACGCGACCGTCTGCATGACCGAGTCGTAAGTCTGGCGCGGCAAACCGATCATGAAGAACACGTCGATCCGATGGCAGTCCAGCGCCAGAGCCTCCCGCAGGAAGGACTCGAAGGCCGCGTTGTCGTAGCCGCATTTGCCGTCCAGCGCGCCGCGCACGTCGGGGTCGTGGCTCTCCGGGCTGATCTCGAAGCTCCAGTTGGGCAGCGAGCGGTCGATGCGGGCCAGATAGCCGCGCGGCGGCAGGTGGAAAAACTCGAAGCAGATTTCGTTGTCCACGCGCGCCGCGGCGAGCCCGTCGAGGACCGCCGTCGCGTAGGCCTCGCCGCCCTGCAGCAGGTCGCCCGGAATCACGACGGGGCCGCGCGAGAAGCGGCCGATGGCCTGCACGCTCGCCACGAGCCTGGCGGGGCTGAGAAATGCGGGCTGCCGGCGCCCGGTCAGGTGAACGCAGGTCGACTTCGAGCTGCCGCAGGTCACGCAGTCCCACGCACAGCCCTTCAGCGGCAGCACCATCGTGGTCGGATTCGCGAGCCAGCCGTTGAAGGGCAGCACCCCGGAGACGTCGCGGTAGCGCACCGCCATCTCCACCAGCAGCTCGGGGCGTACGTCCGCGTCGTCGAGGTTCGGGGGGATGTAGCTCAGCGGGTTCGTGCGCACGCGGCCGCCGTCCTTCCAGGAGAGGTTAGCGATGCCGTCGACCGGCCGCCCTTCCCGCAGGGCCACGAGGAGCTCGTGCAGCGGCTGCTCGGTGCTGTCGCCGGAGAGCACGTAATCCACCTCGGGGCGGGCCGCCAGCTCGTCGTGGTAGTAGCTCGCGGACAGGCCGCCCATGATGACGGGCACGTCGGGATGCAGCTCTTTCACCAGGCGCGCCACCTCGAGCGCGCCGTGCGCGTGCGGCAGCCAGTGCAGGTCGATGCCGACGGCCGCCGGGCGCTGCGCGGCGAGAAACTTCCGCACGTCGAAACGACGGTTGGTCATCATTTTCAGGGCGAGGTTGACGATGCGCACGGCCAGACCGCGATCGCCCAGGTAACCGGCCATCGTCAGAAAGCCCACCGGGTACAGCTCGAAGACGACGGAGGACGGAACCATGTCGCTGACCGGCCCGTAGAGGATGGCCTGGTCGCGAAAGTCGTACACGCTGGGCGGGTGCAGCAGCAGCAGATCGACGGGCGGCGCGGCGAACGTCATGCCGCCATTCTGGTCGCGCCCGTCACACCCGCCTATAGAGGAATACCGGCGCTGCCGGCCGGTGCGCCGGCCACCCGGCCCGGTCCCCTGCGGTAAGGTGGGGCCTCGACCGGAAGGGAGGCTGCCCCATGAGCAAGCAGCAGAAAGGCGACACCCTGGGCATCGTGGCGGCGGCCGAGGCGTACGTCGCCGCCATGCACGCTGGCGACTGGCGGGGCGCCGCCAACTGGTTCGCCGGCGACGCCGTGCGCATGCCACCCGGTGAGCCGGAACAGCGCGGTCGCGACGCCATCCTGCGCGCGCTGCAGGGCCTCGGGCAGGTGATCGAGTATCGCGTGAGCCGGGACGACATCGAGGCCTCGGGACGGCTCGGCTACGTGCGCGGCTGTTACGCGACGACGCTCCGGCCGCCCGGCCTGGAGGACCCGGTATCGGACGAGGGTCTGTACCTGGAGGTTTGGCGGCATGAGCCCGGAACGGGCTGGCGGATCGCGGTCGTCACGTGGAATTCCGGCGCCGCCGGGCCCGCGGCCGACACCGTCTGAGATCAGCGCGCCTCGTCGGCAAACGGCCGGATCTTGATGCCGTCGTCGAGCTCGTCGTCCGGGTGCACGACCACCGGTCGCCGGGCGCGAGCCCGCCGAGAATTTCAGCCCGCAGGCCGTCGCTGCGTCCCACGTCGACCTCGCGAAGGCGGGCGCGAACCGAGGTACTGGCGCGTCCCGTGCGTCCGTGTAGCTGCGGTTTTACACCGGCGCGACCTTGTCTAAGCTAGCGGCATGAGCCTGCGTGAACAGGTCGAGGCGATCCTTCCCGAATGGGAGTCCTGGTACCCGAGCCTCTTCGATGCGGCCTGGGACCTCGGGGTCATTCGCGCGCGCGTCTGCGACCCGTCGTCGCTGTTGCTCTCCAGCCGGCATGCCGGCGTCACGAGCGAGGCGACGCGCGCCTACCGTGAACAGTGGAGCATCGAGGGAGACGACGCCCCGGCTCCGCCCCCCGGCCGCCGCCGCCGGCGCTGACGGCTCCGGGATTTCTCCATAGTTTTTGCGTACCGTGCCGCGTCATGAGGCTTGGCATCACTGCGAAGCTGTTCGTGGCCGTGCTCGCGACGGTCGTGCTCGTCGTGGTCATCATGAGCGTGGTGGGTCGCGTCGGTTTCCAGCGCGAGTTCCGCCGCTACGTGGAGCAGATCGAGAACCGCCACAGCGAGGCGCTGTCCGCCGCGCTGGCCGAGCGCTATCGCGAGGAGGGCAGCTGGGAGTTCCTGCGCGGCGAGCGATGGGCCTGGCGGCGCTTCCTCTACAGCCAGCTGCGCGCCACGCCGGTCGGGCGCGTCGAGCCCGCCCCTGCGGCGCGCGACGGCGCGCGGGATCCTCCACGGTTCGAGCGGCCGATGCGCCGCGGCACGCTGAGGCTTGCGCTGCGGCTCGCCGTACTGGACGAAAACAAGCAGTTCGTCGCGGGCTACCGGGGCGTGGACGCCGGGGATGCGTTGTTTCCCATCACCGTCGACGGCGCCAGCGTGGGTTGGATCGCCCGCGTGCCCCTGGAACGGCTGACGGCGCCCGACGACCTGCGCTTCCTGCAGGCGCAGTACCGCACCCTGGTCATAGCCGCCCTCGTGGCGGTGCTCGGTGCCGGGCTCGCCGCGGCGGCGCTCGCACGCCGCTTCCTGGCGCCGGCGAGGAACATCGGCGCCGCGAGCCAGCGGCTCGCCGCAGGGGATTACTCGGTCCGGGTGACCCCCGGCTCGCGCGACGAGTTCGGCCAGCTCGCGCAGGACTTCAACCTGCTGGCGGTGGCCCTGGAGCGCAATGAGCGTGCCCGGCGCGAATTCATGGCCGGCGTGGCACACGAGCTGCGCACGCCGCTGGCGGTGATGCATGCCGAGCTGGCCGCGATTGCCGACGGCGTCCGGAAGTGGTCGCCGCAGGCGCTGGAATCGCTCCAGGCGGAGGTGCGTTCGCTGACCACGTTGGTGCAGGACGTCTACGACTTGTCGCTGGCGGACGTGGGCGCGCTCGCCTATCGCAAGGAGATGCTGGATCTGCGCGAGGAGCTCCGCGGCGTGCTGTCGACCTATGCGGAACGCTTCCGGGCGGCGGGCCTGGTCGTTACCGCAGAAGGCCTCGAGGGCCCGCCGCTCACGGTGCACGCCGATCCGGGCCGGCTCCGGCAGATCTTCGCGAACCTGCTCGGCAACGCGCTGGCCTACACCGCCGCGCCGGGTCACGTCGAGATTTCCTGCATCGAGACGAAGGACGACGTGCTGGTCGAGGTGCGCGACTCGAGCCCCGGCGTGCCCGCCGACGCCCTGCCCCGGCTGTTCGAGCGCTTCTACCGCGTCGAAAATTCGCGCAGCCGGGCGCACGGCGGCGCTGGGCTGGGGCTCGCCCTGTGCCGCAGCATCGTGGAGGCGCACGGCGGCTCCATCGTGGCGGCGGCTTCCCCGCTGGGCGGACTCGCAGTGGCGGTAAAGCTGCCGCTGGCGCGGGGCAAGCCGGCATGAGCGAGGAAATCCTGGTCGTCGAAGACGAGCCCAAGCTGGCCGCGGTGCTGAGCGACTACCTGCGCGCCGCCGGCTACGCGGTGCACGTGCTGGCCGACGGCCGCGAGGTGGTGCCGCGCGTGCGGGACCACCCGCCCGCCCTGCTGTTGCTGGATCTGATGCTGCCCGGCAAGGACGGGCTCTCGGTGTGCCGGGAGTTGCGCAGCTTCACAGAGCTGCCGGTGATCATGGTCACGGCCCGCACCGAGGAAATCGACCGCCTGCTCGGCCTGGAGCTGGGCGCGGACGACTACGTCTGCAAACCCTACAGCCCGCGCGAGGTCGTGGCACGGGTGAAGGCGGTCCTCAGGCGGCTGGAGCGCAGCCGCGAGGCGCCGGGGGGACGGCTGCGCATTGACACCGAAACCTGGGAGGCGGCGCTGGACGGCAGACCCCTGACCCTGACGCCGGTGGAGTTCCGCCTGCTCGAGGCCCTGGCGGGCCGGCCCGGGCGCGTCCTGTCGCGCGAGCAGCTCCTCGCGCGCATCTACGACGACCATCGCGTCGTCTCCGACCGCACGGTCGACAGCCACATCAAGAACCTGCGCCGCAAGCTCGAGCAAGCCGCGCCCGGCGAGGACCTAGTGCGCTCCGTCTACGGCATCGGCTACCGTCTCGAAACCTAGGGAAGGTCTGCACAGGTGCAGACCTTCCCGTGCGGGGCACGCATGCCCCGCCGCGCCAATCTCGCAAGCGATTGATAGCGCGTGAGCAAGGGCGAAGCTTGGCTTTGCCCTTGCGTCACTGCACCAGTCCAGGATGGACTGGTGCAGAGGTTCCCTAGCGCTAGTCGCCCGCCGACTTCCCCGGTTTCTCCACGATTGCGCCATCGTCGCTGCACGGGGCCGCATCAAACTGCAGGCGACCCTGGACGAGGAGACACATCACATGATCGATCGAATTGCCTACGTCGGCCTGACCGCCGCCGCCGTGACTGGCGTGGCGCTGATGCTGGCCGCGGCCACGGCCGTCGCCGGGCCGCCCCATGAGCGGCACGCCGCCGTGCTGGAGATGCTCGATACCGACGGCGACGGCAGCGTCTCGAGAAGCGAGTTCATCAGTGGCGGCGAGGCACGCTTCGCCGAGGCGGACGCCGACGGCGACGGGCGCCTGACGACCGAAGAGGCTCAGGCGGCGCGCAAGGCCAAGCGCGAGGGACGCGGCGGCCGGCTGTTCGGGCGCTTCGACGGCGACGGCGACGGCGTCGTGACGCGGGAGGAATTCAGCTCGGCCCACGGAGCGTTCTTCGACCGCCTGGACGTCAACGGCAACGGCGTCATCGACGAGGATGAACGGCCGCAGCACCGCCACAAGTTCGGCCCCCAGCCCGATCGCACGCTCTGATCCCTCCCCATGGGCGCTCAACCCGCACCTTGCCGGGCCCGGCGACAGGCCCGGCGTTTTTTTTGCCCGGTCACCGGTCCTGACGCCGTGCAAATTCGTGACCGCGCTCACGCCTTGCGCGCCGGGGCCGCCCTAGGCTAGAGCGGTCCTTGTGTCACGGGGGTGGCGCCGTTGCGTCGCGCCCTCGAAAGGAGGTCGACATGGGATCCGACACCCTGCGCCGAGCCGGCATGGTCGCCCTGGCGGCCGGCATCCTGTGCGGCTGCGCCAGCATGAGCAAGGACGAGTGCGTCACGGTCGACTGGCGCACCGTCGGCTACGAGGACGGCGCCGCGGGCCAGGGCGCAGAGCGCCTCGCCAGCCGCCGCAAGGCCTGCGCCGAACACGGCGTGGCTCCCGACCTGACCGCCTATCGCACGGGTCGCGACGAGGGTCTTCGCGAGTACTGCAACGCGGCCAACGGATTCCGGGTGGGCGCCAGCGGCAACGTGTACAGCGGCGCCTGTCCGACCGACCTGGAGCCCGCCTTCGCGGATGCCTACCAGGCCGGGCGCAAGCTGTGGCGGCTGGAGAGCCAGCTCAACGACGCCAACCACGGCATCGCCTATCGGCGCGCGGAAATCGCACGCATCGACGAGGCGCTCGCCGCCTCCGGCTTCTCGGTGGTGGGCGAAGCCTCGACGCCCGAGGAACGTGCCCAGGCGCTCCTGGACGCGAAGTCCCTCGCCGAGCGCCGCGGCAGGCTGAAAGCCGAGCTGGCAACGCTCGAACGCGACCGCGGCCATTACGAGGCGGAGCTCGCGGAGTACCGCGAGGAACTCGCCTACAACTACTGAAGCGGTCGGGCCGCCCGCGCCGGCGCCGCGCCGCCGAATCGCGCGAGGTAGCTGCGCGTCTCCGCGGCGGCAATCCCCGACAGCAGCAGGAGCCCGATCAGGTTGGGCAGCGCCATGAGGCCGTTCATCACGTCCGAGAGCAGCCAGACGAAGTTCAGCGTGTAGATGCTGCCGAGGAACGTGGCGACGACGAACAGAAGCTTGTACGGCGTCACCGCCCGCGCGCCCAGGATGTATTCGATGCTGCGGCCGCCGTAGTAGCTCCAGCCGAGGATCGTCGAGAAGGCAAATAGCGACAGGCAGATCGCCACCACCGCCGGGCCGAGCGGCCCGGGCATCGCCTCGCCGAAGGCGAGCTGGGTGAGCGCGGCGCCGTTGGCGCCCGAGCTCCAGGCGCCGCTGGCGACGATCGCGATGCCGGTGAACGTGCACACGATGATCGTGTCGATGAACGTCTGCGTCATCGAGACGAGCGCCTGCCGGCAGGGCTCGTGCGTCTGCGCGGCGGCGGCGGCAATGCCGGCCGAGCCCAGCCCCGACTCGTTGGAGAAGATGCCGCGCGCGACGCCGTAGCGCATGGCCTGCGCGATGCTAGCGCCAAGGAATCCGCCGGCCGCGGCCGTGCCCGTGAACGCATCGCGGAATACGATGCCGAAGGCCGCGGGCACGTCGGCCGCGTGCGTGACGAGCACGATCGTGCACGCGCCCATGTACAGCAGGATCATCGCCGGCACCAGCACGCTGGTCACGCGGCCGATGGCGCGGATGCCGCCGAGCAGGACGGCGCCCAGCGCCAGTGCAATGACCAGGCCCGTGATCCACGTGGGCACGCCAAATGCGCCGTCGACCGCGTCGGCCACGGAGTTCGACTGGACCATGTTGCCGATGCCGAAGGCCGCGCAGGCGGTGAACAGCGCGAACAGCCAGCCGAGTAT
>Ga0299914_10001600_pt1 | contig 15148 bp, 12 predicted proteins | sample RVTome_10_FD_201361 | JGI IMG/M metagenome (GOLD analysis project Ga0299914, IMG submission 201361) | Soil microbial communities from uranium-contaminated site in the Upper Colorado River Basin, Wyoming, United States - RVT153D57 (version 2) ...
GAGCCGCTTCGGCACGGGCACGTTTCGCAGTGTGACATAGCGCGGTAAACCGTTGTTATACGGAGGATAATCCTCGCCGCGGATGAGGGGTGACAGGTACCGCCGGGCCGCTGCGGTGATAGCGAATCCATCGGCGCTGATGAATTTCCGTGGCAGCTTTTTCTCCTTGTTTGCGACCCTGGACAGCGGTGCTTCGTCGATCCGCCAGCGATAAGGCTGGTCGGAAACTCTCTTGATCACGGGCATCACCGCCGTCTTTCCTGCGAGCGCCATGCGGACAGCGGCACTGCCGACCGCATACGCCTGCTCGACGTCGACTGCCGACGCAATATGGCGTGCGGACCGCTGCAAATAATCCGCAACCGCGTAATGAAACTTGTAACCGAGATTCTCCCTCACCATGTTGGCGACCACGGGGGCTACGCCGCCAAGCTGCGCGTGACCGAACGCGTCGGTCGTGCCGGCTTCGGCCAGAAAGCGGCCATCGGCGTAACGCGCTCCTTCACTGACGACGATGACGCAGTAGCCGAAATTCTCGACGCACTCCTTTACTCGTTGCAGGAAGACGGCCTGTTCGAATGGAATCTCGGGGAACAGAATGAGGTGCGGCGCATCCTCCGGTTTTTCGCCGGCCAGTCCCCCGGCCGCGGCGATCCAGCCGGCGTGGCGTCCCATGACCTCGAGTATGAAGACCTTGGTGGACGTCTCGGCCATCGACAGTACGTCGAGCGCCGCTTCCCGCGTTGAGACGGCTACGTATTTGGCGACGGAGCCGAACCCCGGACAGGTGTCGGTCACCGGCAGGTCGTTGTCCACCGTTTTCGGAATGCCGAGGCAGGTAACCGGGAACCCGAGGCGCTTGGCCACGAGCGAGACCTTTTGCGCCGTGTCCATGGAGTCGTTACCGCCGTTGTAGAAAAAATAGCCAATATCGTGGGCCTTGAATACCTCGATGAGGCGCTCGTATTGCGCACGATTTTCCTCGATGCCCTTCAGCTTGTAACGGGCCGAGCCGAACGCGCCTCCGGGAGTATGACGCAACGCGGCGATGGCCCGAGACGTTTCCTTTCCGGTGTCGATCATGTCGTCTTTCAACGCGCCGATGATGCCGTTCCGACCGGCATACACGTTTCCTATCCGGCTCTTGTTTTTGCGGGCCGTCTCGATCACGCCGCAGGCCGTCGCATTGATGACCGCGGTGACACCGCCGGATTGTGCGTAGAAAGCGTTCAACCTCGCCATGGACCTAAGGCTCCTCATGCTGATGACCAAGCGGATGTGGAATTGCGTCTTAGCAATGCCCCCAGCCGCAAAGGATAGCCGAATCCTTGCTCCCGTTCATTGACACGCCGTCGTACGAACGAGGCATGTCGCAGTTTGACCCGACCGGACTTTGCCGGTAGCGTATGCCGCCCTGCACCGTATACCAATGCCGCCTCAGCGCCGGCCGGCAACTGAATTCATCGAAGGAACGAGATACATGCGCATCATCCTGTTTGGGGCACCCGGATCCGGGAAAGGCACCCAGGCGAAGAAGCTGATGAAGGACAGAAACATCCCCCAGATATCTACCGGGGACATGCTGCGCGCCGCTGCGGCTTCAGGAACGGACCTCGGCAAGAAAACCCGGGCAATCATGGATTCCGGCCAACTCGTCTCGGACGACATTATGCTCGGCATCATCAAGGAGCGACTGAACGAGCCCGATGCGACCGGTGGATTCGTGCTGGACGGCTTCCCTCGTACTCTCAAACAGGCGCAGGGTCTCGAGGACCTGCTCGAGGAAATCGGCAAGCCGCTCGATGCAGCGGTGCTGATGGACATCGACTTCGATATCCTGATGAAGCGACTCACCGGACGCCGCACCTGCTCGACCACCGGAAAGCTTCTGAACATCTACTTTTCGTCGAAGGAAGAGATCGACGAATGCCGCAACGCCGGCGGCGAACTCATCCAGCGGGAGGACGACAACGAGGCGACGATCGCCGACCGACTCGATGTGTACCGGCGGCACACCGAGCCGGTCGTCGAGTATTACCGTTCGCGCGGCAGGCTGAAGGCGATCGACGCCGACGGCTCGGTGGACGAAGTGTACGAGCGATTGCTGGATGCCCTGCAAACTCGCAGCAAGGCCGGAAAGGGCGGCGACTAGTGCGCATTATCCATGAACGTTTTGGATCGGTGTCTCCTCCGATCGTTGCGCAGTTCATGGATAATGCGCACTAGCCTCCCAGTATTTCCAACAATCTGTTTCCGACAAGTTCGCGTCGCCATCCTCTGAATACGCGCGAGTTGCGCTCGCCGTGCAAAGCGGCGGTGAGCTCTTTTCGCGAGGCGACCACTTCCGGCTGAATGCCGAGATCTCGGGCGTTGGCCGCGACCAGGGCAAGCATCGGTTTGAGTTGCTTGCGCTCCGTTTCGTCCGGACGCGGGGGAGGCTCATAGTCGTGCGGCGAGTGCTCGTCGGCTCGAGCTTCTGCGAGAATTTCCAGGAGGTCACCGCCGGCCCTGCGAATCATCTTCGGCGGGAGGTCGGTCGTCCGGGCGAGGCCGGCTTCCCCTTCGGGACCGGTGACGGCGAGTTCGATCAGGGCGGTATCCTTGAGTATCCACTGCCGCGGGCGGTCGAGTCGCAATGCTTCCTGTTCACGCCACGCTGCGAGCTTTTCGGCGGCTTTGCGCGCTCTGCCGCGGAGATAGCGGGCGGCTTTCAGGCGTTGCACGGCCGCTTCCGGATCGGGTGCATAGAGCGTCCGGTCGAGCAGGTCCATCGAGTCCTCTTCCGCCCAGTGGAGCCGGCCTTCACTCGACAACCCTTCGGCCAGGAGGTCCTGCGCTGGAAGGAGATACTGCACGTCTTCCGCGGCGTACTGCAGGAATTCTTCCGGCAGCGGCCGTCGCGACCAGTCCGCCCGGGTATGGGTCTTTGCGAGTTCGACCCCGAACAGTTCCAGTACCAGTGGACCATATCCGAGCTGAGGTGCATGACCGAGCAGCGCAGCGGCGATCTGCGTATCGAAGATCCGGTCAGGCATGACGCCCGACGCCAGGAACAGGGCCTCGACGTCCTGCCGGCCGGAATGCACCACCCATGACGGCTGTACCAATGCCGTCCAGAAATCGGCCAGTTCAAAGTTTCCCAGAGGATCGACGCAGAATATCTCACGCGCCGTTGCGATCTGCACAAGGCAAAGCTGGGGGAAATAGGTCGACTCCCGCATGAACTCCGTATCGAGGCCGATGCGCTCCCTGGCGGACAAAGCAACACAAAATGACGCGAGTCCGCGAGCTTCGACCAGTTGAAAAGCATCCTTTGCCATGTGTTTCTGTCGAGGTGACGATCGTGCGATCATTGCGCTTTGAAGCATCGCTATTGTGACAGAACCCTGCTGCTACTTCTCCGAACATTTCTCGACATCATCGCGCTGCGCAAAGGTCCGGAACATGTTCCGGACTCGTGGCTGCTGCTGGTTCTGTCCGGCGCGATGATGATTGTTGCGACCTTCGCCGCGACCGTGTTGATCGAAGAGCTCGCGCAGCAGGACTTCCGGCTGACGATTGCCACCGCCACCTTCGGACTGATGTTCTACGGCGCAGTGCTTTTCGTGTTCGGACATCCGCGACGCATAGTCCGGGCCATTACCTGCGTGCTCGGTTGCGGTGCCATCCTGACCGTTCTATACGTCGCCGAGTTCGTTCTCTTTCGGCCGATCGTGGGTCCCGCCGCCGCCGGTACCGTTGCCGCCCTCATCGCCCTGTGGTCAATACCCGTCGAAGGTCATATCATTTCGCGGGCGATCCAGCAGCACCGGTTTATCGGTGTAGCGATCGCTGTTGCGGCCTTCATCCTGCAGTTCGGGTTTCAATCCGCCTTTTCCGCACGATCCTGATACGGCTGGCGCCAATGCACATTCACATCCTCGGCATCTGTGGCACTTTCATGGGGGGAATCGCCGCGCTTGCCAAAGCCGCAGGTCACCGAGTGAGCGGCAGCGACAGCAACGTCTATCCCCCGATGAGCACTCAACTGAAGCGCCTCGGTGTGCCCGTCTTCGAAGGATACGATCCGGCTCAGCTCGACCCGGCCCCGGATTGCGTGGTCATCGGCAATGCCATGAGCCGCGGGAATCCGGCCGTCGAAGCTGTCCTGGCACGCAGCCTTCCCTACAGTTCTGGTCCGCAATGGCTTGCTGAGAACGTGCTTCGAACGCGCCACGTACTGGCCGTTGCGGGAACACATGGCAAGACGACGGCGTCCAGCATGCTTGCGTGGATCCTGGAAGATGCGGGATTGAAGCCCGGTTTCCTGATCGGCGGCGTGCCGGCGAATTTCGAGGAGTCCGCCCGCTTCGGTGAAACAGAATTCTTCGTCGTCGAAGCGGATGAGTACGACACGGCGTTCTTCGACAAGCGTGCCAAGTTCGTCCATTACCGGCCAAGGACCGTGGTGCTGAATAACCTGGAATTCGATCACGCGGACATCTACCCGAACATCGAAGCCATCATCTGGCAGTTTCATCAACTGGTTCGCACTGTGCCGGGTAATGGCACGATGATCGTCAACGCGGCAGATCACAACCTCCGTACGGTGGTGGAAAGAGGTTGCTGGACCCCCGTCGAGACATTCGGGCTGGATGACGGGGACTGGCGCGCGGAATTCGTCGATGCGGCCGAACACCGGGTGGCGATCGTTGCGCCGGGCGGCGAGCGCGCGCAAACCGCCTGGCGGCTGGGAGGGCAGCATAATCTCGAGAATGCACTCGCCGCCGTGGCGGCGTCCGTTTCCGTGGGCATATCGCTTGCGGACGCGACCGACGCGCTGGCGCGCTTCGAGGGCGTGAAACGGCGCATGGAACGAACCGCGACGGTTGGCGATATCGCGATCTACGATGATTTTGCACACCATCCCACGGCGATTCGTCGTTCGCTGGATGGCCTCAGAAAGCGCTATCCGCGCCGGCGCATCGTGGTTGCCCTCGAGCCGCGCTCCAATACCATGAAGCTCGGCGTTCACGACGACACTCTTGCAGGGTCCCTTGCCGCAGCCGATCGTGCATACATCTTTCGGCCTGCCGGAGTCGGTCCCGGGTTCGAACAGGGCCTGAAAGAACTCGGCGATCGAGCGTACATCTGTGCCGACTACGACGCTCTTGTCACCGGCTTGAGCGAGAGCGCTCAGCCGGGCGATCTGCTGGTATTCATGAGTAACGGAGGATTCGGGGGCGCACGCCAGAAGGTGACAACGGCGCTGCAGGGCTCGCGGAGTACTGCCGCGCCGGAGCCGGACACTTCAGGTTCTTCCCGGCCTATACTTGATCAGGAAAGCTGACCAGAAAAGTTCTGCAGAAGTCCGATCGAGATTGAACGGCGGCGAAAACCAGACCGTAACGTCGTTTATTGGATGCCCAGACGAGGAAACGATGCAGGTTCCGCTTTTTCCGCTGCGCACCGTCCTCTACCCGGAAGGTCCGCTGCCGCTCCGGATATTCGAGCCGCGCTACCTCGATATGGTCAGCGAATGTCTGAAAAACGACAGCTGTTTCGGGGTGCTGCTGATCCGGCAGGGGAGTGAAACCGGGCCGGCGACAACCTGCAACGTCGGGACTCTCGCAAGGATCTCCGATTGGTATCAGGGCAGCGACGGCTTGCTCGGTGTCACCGCCGTCGGTGAGAATCGCTTTCGCCTGCTCGGGGCGGAACGGCGGAAGAACGGGCTGAATGTCGGCGAGGTCGAGATCCTGCCCGAGCAAGCCTGCGTGGCCCTGCCCGAGGAATTCACACCACTGGCCAAGGTTCTCTCGGGCGTTCTCGACGACCTTGGCCGCCTCTATGAAGGACTCGAACGCCGCTACGACGATGCCGCGTGGGTTGGCTATCGGTTTGCGGAAATCCTGCCGATCACGCCGGAGGAGAAACAGGCCTGCCTCGAAACTGACGACGCACTGCGCCGTCTGCGGGACGTTCGCAGGATGATAACCGCCGTCGAGGCGTCGAAGTGAGCTGAACTGCCTCGGCAAGCTGAACTGCCAGCCGCCGCCTCAACTCATGAGCAACGATTGCGTCCCGATGTCCGCCCCTTCGTTCAGAGTTCCGCGAAAACCTTCCGGGCAGCATCGAGGGTCCTCGAGATCTCATCTTGACCGTGAGCGGCGGAGACGAAGCCTGCCTCGAATGCGGACGGTGCGAGATAAATATTCTCGCGCAGCATGCCGTGGAAGAACTTCCGAAAGCGGCCTATATCGGCCGCTGCGACCTGCGACAAGCTACGTACCGGTGCATCGCCGGTAAATACAAAACCGAACATGCCGCCGCGGGCTTCGACGGCGAGGGGAATGCCCGTCTCGCGCGCGAGCGCCAGCAGGCCGTCGGTAAGCATCGCGGTCTTTTGCGTGAGCACGTCGTAAAAGCCCGGTCGCTCGAGTTCATGAAGGGTTGCAAGCCCGGCGGCCATTGCGAGTGGATTACCCGACAGCGTGCCCGCCTGGTAAACCGGACCGTCCGGAGCGATCTGCGCCATCACGTCAGCGCGACCGCCGAAAGCGGCCGCGGGTAAGCCGCCGCCGACTATCTTGCCCAGAGTCGTCAGGTCCGGCCGAAGTCCATAAAGCTCCTGAGCTCCGCCTTTGGCCACCCTGAAGCCGGTCATGACTTCGTCGAAGATCAGCAATGCCCCATACCGGTCGCAAAGTTCGCTGAGACTTTCGAGAAAACCGGGTTGCGGCGCCACCATGTTCATGTTGCCTGCTATCGGCTCGACGATCACGGCAGCGAGCTGTTCGCCGAACTCTTTGAACGCCCGCCGGATATCCGGAATCGCGTTGTATTCGAGCGTTATCGTGTGCTCCGCCAGCGCCTCCGGGATCCCCGGCGAACTCGGCACGCCAAGGGTCAGCGCTCCGGAGCCGGCCTTGATGAGCAGCGAGTCCGAATGCCCGTGATAACAGCCGTCGAATTTGATGATCTTGTCGCGGCCGGTGAAGCCGCGTGCCAGCCGGATCGCGCTCATCGTTGCTTCGGTACCAGAGCTCACCATACGCACTCGCTCGACGGACGGCATGAATTCGCAGATCTTTTTCGCCAGGTCCGTCTCGCGAACCGTCGGCGCACCGAAGCTCAGACCATCGCCGGCGGCGCGGCAGACCGCGTCCACCACTGCCGGGTGGGAATGGCCAAGGATCATCGGTCCCCACGATCCGACGTAATCGATCAGCATCCGGCCATCTTCGGTTTCGAGCCATGCTCCATTTGCGCGCCGGATAAAGGGAGGCTCGCCGCCGACCGCTGCAAACGCGCGCACCGGGGAATTGACGCCCCCCGCAATATATTTTCTCGCTTCCGAAATAAGCGTCATGTTGTCCGTCCGTTGGAAGTCACGGCATGCTACCGAAGCCGTGTGGGGCGCGAAACCCCGGAAGGATCATCCTGCTAAACTGTGCGCATCTTTCCGGGCTTGCGGTGGCGATCGGCGCAGTTATGAAAACCTACATGTGTCTGATTTGCGGGTATATCTTCGACGAGGCGGAAGGAGACCCGGAAGGCGGCATACCACCCGGAACACGCTGGGACGACGTCCCCCTGGCCTGGCGCTGCCCTGACTGCGGCGCCGGCAAGGAAGACTTCGAGATGGTCGAGGTGTGACGTCTACTGCGCCGTCTGTCTGAGTTGTACGACCTCGCGGCCGCGTTCGGCAAGCAAGGAGGGCACGCCGTCGTCCCCGATCAGGTGCAGTGCACCAACGATGATCAGGTAGTCGTCGTGCTTGTCCAGCAGGTCCTCGATCTGCTCCAGCCAGCTTACGTTCCGGTCAACGACGATGGTCCGGTAGAGTTCCGGATACTGCTGCATTTCATCCAGCATGTTGTCTTCCATGAAGGCGACGTCCCCATGTCGCCACGCATGGACCAGCTCGTCCATGATCTTCTGGATGTCCACGCTTTCTTTCAATGACTGGAGAAGCAGGGACGTCTGCGCTTCGAGCGACATGCCGTCAAGGAACTCGAGTTGCTCACGGACGGTCTCGAGGCCCAGAATTTCCTTTTCGTCCGCGCCTGCCTTTTCCATCATGTAGTGTTCGATTCCGAACTGCGGATTGAAACCGATGCGCGCCAGCATCAGTTGCTCGACCGTGATGGCGGCCAGCCAGGGCTCCGACTTCGCGAGCATCGCCAGCGGAATGTCGGCGCTGTTGGCGAGCCTTTCAGCCTCCGCGTAATTCTCCGGTCCCATCAGGTCATTCAGACTGCGATCGTCGTGAATGAGTCCGAGCCGCGTGAGCAGGGACTGGGCTTCCACAGGGTCGAGGTCGTCCATGTCCAGTTCCATGATGAGCGTTTCAGCGTCCTCGTAGGCTTCCTGGATTATGGATGGAAGCGGGTGATCGTCGGCGCGTAACAGGTGCACGGAACCCAGCAGGTAGACGCTATTGCTCCTACCGTCGAGTTTCCACATTGAAACCGGATGCCCGGAATTCTGCGCCGGCGACGGCAAAGGGAGCACGAGCGCGAGCCCCGCAAGTACGCACGCCGCGAAACACGGCCTGTTGTTGTTCATTGGATATCGCCTTTCCCGGCAAAGGGACTGTTCACACCCAAACCAGTTCCGTATCCACGTGTCCGTTGCCATGCAATTCTATCCGCCTGTACGCAGGCGGGTTGTCATCCAGCGAGTAGGAATCGCTGCCGGTCGCGAACTGCCGGCAGGTGGACGGCGTACCGAGGATTCTCGTGGATTCGTACCCGCCATCGAACGCCTGGTGTACGTGCCCGAATATGACCAGCCCGACTTTTCCCGAAGCGGCTACGCGCCTCAGGAACTGTTCGCCGTTCCGTAAGCTCACGTCATCCAGCCATTTGCTGCCCACCTTCACGGGCGGATGATGCAGGCACAGCATGACGTGATCCGCAGCAGTATCGGCTACGAGCTGGTCCAGGCGATCCAACTCGCTGTCGTCGACGTGACCGGCGGCATTTCCCTCCATGTAGCTGTCGACGCCCGCAATGAGCCAGTTTCCGGCCACGGCTGCATCGCAGTAGTGGAACGGCTCCCGACCCAGTACTTCACGCATGACCGACGGCACGTCGTGATTGCCGGGCACGCAGTGATGCCACCATTGCATCGCGAAAGCGCAAGTAGGCTTCGCGCGTATAGTCCTGAACGATGTCCCCGGTTACCTGTACGAGATCGGCATTCCAGGCCGAACGCCCGATATGTCCCAGCACCTCCCGCAGGCTGTCGAAAGTTACCCTGCCGCGCAGGCTTCCCTCTGCTGCCGCGAACAGGTGCGGGTCCGTGAGGTGCAACACACGGACGGGGTCAGTGAATGGTTGAATCGCGCCAGCCTTGAGTTATCAGTACTCAGTAACGATAGTGATCGGACTTGAACGGACCATCCTTCGAGACACCGATATATTTTGCCTGCTCGTCGCTCATCGTAGTCAGTTTCACGCCAATCCGGTCCAGGTGCAGTCGGGCGACCTTCTCATCCAGGTGTTTGGGCAGCACGTAGACCTTGTTTTCGTACTTGTCACTGTTTTGCCACAGCTCGACCTGCGCCAGTACCTGGTTGCTGAACGAGTTCGACATGACGAAACTGGGATGCCCCGTGGCGCATCCCAGGTTCACCAGCCTGCCTTCGGCAAGCAGGATGATGCGTTTGCCATCCCGGAAAATGACGTGGTCGACCTGCGGCTTGATGTTTTCCCATTCGAACTGCCTCAGGTATGCCACGTCGATTTCGTTATCGAAGTGGCCGATGTTGCAAACGATAGACTGGTTCTTCATCCGCTCCATCTGGGGGCCGGTCAGCACGTGATAGTTACCGGTCGCGGTGACGATGATGTCTGCCTTGTCGCACGCTTCATCGAGCGTCACGACGCGATAGCCTTCCATCGCTGCCTGCAGCGCGCAGATCGGGTCGATCTCAGTTACCCAGACCGTCGCGCCAAGGCCGCGTAGCGACTGCGCGCAGCCTTTGCCGACGTCGCCATAGCCGCACACGATCGCGACCTTCCCGGCGATCATGACGTCGGTGGCGCGTTTGATGCCGTCAACGAGCGACTCGCGGCAGCCGTACAGGTTATCGAACTTCGATTTCGTGACCGAGTCGTTCACGTTGAAGGCTGGGCAGCGGAGTGCGCCCGAACGTTCCATGTCGTAAAGGCGCTTGACGCCCGTAGTCGTTTCTTCCGAGAGACCGCGTACGTTCTTCATGATCTCAGGATGCTTTTCGTGCATGACCAGCGTCAGGTCGCCGCCGTCGTCGAGGATCAGGTTCGGCTTCCACCCGTCCGGACCGTTGATGGTCTGCTCGATGCACCACCAGTATTCATCCTCGCTTTCGCCCTTCCAGGCGAAAACCGGACCCCCGCTGGCGGCGATCGCCGCGGCTGCATGGTCCTGGGTCGAGAATATGTTGCACGACGACCAGCGGACTTCGGCGCCAAGTGCGGTGAGGGTCTCGATCAGTACCGCTGTCTGGATGGTCATGTGCAAGCAGCCCGTCAGGCGCGCCCCTTTAAGTGGCAACTGTCCGGCATACTCGGCACGCAGCGCCATCAGTCCCGGCATCTCGGTCTCTGCGATCGCGATCTCCTTGCGACCCCACGCGGCCAGCGATATGTCTGCAACCTTGTAATCGTGCTGCTTGAGCGCAACGGCTTTGCTGCTCATGAAAACCTCCTCATGAAATCCTCCCAGAGAATCAGAAAACTGTAGTGACGCGACTTCCCGTCGCAGTCGATTAACGTGTCTGCGATCAACTCGCCGCGGCGCCGGTCGATCGTCGCAGTAGATCTCAGGCGGCGACCGCTCCGCGGAGCGCCTCGGCCTTGTCGGCGCGCTCCCAGCTCAGTTCGAGATCCTCGCGACCGAAGTGCCCGTAGGCAGCCGTCGGCCGGTAGATCGGTCGAATCAGGTCGAGCATCTTGAGGATGCCGTATGGCCGGAGATCGAAGTTCTGGCGGATGAGGTCGACAAGGCGATCGTCGCTGATGCGCCCGGTTCCGAACGTCTGCACACTGATGGACGTCGGCGCGGCAACACCGATCGCGTATGAAACCTGGATTTCGCAGCGATCGGCAAGGCCTGCGGCGACGATGTTCTTGGCGACGTAGCGGCACGCATAGGCTGCAGAGCGGTCCACCTTGGACGGGTCTTTTCCCGAGAACGCCCCGCCGCCATGACGCGCGGAACCGCCATACGTATCAACAATGATCTTGCGCCCGGTAAGACCGCAGTCGCCCATCGGTCCGCCGATTTCGAATCGGCCGGTCGGATTGATGTGGAACTGGGTTCTCTTGCTGATCCACTTCGATGGCAATACGGGCTTGATGATTTCTTCCATGATGCCATCCGAGAGGTCAGCGGTGCTGACGTCGGGATGATGTTGAGAGGAAAGGACGACTGCATCGATGGCAACCGGCTTGTCATCCTCGTAAACGAACGTCACCTGGCTCTTCGCGTCCGGCCTGAGCCACGGCAATGTTCCTGCCTTGCGAACCTCGGCCTGGCGGCGCACCAGGCGGTGGGCGTAGGTAATCGGCGCCGGCATCAGCACGCTCGTTTCGTTGCATGCATAGCCGAACATGAGTCCCTGGTCGCCCGCGCCCTGGCTTTCGGGATCGCCGCGATCGACACCCTGACCGATATCCGGCGACTGCTTGCCGAGGGCAGTGATCACCGCGCACGAGGCGCCGTCGAAGCCCATCGCCGAATCCGAGTAGCCGATGCCGATGACGGTTTCCCGCACGAGCGCCTCGATATCGACCCAGGCGCTCGTCGTAACCTCTCCGGCAACAAGCACCATCCCGGTCTTGACAAGGGTTTCACACGCAACCCTTGCATTGCGGTCCTGCTCGAGGATCGCGTCGAGAACTGCGTCGGAAATCTGATCGGCGATTTTGTCGGGATGCCCTTCAGACACGGACTCCGACGTAAACAGGTAGGAATGGCTCATGAACAACTGTCGCAGTGGCAAACCGGGCCCGCATTGTACCCCAAGCAACTCTCATGGGGGAGTAATGGGGCAGCAACCACGAACCGCCCCCGCACGCGTCTTGCGACACCGCGGCTAAACAGCGAAAATGCCGGACGCCTGCACCGGCCAAGATCCTCGATCAACGCTGCATGCCACTCTCAACCCCCGGGTTGATTCCTGTAACGACACTGACGCGACCGGGAAATGGTCCGAGTTCCTTAACATATGTCCTCGCAAACGAGCCCGAAGACCCGAGCCCGCCGGCCAGACCGGAGGGACCTGGCCAATGCAATCCGCGCGCTCAGCATGGATGCAGTGCAAGCCGCAGATTCAGGGCACCCGGGTATGCCGATGGGCATGGCCGACATCGCCGAAGTTCTGTGGAACGATTACCTGCAACACGATCCGGGCAACCCACACTGGTGGGACCGGGACCGGTTCGTGCTGTCGAACGGACATGGCTCGATGCTGCTGTACAGCCTGCTTCATCTCACCGGCTACCCGCTCGGCATGGACGAGATCAGGAGATTCCGGCAACTGGGTTCGAAAACCCCGGGGCATCCGGAGAGAGATCCGGACCTTGGAATAGAAACCACGACAGGGCCGCTCGGCCAGGGTCTCGGCAACGCGGTGGGCATGGCCCTCTGCGAAAAGATGCTGGCTGCCACTTTCAATCGCCCGGGTTTCGATATCGTCGACCACCGCACATTCGTCTTCCTCGGCGACGGCTGCCTGATGGAAGGCATTTCGCACGAGGTCTGCTCGCTGGCCGGTACGCTGAAGCTCGGCAAGCTGATTTGCTTTTACGACGACAACGGGATCTCGATCGACGGCAAGGTTACCGGCTGGTTCAACGATGATACGGCAGGCCGTTTCGAGGCGTACGGGTGGCAGGTCATTCCGGACGTCGACGGGCACGACAGCGCTGCCGTGACGAGCGCGATCGACGAGTGCCTGGCGGATGACCGGCCCTCGCTGATCATCTGCAAGACGGTGATCGGTTATGGTGCGCCCAACAAACAGGGCACTGAAAGTACGCACGGAGCGGCGCTCGGTGCCGAGGAAGTTGCCGCGGCCCGCAAGGCGCTCGGCTGGGACGCGCCTCCGTTCGAAGTGCCCGATGATATTGCCATGGCGTGGAACGCGTCCGCACGGGGAGCCTCGCAGCAGCGCGACTGGTCTACTCGATTCGCATCCTATCGCGCCCAGTATCCGGAACTTGCCGAGGAGTTCGAGCGGCGAATGCGCGGGGAGCTTCCCGCGGGATGGGCAGAAGGCGCGACCCGGGCAATTGCAGGGATCGACGCCGCAGGCAAAGACATGGCGACCCGCAAGGCGTCACTGCAGGCACTGGATGTTTTCTCACCCCTGTTGCCGGAGCTCGCCGGCGGTTCCGCCGACCTGACGGGATCCAACCTGACGAAGCACCAGGATTCCGTCGCGGTTACGGGGGACGACGCATCGGGTAACTATATTTTCTTCGGAGTGCGTGAGTTCGGCATGTCCGCGATCTGCAACGGGATCGCCCTGCACGGCGGGATCGTCCCCTATTGCGGTACTTTCCTGACGTTCTCGGACTATGCGCGAAACGCATTGCGCATGGCCGCGCTGATGAAAGTGCGGAACATTTTCGTCTATACGCACGATTCGATCGGGCTGGGCGAGGATGGACCGACGCATCAGCCGATCGAGCACCTGGCCAGCCTGCGGATCATCCCGAACATGCGTGTCTGGCGGCCGTGTGATGCGGTGGAGACCGCGATAGCCTGGCGAGATGCGATCGAACGACGCGACGGGCCTACCAGTCTGATTCTGACGCGGCAAGGGGTGCCGCACCAGCGCCGAAACGACGAGCAGATCGCGGCCGTTCGGCGAGGCGGCTACGTTCTTCGCAACACCGGGGCGGCGCCTGCGATCATTCTTATCGCGACCGGCTCTGAAGTCGGCCTTGCCATGCAAGCGGCGTCGGTATTGGCCGAAGAGGGAACGGCGGCCCGTGTTGTATCCATGCCATGCACCGACCTTTTCGCCGCGCAGCCGGATTCGTACAGGCAGTCGGTGCTGCCGCCGGATGCGAGAACCCGGCTCGTCATTGAAGCAGGAGTGGGGGACTTCTGGTGGCGTTATGCCGGACCGTCAGGTCGCGTCATCGGAATGCACGGCTTCGGTGAGTCCGCGCCCGCAGGAGACCTGTTCAAACACTTCGGCTTCACCGTCGAGAACGTGCTTTCCGTTGCAAGAGAACTGCTGGCAGGGTGACTTTGCGGATTACTCGGGATTTTCGCTAGCAAGCCGGCCATACCCGGCACGACAATCATCAGGAGAAAAGAATGACGATCAAGATCGGTATCAACGGTTATGGGCGGATAGGCCGCAATATCCTACGCGCCCTTTATGAAGGCGGCAGGCGCGCCGAACTGGAGATCGTTGCCGTCAATGACCTCGGTGATGCGAAGACGAACGCCCATCTGACGCGCCGCGATACCGCTCATGGCCCGTTCCCGGGTACCGTCGAGGTCGATGGCGATTCAATGGTGGTAAATGGCGATCGGATCAGGGTGCTGGCCGAGCGCGATCCGGCAAAACTTCCCTGGGGCGATCTCGACGTCGACATAGTGATGGAGTCGACGGGCTTTTTCGCATCAAAAGAGAAAGCTTCCGCTCACCTTGCAGGCGGCGCGAAAAAAGTCATCATTTCGGCGCCGGCGGGAACAGGCGTTGATGCAACCATCGTTTACGGGGTCAACCATGACACGCTGAAAGCAAGTCACACGGTCATCTCCAATGCCTCGTGCACCACCAACTGCCTCGCGCCGCTGGTCAAGCCGTTGCACGAAAAAATCGGCGTCAAGCATGGCCTGATGACTACCATTCACGCTTATACGAACGACCAGGTTCTGACGGACGTATTTCATTCCGACCTGCGGCGCGCTCGTTCGGCAACGATGTCACAGATCCCCACCAAGACTGGAGCCGCATCGGCGGTCGGACTGGTGTTACCTGACCTTGCAGGGCGTCTGGACGGGTTCGCGATGCGGGTGCCGACGATAAATGTATCGGTCGTCGATCTCACCTTCGTTGCGGAGCGCGATACGAGCGTGGACGAGATCAACAAAATCATGAAAGAAGCAAGCGAAGGGGATCTCAAAGGCGTGCTTGCTTACAACGACGAGC
>Ga0299914_10001601_pt1 | contig 15147 bp, 16 predicted proteins | sample RVTome_10_FD_201361 | JGI IMG/M metagenome (GOLD analysis project Ga0299914, IMG submission 201361) | Soil microbial communities from uranium-contaminated site in the Upper Colorado River Basin, Wyoming, United States - RVT153D57 (version 2) ...
TCGAGGATGGACGGGCGCTTACGGTGCGGTCCAAATCACTCGATTTTGCCGTCGGGTGCCGGCCTTCCGTCGTGGCGTCACGTGCGCTGATATCTGTCGATGCAGGGATTGGGGAATCCTGCCCCATGCTCGCCGTTAACGAAGGCAGCGGACCGCCCGCCGGTTTCGGGCCGGCTTCGTGGACCACGGCACGCCCGGACGGGCCGCCCACGGCGCCATCGCTGTCGATGTTCGCTGCCTGTAGGACGTTCTCACTGGCAAGCCGATCACCGGACCGCTGCGAAGCATCTTCCGTCAGTCCAGATCCGCGCAAGCTCCGTGCATGCTGATCCCGAGGTGCGGACGCCTTCGGTTGCCCAACATTCTGTGTCTCCCGTGCCGGCGTGGAGCGCGCATCAACCTGTTCGGCGGGCGCGGATTGGCCGGCGCTCGATCGCGGGTCGGTTGAAGCGGTCGTAGAGCCGGTTTTTGGCTCCGACGGCGAGACCGTTCCCACAGTACCTGAATCCGGTGCAGTGAATGTGGAGACTTTGGTCACGCCCTTGTCCGATCCGACGGGGGCCGGACTTACGTGTGCCGAGTCATTCGTTCCGCTCGAAGCTTTCGCGGCATCCGGCTCGGTTGCTGCCTTCGGCGCGACGGCGGCCTCCTTGTCGACGGCGGACCTGAGGTCCGAACCGGCAGAATTCTCACTTGCGGTAGCGGAGGAATCGGACGTTACGTCTTCAGCATTGAGGTTCTTCGCGCTTGCGCTGGATTTCACGTCGACGCCATCAGCCGGATCATCCGAGGCATCACCCACAGATGCAGCTGAAGAATCATCTACAGAAACAGTCCCGGCATCTCCTGCCGAGCGGGCGCCCGCATCATCACCTGAGATAACCCCGGCATCGCCTTCGGAAACACTTACAACACCATCTGTGGATCTCTTTGCGGCATCACGGGCGGAAGATCCTGCGGAAGATCCTGCGGCCGCTTCGGACCCGACGCCGTCGATACTAAGGTCATCCGACGTTGTTGCGGCGACATCGGCCTCCACATCCTCCATCGCCTCCACATCCTCCATCGCCTCCACAGCCTCGTCGGCATCAGTGCCGTCAGCAGACGCGCCGGATTCGGCCGTCGTAATGTGATTGGATGCCGAACCGAACGCAGCTGAAAGCATCGATCCGAAGCCGGATAAAGCCTTCTGCGCGTCGGCGGCCCGGCCGGCGTTACCCTCCTGAGTCGGATGCAGCGAACCGAAAAAACTAAGTAGAGACTGTATTTGCATCAGAAATAGTCAGTTGGACAGTTCGGAATCGGCACCGGCCCCGGCATCGACATCTCTATCGCCGTCAACACCGATCGGCTGCTGCGAAACCATTTCATTCGCGGAGATCGGGCCGCTTATGAGCATTTTGACAAATCGTGCGGCACGGTCGGGAGGCAGATTCTGCAGCAGACGTGATCGTTCCCGTCCGGATACCTCCGCGTACAGCTGCTCTACGACGCCCAGATCAAGTCCAGCAAGAATGTTGCCGAGCTGCTTGTCCTCAAGTTTACTCAATGATTTACCGAGCTCTGCCGTATCGATTTGTTGAGAGGAATAGGCATCGAACTTCTGCTTCATGCCCTCCAGCTGCGTGGTCAGGGCGGTGTTCTCCCTTTCCAGGCGTGCTACCAATCCCGTGGTCCGGCGAAGGGAATCACTCAATATGCTTTCCACGGACGCCATCGAAATTGGCGCCGAGGTGTCGATACGTAGGGAATCATGGCCGGCCGCACCGTCGGGTGGGCCGAGCGTATCGGGCAGAGTCTCACGGCCCTGATGACGTCCCGCTACGTGCTCGACGGAGTCGCTGGGATTCTGAGCCAGGAGGCCGCCGAGGCTGTCGATGCTCGTTCGTGTGCTGTCGACGACCGACGGAGCAAGGGAAGGCATCGCTAGATAGATGCCTGCCGTGCCGAGGAGGAACGAGAGAATGCCTGCTATTGAGAGGATGATCACCTTCTTCATGAATTCGCCGCCCGTCTCTGCCGCTGGAAGCCCGAAATCGCCTGTTCATCGAGGAACTGCGTCTCGGCAGCCCGGTGCTCTCTCCAGTGCTGTTCTTCCTCCTGCTCTCGAAGCCGCTTCAAAGTTTCTTCGGCGCCCTTGCGTTCGATAAATTGGATGCGCGCATCGTCTTCCATCTCGTGAAGGTGCTGAAGCCGCCGCCGTGCCGATTCCAGTCGATCCCAGGCTTCCTGCCGGAAGGACTCGAACCGCGACAGCGAGCGCTGCTCTGTCGCTCCCGAGAAACGCGACTTTGCCACGTGAGCGACGTACGTCCGGGCCTCATCTACCGCGCGCTGTTGACGTTCTGACTCTCGCATAACCTTCGACAATTCCTGCCGTGCACCTTCCGTTTCGTGCATCCGCAGTCTGAGCACGCTGTCGAGCGAAAACTTGAACTTCTTTCCAGCCATTACCATCAACCAGTCGCCTGCAGCCGTGAGAAATACGATGATGAATTGCGCCAGCAAATGTTCGGCCAAATAGGACTCCACATCGGATCCTCGTTATGCAGGCCGAATCGCGGCCGGTACGCCGGCCCGCTCCGGTCTCGCGAACGTCTGCGCCTTGCCGGAAGGAACGGCTCTTCCAACCCCGGAGGAAGCTTTTGCCGCTGGAGCGATTGGCGGCGGATGAGGTTTGTAGCCGGTGTCGATCTCTCGGAGCAACGCGCCAAGGTGCTGCGAGGCATCGACGGCGGCAGGCTCGGCCACGGTCTGGCGGAGGAAATTGCGCAATGGATGGACCGCCGCCACGGCACGGTCGGTCTCCGGATTCGAACCGGGCTGATACGCCCCTACGCGGATGAGATCTTCCGCATCCCGGTACGCGGCAAGCAGCGACCTCGCCTCGGCCGCGGAATCCCGCGCCTCCTCCGTCGTGACGCGCGGCATGACGCGGCTTACGGATTCGAGGATGTCGATCGCGGGAAAATGGTTGGCGTGCGCAAGTTTCCGTGATAGGATCACGTGTCCGTCGAGAATACCGCGGATCGCATCTCCGACCGGTTCATTCATGTCATCGCCATCCACCAGCACCGTGAAGATGCCGGTGATCGTACCCTTCGAACTCGGACCGGCGCGCTCGAGGAGGCGGGGGAGGAGAGCGAATACACTCGGAGTGTAGCCGCGCGTGGTCGGAGGTTCGCCAACGGCGAGACCGATTTCGCGCTGGGCCATGGCTACGCGGGTGACCGAGTCCATCATCAAGAGGACGTTCTTGCCGAGGTCACGAAAGTACTCCGCGATCGCGACAGTCACGCCGGCGCCTTTCACGCGACTCATCGCGGCCTGGTCGCCTGTCACCGCGACGACCACGGAGCGCTTCAGGCCTTCCTCGCCGAGGCTGTCGTGAATGAATTCCTGCACCTCGCGTCCACGTTCTCCGATCAAGCCGATCACATTGACGTCGGCATGGGCGCGGCGAGCGATCATGCCCAGGAGCGTGCTCTTTCCGACGCCCGAGCCGGAAAAAATGCCGATTCGCTGGCCCTCTCCGAGAGTGAGGAAGGCGTCTATCGCACGTACGCCGGTCTGCATGGGTTTGTCGATCAGCCTTCGACGAAGTGGAGACGGCGGTTCGTTATGTACCGGCTGCTCATCCGAGAGAATGAGCGGACCTTTGTCATCCAGCGGCCTTCCGTTGGCGTCGATGACGCGTCCGAGTAAGGCTTCACCAACACGGATCGTCAACGGGAGGGACGATCGCAGGACGAGGCATCCCGATCGGAGGCCGTGCGTCTCTTCCAGCGGCATCAATACGCACGTTCCACCTCGCACACCGACGACCTCCGCCTTGATGCGCCGTGCCTGGGGGGATTCGTCTTCGAGGATGTAGCACAGCTCCCCGACTGCCGCGTGCAGCTCCGAGGCCTCCACGAGCAGTCCGACGACGGATTGGACCTTTCCGAACTGAACCGGGCCCTGGTTCAACCCCTGGACGCGGTCCATACACTGGGTAAGAAAATCCATACGTTTACTCTCCGTCTTCTTCGCGTTGGGTATCTCGAAGGCTAAGCTCGCGCTGAAGCTGATCGATCAGCTCGGCCTCCAGGCGCCGCGTGGCCGAGCGAGGGGACTGAACGATCCACTCGTTCTGCTTGAGATCGGAATTGGTTCGCCAGCGCAGCTTGTTGTGGATGGCGTTGAGGTGCGCTTCGATGCCGCTCTCCTGAATACGCAGATAGTTTACCGGATGGAGTAGGATTTCGACGGGAACGCCGTCGGCCATCCGTTCCACGGCCTCGGCGATGGCCCGCTCACTGATGCGGCGGATGTCGTCCGGCAGAGGAGCATCGAGGATGGCTCGCGCGATGCGGAAGGTGAGCTGCACGATCTGCGGTTCCGCGTCCCGCATAAACGCAGCCCACGACTGCTGCAGCGTGGCCAGATCGGTCGTGAAGCGCTGTTTCTCTTCGTCGAACCTGGTATGGTATTCGGTCTCAACGGCTGACTTTCCCTCGGCAAAACCTTCGCTGTAGGCGTCCTCGCGTGCTCTCTCGAGGCGCGCCTTCCAGATGGCCTCGATCTCCTCGATCGTCGGCTCATCCGCATAATCCGAAATGGGTTTCGCTGCTTTCGGGGCAGGACGTTCTTCCCGTCGGACATGGACCTCAAAGGGGTGATCGGCGGGCACGGTGTTGTCACGCTTGACACGAGCCGTCAAAAAAGCGGCGTCCGCGCCGGACTCTTCCTCCGTCTTTCCGGCCACCTCTGACCGCGGTATCCGCAACTTGCGTCCCTGTAAGGGAGCGCCGGCCGATTCGCCGTATTCACGAACGAACTCCGAATTCTTGATGACATGGTGCCGAATCGCGGCCATAGCGGCTGTTGCTCGTCGAGGAGAGAGTAGGTGCGGTGCTGACGTGATACTTTAGACGAATACGTCATCCGTGGTGCGCGACAATACGATTTCTTCCTGATCTTCGAGTTGCTGTGCCGTTTCGACGATCCGTCTTTGCGCGTCATCGACGTCGGTGACACGGGCCGGACCGAGGAGCTCGACCTCCTCTTTAATCATCTCGGCCGCGCGTTCGGAGACGTTTCGCAGAAGCTTGTCCTTCAGCTCCGGCGATGCCGCCTTCAGCGACAGGGCCAGATCCTTCTGGTCCACTTCGATGAGGATGCGCTGCATGTCACGGTCACTGACGTGCACGAGATCATCGAAGACGAACATGAGGGCCTTAATCTGGGAAGCAAGATCCGCATCGCGGCCTCGTATGGCCTCCATGATGGAGCTTTCCGCCTGGCGAGTCGCGCTGTTCAGGATCGTCGCCACGGCCTCTATGCCGCCCGAAGCGCTGAGCTCGGCTCCGATTACCGATCCGATCTGCTGCCGGATCACGTCTTCGATGTCTCTTAGCAATTCCGGCGACGTCTTGCCCATCGTACCGAGACGGAACATGATTTCATGCTGATTCTCAGGGTCGAGCGTGGAGATAATTTCAGCGGCTTTTCGTGGATTCAGATGAGCAAGGATGAGCGCAGCCGTTTGCGGATGCTCATTTTGCAGGAAGTTGGTAAGCTGGCTCGTCTCGACGGTTTGGAGCAAATGGAACGCAGACACCTCCATGGCCGCTTCCACACGCATCATTACCTCTTCAGCACGGCGAGTCCCCAGGGCGTTCTGCAGAGCGTCTCTCGCGAACGTGACTCCACCCTGCGCCACGTAGTCGTGCGCCATGTTCAGCTCGCGGTATTCGACTAGCGCGGCCTCGATGACGTCGCTCGAGACATTGCGCAGACGAGCGATCTCGATCGTGACCCTCTCGACATCGTCATCGCGCATCGTTTTCAATACCGAACTGGCCACCTCCGCCCCAAGCGCAACGAGCAAGACGGCGGACTTCTGCGCACCGGTCATGTTCGCCGGCGTCAGGTCGCGGGTTACGGGCGACTGCGCAAGCTTTGCGGGTATCGACTCCTGTATCATGAGGGAACTACGTGTGGCATGTGCTTATGGAAAAGAAACGAGGGGCAGTTTGCCACCGGCGACACCGTTGGTTTTTGGGTCAGACGGCATGATCTTCTGCCATCCAGCTTCGCATCGTATCCGCCGTACCTTCAGGTTTTTCAATGACCTGTTTTTTGATCTCCTCAAACATCAGATGCTTTGCCTTCAGCCGTGCCTTGGCTTCAGGTGACAGTTTGCTGTTGTAGAAGTCATCCACGACGACATCCTCTGCTTCCTCCTCGTCATCATACGCGGCGAGCTGGTCTACTCTCGCTCCGCGTTGAGACGATCCGTCGGGAAGACTTCTGGATTTTAACGAGGCGCTGAGGTAGCCGGGCGTTTCACTGATCACGCCGATCTTCTTTGTCGCCGATCGGAGCAGCCAGAGCGCCGAAAGCAGAGCCAGCAGCATCAATCCGTAACGCAGATACACCTCGGTTTTTTCGTTCTGCTGCTGATCTCGAATCTCCGTGGCGATGTGCTCGTCGACGCTCGTGTCGAAGCTTGTCTGGTGGATGGCAATCCGGTCACCGCGGTCCGGTCGAAAGCCGACCGCATTCTTGACCAACGACTCCACCTCCAGGATCTCACTTTCTTCGAACGGCACGCTCTCGGCGGTGGCTTCTTCGCCGTCCTCGACGAGCCGTCTCGAATTCAGGATGACGGAAACCGTCAGGAATGATACCTGGCCCGTGCCGGACTCCGACCGCTCAACAGTGCGGCTGAGTTCGAAATTCCGGATGGATGAATTCGCATTGTCGGCGCCGCCGGTCTGATCCATCTTCTCTTCTGCAATAACCGTCGCACTTTCGGGATCGATGATGTTGCTTTCCGATACAGTTCGGCTGAAATCCACGGCGGCCGTCACGCGAACGATCGAATTTCCGGGCCCGACGATCTGGTCGAGCATGGACTGGCCTTTCGTCGTTAGATGCTCCTCGATTGCATGCTGATAGCTTAGTTGAGTCGAGGTGGCGCGTGCTTCTTCATCGCCGACATTCGGATTTGACAGGAGATTACCTCTCGTATCGAGTACGGTCACGTCATCGGGTGACATGTTCTCGACGGCACCGGCAACGAGCTGCGTGATCGCTGCGATCTGATCTGACGACAGGCCCCCACCTCCGGCGAGTTTGAGCACGACTGAGGCGCTCGGCTGGGCCTGCGTCTCCCGAAACGGGCTGCGCTCCGGCATGACCAGGTGGACTCGCGCGACGTTGACCTGGCGAATATTGGTAATCGTCCGTGCGAGTTCGCCTTCGAGCGCACGCTTCAGGTTCAGCTTCTGCATGAAGTCCGTCATTCCAAGCGTTCCGCGATCGAAGAGTTCGTAACCGACAGGGCCCTCTGAGACGAGCCCCTCGCCGGCAAAACGCAGGCGGAGCTCGTACACATTATCTCGAGGGACGTAGACAGCCGAACCGCCGTCCTTGATTTCGTACTTAACGCCGTCCGTTTGCAGGGCCTCGACTACTTTGCTGGCGTCGCCCGCTTCGAGGTTGCCGAACAACAGTGCGTAATCCGGATGGCCGGCCCAGTAGGCGATCCCCGAAAAGATGCCGACACCGCCGAGGACGACCGTCGCGAGCGCGAGCCTCTGGCCGATCGACATGCGGTGCAGGAACTGCTGAACATTCTGAAAAAAGGGGCTCATTGGTACCGGTTCGAGTGGGTGACGGGTGGAAGACGCCGGAATCTGGCGCGAAGTTGTCTCATTAAGGCATCGATGATCGTAGGCGCCGGGCCTAGACCTGCATGCGCATCAATTCCTGGTAGGTTTCGAGCATCCGATTGCGGACTTCCGTCATGAGCTGGAACGAGAGCTTCGCCTCGTTCATGCTGATCATGACTTCGTGCAGATTTTCCTGTTCACCAGAGACGAAAGCCTCGATCTGCCCGTCAGCGGCTTTCTGCGAAGCGTCTACACTGTCCACTGCGTTCTTGAGCGCGTCGCCGAATCCGGTCGAGTTGCCGGGATCGCGGGGAGTTGGCAGTGCTTGCCAGTCGTCCGAGCCGATCTCGCGCAGGCGCTGAAGTTGAGAAATGTTCATGGTCTGTGGTAAGTATGAACGAATTCAATGGACGTTAGCCACGCAAGTCGAGGCGCTGCCCGACGGCGTTGGGGTTGAGGGTTTCCGACTTCAAACCCGGTCCGTACAGACGCAGGGTCATCTGCTCGGAAGGAGGGAAGTACTGATTGATCATTCGCGACTCGGCCTTCGAAAGGTCAGGCCCGAGAGAGGGCGCGGCGGCAGCTTCTTTCGTCTCCGCTCCCTGGCCCCCCTGGCTCTTCTTGTGCTGCGCCGGCTCTGAGAGCTGGTCCAGTTGACGGTAAGGGTTGATCCGCCCGTCAAATCCTGAAATACCGTGGTTCATGTATGTCTGCTCTGGAAGAGGATGCGTTGTTAAATTTCGAGCGTGCGCTTAATCATCTCTTTTGCGCCCTGTACGACGGACAGATTCGCCTCATAGACGCGGTTTGCGGAGATCATCCGGGCCATCTCATCCACGACGTTCACGTCCGGATACGCAACGTATCCATTCTCATCGGCATGCGGATGAGACGGATCGAATTCCATCCGGAGGCGCACATCCTCCTGAATTTCTGTGGTCGGACCGAGCTCGACGTCCGGAATCTCTAGCGATAGTGTGGAACCGTCGAAGTGACGTGGATCGGTCGTCAGGAGCTCGCTCTGCATCTCCTGAAGCAGGTTTTCAAAATTCGAATAGGGCTCGTTTGCGGCCGTATGCACCGCCCGCTTGATGGCGTACGGCGTGCCGTCCTGCGTTCGGCTCGTCGACGCATTGGCGATATTTTCGGATGCGGTTGCCATGGCGATCCGCTGCGCCTCGAGACCCCTGGCGGCGGTCCGGAAGACGTTGAAGTAGCGATTCTCAAGCATCAGCAAATCTTATCTTGTTGAGCACGTCAGGCATTTAATGATCAGGCTTTGAATGATCAGCCGGAATGGCCCGTGATGCCGGTCCGCAGGGCATCAAAGTGTTCGCGGAGAGCACGGGAGGCGAGTTGGGTTCGCATCTGGGTGTCAGCCAGCTCCATCAATTCGTCTTCCAGAACGGGAGGCGCGTCCTCGACTTGCATACGAGGATGCACGTTCGCCAGTGCTTCAGATCCGTCAATCGTGTTGAGGGCATCCTGAAGAGACTCTTCAAACTTGACGGACATCCGTTGGTAACCCGGCGTATCCAGATTGGCGAGATTGCTCGCCGTTGCCTGAGTTCGCCAGGTGTACGCCTGCATGGCGTTTGCGAGAAGTTTAAGCTTATCGGTAACCATCGCGATCGATGTATCAAAAGTGGTTCGGCTACTTTTCGTTCAGTGAACCCACAAACAAGCTCCGTGCCATGCGGCTTATGTATGCCCTCAGGGCGATCCGCGCTCCGGAATCTCTCCGTTTGTGTGCACGCACGGGGACTTGGCCATGCGGAAGGGAGCGTCGTTTTCCAGGAAAAAACCGTGAGCGCGGGAAATAATTGCCTATATGTGATATGCAGTGCGTCTGGACGGAGAAGCCGAGCACGACGCTACGTGGCATGTGTTTTGACCCTCTACACACTTCACAAGCGCACGCATGCTCGACGCCGGCATTATGGCTGGATTAACTCGAGCAGACCGACCCTACCAATACAGACCCGACGCTCCACTTTTATCAGGCCGACGCTCAAGTGCCCGTATCCATCCAGAACGACTACGATCCCGAGGCGCTCGCTCAGCTTGCGCAGGTACTCGCCCACAGGCTGCGAGGCCTCGTAGCGGGCATCGAGGGGTATACGGACCTCCTGGCGGATTCGCTCATGTCCCGCGACCAGCGTGAGCTTGCGTTGAAGATCATGGAGGGTGCAGCACGGATCGAAAGTGTGCTTGCCGACCTCCAGCTTTACGGCGAGACGGTAAAGCCGGTCATGCAGCCGGTCCAAGTCAAAGAATTGGTATCAGCTCTCCTCACACCGATAGCCGACGAAGATTGTGAGCGGATCGAGATCCATGTTGATGCGTCGGAGGGGAGGCGCATGCTCCAAGCCGACCCTCATCTCGTGCGCCAGGCACTCCTGGTTCTCGTGCAGAACGCGTTGGAAGCCACCAGGCGAGCCGGGACCGTGAGAATCGAAGTAACATCCGCGGACGTTCCGCACCAAATAGAAATCTCGGTCTGGAACGACGGACTCATTGGCGTCGAGAATGCCGAACATGTCGTGTTCGTCCCGTTCTATACAACCAAAACACACAATCTCGGCGTCGGACTTTCTATTGCTCGGCGAATAGCTCAACTTCACAACGGATCGGTGGATCTTACCGTCAATTCCGTCGAAGACGGTGTCAGGTTCTCGCTTCAACTTCCTGTCGCGCAATAGATGCGCTCCCTCATGCCCGGCGTCGGAATGTGCTCTTCTGCCGTCGGTATTATCCGTTCTGCAAGCGTCAGATGGCCCGCATTGGCCCGATTTCTCCGAGAATACTATTTTTGATTGACTCCCGGACGGTATCTTTTTAGTTAACGTTCACCTCCCATCGAGATCTGTGGGTGTTACGTTTCTTTCTTCTTCAACCTGTCAACACAACTCTTCCTCATGGAACAGCAGCCAAGGATCCTCTTCGTTGACGATGAGCAACTCCTCCATGGACTGTTTGATCGATTGTTCACTCGAAGTGGTATGCAGGTTAAAAGCTGTGTGAACGCAGAGCAGGCGATGGAGGAGCTCAATAATGGAGAGTACGACCTGGTCGTGACGGACTTCATGATGCCGGACATCGACGGTCTCGAATTGCTCGCCCACATCCGGCAGGAGCATCCGAAAACAAAGGTGATTATGATCACCGCGCACGCAAATGTGCAGCATGCCGTTCGCACAATGAAAAGCGGAGCGATCGACTACATTCCGAAGCCGTTTTCGACGACCGAGCTGGTCGAGCGCGTGCGGAATGTACTATCCAGGGACACAGAGCCCGACGCAAAGCCGGCGAAACGGAAGCGGGCGGCGGCACGAAAAAGGGCATCGGTCGAATACGTTGGAGAACATCCGAGCATCGTCCGCCTGAAGGAGATGCTGCCGCGAGTCAGTCAGAACAATGCGCCCGTGTTCATTCAGGGGGAGAGTGGAACGGGAAAGGAGATCCTCGCCAAGCTTATCCACGCAATGAGCGATCGTGGTGACGGACCTTACGTAACACTAAATTGTGCGAATCTCCCGCGGGAGCTGGTGGAAAGCCACCTCTTCGGACACAGGAAAGGAGCCTTCACGGGTGCCATCGACGACATGACGGGCGCGTTCGAGCGTGCGGATTCCGGAACGCTGCTTCTCGATGAGATCACCGAGATCGAACTCGCGATTCAGGCAAAGCTCCTTCGCGTCCTCCAGGAACAGGAGTTTCAAAAAGTGGGCTCGTCAGAAACGAAGAAGGTTGACGTCCGAGTGATAGCAACCAGCAATCGTAGTCTGAATCAGTCCATCAGCGACGGAACGTTTCGCGAAGATCTCTATCATCGCCTTTCCGTCTTCCCGCTGACCGTTCCGCCGCTTCGGGAGCGAGCATCGGACATCCCCCAGCTCGTCAAGCATTTCGTCGAAAAATATTGCGGATTGTACGGTCTGCCGAAGAAGGAAATTTCGGAAGAGCTGTTGAGCTACTTCAAGACATACCCGTGGCCGGGAAACGTCAGGCAGCTCGAAAACATGGTGCAGCGTGGCGTTTTGCTATCGGCCGAGCGAGAGGTCGTCGACGCCGAGGATGTGTTCAATGACTTCTTCAGCGATGCCGACGGATCGGGGCACGCTGGCCTTGTGGAGAAGGTAGGTGCGCCGCAGCTCACCACTATAGAGGAGATGGAGCGCCACATGATCATGAAGGCGCTGGACGATTCCGACAACAATCAGCAGCGCGCCGCCGAGCAGCTGGGGATCAGTGCGCGAACCATTCGAAACAAGCTGAAGAAGTACCGAGAGGAAGGGTTTATTTCCTAGATCGGATCGGCGTGTCTACGCGCCGTTCTTCAGCTCAGAGCCTACGCGCTCTGCAACCTGGCCAAGAACGTCGGCCTGCTTGTAGTAGCCGCTATTGATCCTTTCCGTCAGTTCCGAGACTCGTTCTTCCGATAGGGAAGGGACGGAATCCAGGGCTTTGCGAGCAAACGCTAGATCTTCCGATTTGCGGGCATCAGCCAGGGCAGTCCTGGCCTTATCCGAAATTTCTACTCGGTCGACCGGGATCCCTTCTTTCTCGGAAGAGGAGCGTACCCGGGATGGCGGTTCGACCGGTGTCGCGTTGGCTACCGCATTGTTCTTGAAAGACTCGGCGCGGTGGGTGGTGGCGGCGTTGACGTCGGTGATGGTCATGATAAGATCAATTTTAACGCGGCTAAGAATCGTGTAAAGCAGGCCTGTGGTGTATCGGCGTTCTGCAGAACAACTTTAGCTTAGTATCGGCAGTAATTTCTGAAGCTTAAGCGTTTGCGAAAATAAGATCAGACGCGCAGGTCACTGTTTAATATCTGTGCCCTCGGTTCCGATCTCTGATACGTGCGCGCTGCTCCTTTGAATCGCTCGAGTTCGGTAAGCGCCTCTTGCATCTGTCTCTCGCGTTCAGCCACTGCGATCGTCAAAATGTGGTGCTGCTCCTGCAGCGCCTCCGAGATCTCCTGCCAGTCGGGATCGATTTCCGACGGATGCTGATACTCGTTCAAACCATCAAGGAGCGTGCCACGTTCGTCGAGCAGATCGAAATAGCTGTCCAGATCGCCTTCGGCGAGTGCCGAGGACAGCTTTTCGCCCATCAAGAATATATTCCGAAGCAGGGAGCCTTCCATAGTCGATGCGCCGTGTGATCTCGAGTGTTTCTATGATTTCGAAGTGATACAGATCGAGTCCTGGAATTGCGATTCGAAAATGCAGCCGCGTCTCTGGATCAACCAAAGAACGCCAGAAAATTCTGCTGCTGCCCCTGGAGCACAGCCATAGATTGCTGGAGCCGCGCAAACTGCATGCGAAGATGATCTTCTCGTTGAGCCAGACGGTCGTCCCAATTAGAAATCCGGTCCTTGATACGCTGAATTCCAGAATCTATCGAGCCGATGCGGCCGCTGATGATGCCGTTTACGCCGACGAAGCCGTCGATGCGATTCTTTAGACGCGTGGCGATACCGTCTTCACCGGTGAAGAGGCTCTTTACGGCGTCCGCATCTTCTTCCACGGCGGCAATCAGCTTATCGGCGTCGGCCAGCTTCAGTGTGCCGTCCTTCTCAATCGAGATGCCGAGGTCGGTGATCCACTTTGGACCCGCGGCCGTCTGACCGGTGACTTCGAGTGCGATGTCGTTACGCATCGCGAAGCGCAAGCCTCGGAACGTCGAGTCGCCGGCGAAATCGCCACGGACGCCGGCATCTGCGTCGATCGTGGATTTTCCCTGGATAAAGCCCAGGACGTCATTGTACTTCGTAATGAATTCCTCGACTTCCTTCTTTAGGCTTTCACTATCTGCGGTTACCGAGAAGTCTTGAAGGGGTCCGCCGGCCTGCTTCAAATTCAGCGTGAGGCCGTCCACGGCATCCGAAACGGAATTTGACGACCGATACATCGTGAGGCCGTTGAGGATGAACTGACTGTTGAGCTGCGAGTCCGTCTCACTCGTGCCGATGTCCGCGACCATGCCGCCACCCAGCCCGGCGGCGACCACGTTGTCGCTCAGACCCAGGTTCGCCAGAATGCTCTGGCCTGAATCGGCGAACGCAATACGATTGGCGAAGCCGGTGCTACCGCTGCCCAGCGTCAGGCGTGCCGTACCCGTCGATTCATTGACGACCGCAGCCGACGCCGCCTCTTCCTTCGTAATCCTGCCGTCGGTCACGGCCTGGTTCATAGCTTCGTTGATCGCAACGGAGATCTCGCCTAAAATATCTTCATTTTTCGTACCGGAAGGGCTTATCGTCACGGAGACGCTTATGCGATTGGACGGATCGTCCACAGTAGGGTGGGCGACTTCGATCTCGAACGTCTGATCTCCATTCGAATTGAACCAGGCATCGAGGTCGCTACCGGTGGAGGTGTACTGCTGCGAAACCCGTTTGTCGGACGAAGCGAGCCGTTGAACCTCAAGCGAATGGGTTCCGAAGGCGCCATCGCTGCCTGCCGTCACACTAAAATAGGTTTCGTCCGACAGCACGGCTTTCCGGCCGTCGAAGGGGCTGGATATCGTATCCGTAAAGGATTGGACGAGGGTGTGAAGGGCCGAGAGCTTGCTGTCGACATCCTTCATCACATTCTTAAGCCGATCCTGCTCGACCTGTCGATCCTTCAGTACCTGCTGAGGCCGGCTCTCGAGAGCAATCATCTGAGCGATGAGCTGCTCGTACGGGTCGGTCTCCCGGAACATCGATAAAGCGTTCATCTCGAACTCCTAATAAATGGTGTCGCAAATGTGCGCCGCGATCGGGGCGGCTCACGCGGCCTGACGCGAAACGACGCCTTCCTTCCACGCGTCGCGCAGTCCGTTCAAGACCTCACTGACGATCTCCAGGTCGCCGCCGACACTCTCGTTCAGGCAATACTCGTAGAGGGAGTAGAGTCGATTGGCAATGTCACCACCTTCCTCAAAATTCAGGCTGCCGATCAGCTCCGCCAACACGGCGCGCAGTTTGGAGCGATCGTCGCGGCGGCAGCACTGAATGCCCAGGTCGTATAGCTTGAGCACGAGCTGCGCAGGCGACGATGACGCGATGGCCTGCTGCTGGTACTGTCGCATGCGATTTGCAGCGTCCATAATTTCGTCGTCTCTACTTCTGTTGAACAAATCCGGCAAGTCACGTGCCCGCTTCTACGGGCGTGGTATTCTCGGCGAACGCGCGTAAACGTGCGTTCTCTCGGGGAAGGATTTTCCATTTTGGAACTCCTTTCCGCGATTGTGAAGGCTCGATTCCGAGACCTGCTCTGGCTTGTATCGGCTGCGGAGCACGTTAGATAAGCTATCTGGAGGGCAATTTTCGGCGGGCCGCCGCGGGGGGCGGGCGCCCACCGCCTGGCGGCGTCGTTTCGCTCGTCCAGCGCAGGTGACTTCGGCACGCTTTCCGCACTGCGGACCCTGCCGCCACGATGCGGCCGCCCGGCCGAGGAGCAAAACCGAACACGCGTCGGCGAGTCGGAATCAG
>Ga0299914_10001602_pt1 | contig 15144 bp, 14 predicted proteins | sample RVTome_10_FD_201361 | JGI IMG/M metagenome (GOLD analysis project Ga0299914, IMG submission 201361) | Soil microbial communities from uranium-contaminated site in the Upper Colorado River Basin, Wyoming, United States - RVT153D57 (version 2) ...
CAGCGGAGCACACGGGCACGCCGGCCTGCGTGGCCGGGGAACGCAGGAGACGGCATGATGCGCGTCCTCGGGATGATCTCGGGCACATCGCACGACGGCATCGACGTCGCCGTCGTCGAGCTGCAGCACGCCGGCGACGAGCTCCACGGCACGATTCTCCACCACGGCTCGACGCCGTACCGACCCGAGCTCAGGGCACGGCTGCTCGCCGCGTTGCCGCCGGCGCCGACGAGCCTCGCCGAGGTCTGCGAGCTCGACACGCTGATCGGCCACGCCTTCGCCGACGCCGCGGTGGCGGCGGCCGGCGCCGCCGGTCCCGCCGACCTCGTCGTCTCCCACGGCCAGACCGTGTTCCACTGGGTCGAGGCGAATCGCGCGCTGGGCACGCTGCAGCTCGGGCAGCCGGCGTGGATCGCCGAGGCCGCCGGCACCCCGGTGCTGTCCGACGTGCGCAGCCGCGACATCGCCGCTCGCGGCCACGGCGCTCCCCTCGTCCCGCTCCTCGACGTGCTGCTGCTCGGCGGCACCGACGGCGTCGTCGCGGCACTCAACCTCGGCGGGATCTCGAACCTGACCGTCATCGACGACGGCGTGGTGAGCGTGGCGTTCGACGTCGGACCGGCGAACGCGCTGCTCGACGCCGTCGTCGTCGAGCGCCGCGCCAACCCGCTCGGCTACGACGAGGGCGGGCGCCTGGCGGCGAGCGGCCAGGTCGACGAGGGATTGCTCGGCGCACTGCTCGACGAGCCGTACTACCTGCTGCCGCCGCCGAAGAGCACCGGCAAGGAGCTGTTCCACCTCGGCTACGTGCGAGCCGCGCTCGCCCGCAGTGGATCGGACCCGTCGACACCCGACCTGCTCGCCACGCTGGCCGAGCTGACCGTGCGGACCGTCGCCGCAGCCGTCCGCGACAGCGGTGCGGCGGTGGTCATGGCATCGGGCGGCGGCTGCCACAACCCCGTGCTGCACGAGCGGCTCGCCGCGGCGATCGCGCCGGCGCGCCTCACCCGCTCCGACGAGTTCGGCGCACCGTCGGATGCCAAGGAGGCGCTGGCGTTCGCCGTGATCGGCTGGTGCACGTGGCACGGGCTGCCGGGCAACGAGCCGGCCGCCACCGGCGCGAGCGGACCCCGGGTGCTCGGCTCGCTCACCCCCGGCCACGGCCCGCTCGTGCTGCCCGCTCCCCTGGCCTCGCCCGTGCGAGCCCTCCGGCTGACGACACGGTGAGCGCAGACAGCCTCGACGAGCTGGCGCGGCGACTGGTGGCCGACGCGCCAGAGGGCTGCACGCCGCCGGCCGGCGCGTCGGTGGCGGTCAGTGCGGCCGGCCGTGAATGGCAGGGCGTCGCCGGTGCCCGCTCGCTGCCCGAGGCCGGCAGCGAGCCGCTGGCGATGGCGGCGACCACGCATCACGACCTCGCCTCGGTGACGAAGGCCGTGGCGACCACCGCCGCGGTGCTGCGCCTCGTGTCGGCAGGAAAGCTCCGGCTCGACGACCCCGTCGCCCGCTTCGTGCCGTCGTTCGCCGGCGACGGCAAGGACGACGTCACCGTGCGAGCGCTGCTCGCCCATCGCGGCGGGTTGTGGGAGTGGTACCCGCTCTACCTCGACGCGCCGGGCGACCCGGAGGCCGCTGCCGACGCGGCGACCCGCCTGCCGCTGCGCTACTCCCCCGGCAGCGGCCGTCACTACTCCGATCTCGGCTTCGTCCTGCTCGGCCGAATCGTCGAGCACGCCACCTCGCTGCAGCTCGACGCGGCGGTGGAGCAGCTCGTGACCGAGCTCATCGGCATGGAGTCGACGACGTTCGCCGCGCCCGGCGGCGACGATGTCGCCACGAGCGCCCTCGACGACCGCGTCGAGATCGCCATGCTCGACACGGGCGACCCGTACCCCGTCGGCCGGCGCAGTGCCGAGTTCGCCGGCTGGCGCTCGTGGCCGATCACCGGCGAGGTCGCCGACGGCAACGCCTTCCATGCGTTCGGCGGCGTTGCGGGCCACGCCGGGCTGTTCTCCACGCGCGCCGACCTCGTCCGCTTCGGCCGGGCGTTCGCCGATCCCGAGCGGCTCGCCGCGCTCGCCGACCCGGCCGTCGCCGCCGAGTTCTTCCGCAGCGGCCCCGACGCCGGCCAGGCGCTCGGCTTCCGGACGTATCCGCTTCGCCTCGGTGACGGGATGGTCGACGTCGTCGGCCATCCCGGATACGTCGGCTGCGCCGTCGGCTTCGTTCCCGGCCGCGGCGTGGCGATCGCGATGCTGACGAACCGGCTCGTCACGTCCGGACAGCCCGTCCCCACGGAGACGATGTGGCGGACCGTGCTCGACACGGCCGCCGGCGTGCTCGCGGAGGTTCAGTGAACGACGCGCTGCTCAGCGTGCGCCGGTTGTCGGTGACGTTCCGTACGGCGGGCGGCGCCCTCGCCGCGGTGCGCGACGTCTCGCTCGACGTCGACGTCGGGCAGACCGTCGCCATGGTCGGCGAGTCGGGCTCGGGCAAGACCACGGCGGCGGCGGCGATCTGTCGCCTGCTGCCGCCCAACGCCACGATCACCACGGGCGAGATCCGGTTCGGCGGCGAGGACCTCGTCACGCTGGACGAAGCCCGTCTCCAGCCGATCCGTGGCGCGCGCATCGGCCTCGTCCCACAGGACCCGATGTCGAACCTCGACCCGATGATGCGCGTCGGCCGGCAGATCGCCGAGGCGCTCGAGGTCCACGGCCTTGCCCGGGGACGCGCCGCGCACCGCCGCGCCGTCGAGCTGCTCGGCCTCGCGGGCATTCCCGACGCCGGGCGGCGGGCGCTGCAGTATCCGCACGAGTTCTCCGGCGGGATGCGCCAGCGCGTCCTCATCGCGATCGGGCTGGCCTGCCGGCCGCAGCTGCTGCTCGCCGACGAGCCGACGTCGGCACTCGACGTCACGGTGCAGCGGCGGATCCTCGACCAGCTCGACGAACTGACGGCCGAGATGGGGACGGCGGTGCTGTTGATCACCCACGACCTCGGCCTCGCCGCCGAGCGGGCGGACCACGTCGTGGTGATGTATCGCGGCGAGATCGTCGAGGCGGGCGGCGCGGCGCAGCTGCTCACCGACCCGCAGCACACCTACACGCGCCGCCTGCTCGACGCCGCACCGAGCCTGACGTCGACACGGCTCGCCGCACCGCCGCCGGCGGGATCCGACGGCGACCGACCGCTCGTGTCCGTGCGCGACGTGGCGAAGGCGTACGTGCTGCGCGGGCGCGGCCGGCAGCGCGATGCCGAGCTGGTCGCCGTCGACGGGATCTCGCTCGACGTCCCGCGTGGGCAGACCGTGTCGCTCGTCGGCGAGTCGGGCTCGGGCAAGTCGACGACGGCGAGGCTCGTCTGTGGCCTCGAGGCGCCGACGTCGGGCAGCATCGACTTCGACGGCGCCGAGGTCACGACGCTCGACCGGCGGGAGCTGTTCGCCTTCCGTCGACGGGTCCAGCCGGTGTTCCAGAACCCCTACGCCTCGCTCGACCCCCGCTACTCGGTGGCCCGTTCGATCTCCGAGCCGCTGCGGGTGCACGGCGTCGGCACCGCGGGTGAGCGCCAGCAGGCGGTCGCCCGGCTGCTCGACCAGGTCGCCCTTCCCTCCGAGCTCGCCGCGCGCTACCCGCACGAGCTGTCGGGCGGGCAGCGCCAGCGCGTGGCGATCGCCCGGGCGCTGGCGCTCGCCCCGGACCTCGTGGTGCTCGACGAGGCGGTGTCGGCGCTCGACGTGATCGTCCAGGCACAGATCCTCGAACTGCTCGCCGGGCTGCAGGCCGAGCTCGGCCTGAGCTACTTGTTCATCAGCCACGACCTCGCCGTCGTGCGGATCATCTCCCACACGGTTCACGTGATGCAGGCCGGCCGCATCGTCGAGAGCGGGACGCCCGACGAGATCTTCGAACGGCCGCAAACCGACTACGCCCGCGAGCTGCTCGCCGCGATCCCCGGCGCCTCGCTCACCACACCCTGAGCGTTACGATCGCCCGCCGTGCCTGGAGTATTGGCGAAGTACGTCGACGCCTTCGTCGACGTCGTCGGCGCCGACGTCGACGCCCTGTCCAGGACCGGCGGCTCGCCACCACCCGAGCAGCTGGCGCTCGTCGAGGCCGCCGATCTCGTCGCCGCCGTGATCGACAGCGACGAGCGGCACTCCGGCGCCGAGCTGGAGGCCTGGCTCGACGACATCGGCCCGCGCCTGCAGCCTCCGGTGCGTGTCTCCTCCGTGCAGCTGCGCGAGTCGCAGCTCCTCGCCGGCAAGGCGGCGTGGCTGCGGCGCCCGAGCGCGCTCGCCCAGTTGTTGCTCGATGCCGACGCCCGCGACGGGGGCGGCCGGGCGGCCCGCTACTACGAGGCCGGGATCCGCCTCGCCCACGCCGCTGCCTCGCTCGACCTCGTGCCGTCGCCGGAGGAGATCGCCGCGATCGACGGCTACCGCAGCGCCGTGCTGGCCGCATTCGACCGCGCCGGCGTGCCGCGGCCGGGGCGGGCACGTCCAGGAACACCGCCGCGCCGGGGTGCGGCGCCCGGCGCACCCTCAACCGGCGTGCCCGCCGCACCGGCGACCGAGGAGCTGCCCCCGGCACGACCGATCGAGGAGCTGCTCGCCGAGCTCGACGCGCTCGTCGGCCTCGACCGTGTCAAGACCGACGTGCGCCGGTTGACGTCGCTGCTGCGCATCCAGACGCTGCGCACGGAGCGAGGACTGCCGACGCTGGAGACGAGTCACCACCTCGTGTTCACCGGCAACCCGGGCACCGGCAAGACGACCGTCGCCAGGCTGCTCAGCCAAATCCTCCGCTCGCTCGAGCTCGTGTCGGTCGGCCACCTCGTGGAGACCGACCGCTCGCACCTCGTCGCCGGCTACGTCGGGCAGACCGCGGCGAAGGCGCGCGCCGTGCTCGAATCGGCGCTCGGCGGCACGCTGCTCGTCGACGAGGCCTACGCCCTCGCCCGCGGCGGTGGCAGCGACTTCGGCCGCGAGGCGATCGACACGATCGTCAAGTTCATGGAGGACCACCGCGACGACCTCGCCGTGATCGCCGCCGGCTACCCGGCCGAGATGGCCGAGCTGATCGATGCCAACCCGGGCCTGCAGAGCCGATTCACACGCACGATCGAGTTCCCCGACTACACGACCGACGAGCTGATCGCGATCTTCGAGCTGATCAGCGGCAAGCTCCGCTACCACCTCGACGCCGGCGGCAGGGAGGTCCTCGCCCTCGTCATCGAGGCCGAGCCCCGCGGCCGCGGGTTCGGCAACGCCCGCTTCGTGCGCAACGTCTTCGAGGAGGCCGTCGGCCGCCAGGCCGAACGCCTCGCCGCCGTCGAGCACCCGACGGACGAGCAGCTCACGACCCTTACCGCCCCCGACATCGCCGGAACGTAGTCACCGCCAGACGCATCTGTGGGCCGACCGTCCCAAATCGCGTTGTGGGGAAGCTGCGTCCCGGATTCCGAACCTGAGCTTCCCCAGATCGTGCGGTCGCTGCGATGCGGCGACGCTACCCACCGTTGCGGAGCGGCGCCGAATAGCCTCCTGAGCATGGCGTTCCGCGATCGTGTGTACACGCCGGCGACGGCCAAGGCGCTGCTGTCGTGGCGCCTCGCCGTCGGCGCGGCGATCGCCGTCACCACCGCGCTCGTCGGGCTCCATCCGGTCGCCGCCAGCCTGCTCGGCCTCGCCGTCTACGCCGGCCTGGTATACGCGGCGATGCCCGCGGGACGACGCCGGTCGGCACGGCCGGACCCGTTCGCGCTCGGGGAGCCCTGGCGCCACTTCGTGTCCAGTGCGCTGCGCTCCCGCCGGTCGCTGGAGGCGACCGTCGCCAACGTCAGGACCGGGCCGCTGCGCGACCGGCTCGTCGGCATCGCCGAGCGCCTCGAGCAAGCCGTCGACGAGAGCTGGGCGATCGCCCGGCGTGGTGACGAGATCGACGACGCCGTCACGCGCATCGACCCGGTGCGCCTGCGCTCCCGGCTGCAGACGTTGCGCCAGCAGCAGGCCGAGCTGTCCGCCCAGCGCGCCGACGCCGAGGCGCAGTTGCTCGCCGGCGGTGCCGATCCGGTCGCCCAGGCGATCGCCTCGGTGGAGAGCCAGCTGGGCAGCGCCGACCGCCTCAAGGATCTGTCGGCCGCCACAGCCGACCGCCTACGGCTGATGCAGGCACGCCTCGACGAGCTCGTCGCCCGCGCCGCCGAGGTGAGCGTCGGATCCTCCGACACCGACGACTACGCCGACGACGTCGACAACCTCGTCGTCGAGCTCGAGGCCCTGCGCCAGGCCGTTGCCGAGGTGGAACAGGCGTGACCTTCGCTGCCGCGGGTCCGCTCGGCCACGACGTCGACGAGCTCGCGACCGAGCTCGAGTCGCTGCGCGTCGCGATGGAGGAGACCGAGGCGATCGCCGGTCGCTCCAGCCCGGGAGGACCGCTCGGCTCAGGTGGCTGACGAGCGCACCGCGCTGGCCCGCCTCGAGGACCTGGAGGATCGTGTCGGCGACCCGACCGGCGGCGAGCTCGCCGGACGCGCCCGCCCGCGGCCGCCGGCGCGGCGTGCGGCCTCCGTGCGGTCCGGCGGTGGCGGAGGCGGGCTCCTGCGCTCGAACCTCGTCGTCGCCGCCGGGACCACCCTCTCGCGGCTCACCGGGCTGCTCCGCGTCGTCGTCTTCGGGATCATCATCGGCAAGCAGGCGCTCGCCGACGCCTACCTGATCGGCAACGAGACGCCGAACATCGTCTACGAGCTGCTGCTCGGCGGCGTGCTGTCGGCGACGCTCGTCCCACTGTTCACCTCGCTGCTCCATCGCGAGGAGCCCCAGGCGGCAGGCCGGCACGCGGCGCTCAGCGAGGGCGAGCGGGCGACGAACGCCGTGATCACCGTGACGCTCGCCGCCCTCGCCGTGGTCACGCTGCTCGCCGTGCTCGCCGCGCCGCTGATCTTCGGGTTCTACTCGATCAACACGGAGGGCACCGTTGATCCGGAGACGTTCCGCCAGGTCGGGACGCAGCTCACCCGGGTGTTCCTCGTCCAGATCTTCTTCTACGGCGCCGCCGGCCTGTTCAACGCCTATCTCAACTCGCGCCGGCACTTCTTCGCTGCGTCGTGGAGCCCGATCCTCGCCAACGTCATCGTCATCGTCACACTGCTCACGCTGCCCCGCCAGACGTGGCAGGTGACCGATGCGCTCACCAACGACCGCCTGCGCCTCACGCTGGCGCTCGGCACCACGCTCGGCATCGCGGCGATGGCGCTCTCGCTGGCCCCCGCCGCGCGCGCCGCCGGGCTGCGCTACCGCCCGGTGTTCGCGCCGTCGCACCCGGCCGTCCGCCGGCTGCTCACGATGTCGGCGTGGACCCTCGGCTACGTGGTGTGCAATCAGGTGGTCATCGCCATCGTGCGCAATCTCAGCGGGCCGGGCTCGGGCGGCGCGACGGCGTACTTCTACGCCTACACGTTCTTCGTGCTCCCCCACGGTCTGCTGGCGATGTCGATCGCGACCACGTTCGTGCCCGAGCTCGCCCGCGCCGTCGCCAGGCGCGACCGGGTCGCGTTCTGCGCCCGCGCCTCGCTCGGCGTGCGGATGATCGCCCTGCTCACCCTGCCTGCCGGCGCCGCCCTGTTCGTGCTGCGCCGTCCCCTGCTCGGGCTGCTCTTGCAGTACGGCGAGTTCAGCGCGCAGGACGCGGCGCAGACGGCGCGCGTGCTCGGCGGCTTCGCCGTCGGTCTCGTCGGCTTCTCCGTCTACCTGTTCGCCCTGCGCGGCTTCTACGCCCACCACGACACGCGCACACCGTTCGTGCTCAACGCCGGGCAGTGCCTGCTCAACATCGCCTTCGCCTTCGCCTTCGTCGGCGAGTGGGGTGTGCTCGGTCTCAGCGCGGCGTTCGCCCTGTCGTACGTGCTCGCCGCGCTGTGGGCGTTGCAGGTCCTCACGTACAAGGTGCGTGGCTTCCCACTCCGTGACACCCTCGCCAGCCTGTTCCGCATCGGCCTCGCCGCCGTGCTCGGCGGTGAGGTGGCGTGGTTCGCCGCCCGCCACGTCGGCGGCAACACCGGCGGCGGTGCGATCGCCCGCCTGCTCGCCGGCGGCGCCGCCGGCCTCGCCGTCTACATCGGCGTCCTCGTGTTGCAGCGCGCTCCCGAAGTGGCGACGCTGCGCGCCGTCGCCACCCGCCGAGCGGGTCACGGAACGTAGCGAGATCTGTTCCCCGACGTGGTCGGCCACCTACCCTGGTCGCATGTTCACGCTCGCCGAGCTCGATGCCGCCGAGGCGATCGTGCGCCGTCACATCGCTCCGACGCCGCAGTACGCGTGGCCGCTGCTCGGCGCCGAAGTCGGCACCGAGACGTGGGTCAAGCACGAGAACCACACGCTCGCCGGCGCGTTCAAGGTCCGCGGCGGGCTCGTCTACGTCGAACAGCTCGCCGGCTCGGCCGACGCGCCGGCGGGGCTGATCACGGCGACCCGGGGCAACCACGGGCAGAGCATCGCCTTCGCCGGCCGCGCCGCCGGGCTGCCGGTGACGATCGTCGTGCCCCACGGCAACAGCATCGAGAAGAACGCGGCGATGGTCGGCTTCGGCGCCGAGCTGATCGAGCACGGCCACGACTTCCAGGCCTCCCGCGAGCACGCCGCCAAGCTTGCCGCCGAGCGCGGGCTGGCGATGGTGCCGCCGTTCCACCGCACCCTCGTGCGCGGCGTCGGCACCTACGCCCGCGAGCTGCTCACCGCCGCCGACTTCGACGCCGTCTACGTCCCCGTCGGGATGGGCTCGGGAATCTGCGGGATGATCACCGTGCGCGACCTGCTCGGCCTGCGCACCGAGGTGATCGGGGTCGTCGCCGAGCGAGCGCCGGCGACGAAGCTGTCGGTCGAGTCGGGCACGATGGTGTCGGCCCCCGCCGAGACGTTCATCGACGGCGTCGCCGTGCGGGTCCCCGACGAGGACGCGGTCGCGGTGATCGCCGGCGGCGCCGAACGGCTCGTGGCGATCAGCGAGGACGACTGCGCCGAGGCGATCCGGGTGTTGCTGCGCACGACGCACAACGTGCCCGAGCCGGCGGGAGCTGCGGCGCTCGCCGGGCTGCTCCAGGAGGGCGAGCAGCGCGGTCGGCGCGTCGCCGTCGTGCTGTCGGGTGGCAATCTCGACGGCGCGCTGCTCGCCCAGGTGCTCGCCGGCGTCACGCCGACCCCGTAGGAAGTGCCTGGCACTTCCTACGGGTTCGGTGTCGACGGCGGAATCCCGCCGGTCGCCGCCGGCTCCCCGCCGGTACGGTCGGCTGCCATGGACCGCTACGACGAGTTCCTCGCCCTCCACGTTCCCGGCCAGCCGCTGTTGATGGCCAACGCATGGGACGCCGGCACGGCCAAGGCGCTGGCGTTCTGCGGCTTCCGCTCCCTCGCCACGACGAGCGCCGGTCACGCCGCGACGCTCGGCCGCCACGACGGCGACGTGACGCGCGACGAGGCCCTCGCCCACGCCGCGGCACTCGCCGCGGCGGCTCCCTGCCCGGTGAGCGCCGACCTGGAGAACGCCTTCGCCGACGACCCCGAGGGCGTCGCCGCGACGATCGTGCTCGCCGCGGCGACCGGCCTCGCCGGCGCCTCGGTCGAGGACTACGACCCGGCGCAGAGCGCCATCTATGACCGGCAGCTCGCCACGGAGCGCGTCGCCGCGGCGGCCGAGGCAGCTCACGCCGGCCCCCAACGCCTCGTCCTCACGGCCCGCGCCGAGAACCACCTCCGCGGCATCACCGATCTCGACGACACGATCGCCCGCCTCGTCGCCTACCAGGAGGCGGGCGCCGACGTGCTCTACGCGCCGGCGGTGACGTCGGCGGCCGACATCGGTCGGATCGTCGAGGCGATCGACCGGCCGTTGAACGTGCTCGCCCTGCCGGGCGTGCCACCGGTGGCCGAGCTCGCCGAGCTCGGCGTCGCCCGACTGTCGGTCGGCAGCGGCTTCTCGCTCGTCGCCTACGGGGCGCTGGTCGGCGCCGCGCGCGAGCTGCTCGACGCGGGCACCTACGGCTTCTGGGAGACGGCAGGCGCGGCTCGCGCCGTGAGCGGCGCGTTCGACGCCTGAGGACGGCCGGTCGTCAGGCCGGCGACTCGCCGGTGGCCGGCTCGGCGGCGGGCGTCTCGCTGCCGGCCTCCACCGCGGCGGTGCCCGAGTCGAGGCCGAGCTCGCTGCGCAGCTGGCTCAGGCGGCTCTGCGCCTCGACGTTCGCCGTCGCCTGCTCGACCTCGAGCACGCGCGATTCGACGGACGTCTCAGCCAGCTCTGACGTGGCCTTCGCCTTGGCGTAGCGCACCTGGATCTTGTCCTGGATCTCCTTGAACGTCGGGACGTCGGCGCCGATCGACTCGTTGAGCTGCGCCACCGCCGAGTTCATCTCTTCCTGCATCTTCGCCTGGTCGAGCTGCGACAGGAGCTTCGACTTCTCGGCGATCTTCTCCTGCATCAGTCGTGAGTTCTGGGCGACGGCGGCCTTTGCCTGATCCGATGCGTGCGCCGCCTCGAAGACCATCGACTGGAGGCTCTCGACATCGCGCTCGATCTGGATCAGCTGGTTGGCGATCGTCTCGGCGGCGCTGTTGTACTGCTGCGCCTTGGCGGTATCGCCGGCCTTCTCGGCGTCGGCCGCCATGATCAGCGCCTGGCGGGCGTTGGCGTTGAGCTTCTCCAGCTCCTCGAGCTTGCCATTGAGGCGGATCTCGCTCTGCTTCTGGTTGGCGATGACGTTGGCGGCCTGCTCCTTGAGCCGCATGTGCTGCGACTGCGCCTCACCGATCGCCTGCTCGAGCTGCACCTTGGGATCGGCACGCTCGTTGAAAGACCCGGTCAGCTTGGCCGTCAGGTACTTCCACCATCTCCGCAACAGCTTGAACATGCGCGGGAGCCTAACGCGACCACCCGCCGTGCTGTCGGCCGGGCGCGCCTGGGCGGGGGCGGCGGCGCAATCACACGCCGCCGGCGTGGGATCTACGTCGGCAGGAGGACGAGGTCGTCGCGGTGGATCACCTCGTGCACCATCCCGTCGGGCAGGTCGCGGGTGTGCATCCCCGCAGTGCGACGCAGCTGCGCCGACTCGACGAACACCATCCCCTTGGCGAAGCGGCTGCCGTCGGGGGCGGCGACCTCGACGGTGTCGCCCTCGGCGAACGTGCCCTCCACCGCCACCACGCCGGCGGGCAGCAGGCTGGTCTTGCGCTCGACCAGGGCGCGGCGGGCGCCGTCGTCGACGGTGACCGTGCCGGCGACGCGGGCGGCGAAGGCGATCCACAGCTTGCGGGCACCGAGACGCCGCCGGCGTGCCTCGAAGCGCGTGCCGACCTGCTCACCCGCGACGGCGCCGGCGAGCACACCGTGCCGGGCGGCGTTGGCGATCACCGTCGGGACTCCCGACCACGAGGCGATGCGCGCCGCCTCGAGCTTGCTCGCCATCCCGCCACTGCCGCGGCCGCTGCCCCCGCGGCCCGCGGCGATCGCCAGCAACGGGTCGTCGCTGGCGATCGACGTCACCAGCTCGGCGTCGGGGTCGCGTCGCGGGTCGGCCGTGTACAGCCCGTCGAGGTCGGTCAGCAACACGAGCAGCGACGCCGCCAGGTTGTGGGCGACGAGCGAGGCGAGCCGGTCGTTGTCGCCGTAGCGGATCTCCTCCGAGGCGATCGCGTCGTTCTCGTTGATGATCGGCACGGCGCCGAGCTCGAGCAGCCGGATCAGCGTGCGCCGCGTGTGGAGGTACTGGCGCCGATCGATGAAATCCTGCGGGTCGAGCAGTGCTTGCGCCGGCACGAGCCCGTGGCGGCCGAGGGCGACGTCCCAGCTGCGCATCAGGCGAGGTTGCCCAGCGGCCGAGATCGCCTGCAGCGTCTGCATGTCGCCGGGCCGGCCGGCCAGGCCGAGCGCCGCGATGCCGGCCGCGACCGCACCGGAGGACACGACGACGACTTCGTGAGCGGCGCGGCGCAACGTGGCGACCTCGTCGCTCAGCCTCGCGACGGCCGACTCGTCGATCACGCCGTGCTCGTCGGTGAGCGACGACGTGCCGATCTTCACAATCACGCGCGAGGTCATGCGCGGCGTCCGGAGCGAAGCGAGCGCCAGCGAGCGTCCCGGACACCAACGACGTAGGCGTCCGGAGCGCCAGCGGAGGACGCCGGCACGACGGCCTGCGTGGCCGGGGAACGCATCATGAGCGGTATTCGAAGGAGAAGTCGCCGATCCAGACGACGTCGCCGTCGACGGCGCCGGCCTTGACCAGCAGCTTGTCGATGCCGAGGCGGTCGAGGCGGTGACTGATGTAGGCGACGGCCTCGGCGGTGGTCACGTCGTTGAGGGCGACGGTGCGCTCGACGGCGCGGCCGGACACGCGGAACTCGTGCTCGTCGACGCGCTCGACCACCGCCCCGGTGAGCTCCGGGCGGATCACGACGACGCTTTCCCGCGCCGGCGCGGCCTGGCGCGCCTCGTGCACGGCCAACGCCATCGCCCCGACGAGACGGCGCACGCCGTCGCCCGTCACTGCCGAGATCACGAACCGCGTCTCGTTCTCGATGCGGGCGACGAAGGCGCTGGAGCGCCCGCCGTCCCGAGTCGGGTCTTCACCCCACGACTCCGGGTCTGGCCCCCGCATCCAGTCCTCTGCCACCTCGGGAGCGACGGCGTCGGCCTTCGTCGCGGCGACGAGGCGCGGCCGTTCGAGCAGCTCGGGGCGGTACCGGCCGAGCTCGTCGAGCAGCACGCGCTCCTGCTCGGCGGGCGCGACGCCTTCGACGTTGACGAGATCGACGAGCAGGCACAGCACGCGGGCCCGCTCGACGTGACGCAGGAAGCGGTCGCCGAGACCCTTGCCCTCGCTCGCCCCCTCGATGAGGCCGGGGATGTCGGCGACGACGAACTCGGTGGTGTCGTCGACGCGGACGACACCGAGGTTGGGCTCGAGCGTGGTGAACGGGTAGTCGGCGATCTTCGGCTTCGCTGCCGAGATCACGCTGATCAGCGTGCTCTTGCCGGCGTTGGGGAAGCCGACGAGGGCGACATCGGCCAGCAGGCGCAGCTCGAGCTTGAGCCAGTGCTCCTCACCCCGCTCGCCCTGCTCGGCGAAGCTCGGCGCGCGCCGCTTGTTGGAGAGGAACCTGGCGTTGCCCCGGCCGCCGCGACCACCGGCGGCCGCGCGCCAGCGGTCACCGTGGTGGACCAACTCGGCGAGCAGCTCGCCCGTGTAGAGGTCGCGGACGACGGTGCCCTCGGGAACGGTGACGATCTCGTCGTTGCCGGTGCGCCCGTGGAGGTCCTTGCCCTTGCCGTGCACACCGTTTCCCGCGCGGCGGTGCGGGTGATCGCGGAACGCCAGCAGCGAGGCGACGTTGTGATCGGCGACGAGCCAGACGTCGCCACCCTTGCCCCCGTCGCCGCCGTTCGGTCCCCCGTAGACGACGGGACCTTCGCGGCGGAACGACACGCAGCCGGCTCCGCCGTCGCCACCGCGAACGTTGAGCTGGCATTCGTCGACGAACTGCGACATGGCGGACCCGCGCGCCGCGGGAGGCGGTCAGGCGTCGATCTGGTTGACGTCGACGACCTTGCGGCCCTTGCGCTCGCCGAACTTGACGGCGCCGTCGACGAGCGAGAAGAGCGTGTCGTCACCGCCGATGCCGACGTTGCGGCCGGGGTGGAACTTGGTGCCGCGCTGGCGGACGATGATCGTGCCGGCCGAAATCTTCGTGCCGTCGTACACCTTGACGCCGAGGCGCTGCGCGTTGGAGTCGCGCCCGTTGCGGGTCGAGCCGCCGCCCTTGGTCTTCGACATCTGCGTCCGTCCTTACTTGCCCTGCGAGATCTTCGTGATCTCGACGGTCGTGTACTGCTGGCGGTGGCCGTACTTCCGACGCTGGCGGGTACGGCGCTTGTAGGTGAAACCGCTCACCTTCGGGCCTTTGGCGCTGCCGAGCACCCGGCCGGTGACGGTGACACCATCGAGCTCTGCCGGGGTGGCGAGCACGTTCTCGCCGTCGACGACGAGGAGCGCCGGCAGCGACACCTCGTCACCCTCTGCGGCATCGAGGAGGTCGACGTTCACCTGCTCGCCCTCGGCCACCTTCTGCTGCGTGGCACCTGCGGAGATCACTGCGTACATAGCGACGTGCCATGGTACCGGGCGACCGCCGCATTGCATCGATGGTGCGAGACTGCGCTGGTGCACGTCCGACTCGACGCGGATCAGCTCACCACCGCCCTCGACCGCGTCGTCGCCGAGACGGCGTTCGACGGGGTGATCCGCGTCGACGACGCCGCCGGGGTCGTCGTCGCCCGGGCGCACGGACTCGCCGATCGCGCCCACGGCATCGCCAACACGGTGGACACGCGCATCGGGATGGCCAGCGGCTCCAAGCTGTTCACCGCGCTGGCGGCGCTGCGCCTCGTCGAGCAAGGGATCGTCCGCCTCGACACCACGGCCCGGTCGTTGCTCGGCGACGAGCTGCCGCTGATCGCCGCCGACGTCACGGTCGAGCACCTCCTCACCCACCGCTCCGGGATCGGCGACTACCTCGACGAGGAACAGGTCGACGACATCGCCGACTACGTGCTCGGCGTCCCCGTGCACACGCTCGCCACCACGGCCGACTTCGTTCCGCTGCTCGACGGCCACCCCACCGTCTTCCCTGCCGGGGGGCGCTTCGCCTACAACAACGCCGGGTTCCTCGTCCTCGCCGCGCTGATCGAGCGCGCCACGGGGCGGCTGTTCCACGACCTCGTCGACGAGCTCGTCATCCGTCCTGCCGGAATGACGGACACCGCCTTCCTCCGCCTCGACGAACTGCCCGGCGACGCGGCGGTCGGGTACCTCTACCCGCTCGCCCACGAGCGAGCGCTGCGGACCAATGTGCTCCACCTGCCCGTGCGCGCCAACGGCGACGGCGGTGCGTTCACGACCGCGGCGGACGCCCACACGCTGTGGCGGGCGTTCTTCGCCGGGCGCATCGTGTCCGCGGCGACGCGGGAGCTGATGCTCGAGCCGCGCAGCGACGTGCCCGGCGAGGACGCCCGCCACGGCCTCGGCATCTGGCTGGCGAGGACCGGCGCGGGCGTGCTGATGGACGGCTACGACGCCGGCCAGTCGTTCCGC
>Ga0299914_10001603_pt1 | contig 15143 bp, 16 predicted proteins | sample RVTome_10_FD_201361 | JGI IMG/M metagenome (GOLD analysis project Ga0299914, IMG submission 201361) | Soil microbial communities from uranium-contaminated site in the Upper Colorado River Basin, Wyoming, United States - RVT153D57 (version 2) ...
TTGTCGAGGGTGAGGACGCACTCGACGGGCATGCCGTCGGTTCCGTCCGGTGCCACCACACCTCACCGCGGGCTACCACGTGCGCCCTGTCGCACGTTCCTCGCAGTCGAGCCGTCGGGGAGTAGAGGGCGACCGCTCCCACACCGGCGACTGCTGACGCCCGGCGTGCGCAAGCTCGGCTGAGCGTTGGCAGCCGGGTCACGAGCAAGATTCGTTGGCACAGCCGCAGGTGCCGGCCTTGGGCCGGTAGGTGGTGACGGCGCCGACCGCGTCGAGCTGCACCGTGCAACACCGCTCAAGCAACTCCTTGAGCTTTCGTCGGGCGCGTTGCACACGTGACTTCATCCCGGACACCGAAATACCGAGCTGCTCGGCGGCCTGCTGATGGGTCTGACCGTCGAGGTCGACACGGGTGAGGGCGTCCGACGCCGTAGGGGGAAGTTCGTGGAGAAGGGGCTGCAGACAGCGAGCGAGCTCCCTGGTCGCTTCGTTCGGCCGGTCATCCGGCTCACCGGGGTCCGGCCAGTGTGCCTGTTCACGCAAGGGGTCGTGGACCCGGCGGGTGCGGTAATGATCGATGACCGCGTTGCGGGCCGACCGGTAGAGCCAGGCCGTCGGGTTGTCGACCCGCTCGAGCGCTCCGGAGGCGATGCTGCGCACCACGACGTCCTGGGTGATGTCGGCGGCCAGCTCGGCGTCGCCGACGCGGGCGGTGACGAACGCGCGAACCCGGTCGAGTGTCTCAGCCCAGCTGGCGTCCAGCCGATCGATGCTCGCCTGCATCAGCGTCCTCCGAAGATCTCCCACGGTACTGACGAACGTCGGCCCGGATGGACGCATCGCAGCACGACGCTGCTCGAGGTTGCGTCCCGATCGCCGATCGTTCGTCATCGGGGCCGGACTTCCGCATTCGACGGGAGCAGTCGACAGGAGCACCTCCGATGACCAGCCGTGTCCAACTCGCACTCAACGTCGCCGACATCGAGGCGGCGACCAGCTTCTACCGGGACCTGTTCGGCGTCGAGCCGGCCAAGCAGCGCCCGGGCTACGCCAACTTCGCGATCCCCGACCCGCCGCTCAAGCTCGTGTTGTTCGAGAATCCGGGCGCCGCCTCGCCGCTCAATCACCTTGGCGTCGAGGTCCCTTCCTCGGCCGACGTCGCCTCGGCGGCCGAGCGGTTCGGGGCCACCGGACTCACTCACACGATGACCGAGGCGGATCGCTGCTGCCACGCCGTGCAGGACAAGGTGTGGGTCGACGCCCCCGACGTGCCGCTCGGGGCGTGGGAGTTCTACACCGTCTTGTCCGACGATCCCGACCAGACCGACACCAGTGGCCAGTCGACGTGCTGTGCCACCACGTCGACGCAGTCGGCGCCGTGCTGCGGCACCGGATCGGAGGCGTGAGATGGCCGTGCCCGCAGTGGTCGTCGAGGACCTCCACGTCGCCTACGGGCCGACGTGGGCGCTCGACGGTGTAGACGTCGAGGCCGACGCTGGGTCGACGCTCGGCGTGCTCGGCCACAACGGCGCAGGCAAGACCACGTTGATCCGCGTCCTGACGACGCTGGTGCGACCCAATGCCGGTCGAGTCCTCGTCGACGGGCTCGACGTAGTCGCCGACGCCGCACAGGTGCGTCGTGGCATAGGGGTGACCGGCCAGTACGCCGGCCTGGACGAGTTCCTCACCGCCCGGTAGAACCTCGAGCTGGTCGGCCGCCTCGTCGGATTGCGCAGCGCCCGGCGGCGCCGAGCCGACGAGCTGATCGATCGGCTGGGGTTACACGACTTCGCCGGGCGCAGGGTCGGCGAGCTCTCGGGCGGAACGCGCCGGCGCGTCGACCTCGCCGCCAGCCTTCGGCAACCCGCGCGTGCTGTTCCTCGACGAACCGACCACCGGGCTCGACCACCACGCCCCGCCGGGCGCACTCCTCCTGCAGCCTGATGTTCGAGAGAGCCAACTGCCGTGGACCCCGCCAGCGTGCCGGAGAATGCCGCCATGGCAGATGGAGCCCGACCTGACAGCCCGCGCCCGGCCGCGGGCACCGAGATCGGTCCGGTCCTCCTGGCCGCCGCGACCACGCAGTAGCTGCTGTTCACCGGCAAGGGCGGCGTCGGCAAGACAACCATCGGGGCCGCCACCGCCCTCGACCCACCCGTCCCCGTCTGCGTCGACGGCGGGTGCGTTGTCGGGAAGGTCGCTGGGGGTCAGTTCCGGGAAGTCTCGGTTGGTAGGTATCGATCGCGCAGGGCGGCAGTGGTCCGGGCGGGGAGGACTTTGGCGTCGAGGAGCTCCTCGAGGGGCGTGGAGGTGAAGGTCGACTCGTCGACGAGTAGCGCTCGGTAGCGGCTGCACGCGTCGGCGAAGTCGGTGTTGCCGGCAGGGTGTACGACGACGAGCCGGCCCCAGCGCCACGCCCGGCTCGGGTGCTGGAGTATCGACAGCACCAGCAAGTGGTCGAGCCAGATGTGGATGAGTTCTGTCCCGTTGACCGCGTCGATCGCCCCCGGCCCGAAGACGCCCGACGTCTCGGTGATCTCGCGGTACCGCGGCAGCCGGCTCGGCTTCGGTGGCTGCCGCTTGTTCACCTCGTGGTACGCGGTCACGACACCCACGATCCCCTTGGTGCCGTCGCCGAGGTCGAGCACGAACGCGACGTCGAACGCAACGAGGTTGCCGAGCCACGCCGGATCGAGTCGCCCCGGCGAGTGCGCGAATCGGACATCGCCCACCGTGCCCGGCACGTCCGGCCACCACGTGTGGACGGCCCGGTCGGCGAGCTCGCGGTCGGCGGCCATATCGCCGAACAGGTTGAAGCTCAAGGACACCGACGACAGGAGGTCGGCCCACAGTCGCTGGTGATCGAAGCTCTGGTGCCGTTCGATGTACGAGGTTCGGGCTTTCGCCGCGTCGAGTGCGCGTGCGATGAGGAAGGTCGCGCCGCTCTCTCTGGCGTAGGCGAGTGGAAGACGGCTCCCGACGGGCCGCGCCGGCCCGCCGTCGGGTCGCGGTACGAGCGGCTGAGAACCGATGGGGTGCCCGTTGGCCTCACGCCACTTCGCCTGGTGGTAGCGCAGCCTCCGGCGGAACTCGGTCATCGCCGGTCGCCGGGGCACGTGGTCGTCGGCTTCCCAGCAGTGCGCGGCCTCGAGCTCGTGCTGGGTGAGCGTCGCGGCCACGTAGACATCGTAGAGGCGACCTTCCTCGGCCCCGGCGGTGACCGTGCCGCCGTGGATTCATCGCCGATGACCGACCTCGACGAGCAGGGTCGCGCGACTGGAGCTCCCGGTGGCCGCACGGGCGCGACCCGGAGCCGCCGTAGGACACGGTCGACTGGGACGCCGATCCCGACTGGGACTGGCACTCCGCTGCCGAGGACACCCCCGAGCAGCTCTATGCGCTCTGGCAAGACACCGTGGCCCGCTCCCGCTCCTTCGTCAGGGAGGCACTGGCCGACGGCGGCCTGGTTCGGCTGTCCCGGCTGACCGAGCGCTGGGACGGCCAGTCGTGGGCGCTCGTGCCCACCGCCGCCGGCGACGAGGCACCCAGCCTGCGGTGGATCCTGTTCCACATGATCGAGGAGTACGCCCGGCACATCGGCCATGCCGACATCCTCCGGGAGTCGGTGGACGGGCTCACCGGGGAGTAGGCGCTGTCGAGTTCACCGTGACGCGACCCGTGACCTCGACGTCAGCCGCCCGTACCGAAGTTGACGTCCGCCGTCGGAACCGTGCCACCCGACCGCCCCGGGGACGCCGAGAAGTTCCAGTACATGTTGGTGTGGGCGATCACCTGCTCGGCGTTCAGCGGCAGCCCCCACTGGCTGGGGTCTTCGGTGGTGTGGGCGTCGGCGACCAGCGTGGCGTCGTAGCCGCGGACGAGCGCGCCGTGCAGCGTGCTCCGGATGCAGGCGTCGGTCTGGGCACCGGTCACGACGAGGTGGCCGACCTTCCGCTGGGCGAGGAGGGCTTCGAGGTCGGTCTCCTCGAACGAGTCGCCGAAGTGCTTGTGGACCAGCGGCTCGGCGTCGTCCCGCTGCAGCTCGTCGACGTACTGCCAACCGTCGGAGCCCTCGGGCAGCTCGTCGTCGGCGTGCTGGACCCAGATCACCGGAGTGCCGGTACCGCGGGCCCGTTGCAGCAGCGTGTTGATGTTGGCGATCACGCCCTCGCGGTCGTGCGCGCCGGCGACGACGTCGCGCTGCACGTCGACGATCAGCAGCGCGGTGTTGGGGCGGTCGGGGAGAGAGCTCATGGGTTGGTCTCCAGCGGTCGTCGGCGCCCGCAGATGGACTGTACGCCAGGTCACGGCGCGGCCATTCGGCAACCTCTAACGGGCAGGCTGTGCGGCGATGAGTTTGACCGCCCGCCGGCTCAACCGGGCGACGCTCGCCCGCCAAGTGCTGCGGCGTGAGCCGCTACCTGGAGGGCTTCGGACCCCCGTCGGCGCAGGAGTTCGACGTACCGCCTCGGCCCGCGCCGTGAGCTGGCGGACCTCGATGTCCCGTGACGCGAAGCCGGTGCCGCGGAGATTGGCAGGGCCAAGCGCCTCACAGCCGTCGAAGTGGACCTCGGCGCCTGCGGGTTGGTCGTCGAGGTCGGCGAGCAGCTCGAACCTCACGACCGTGCGAGCGTTGGGCCCATCGGCCCGCCAACGCCACACGCGCTCGCTGTCGGGCTCGAACTCGGCGTTGCGCAGCGCCTGTTCGAGGCGGGCCGTGTTGACCGCGCCGCAGGATATCTCGAGGTCGACCTGGACGTCGACGTCGGTCCTCATCGGGCATCGATGACCTCCCAGAGGTGCTCGGCCGCTTCCTCACCACGGACCCCAGCGGCGAGGAGGTCGACGTAGACCCGCGGCCAGGGCGCGACGCGCAGAGCGTCGATGGTCTCCGCAAGCCGATCGAGCGCCACGTTCGGGAACGGTCGCAGGGTGAGTCGACGGCGGTGACGGTGCCCAGATAGGGGGCGAGCGCGCTGGCCGCTGCCGCACCGGTCGCCGCCCGGAGCGCGCGTTCGTGCAGCTCCCGGTCGACAGCCCCGTGACGGGCCCCGCGGAGAGCCTGCGACCCACCCACGGCTCGCCGCAAGTCGATGCATCGGTTCAACCCGAACCGAGGATGAGGGTCATCGCGCAGTCTGCGCCGGCGCTGGAGCCTTGGGCGATGGCGATGGACATCTGGTGGCGCATGCTCGTGAGGTCACCGGCAGCCCAAACACCGGCGAGGTTCGTTCGCCCGGTGGCGTCGACGGCTACGTAGCCGAGGTCGTCGACGCTGCATCCGAGGGCCAGGGCGAGCTGGTTGTTCGGGTGCGGCGTGCCGGCCGCGAAGACGGCTGCGGTCGGGCTGCGCGTGCCGTCGGCGAGGTCGAGCGAGGTGACGACGGCGCCGTCACCGACAACCCGCACCACGTCGCGCCCCTCGACGGTGACGCCGGCGGCGTCGAGGAGCGTGTGCACGTCGGGGGGGAGGGCGGTCGCGTAGAGGGTGACTCGGTCGCTCAGCGCAGTGAGGAGGCGTGCTCCGTGGGAAGCGATGTGCGGGTCGCCGACGACCGCGAGTGGGAGGTCCTGGTGCTCGAACCCGTCGCAGAACGGGCATGTGAAGACGCCTCGTCCCCAGTGCTCGGCCAGGCCAGGGATCGGCACTGGATCGTCGTTCACCCCGGTGGCCAGGATCACCTTGGCTGCCGTCGAGGTCCTACCGTCGAAGGTGATCTGGAACCCGCCGTCCTCGCCCTCGATTGCGGTGACCCGACCGTCGACCAGTTCCACGCTCGGGTACTTGACGAGGTCGGCCTCGGCGGCGTCCACGAGCTGCTTGGGGTTCGCTCCGTCCCGGGTGAGCAGCCCGTGCGCGTGCAGCACGGCTGAGTTGCGTGGGCCGCCGGAGCCGATGACGAGCACCGAGCGGCGGACCCGCCCGAGGGTCAGTGCGGCGCTGAGACCGGCGAAGCTTCGGCCCACGACGACGACGTCCCAGTCGGTGTCTATCACCGCGCGCTGTCTGGCCGTGCGATCACGATCTGGCGCGATGCGGCGACGACGACGTCGGGGCGGTGCTGGACGCTGCGTGGATCGTCGGGGTCGGCGAGGACCTCGAGTGTCGCCAGGTCGTCCTCCTCGAGGTACGACGCGAGCTGCCCGCGCGATCGGCGGAGGTAGCCGAGAGCGACCTGGCGGGTGTCGGCGGAGATGGGAGCGTCGAGACGCTCAGTTGCAAGATGAGCGACGACGACCTCGAGCCCGGCGTGGTTCAGCATCGACGGCAGGTCGGCGGACGGGGTGGCTCCCGGCAGCCCATCGCGCATTGCGGCGAACCACGATGCTCCGGCCCGGTCGAGCCGATCGGCGAGTCCCGGCCGGCCGACGTCGAGGTCGTCGGGGAGCACCCGCATCGAGTCGCCGAACTCGGCGATGGCGAGCAGCCCATCTGGCGCCAGCACCGAGCCCAGCGCCCGGAGGGCGGCGACCTCGTCCCCGACATGGTGCAGAGACATCGACGCCCAGATCACCTCGGCCGGTCCGAGGTCCGCGATGCCACCGGGGAGCTCGGCGAGGTGGGTCCGGACACGGCAACCCAGTCCGAGGGCCGATGTCCGTTGCGTGACTCGTTCGAGCATGGCGGGCGACGAGTCGACGGCGATCACCTCCGCCTCCGGAAAGATCCGAGCGAGCTCGCACGTGCCGACCCCGGGCCCCGAGCCCACGTCGAGGACTCGTCGCACGGGCTGGGCCTCGGGCCCGCGGAGGGCACGAACCTTCGTGGCGGCGTCGGTCACGAAGGCGAGCAACACCTCGCCTTCGAGCTCGGTGTGCTCAGCCCAGGCGAGCCAATCGGCCTCGTCGAGGTGGACGTCGTGGTGTCGGTCGGGAGCCATGGCCGTCAGCGTAGGAACCCTCCGCGCAATCGGCATACACTCTTGCCAATGAAGCAAGAGGCCGCGCCGGGTACCAGCATCGAGGACATCGCTCGACGACGGCTGCGCAGCCTCCGCCTAGCCCGAGGCTGGAGCCTGGACCAGCTGGCACGCCGATCGAACATCGGTGCCTCCACGATCAGCCGCCTGGAGACGGGGCACCGGCGCCTGGCCGTCGACCAGCTCGCCGACCTGGCCAGGGCCCTGGAGACCACGGTCGACCAGCTCATCGGCGAGGACGACGCGGACGACGTCGTCATCCGCCCCACCCGCACCAGGGACGACAACGGGGCCGTCCACTGGCCACTCACCCGCCAGCACGATCCGTCCGGACGGGTCGTCGCCAAGATGCGCATCCCTGCGTCCAAGAAGCAGCCCGACCCCCGCGTGCACCCGGGACGGGACTGGTTCTACGTCCTCGAGGGCACCGCCCGCCTGATCCTCGGTGAACGCGAGCACCTGGTCCAGCCCGGCCAGGCCGCCGAGTTCAACACCATGACCCCGCACTGGATCGCGGGCTACGGCGGCCCGGTGGAGATCCTCACGATCTTCGACCGCCACGGCGAGGAAGCCCACCTCCGACCGGCGACTTCGTAGGCTCGCCTGCGAGAGGAACGACGCCGGCTACGACACCTTCGTCGCCGGCGAACTGACCACGCTGCGGAGCGGACCCGGCGTCGACATCTCAGCCCTACCCCGCGGGAGTACAGCGGCCGCTGTTGCCGTGTGGTTCGAGCCAAGATCGTGTTGATGGCGGCCGACGGGGTGGCCAACACGGAGATCGCCGCTCGCTTGGACACCAGCCCGACCCCAGGTCCGGCCATCAGTGACCGTCAGTTCGTGCCTGTACCGACATCAACAACCCGACAGGGCACGCCGCGGAGCGGATCGGTATCGATCACAGACGAGTCGATCACACACGATCGCATCTGACGATACAGTCTTGTCGAATACTAGTTGAGCGCGCGGTGCTGAGAGGAGACACGTGACCGGATCCGTCGACCCCGAGGCTGGCGCCTTGAAGAGCCGCTTTCCGACGATCACCGACGAGGCGTTGGACAGCATCAGACGACTCATCGGCCGGCCGATCGCCGACACGGTCGAGCCGTGGTGCCATGAGATCACTCGTGACAGCGTTCGCCACTATGCCCACGGCATCGGGGACGACAACCCCCTCTGGTGTGACCCGGACTACGCGACGCGATCGCCGTATGGCACGATCGTGGCGCCGCCAAGCTTCGTTTTTGCGCTGAGTCGGATCCTCTCCGGCTACGTCGGTGGGCTGCCCGGCATCCATGCCATGTGGGCAGGTGCGGACCTGACATGGCACCGCCCGATGCTGCGCGGGACGCAGGTGCGCGTCGCGGTGCACTTGAAGGATCTCGTGGAACACGACACTCGGTTCGCCGGGCGAGCGTTCCAGCAGATCTACCACGTCGAGATCTCCGATGCTGACGGTGCGGCTCTCTGCTCCGGTGACTCCTGGTGCTTCCGAACCGAGCGAGACACTGCCCGCGAGCTCGGGACCAAGTACGACCAGGCGAAGGCGCGGCCCGCGATGCGGTACTCGAGCGAAGACCTCGAGCGGATCTACCGCATGTACGACGAGGAGATCGTGCGGGGTGCGAAGCCTCGCTACATCGAAGACGTCGTCGTCGGCGAGGAGCTGCCACGGATGGCGAAGGGACCGATGACCGTGACCGGCTTCATCGCGTTCGCGCAGGGGTGGGGCGGGCTCTACATCCGCGCCAACAAGCTCGCCTACAAGCAGCTGCGGAGGCACCCCGGACTCGGCATCCCGAACGGCTTTGGCATACCGGACGTTCCCGAGCGGGTGCACTGGGAGAACGACCTCGCGCAGAGCGTCGGCACACCAGCGGCGTACGACTACGGGCCAGAACGGTGCTCCTGGCTGATGCACCACCTGACGAACTGGATGGGCGACACCGGGTTTCTCCACGCCCATCGCACCGAGATCAGACACCACAACGTCGTGGGTGACTGGCTGGCGATCGACGGGACCGTGACGGCGGTGGGCCATGATGGCGAGGGCCGTGCGTTCGCAGAGGTCACCCAGGAGGCGCGAAACCAGCACGGCGACCTTTCGGCTCGTGGTGTGGGCATCGTGTACCTTCCCGGCCGTTCTGGTGGTGCCGAGCCGAGATGGTGACGTCTGGTCCTCTGGCGCGCGGCCTGTCCGACCGGTCAGAGGTGAAACGACCCAGGCTGGCGAGCGGGCATGAGCTGAACGCACCGCCGTGGACTCGTGTCGAGGGCACGCTCATGTCGACGGCGCGCGACGTCCGCCGTGCGTACGACCGTCGTCTCAGGACGACGGGCGTCAACCTCAAGGAGGCCAGCGTCCTCGCCCACCTCGCCGACGCCGGAAGTCTCACCCAGGTCGAGCTCGCCAACCGAATTGGAGTCGGACGCGCGAACGTCGGGGTAGTGATCGATGCCCTCGAGAGCAGGTCACTCGTTCGGCGAGACGCCGACCCGACCGATCGGCGTGTCTGGCTCGTTCGGCTGACCCCGGACGGTGAGCGAGTCTGGAGGGACACGGTCCAGGTGGACCGAGAGATCCGCAAGCAGTTGCGGCTCGGCATCTCACCGCGCGAGCGCGACGAGCTCGACGAGATCCTCATGCGTATCCACGTCAACGTGCAGTCGCTCCTCGACGACGACCGCTGACCGCCTGCGAGGGAGGGCGCGGCGAGCGCAAGCCCATCGGCGCCGCTGCCCGATGAGGTGGCCGCGACGACGTTGGCCGTCATCTGCGTCCGCAGCTTGTGTGAGCGTGCTAGGGAGGCCTGATGCTCTCGTGTTACCGGATCCTCGACCTGACCGACCCCCGAGCCTGGCTGTGCGGCCTGGTGCTGGCCCAGCTGGGGGCCGAGGTGGTCACCGTCGAGCCGCCGGGCGGGCACGACTGCTCCGATTTCCGGCCGGCGTGGCGGCAGGCCTACCTCCGCGGGAGGATCCTGGTGGAGGGCGGCCGGGACGAGATCCTCGACCTGGCTGCTGGCGCTGACGCGGTGATCGGCTCGGGCGTGGCCGGTATCGACCTGGCCGCCTTGCGGGAGGCCGATCCGGGTCTGGTCACGGTGTCGATCACGCCTTGGGGAGAAACGGGGCCGAAAGCGGGCTGGCGGTCGAGTGACCTGCTGCTGGCGGCGGCCGGTGGTCATGTGGTCCTCAACGGTGACGCGGACCGCCCCCCGGTCCGGGTCAGCGAGCCCCAGGCGTTCCATCATGCGGCTACTGAGGCGGTGGTCCATCTGGTGGCGGCGCTCATGGAGCGCCAGCGGTCGGGGCTCGGTCAGCACATCGATGTGGCCGCCCACCAGTGCATGCTCCAGGCCACCCAGTCTCAGATGCTGGCCGCCGTGATGGGGGCGGTGGCCCCCCAGCGGTTCGGCGGAGGGGTGCGATTGGGTGACTACCGGATCCGCTTCGTCTACCCGGCGGCCGACGGCCATGTGGCTGTCACGTTCCTGTTCGGTGACATGATCGGCCGCTACACGCACCGACTGATGCGTTGGGTCCACGCGGAGGGCCATTGCAGCGAGGAGATCCGCGACCTGGACTACGTCCGATTCTTCGAGCTGATCTACGGCGGTGCGCTCGACCCGTCCCTCCTCGACCAGGCCGCGGACGCCATCGCCCGCCTAACCTCGACGAAGACCAAGGCTGAGCTGCTGCAGGCGGCCATGGAGCGCGACCTGCTGATCGCCCCGGTTGCCACCACTGCCGACACCCTGGCGTTCGACCAGCTGGAGGCCCGGGGCTTCTGGGAGGTGGCCGCTGTTCCGGGCGGGCCGACCGTGCGTCACCCCGGGGCATGGGCCAGGACCACCGGCACCCCGCTGCGGGCGCTGGGACCGGCCGGCCGCCCCGGGGCCGACAACCACCGCCGATCCGAGCTGGTGGAGCGGCGCCGCCCGCCACTGACCTACCCCAGGGTGGCCCCTGCCACCCCGAGTGATGGCCGGCCGTTGTCTGGGTTGAAGGTCCTGGATTTCAGCTGGGTGCTGGCCGGTCCGCTGGCCACCCGGTTGCTGGCTGATCTCGGGGCCACGGTGGTGCGGATCGAGTCGGAGAAGCGGCCTGACGTCATCCGGGCCGCGGGCCCGTTCCTGGCCGGCGAGGAGGGGGGCGACGCCACCGCTTTGTGGCACAACACTGCGGCCGGCAAGTACTCCCTGGAGCTGGACATCACCTCCGCAGCTGGCCGGGAGGTCGTCTTCGGCCTGGCCCGCTGGGCCGATCTGGCCTACGAGTCGTTCTCGGCCGGAGCCCTCGACCGTTTGGGTCTGGGCCATCAGGCCCTGAGGGAGGTCAACCCCCGACTGGTCATGGTCTCGACCTCCCTGCTGGGACAGACCGGACCACGGGCCCGCTTCGCTGGGTTCGGCAACCTGGCCGCCGCTCTGGCCGGGTTCGTCGAGATCACCGGCTGGCCCGACCGACCCCCGGCCGGGCCCTTCACCGCCTACACCGACTACGTCTCGCCTCGGTTCGCCGCCGCCGCCATGCTGGCCGCCGTCGATCACGCTCGTCGCACCGGAGCGGGACAGTACCTGGACGTCTCCCAGGCCGAAGCGGCCAGCCACCTTCTGGCCCCGGCCTTGTTGGCTCAGCAGCTCGACGGGGTGACAGCCACCCGCACGGGCAACGCCGACCCGGTGCTTACCCCGCACGGGATCCTCCCGGTCGGGGCCGACGGCGAGGACCGGTGGCTGGCCATCGCCTGCCACGACGACGCCTGGCCGGCGCTGGTGGAGGTGGCTGGCCTCGACGCTTCGTGGGCCGGGTGGGACAACGCCGGCCGCCGGGCCGAGGAGGCCACCATCGAGGCCGCCCTGTCGGCTTGGACCGCCGGTCAGGACCCCGACGAGCTGACCGAGCGCCTCCAAGCTGCCGGGGTGGCGGCCCACACCGTCCAGCACAGCGCGGAGGTGGTGGCCGACCCCCAGCTGGTCCACCGGCGCACACCGGTCCAGGTTCCCCATCCCCACTACGGCCAGGTGTGGATCGAGAACACGCAGGCCCGCTGGTCCCGCACCCAACCCGTCCCCGACTTCGCCGGCCCCCCCGTTGGCCACCACACCCAGGAGGTGCTGCAGCGCATCCTGGGCTACAACACCGACAAGATCGCCGAGCTGGTCATCGCTGGAGCCATCGGCTGAAGGCATCATCCGTGGTCTGCCCCGGCTAACGCCGCCGTTGGGATAGTTGAATCTCGGGCTTTGAACGAACGGCCCGGTCGCCGGGACCTGGCGAGCCATCCGCAGACAACCGCCGAGGAGTGGGACTGCGTCGACGGCCACAGCCAGGGGTCGACCTCGTGCGAGCGCGCGTCGCGGGCGTAGTACGGTCCCGCCTCGATCGATGTCGGCGATCGAGGCGAAGTACTGGGGGGTGCCGCCATGAGGCGGAGCACGGAACGAATCCTCACGACGCATGTCGGTGCGCTGCCGGCGCCGCATGACGTGTGGGCTCGGCTCGACGTCGACGAGGAACGTCTTCGCGCCGCAGTGGCCGAGGTGTGCGAGGCGCAACGTCGGGCCGGCGTGGACTTCATCAACGAGGGCGAGCTCACCAAGGGCGGGCACTGGACGCAGTACCTCGCCTCCCGCATCGGCGGCTACGAGCCCGCCGGGCATCAGGGTGCACTGGGCGAGCTGCTCCTGTCGAGCACCGACTGGGTCGAGTTCCGCGACTTCTATCTCGCGGTGCTCCAGAACGGCACGCTGTTCGAGCAGTCCGGGGCAGCGCAGCACGTGCCCGAGGGCGCCGAGGACACGACCCAGAACGTCGAGGACTGGGTGGCGACGTCGCCGGTCCACTACAGCGGCCAGGCCGCCCTCGATCGCGAGATCGCGGTGATGAAGGACGCCTTGGGTAACACGCCCGCGTCCGACGCCTTCCTGACCACTACGGCGCCGCTCAGCGTCGAGCCCGGTCGCGAGAAGGGGATCTACGCGACCGACGAGGAGCACGTCTACGCCATCGCCGATGCGATGCAGGTCGAGTACGAGGCGATCGCCGCCGCCGGCTTCCAGGTCCAGGTCGATGACGCCTGGCTTGGCGCGCTGTGGGACCGGATCGGGATCCCGATGGGGCTGGACGGCTACCGCAAGTTCTGCCGGATGCGCTGCGAGGCGTTGAACCACGCGCTGCGGAACATCCCCGAGGAGCAGATCCGCTACCACCTCTGCTGGGGCAGCTGGCACGGCCCGCACTCGGCCGACCTGCCGTTGCCCGACGTCGTCGACATCATGCTGTCGATCAAGGCGCAGACATATTCGATCGAGGCCGCCAACGTCCGCCACGAGCACGAGGTGCAGCTGTGGGAGGACACGAAGCTGCCCGACGGCAAGATCCTCGCACCGGGTGTCGTGACGCATTCGACGCCCCTGCTCGAGCACCCCCAACTCGTGGCGAACCGCATCGAGCGATTCGCCGAGCTGGTGGGCCGTGAGAACGTGATCGCCTCGACCGACTGCGGGTTGGGGCTCAGGCTGCACCCACAGGTCGCGTGGGCCAAGCTGGACGCCCTCACCGAGGGCGCCCGGTTGGCCTCGGCAGCGCTGTGGTGACGATCCCGCCTGTGGCTCACTCAGGAGCGAGCGCGGAGGACTCCACACCACCGAGGTAGCTCGACAGGATCAGCTGCTGATCGGCGCGCAGCACCTCGGCCGACTCCTGCACGACGAGGTCGCCGTGGGAGAGCACGTATCCACGATCGGCGACGGCGAGCGCGATCTGGATGTGCTGCTCCACGAGCAGCACGGCGCAGCCGCTCTCACGTGCGTACGAGACGACGACCGGAAGCAGATGCTCGACGATGATGGGGGCGAGGCCGAGCGACATCTCGTCGAGCAGCAGCAGCCGCGGCTTGCGAGCCAGCGCGCGGCCGACCGCCAGCATCTGCTGCTCACCGCCCGAGAGCAGGCCGGCACGGCGGTCGGCCATCTCGGCGAGCGTCGGGAAGTAGTCGTAGGCGACGGCGGCGTCGAGGCGCTCGCCCCGGTACCCGAGACGGAAATGCTCGGCAATCGTCAAGCCGAAGAACACACCCCGGCCCTCCGGCACATGAGCGATGCCGAGGCGGGCCCGGGCGGCAGGCGACCGCCGACCGATGTCGGCCCCGTCGACACGGATCACGCCGGCCATCGGGCGGACGGTGCCCGAGATCGCCCGGAGAGTGGTGGTCTTGCCCGCACCATTGGGACCGAGCAGGGCGACGACCTCTCCGGAACCGGCGTAGAGGTCGAGGCCGCGCACGACCGCGGCCGCGTCGTAGCCGGCCGTGAGTCCCTCGAGCTGGAGGACCGGCTCAGCGCGCATCAGCCGAATCCAGCACGGCGGCGGCCGATCCCAGGTAGGCGGTGACCACCTGCGGGTCTTCCCTGACGTCGCGGGCTGTGCCACGGGCGATCACCCTGCCGAACTCGAGCACCACCACCTGGTCGCAGACCCCGAGCACGAGTCCCATGTCGTGGTCGACGAGGAGGATCGGGGTACCTCGGTCGACGATCCCGCGCAGGTGGTGCCCGAACGCGACCGACTCGTTGGCGTCGAGGCCGGCTGCCGGCTCGTCGAGGCACAGCAGCTTGGGGTCCGCCGCCAGCGCCCGAGCGACGGCGACCAGCTTGCGCTGGCCCTGCGTGAGCTCGCTCGGCGTCGCCTCGGCGAGCTCGCCGAGCCCGAACACCGCGAGGGCCTCGTCGACGGCCCTGGACCCGGCGATCGGCCGGGTGAGGAGCTCCTTCACCGTCGACCGCATCGAGGGGTGGTGGGCGGCGACAGTGAGGTTCTCCCGCACAGACAGGTCGTCGAACAGTTCGATCGACTGCCACGTCCTGGCGAGTCCGCGCCGTGCCCGGGCGTGCGGGGGCGAGCCGGTGATGTCGGTCCCTGCCAGGGTGACCGTGCCGCGGTACGGCACGAACCCGGTGACGGCGTCGATGAAGGTCGTCTTGCCCGCGCCATTGGGTCCGATGAGGCCGACCAACTGGCCGGGCTCGACATCGAGATCGACGTCGATGACGGCGCGCACGCCGCCGAACGACACCGAGATGCCGCGGGCCGACAGGACAGCGCTCATGTCACCGCCTCTTGGCCCCACGGGCCGGGCCGGCGGGCCCTCTCCTCGCACGCTCGTCGCTCATGACTCGCCCGCCGCGGAAATCGACCCACTGGCCACGGGCGCAGACC